>QFCS01000176.1_pt1 | contig 113749 bp, 112 predicted proteins | sample 3576561 | NCBI WGS metagenome assembly QFCS01 | reverse complement strand
ATCTTCGGCGGCAACGGCTACATCAACGAGTACCCGCTGGGCCGCCTGTGGCGCGACGCCAAGCTGTACGAGATCGGTGCGGGCACGAGCGAAATCCGCCGCATGCTCATCGGTCGCGAACTGTTCGCCGAGACGATGTGAGGGCCGGCGTCCATTCCGCCGCAGAACCGCCGGCCATCGGCATCCGGCCTGCAGATAAGTATTTACCCTGTATATACAGGAATAGCCTGCCCTATACATTGACAAAAATTTTCGTGATCAAGGACGACCATGCCCAAACGCGCTATCGCATCAGAACGAGTCTTCAAGCCTTCCTTGCCATTCGCGCAGGCCACCCTTGCGGGGGGATTCCTGTTCGTCTGCTCGACGGGGCGCAACCTGCAGGGCCAGTTCGTCGTGGGCGACGTGCGCGCGCAAACGCAGCAAGCCATCGACAACATCCAGGCACTGGTCGAGGAAGCAGGTGGCAGCCTGCGCGACATCGTCAAGTGCACGGTATACGTGACCGATCGCACCAACTGGGCGCCCATGAACGAGGTCTATTTCGCCAACTTCAACACGGACCCTCCTCACCGCGTCTCCTGCATTGTGAGTGGACTGGGGTCGCCCGATTGCCTGGTGGAGATCGACGCCACGGCATACATCGGCAATGAATAACGCACTCCGTCTTCCTCCCTGAGATCCAAAAACATCTTCACAGGACCACCACCATGTTCAACCGCAGATCCCTCCTGTCGCTCGCCCTTGCCTCACCCTTTATGGCAAGCGCCCAATCGACTCCCGGTCGCAGTGCAATGCGCTGGGTGGTGCCGTTTCCGGCCGGTGGGGCAGCCGACGTCATCGCCCGCAATTGGGCGAGTTCATATTCGGCGACTTCCGGTCAGACCATCGTTGTTGACAATCGAGGAGGTGCCAGTGGCCTGATAGGCATTCAGGCGATCAAGTCAGCGCCGGCGGATGGCAGCGTGCTGGGGGTTCTGAACGTCTCGTTCTTCACTGCACTGCCCTTGATGCTTTCACAGGCACCCTACGATCCAGCAAAAGATCTGACACCCATTGCCCGCCTGGTGACATCCACCGTCGTGTGCTGCGTGACCGCCGAACGAGCAAAAGAAAATGGTTGGACAAACTTCCGCAGCTTGATTGAGTGGAGCAAAAAGCCGGGGCACCAGTTGAGCAAGGGGTCCGCGGGCAATGGCTCGCCAGGGCATCTGCTGATTGCCACTGTGGCCAAGCGCACGGGCGCCAACATACTGCACGTGCCCTATCGCGGTGGCGCACCTGCCTTGAACGACCTGCTGAGTGGGCAAATTGACATGGTGTTCGACTTCATGCCGGCCTTGATGCCCCACATCAATTCCGGGCGGTTGATACCCATTGCTGTTGGAAGCCGAGAGCGCAGTCCCTTGATGCCCGATGTACCGGGGATGGGAGAGTTTGCGGATCTCGGACTGGCGGATGTGGACTTGCAATCCTGGAATGCGCTGACAGGCCCAGCCAACATGAGCCCCGCCGTGACGAGTGCCATCGCGCAAGTCGTGGCCCGAAGCGCCACGCCGGATCTGGCTGCCCGCCTCAAGAGCTCCGGTTTGGTGCTTGCCACGACCGACGGTGTCGAATCCACACGCGCCTTGATCGCAAAAGACGCCAAATTCTGGAAGGAAATGGTCCAGATCTCGGGGGCAAAAATTGAGTAGTCACCGACCCTCGTGCAGAGGGCGTCCCCATGGGCGCTCAAGGGGAGATCAGGCTGTCAAGCCGATCCCCGGGATGCATGGCGCATGAATTCGAAGACACCGCATTCGTTTCCAGCGTCAGCTCCAGCCGCGCCTTCCCCGACGCCCGGGCTTGCGCTGTATGCGCAAGTAAAAGAGCACATCGCACGCCGAATTCAGGATTGTGAATGGCCACCCGGTCATCGACTGCCATCGGAGCAGGAGCTGGTAGCCCAGTTCGGCGTGGCCCGGATGACCGTCAACCGTGCGTTGCGGGAGCTGGTAGGCCAAGGCAAGATCGTGCGGGTGCCAGGCGTGGGCAGTTTCGTTGCGGAAGCGAAGCCGCATTCAACGCTTCTGCAGGTGGCAAGCATTGCCAGTGACATCAGAGGCCGAGGTCACGAATACGGCTTCTCGTTGATCAGCGCGGAACAAATTCCTGCCGCACCCGACGTTGCAGCATGGCTCGACATCCGTGTTGGCGAGAACGTGTTTCACTGCATCTGTTTGCACCTCGAGAACGGCTTGCCGGTTCAGTTCGAAGACCGTTACGTCAATCTGCGCGCTGTTCCAGCCATACTCGATCAGGATTTCTCGAAGATCACGCCCAGCGAGTATCTTGTGCGCCACGTTCCATACGATGAGATCGAGCATCTCGTCGATGCCGTCCTACCGACGCCAGAGCAGGCACAGAGACTGGCAATGGATCCAGACGGCCCCTGCCTGCAATTGACGCGCCGGACCTGGAAGCGAGGAACGGTTATCAACTACCTTCGTTTGCTGCACCCTGGCCTTCGCTACCGGTTGGCAAGCCGTTTCGCGGCAGAGGGCACTCACGTTGCCTGAAAAGGCCCCAGCAGCCGTTGCTTGGGCTCAACTCCACACACCCAAGTCCAAACCCCTCACTCCACCGTCACACTCTTCGCCAGGTTGCGCGGCTTGTCCACGTCCGTGCCCTTGGCCAGTGCCGTGTGGTACGCGAGCATCTGCAGTGGCACCACGTGCAGCAAGGGACTCAGCGCGCCGTAGTGCTCGGGCATGCGGATGACGTGGATGCCCTCGCTGCTGGCGATGCGGGTGTCGGCATCGGCCAGCACATACAGCACCCCGCCGCGCGCGCGCACTTCCTGCATGTTGCTCTTGAGCTTTTCCAGCAGCGCGTTGTTGGGCGCCACCGTCACCACGGGCATCGCCGCCGTCACCAGCGCCAGCGGGCCGTGCTTGAGCTCGCCGGCCGGGTAGGCCTCGGCGTGGATGTAGCTGATCTCCTTGAGCTTGAGCGCGCCTTCGAGCGCGATCGGGTAATGCAGGCCCCGGCCCAGGAACAGCGCGTTGTCCATGCGCGCGAAGTCTTCGGCCCAGCTGATCACCTGCGGCTCGAGCGCGAGCACGGCCTGCAGGGCCACCGGCAGGTGGCGCATGGCCTTGAGGTGCTCGGCTTCGGCTTCTTCGCTCAGGTGCCCGCGCGATTGCGCCAGCGCCAGCGTGAGCAGGAACAGCCCGGCCAGCTGCGTGGTGAAGGCCTTGGTGGACGCGACACCGATCTCCACCCCCGCGCGGGTGATGTAGGCCAGCTCGCATTCGCGCACCATCGCCGAGGTGGCCACGTTGCACACCGTCAGCGTGTGCTTCATGCCCAGGCTTTGCGCGTGGCGCAGCGCGGCCAGCGTGTCCGCCGTCTCGCCGCTTTGCGTGATGGTCACCACCAGGGTGCGCGGGTTGGGCACGCTGGTGCGGTAGCGGTACTCGCTCGCCACTTCCACCTGAGTGGGAATCTTCGCAATCTCCTCCAGCCAGTACTTGGCGGTGCAGCCGCTGTAGTAGCTGGTGCCGCAGGCCAGGATGAGCACGTTGTCGATCTCTTTGAACACGCTGTACGCGCCGTCGCCGAACAGCTCGGGCGTGATGCCCTCCAGGCCTTCGAGCGTGTCGCCGATCGCGCGCGGCTGCTCGAAGATTTCCTTCTGCATGTAGTGGCGGTACGGGCCGAGTTCGGCCGCGCCGCTGTGGGCCTGCACGGTCTTCACCGGGCGCTGCGCGGCGCTCAGGGCGCGGCCTGCGCTGTCGAGCACCCAGTAGCGGCCCAGCTGCAGGTCGACGAGGTCACCTTCTTCCAGGTACACGATCTGGTCGGTCACGCCCGCCAGGGCCATGGCGTCGCTGGCGAGGAAGTGTTCCGCCCCGCCCTGCCCCACGCCGAGCACCAGGGGTGAGCCGGCGCGCGCGCCGACCACGCGGTGCGGCTCGTCCTTGTGGAACACGGCCAGCGCGTAGGCGCCGTGCAATTGCGACACCGCGCCCTGCAGCGCGGCGAACACGTCGCCTTCGTAGAGCGAGTCGATCAGGTGGGCGATGACTTCGGTGTCGGTCTGGCTCTCGAACACGTAGCCCTTGGCCTGCAGCGCCGCGCGCAGCTCGTCGTGGTTTTCGATGATGCCGTTGTGCACCAGGGCCACGCGGCCGGCGGCGCCCGCGACGGCGCCAGGACCGTGGCTGAAATGGGGATGGGCGTTGTGCACCGCCGGGGCGCCGTGGGTGGCCCAGCGGGTGTGGGCGATGCCGGTGCCGCTGCCGATGGACTCCTGCTGCACCTGCTGCGCGAGTTCGGCCACGCGCGACGTGCTGCGCGCGCGCTGCAGGCCGCCGCTGTGCACGGCCACACCGCAGGAGTCGTAACCGCGGTACTCCAGCCGCTGCAGGCCCTGAACCAGCACGGGCACGATGTCACGCCCGGAAACCCCTGCCACGATGCCGCACATACTCGCTCCTGAAAAATGGGATGCGTGATGCTAAACACGGCACCAAGAAATTAATGATCAAATAATGACCACAGACGGCTGATAATTTCTGAACACCATAAAAACCGTCAAATATTTCACCAAACTCGATTTTATGGAACCGATCGACATCGACGAAGCCGATCTGCGGCTGCTGGAGCTGCTGCAGGCGGATGCCTCGCGCAGCAATCAGGCGCTGGCCGAGCTGGCCCACCTCTCGCCGCCCACCAGCCTGAGGCGCGTCAAACGGCTGCGCCAGCTCGGGCTGATCGAGCGCGAGGTGGCCTTGCTCAGCGCCGACCGGCTCGCCCCGCTGCTGGGCCATGGCCTCACCGCGCTGGTGGAAATCACCCTGGAGCGCCAGGGCGCGGAGCACCTGGACGCCTTCGAGGCGCGCGTGCTGCCCACGCCCGAGGTGCAGCAGTGTTACCGCGTGAGCCCGGGGCCCGATTTCATGCTGGTGGTGCACTGTGTGGACATGCCGGCCTACCTCGCGCTGGCCCAGCAGCTGTTCACCAGCGACGCCAACGTGCGCAACATCAAGGCCTTCTTCAGCCTCAAGCGCGCCAAGTTCGATCCCCGGCTGCCGCTGGGCCGGGTGCGCAGTGGCGGGGGCAATTGAATACCTTCGTAAACCACGTCGGGCCGGATATTGATGCAAACCGCACAAAAAAGGACCTCACATCGGTCCTGAGCGGTTGACGGCCCAGGGCACCTGTAACACGCTCCTAAAATCCCATCTCCCGATCCGCTCGGGTTCAAGGAGCTTGCATGGATGTTGTGACGATCGCGCTGCTCGGCGCCGCCGCCCTGGTGGTGCTGGCGCTGTGCGTCTGGGCGGTCCGCCGCCTCAGGCGCCGCGAGTCGTCCGGCCGCGACGACCGGTACTCACCGGAGCGCATCCTCACGGCCGAGCAGGCCCACATGCTGGACTACCTGCAGGACACCTTTCCGGGCCAGATCGTGCTGCCCAACATGATGCTCAAGGACATGCTGACGGTGCGCCGCGCGGCCGACCGCAGGCGCGCCGAGGAGCGGCTGTACGAGCAGAAGGTGGACTTCGTGGTCTGCGGCCCGGACGGCCGCCCCAGCTTTGCGTTCGACGTGGAGCAACACCACCTGAGCGACGCCAAGGCCAAGGCCCTCAAGGTCAAGATCAAGAACCGCATCCTCAAGACAGCGGGCGTGCGTTTCGTGTTTCTCAAGAACGGCATTCACCGCATGCCTTCGCCGGCCGATTTCCGGGCCCAGCTCAACCTGGCGGAACTGCCCAAGCCCAGGAGCCGCGAAGAACGGCGCGAGAACGCGCGCCAGCAGCTGGAAAGCCAGTTCTCCGGTTTCGACCAGCAGCACGGCAACACCGGCTTCCGCGAATCGGAAATCATGGGCATGAGCGGGCTGATGGACCTCAACCGCAATGGCCGCCGCGGTTTCGACGAGGCCCGGCTCAACGGCAACAGCGGCTTTGACAGCCACGAGCGCGGCGACAGCCGCTTCGACGGCAGTTCACAAGACGTGCGCGGGAGGTAGAGAAACACCCCCGCCGCGCTGCGCGCGTCCCCCTCAAGGGGGCGCACCTGGCAGCCTGGCAAAGCCGGTTCTGCGGGTGCTCTGGACGAAAGCCCTTCGCTCCTAGCTTTTCTTCTTGGTCGGGCGCTGCCAGCCGTCCAACACCATCTGCTTGCCGCGCGCGACCGCGAGCGCGCCGGGCGGCGTGCTCTTGGTGAGGGTGGAGCCCCCACCCACCGTGCCCCCCGCGCCGATGGTGATCGGCGCCACCAGCACGCAGTTGCTGCCCACGTGCACGTCGGCCTCGATCACCGTGCGGTGCTTGTTGGCGCCGTCGTAGTTGGCGGTGATGCTGCCCGCGCCGTAGTTCACCCGTTCGCCCACGGTGGCGTCGCCCAGGTAAGCCAGGTGGTTGGCCTTGGCACCCGCAGCGAGGGTGCTGTTCTTCACTTCCACGAAGTTGCCGATGTGCACCTCTTCGCCCAGCTGCGCGCCCGGGCGCAGCCGCGCGAACGGCCCCACCAGCGCGCCGCGCCCGACCGACACGCCCAGCTTCTCGCCGTCGATGTGGGTGAAGGGATGGATCACCGCGCCTGCGTCGATGGCGGCGTTGGCGATCACGCAGTTCGCGCCGATGCGCACGCCGTCGCCGAGTTTCACGCGGCCTTCGAACACGCAGTTGACGTCGATCTCCACGTCCTGGCCGCAGAGCAGTTCACCGCGCACGTCCAGCCGCGCGGGGTCCGCCAGGCGCACGCCCTGCTCCATCAGGGCGTCGGCGAGCCGGCGCTGGTAGGCGCGCTCCAGCTCGGCCAGCTGCACCGGGCTGTTCACGCCCGCCACCTCGACCTCATCGCCCGTGGTCACGGCACGCACCACCAAGCCTTGCGCCACGGCATGTTTGACCACGTCGGTGAGGTAGTACTCGCGCTGGCTGTTGTCGTTGGTCAGGCCTTGAAGCAGGGGCTTGAGCAGGGCGGCGGGCGCGGCCATGACGCCGCTGTACCACTCGGTGATGCGCCGCTGCGCCTCGTTGGCGTCCTTGTGTTCCACGATGGCATGCACCGAGCGGTCCGCATCGAGGGCGCGCACGATCCGGCCGTAACCGGTGGCGTCGCCACCCGTGTCCACGCTCAGCAGCGCGAGGTGCTGCCCGTCGCAGGCCTGCAGCAAGGTCTCCAGCGTGGCCTGTCCGATCAAGGGCACATCGCCATTGAGGATCAGCACCACGCCGTCGTCGGCCAGCACAGGCACGGCCTGCTGCACCGCGTGGCCGGTGCCCAGCTGGGGCTCCTGGCGCACGAAGCGCAGTTTCGGGGCGGCGCTGTCGCCGGTTGCCACGGGGGTCGTGAGGCCGGCCTCGACCTGCTCGGCGCCGTGGCCGGTGATCACCACCACCGATCGCGCGGACAACCGCGCTGCACAGTCGATCACATGCTGGGCCAGTGCACGCCCGCCCAAACGGTGCAACACTTTGGGCCGAAGGCTTTTCATCCGCGTGCCTTTGCCAGCCGCCATCACCACCACATCCACAGGGAACGACATGAACACCTCTTGCAGAGACGGGTTGCACGGCGTTCTTGCCGGCCATCACCAACCGGGCATTATCGCGCGCCGTGCGCTGCGCCTTGGCGCACTGGTGACGCTGGCAATCCTCCTTGTTGCCTGCACCGCCACGCGCTTGGCCTACAACCAGGCGCCCACCCTGAGCTACTGGTGGATCGACCGCCACGTGGACCTGACGGACACGCAGACCGCGCAGACGCGCGAAGACCTCAAGGCCTTCTTCCAGTGGCACCGCCGCCAGGAGCTGCCAGCCTACGCCAGCCTGCTGCGCCAGTGGCAGACGATGGCGGTGGACCAGGTCTCGCCCGCGCAGGCCTGCGCGCAGTTCGAGGACATCCGCCAGCGGCTGGAGCGGGCCGCGGCCGAGACGGTGGAACCGTTCGCGCGCCTGGCCCTGCAGCTGACCCCAGAGCAGCTGGAGAACCTGAAGAAGCAGCAGGCCGAAAGCAACGAGGACTTTGAAAAGGACTTCCTGCGGGGCAGCCCCCAACAGCGCCTGAACAAGCGGCTGGACAAGGCCGTCGAGCGCAGCGAATCGTTCTACGGCAAGCTCAGTCCGGCACAGCGCGATCTCCTGCGGGACTGGCTGCAGCAGTCGCCCTTCGACCCGCAACGCACCCAGGCCGAGCGCCTGCGCCGCCAGGCCGACCTGCTGCAGACGATCCGCGACGCGCAGGCCACGCCCGCCAAGGCCGAGCAGCTGGTGCGCGAGCACATCGCGCGCATCCGCCAATCGCCCGAGCCCAGCTACCACGCCTACAACCAGGCGCTCGTGCGCCAGGGCTGCGCCCAGTTCGCCACGCTGCACAACGCCACCACGGCCGAGCAGCGCGCCAACGCCGTGCGCGTGCTCAAGGGCTACGAAGACGACCTGCGCACGCTGAGCGCGCAACGCTGAGGCGCGCTAGGCGACAAAGCGCATCCAGCCCCACACCACGGCCAGCGTGAGCAGCGTCACCGGAATGCCGGTGACCGCGTGGCGTTTCCAGTCGATCACGATGCCTTGCTGGCGCGCCAGGTCGGCCACGATCAGGTTGGCGATCGAGCCCACCAGCAGCAGGTTGCCCGCGAAGGTGGTCACCAGCGCGAGCATCGCGCCGGCCTGCGCGCCGCTGCCGCCCAGGTGCGGCAGCAGCAGCATCACCGCCGGCACGTTGGACACCAGGTTGGACAGCACGGCGCTCACCACCAGCAAGGGCCCCGGCTCGGCCAGGTGCACGCCCAGCGTGCCCAGCCAGGCCACCGCCTGCGCGGCCAGGCCGGTGGTCTCGAACGCGTGGTTGACCACGAACAGGCCCATGAACAGCAGCAGCAGCGGCCAGTCGATCAGGCGCAGCACGTGCGAGGAATGCAGCCGCCGGCTGAGCAGCAACAGGCCCGCGCCCACCAGGGCCGCCACGTCGCGTGGCCAGTCGGTGAACAGGAAGATCAGCATCAGCGCGCCCGCCACCAGCAGGCCCTTGGTGGTCTGCCAGGCATCGAAGGCGGGCTCTTCGGGCGGCGCTTCGGCCACGGCCGCGAAAGGCAGGCCGGCGGCCTCGGGGGCGGACGCGGTGCGCGCACCGGGCCCGAACGCGAGCCAGAGCCATAACAGCAGCAGGCTGATCAGCACCGGCGCCAGCGCCTGCCGCACATAACCGCCAAAGGGCAGCTGCAGCACCGAGCCGATCAGCATGTTCTGCGGGTTGCCGATCAGCGTGGCGGCCGAGCCGATGTTGGCCGCGCAGGCCAGGCCGATGAGGAAGGGCAGCGGGTTGATGCCACGCTGCAGGCACAGCCGCGCCACCACCGGCGTCATGGCCAGGCAGATGATGTCGTTGGAGAACACCGCCGAGAGCGCGCCCGAGACCACGATCAGCGCGGCCAGCAGGCCGTTGCGCGACAGCGGCAGCGCGCCCACCCGCCGCGTCACCGCACCATAGAAACCGCCCAGGCGCATCTGCGCCGAGACCACCATGAACGCGAACAGCAGCACGATGGTGGGCAGGTCCACCGAGCGCGCCGCGTCCTCCACCGGCAGGCCGCTCAGGCCGATGACCGCGATGGCGCCGAGCAGGGCCACGCCCGAGCGGTCCAGCTTCAGGCGCGGCAGGCCACCCAGGAACATGCCCAGGTAGACGACGGCGAAGACCGCGACGATGCCCCAGTCGGTGGCGGTGTGGTGTAGGGCGGAAGTGGTGGGCATGCGCTGCGGATCGTAGCGCGAGCGGGGCCGGCACTCAGGTGGCGCGCGGCACCAGGCGGATCGCGCCCGGGTAACTGGCCGGGGCCACGCGCCCGTACAGCAGCGCGACGATGGCCACGCAGGCCAGGTGCATCAGCCAGCCGGCGCGAAAGCCTCCCGTCGCGTCGCGCAGCAAGGCGATGATCCAGGGCGGTATCGCGGCGATCAGGAAGCCGCCGCCCTGCATCAGCGCCGACAGCGCCCCCGCCTGCCCGGGATCGGACAGGTGCTCCAGCGCCACGATCAAGGACAGCGCGAAGCAGCCCCCCAGCCCCGCGCCCAGCAGCACCACCCAGGCCAGAGGCGCCGCATCGGGCCACAGCGCCAGCGCAGCGAAGCCGATGGCCTGCAGGGCCAGCGTGAACCACAGCCAGGGCCGGCGGTCTTCGCGCCGGCCGGCCAGCATCGGCAGGCCCAGGGCCGCCAGCGCCTGGCTCAGCGCCAGCACGGCCAGCAGCGTGCCGCTGCCGGCCGCGCTCCAGCCATGCTCCTGAAAGAACGGTGCCAGCCAGGCCACGACGGTCGAATAACCGCCGTTGACCAGGCCGAAACACAGCATCAGCAGCCAGACGCGCGGCCGCCGCAGGTAGGCCGTCACGGCCAGGCTGTCCTGGCGGCCCGGGGCGTCGGGCGGCAGGCTGCGCGCCGCCAGCGCCACGGCGAGCAGCGCGGGCACGGCCATCCAGGCCAGGCCCAGGTGCCAGTTGCCGCTGGCCGCCGCCACCAGCGGCGCGACCTGCGCGCCGAGCGCGCCACCGCCCATCAGCATCGCCGAGTACAGGCCCATCACCACACCGACATGGCGCGGAAACTGCCGCTTGACGACGCCGGGCAGCAGCGCCTGCACCACCGCCGCACCCAAGCCCAGCAGGGCGGCGGTGCCCACCAGCTGCCAGCCGTTCTGCGTGAACAGGCGAAGCATGGAGCCCAGCACCAGCAGGATCAGCGCGGCCACCACGGCGCGCCGCGCTCCGATGCGGGTCTGCAGCCAGGGGCCCGCGAAGGCGAACACGCCCATCAGCAGCATCGGCACCAGGGTCAGCAGCGACATTCCCTTCAGACCGAGCCCGGTGTACCGGCCGATGTCGGCCGCCAGCGGCCCGATGCCCGCGATGAAGGGCCGCAGGTTGAGCGCGATCAGGGCCACCGCGACCAGCAGCCAGCGGACGTTCACCTTCACGGGCCTAGGCCTTCCGGTTCCGTGCCTGCGCCCATTGCGCGTACAGATCAGGGCGCGGCACCGGCAGGTGGCGAATGTGCATGGACTGCTCGGCCAAGGGCTTGGCGAGGTCTTCGTAGATCGCCGCCGTGGACAGCCCGAACGGCGCGCCCTCCTCGTTGGAATAGGCGTAGGCGACCCGCACCACGCCGGCCAGCCGCATCGCCGCCAGGCACATGGGGCAGGGGTGGCCGCTGGCGTAGACAGCGCAGCCGCTCAGGTCGGGCGATCCGAACCGGCGGCTGGCGGCGCGCAAGGCCGACATCTCCGCGTGGGCCGTCGGGTCGTGGGTGGCCAGGATCTCGTTGACGCCGGTGGCCAACACCTCGCCACCGCGCACCACCACCGCGCCGAACGGGCGGCCGCCCTGGGCCATGTTGTCGCGCGCCAGTTCGATGGCCTGGTGCAGGAAGTGGGTGTCTGTGTCGCTCATGGGGCTTCAGCGCGCGTGGGCGGCCAGCAGCATCGCTTCGATCGGCTTCTGGCCCTTGGTGCGGGCATGGCGCAGCGGCGTGACGCCGTCCTTGTCCGCCAGGTTGACATTGGCGCCGGCCTTCACGAGCAGGCCCACGATCTGCTGGTGGCGCTCGCCGCCGTCGCCCAGGATGATGGCCTCCAGCAGCGCGGTCCAGCCGAGCCGGTTGACGTGGTCGACCGCGACACCCGCCTCGATCAGCGTGCGCACCGTCTCCACATGGCCGCGCTCGGCCGCCGGGATGAGCGCGGTGCCGCCGTAGCGGTTGGTGCTCTTGAGATCGGCGCCGTGCGACAGCGTCATCTTCAGGATGGCCAGGTGGCCCCGGGCTCCCGCGTAGAGATAAGGGCTGTCGTTGATGCCGTCCTTGGCATTGACGTCGGCGCCGGCCTCGATCAAGGCGCGGGCCGCCTCGCCCTGGTTGGCATGGGTGGCGACCAGCAGCGCGGTCGCGCCACTGCCGTCGCGCGCGTCGATCGGCGCGCCCTCGGCCAACAGCCGACGGATGCCGGCGACATCGTTCCGGCCGGCGGCGACATGCAGCGGGAAGGCCTTCCCGGCCTCACTCCCCGAAGAAGCAAATGGAAGCACGGCGAGTGAGGCAAGGATGGAACGGCGAAGCATGATGGCTCCACTGTAGGCAAGGCGGCCAACATTTGGAAATTAAATGTTAGGATGAATTTCATCCATTTTTCAAATGATGCCTCTGCTCGACCCCCGCCTGCTGCGCGCTTTTGCGGCCATCGCCGATGCCGGCAGCTTCACCCTGGCGGCGGACCGCCTGAGCATGACGCAGTCCACCATCAGCCAGCAGCTCGCCCGCCTGGAAGAAGCCGTCGGGCAGGTGCTGATCGATCGCGCGGCGCGGCCGATCCAGCCCACGGCGGCCGGCGAGCGCCTGCTCGGCTACACGCGCCGCATCCTGGCGCTGCAGGAAGAGGCGGCATCGGCGCTGCGCGACCCCGCGGGCACGGTGTCCTTGCGCATCGGGGTGCCCGAAGACCTGGTCAGCGCGCCGATGGCCCAGGCCTTTGCGGACTTCGCGCGGCGCCACCGCGAGATCCACCTGGACGTGACGGCCGGCCTGAGCCGCGATCTGATCCGGCGCTACCGGGCCGGTGAACTGGACATCGCCATCGCCAAGGAACAGAGCGCCAGCCCCGATCACCGCGCGAGCTTTCCCGAGGCCATGGCCTGGTTCGAAAGCGCCGAGGCCCCGCCGGCCTGGCCCAACCCCCTGCCGCTGGTGGCTTTTCCGCCCGGCGGCCTCTACCGCGAGGCCATGTTCGAGCGCGTGGAACAGGAGCGGCTGGGCTGGTACATCGCCTTCACGGGCAACAGCCTGCACAACGTGCTGGTGGCGGTGGAGGCCGGGCTCGGCCTGTCGCTCCTGCCCCGGAATGCGGTGGCCGGCTACCGCGTGCGGCGCCACGCGCCGCTCCAGGGCGAACCGCCGATCGCGGTCTCCATCTATGCCGGGGAAGGCACGGGCCCCCTGGCCGAACTGGTGGCGCAGATGGCGGCCGTGCTGGCCGCCCGAAGCGGGCAGCAGCCCGCCTGAGCCAGGCCTGCGGTCAGCCCTGCAGCGCGCTGTGCGCTTGTAGGTCCGCCCGCTTCGCTGTCAGCCCTGCGGCGCGCTGTGCGCTTGTAGGTCCGCCCGCTTCGCGGTCAGCCCTGCAAGGCCGCCCACATGTCCTTGTCGCGCTCGGCCGTCCAGATGCGGGGGTTCTTGATGCCCTTGGCTTCGTCGTAGGCGCGGCCCACGTCGAACGGCAGGCAGTGTTCGTAGATGAACACGTGGCCGAACACCGGGTCCATGCTCTTGCGGGTGTGGGCCATGGCGGCCTTGAGGTCCATGCCGGCGGCGGCGGCTTCCTTGCCGGCCTGGAACAGCGTGGTCACCCAGCGCTTGGTGTAGTCCAGCGCCTTGTCCACATCGGCGCGGCCCTTCATGGCTTCGCCACGGCCGGGCACGATGGCCTCGGCCTTGAGTGCGCGCAGGGCTTCGAGCGTGGCGGGCCATTCTTCCAGCTGCGCGTCGCCGGTGTACACGCCGGCTTCGTACTCCACCAGGTCGCCGCTGAACAGCACCTTTTCTTCTTCCACCCAGGCGATGGTGTCACCTCGCGTGTGGCCCTGGCCCGGGTGCCAGATCTCGACCTTCACGCCACCCAGGTCCACGGTCAGCGAGCCCTGGCGGCCCGGCTGGCCATCGCCCACCACCAGCGTCGGCCAGGTCAGGCCGGGCACGCTCTCGGAGCCCCGGAACAGGCGCGGAAAACGCTCCATCTCGCTCTGCATGTCCTCGGCGCCGCGCTCCACGATGAGTTCGTAGGTGCCGCGGCTGGCGATCACCTCGGTCGCGCCCTCGGCCACGTAGGCGCTCGCACCCAGCACGCGCACCGCGTGGTAGTGGGTCAGCAGCACGTACTTGATGGGCTTGTCGGAGACGGTGCGGATCTGCCTGATCAGGTCCTGCGCCATGGCCGGCGTGGCCGTGGCGTCGCTCACCATGATGAACTTCTCGCCAATGATCACGCCCGAGTTCGGGTCGCCTTCAGCGGTGTAGGCCCAGCAATGTTTGCTGAGCTGTTCGAAAGTGGTTTTCTTGTCGTCCAGGTCGGCCTGGGAGGCGAAGGCTTTGCTCATGGGGGGTCTCCTGTGGGGAAGCACAAATTTTACCTAAACGAAATCAATTACGCATACGTAAATCATGATGCCCCCGTGGGGCCACCGGACAAACCGCGTTCCAGCATCTGCACCACCTCCTCGGCAAAGGCGCTGTAGCTCATGGGGCCGCCCGGGCGCAGCCAGGTGAACGTCCAGTTGATCATGCCGAACAGCATCATGGTCAACGCGGTCTGGTTGGCCGGTGTCACGCGCTCGGGATAGGCGCGGATGATGAAACGGGTGAACGCCGCCACCACATCGCGCTGGCGGTTGACGATCAGCATGCGTTGCACGGGGCCGAGGAACTTGGTGTCGGACACCAGGGCGATGTGGCGCGTGGCCGAGGTCTCGTACTCGGCCAGGAAGGCCCGCACCAGCTCGCTCAGGGCGTCGCGTTCGCTCAGGTTCTTGCGCTGCGCGCGCGCCTCGGCCTCGCCGATGAGGGCGAGCAGGCGCTGGGTGTAGCGGTCGAGCAGGTCGAACAGGATCGCTTCCTTGCTCTCGTAGTAGTGGTAGAGCCGCGCCTTGCTGGTGCCGCAGGCGGCGGCGACCTCGTTCATGCTTGTGGCGGGAAAACTCTGCGCGGCGAAGCAGCGCGCCGCGACGTTCTGGATTTCGTCGCGCTTGAGCTCGTGGGATGCGGATTTTGGTCGGGCCATCGGCGCATTCTGCCGGATGGCGCCCTAAGATCCGGCCATGGTCAAACCCGTCGATCCCTTCGCCCAACACGCCTGCGAACTGCTCTCGGGCGTGGGGCCGTGCGTGCCCAAGCGCATGTTCGGCGGCTGGGGCATTTCCACCGACGGCATGAACATCGCGATCATTGCGTGGGACACGCTGTTCCTCAAGACCAACGCCGAGACCGAGCCGCGCTGGCTGGCCGCCGGCGGCCGCCCCTTCGTGTACGAATTCAAGGGCAAGTCCGGGCGGCTGCACTACCACACGCCCCCGGACGAGGCGCTGGAGTCACCCGCGCTCATGCTGCCCTGGGCACGGCTCGCGCTGGAGGCGGCGGTGGCCGCGCGCAAGCCCAAACGCAAGCCCCGCTGACGGCCGCAGCGCAAGGCCGCCCCAAGCAAGGCCAGCCCCCTCGGGGGGGCAGCGACCCGCGCAGCGGCGGAGCGTGGGGGCGCCAGGCCTCAGGGCGGGTTGGATTCGTAGGGCGTGAGCACCCGGCCCCGGCCGGCAACGAGGTACTCGCTGTAGCCGAACAGGCCGCGCATCAGCCGGGCGAACGCCCAGCCTGCCTGCCCCAGGGCCACGGCAAGCTCGCGCGACGGCGCCACCACCTCGCGGCCGAAGCGGTCGGGCTGGTCCACGGCCTGGGGCTCGGCGCACCAGTCGAAACGCACCGGGCCGGCGCTGGCCGGCTGCCAGGGCTCCATCACCAGGCGCGCGCCCGCCGGCACCACCAGGCTTTCACCCGCGGCCAGCATCACGTCACCCGATTCGTTGCCCGCGCCCTGGTGCGGCACACCCAGCGTCACCCACGCTCGGCCCTGCGTGATGTGCAGGCGGCTCGGCACCTGCGGGCGCAGGGTCATCGCGCGGCGCGCGTCGAGGCGCCAGCCACGCAGGGCAGCGGGGCAGGCAATCCGGTCGGACACAACGGCAATGGGGGCGAAACGGGTGTTCATGGAAGGCTCCTTAACAAGGTACGATGGCTCATCCTGGGAATGAATGTTCGGGCCGAACGCCCTCTGCGTCCAATGAATACGCAGTAAGCTATTGATTCGCTAACCGCATCAATGCCCGGAGCCCCCCATGCAGCTCACCAGCAGCCACCCCCGCACCCGCCCCATTGCCGCCGGGCATCTGCGCGCCTTCGAAGCCGTGGCCCGCCACCTCAACTTCCGCGCTGCCGCCGAAGAACTCTCGCTCACGCAAAGCGCGGTCAGCCGGCAGATCCAGGCGCTCGAAGACGAGGTCGGCACCGCCCTCTTCCTGCGCCACACGCGCGCGGTCGAACTCACCAGCGCGGGCTCGCAACTGCTGCGCGCCTCCAGCATGGCGCTGGAGCGCATCGACGCGGCCGTGCGGCAGATCCGCCAGAGCGCGGGCCGCAAGGGCGTGGCCATCACCACCTGGGCCTCGTTCGCCTCCATGTGGCTGATTCCGCGCCTCGAAGCCTTCCAGCGCGACCACCCCGACATCGACATCCGCATCGACGCCACCGACAACGCTGTGGACCTTGCCACCTCCGACGTGGACCTCGCCCTGCGCTACGCCGTGCCACAGGCCATGCCCGCCGACGCGCAGCGCCTCTTCGGCGAACAGCTCACGCCCGTGGCCAGCCCCTGGCTGCTCAAGACCCAGCCCATCCACAGCATTGAAGACCTCTCGCGCTGCGCCCTCATCGAGGCCGGTGACGCGCACCGCACGCGCCACCTCGAATGGCTCACCTGGCAACGCTGGCTCGACACCTTCGGCAACAAGCCCGCCACCCCGGCCGGCAAACGCGGTGGCCGTGCCACGCCGGCCAAGCTCTCGCCGCAGCGCTGGATGTACTTCAACTACGCCAACCAGATCGTGCAGGCCGCACTCACCGGCCAGGGCGTGGCGCTCGCGCGCCTGCCGCTGGTGGCCGAAAGCCTGGCCAGCGGCGCGCTGGTCGAGCCCCTGCCCCACACCCGGCTGGACTCGCCGCTCGTGTACTGGCTGCTGGTCGCGCCGCGCAGCGCGCAGCGGCCCGAGGTCAAGGCCTTTTGCGAATGGCTGCTCAAGCAGGCCGCCGAAACGCGCGAAGCCATCGGCGACGTGCCCGATCCCGACACAGTGGACCAGATGGACTGAGGCGCGGTGGTGCCTGCGCGATCGCGCGCGCTCAGGCACACTCCGGCGCTTTCCCATCCAAAGTCTTCATGTCGTCCTCTCAGCACCTCGCCGCCGGCAACCTGCGCAGCATCACCTTCATGCTCGTGGCCGTGGGCTTCTTCGCGTTCATGGACGCGGTGCTCAAGACCCTCTCCGCCACCTACCCGGTGCTGCAGATCGCCGCGCTGCGTGGCCTCACGGCCCTGCCGCTGGTGCTGTTTTACATCTCGTGGCGCGGTGGCTGGCACACCTTGCTCAAGGTCCGCTGGCCGCTGCACCTGCTGCGGGGCGTGCTCGGCATCACCATGCTCGCGCTGTTCACCCTGGGCGTGCGCGAGCTGCCGCTGTCGGCCGCGTACACGCTGTTCTTCATCTCGCCGCTGCTCATCACCGCCCTCTCGGTGCCCGTGCTCAAGGAGCGCGTGCCCAAGGCGCACTGGTGGGCGATTGCCATCGGTTTCGTGGGCGTGCTCATCGCGCTGCGCCCCAGCGGCGGCGACCTGCAGGCCGGCTTCGTCAGCCTCGGCGGCCTCGCCACGCTGGGCGCGGCCCTGTGCTACGCGATCTCGGCCGTGGTCGGGCGCCTGGCCACCCGCACCGACAGCAGCGAGAGCATGGTGTTCTGGATGATGGTGTTCATGGCCCTCGGCGCGGGCGCGCTCTCCTGGGCCGAGTGGGTGCCGATCCGGCGCAGCGACGCGCTGTTGCTGGTGGCCCTGGCCGTCACCGGCTTCTGCGGCCAGCTCGCCATCACCGAGGCTTTCCGCCACGGCCAGGCCTCGGCCGTGGCCCCGTTCGAGTACAGCGCGCTGGCCTGGGGCCTGGGGCTGGACTGGCTGATCTGGCACACCCTGCCCAGCGCCCACACCTGGGTGGGCGCGGCCATCATCGTGGGCAGCGGGCTCTACCTCGTGCGGCGCGAGAAGCGCATCACCGAGGTGCACGCGAGCGCGGACCATCCGTAGCGGCGCCGGGCAACCGGCATCGAAGACCGGTTTCGCCCAAAGCCGCCTAGACGCCCAATGGTTCCAGCTGCGCCCGCACGAGCATCCTCTGCTCCGGGGGAAGTTGGTCGGCAACGTTCAGAACGGCCTCGCGCGCCAGCACCTTGGCTTCGCTGTCCAAGCCATACAGGCCATTGGCCGCCTCGATCAACACCCCTTCCCGGCCTTCAGTCATCGACTCGACCACCACCAGGAGCGCGTTGAGCACCTGCAGCATCGATGAGCTGTCCGGCAGCACCGAGAGACGGCCAGCCAGGGCGACCAGTGGCTGCGCGCGCTGAGCATCGGGCAATGCCTTCGCCCCATCAAGAACGGCGTCGAACCCGTTTTTGCTGACGTCTTCGGGAAGGTTTGCGCATTGGGTTGCCAACGCAACCAGCACCGCGCCTTGCTCGTCAGCGGGAATGACCTGGTTCATTTGCAGGATCCGATCGAACGACGCCTTTCTTTCTTCATTGGGAATGCACGCCAGTTCCTTGGCCAAGGAGACCAGGCATTCGCTGCGCCGAGCCAGCGGCGCCTCATTCGCGATGTTCAACAGCGCGTTGAACCGGTTTTCCACCGACTCTTCGGTGAGCGAGATCAATGACCCGGCCAGCTCCTCGAAAACAGGCCATCCCTCATCGAACGGCATGTCTTTGGCCAGATTCAGGATGGCATCGAATCGACCGTGCCGGTCGTCTTGCCACAACTCCCAGAAGCGCCCCGCGAGGGCAGTCAGCGGCTTCGATCGGAAGCCATCCGGCATGGCCTCGACAAAGGACAGCATCTGGTCAAACACCTTCGTTCTGTCCTCGATGTCAAAGAGACGGATCAGCTTCTCCGACAAGGCCATCAAGGGGGTCCCCTGCATGTACTCATCGAGTTGCTTGATGCTTGCCAGGAACGACTGAAACGCCGGCATGACGCCATCTTGTGACCGCGTCACCGAGAAGTGGCTTCTGATCGCCTGGGCCAGCAGCCGGTCTTCGGTGGCCTTCCTGAGTTTTCGGTTGACCGCACCTGCGGCCCGCACGTCCGCCTCGGCCAGATAGCCCGTGATGTGCCGAACCAAGTCGTGTTGCAACGTGTTCAGCGGCGAGGGGCACTGGCGGATGGTCTCTTTCAAGTCGGCGTGAATGTCCTTGGACCACGCGCCATTCGGGTCCGAGAGGCTCAGCTCATCGCGCAGAACTTGCAGTGCGGCCCTCGCCTCACAGCGCCTTTCAGAGGTCAGGGCACTGAATCCGTGGTTCACGGCGGTCAACACCGATCGGCAATCCGCCAGACCCAGGAAGGGGCCTTCGAGCGGGAAGAACGTGCCCAGCGTTTCCTGCATCAGGAGGGCCAGGTCTTCATAGGAGCGAAGGCGACCCTGAGAGCCGACGATGTCGCCTTCATTCGACGCGGCACAGCGGCCGGTGTTCGACGCAATGTGGAAAGAATTCATGTTCAAACAGTCTTTGATACCCAGCACGGCGCTGGAAGACCTGAGTGACCCACCCTTTTCCCCAAGTTCGCCGTGCGACCGACACGGCGGTGCCGCTCAGCGCTCAGGCCACATCACGCCCGTGTCGCTCAGGATCGCGTCCAGCGGCACATCGTGGATCTCGGGCTTGAGGTAGGGCAGCCAGCCGAAGTCGTAGCCCAGGCCCACGGTGAACGGCTTGGGATTCAGGCTGGCGAGCGTGCGGTCATAGAAACCGCCGCCATAGCCCAGGCGGAAACCGCCGGGCCCGTAGCCCACGCAGGGCACGAAAATCAGCGTGGGCACGACGATCTCGGTGTCCTTCGGCTTGGGAATGCCGTAGGCGTCTTCTTCCATCGGGCAACCCGGGTACCAGGTGTAGAAGGTCAGCGTCTTGTCCACCTTGTTCACCACCGGCAGGCCGATGCGCCGGTGCTGCTGCTGCCCTTGCGCGTCCTCCTCCAGGCCGGCCTCCTGCCAGCGGAACAGCGCGGGCAGCGGATCGAACTCGCCCTTGATCGGCCAATACGCGCCGATGACGGTGTCGGGCCGGTGGATCAGCCACACGCGCATGACCCGCTGCAGCAGGTCGTTGCGCCAGGCGCGGTCGGCCAGGGACTGTCGTTTTTCAATCAGCGATTTGCGCCATTCGACCTTCAGCGCAGCCGCCGATCCGTCGCCCGGCGAAGCGTGGGGTTTGTGGGGACTCTGACCGTCTTTGTTGTCCATAATCGACACATGAATCTGGTTGATGAGAAACAGGGCAGCGCGCGGCGAATCGGTCGACGCCTGCAAGGGCTGGGACTGCGGCTCATTATGGCGGTGCTCGTGACACCGGGCCTTGCGCTGGCACAAGCCACCAGCGGCGGCGGCGATGCCGCGCTGCTGGAGATGCGCTCGGCCTATTCGCGCGGCAACAGCTTCCAGCTCGCCAACCTGCTGCCCACCGTGCGCGGCCACGCGCTGGAGCCGCTGGCGAACTACTGGAGCATCCGCTCGCGGCTGGACATCGCCACGCCGGTGGACATCCGCGCCGCGCTCGACCGCATGGCGGGCACCTACTGGGAAGACCGCCTGCGCAACGACTGGCTGCTGCAGTTAGGCAAGGCACGCGACTGGGCCAACTTCGACGCCGAGCTGCCACGCTTTCGCATGAACGACGACCGCCAGGTGCGCTGCTACGCACTCATGCGCGACGTGATGACCGGCCGCGCGACCGGCGAGGCCGTGGCGCCCGTGGTGCAGGCCAACTGGCACGCGCAGCGCGAGGCCGAAGACGGTTGCGCGACCGCCGCCAAGTTCCTGCTCGACGCCGGGCAGCTCAAACCCCAGGTGGTGTGGCAGCGCGCCCGGCTGGCCATGGACGCCAACCGCGCGCGCGTGGCCACCCAGGCCGTGGCCATGCTGGACCCGGACCTGAGCGCCACGGTCGACAGCATCGCAAGCGACCCCGCGAAGTACCTGGACGAAAAACTCACCGCGATCCGGCCCCGCACCAAGGAACTGGTGACGCTGGCCATCATCCGCCTCGCCGCCAACGACCCCACCGCCGCCGCGCTGGAGATGGACCGCACGCGCTGGAAGGCCCAGCTCACCAAGGAAGAGCGCAGCTGGACCTGGGGCGTGATCGGCAAGCGCTCGGCGCAGAAGCTGCAGGCCGAGGCGCTGGGCTACTTCGCCAACGGCGAAGACCGCCACATGCACGACGAGCACCTGGCCTGGAAGGCGCGCGCGGGCATGCGCGCGGGCTCCTGGAGCGCCGTGCACGATGCCGTGGCCGCCATGAGCGAGGCCCAGCAGAGCGACCCGGCCTGGGTGTACTGGGAAGCGCGCGCGGTGCAGGCGCTCAAGCTGCCCGACCCGGTCGCCGCCTCGGCCAAGGCGCGCGAGCTGTTCGAGAGCATCGCCTCCACCCGCGACTTCTACGAACAGCTGGCGATGGAAGAACTCGGCCGGCCCATCACCGTGCCGGCCGCGCCCGCACCGCTCACCGCCGAGGAAGTCGCCGCCGCGCAGAACAACCCCGGCCTGCGCCGCGCGCTGATCGCCATCCGCCTGGGCCTGCGCAGCGAAGGCGTGCGCGAGTGGAACTACACCGTGGGCCTGCACACCCCCGGCGGCATGGGCGAGCGCGAGCTGCTGGCCGCCTCGGCCCTGGCCTGCCAGCATGAGCTCTGGGACCGCTGCATCAACACCAGCCTGCGCACGCCCGAATCGATGGACCACGCGCAGCGCTTCCCCACGCCGCACCGCGCCCAGGTGGTCAGCCGCGCCACCGAGATCGGCCTGGACCCGGCCTACGTGTACGGCCTGATCCGGCAGGAAAGCCGCTTCATCACCGACGCCCGCTCGGGCGTGGGCGCTTCCGGTCTCATGCAGGTGATGCCGGCCACCGCGCGCTGGACCGCCAACAAGATCGGCCTGACCAACTTCAAACCCGCCCAGATCACCGAGCGCGACACCAACATCCAGATCGGCACCGCCTACCTGAAGTTCGCGCTCGACGACTTCCAGGGCTCGCTGCCACTGGCCGCCGCCGCGTACAACGCCGGGCCCGGCCGCTCGCGCCAGTGGCGCAACGGACCGGTGCTGCCGGGCGAGGTCTGGACCGAGAACATCCCGTTCGAGGAAACGCGCGACTACGTCAAGCGCGTGCTGGCCAACACCACCAACTACGCCGCGCAAATCACCGGCCAGCCGCAGTCGCTGCGCGCGCGGCTGGGCACCGTGGGCCCGCGCCCGGTGAACGCCCCCACCGTCAACCCCGACCTGCCCTGACGCCCATGAAGAACGTTCTTGTCCTCGGTGGCACCGGCTTCATCGGCCGCCACGTCTGCGAAAAACTGCACCGCCAGGGCTGGCGCATCACCGTGCCCACCCGCCGCGCCCTGAACGCCGCGCATGTGCAGCACCTGCCTCGGGTGACGGTGCTCGAAGCCGACGTGCACGACCCCGGGCAACTGCTCAGCCTGCTGGACGGGCACGACGCGCTCGTCAACCTCGTGGCCATCCTGCACGGCAGCGAAGACGACTTCGAGCGCGTGCACGTGGAACTGCCACTCTCGCTGGCCGAGGCCTGCGCGGCCGACGGCATCCGCCGCGTGGTGCACGTGAGCGCGCTGGGCGCGAGCCTGGACGGCCCGTCACACTACCAGCGCAGCAAGGCGCGCGGCGAAGAGGTGCTGCGCGGCGCGGGCCTGGACCTCACCATCCTGCGGCCCAGCGTGGTCTTTGGCGAGGGCGACCGCTTTCTCAACCTGTTCGCGCGCCTGCAGGCCGTGCTGCCCGTCGTGCCGCTGGCCGGCGCGAACGCGCGCTTTCAGCCCGTGTGGGTGGAAGACGTGGCCCAGGCGGTGGTGACCTGCCTGCGCGACCGCGACCTGCCCATGAGCAGCGCGGGCCAGACGTTCGAATGCGTCGGGCCCGAGGTATTCACCCTGGCCGAGCTCGTGCGCGTCGCCGGGCGCCATGGCAGCCGGCAGCGCCCCGTGCTGCCGCTGCCCGCACCACTGGCGCGGCTGCAGGCCATGGTGATGGAGGCCATGCCCGGCGACCCGGTGATGAGCCGCGACAACCTCGATTCGATGACGGTGGACAACGTGGCCTCGCGGCAATGGCCCGACCTTTCGGCACTGGGCATCCGGCCCGCCAGCGTGCACAGCGTGGCCCCGACCTACCTCGGCGACCGCGGCGGGCGCAGCCAGCTGTTGGATTACCGGCACGGCGCCGGCCGCTGAGCCGAAACTTCGGGCTTTTTTGGGGGCGGGGGTATTTTTTTGGCACACTCCGCGTGTGGCAGAAATGAATACCTTTAACCGACAGGAGCCCCAATGGCCGCACCCGTTCTCAAAAAGCCCAACCGCCGCCTCGCCCCCATCCCCACCCCCACCGAGGAAGACTCGACCTACCGCCCCGAGCATCAGCGCGATGTGGTCAACCGGCTCAAGCGCATCGAAGGCCAGGTGCGCGGCCTGATCGAGATGGTTGAGAATGGCCGGGGCTGTGAGGATGTGGCCCAGCAGATGTGTGCCGCGCGCAAGGCGATGGACAAAGCCTTCTACCGGATGATGGCCTGCTCGGTCATGGAAGCGGTGTCGGAATCGGACTCCGAAATCAACACCTTCCTGCAGGTGGAGCGCTCGACGCGCATTCTTGAAAAATACGCCTAAAGCATTCACCTCAGAACACCTTCCGTGAACCCGCTCGGGCCTCATGGGCCGCGAATCAATCGCCTGGCGTTTTGGCATCAATGCGTGGCCGGCGACCCTCTACCATGGGCGGTTCTTTCAGGAGATCCTTTCCATGGCACTGCAGCTCTACGTCGGCAACAAGAACTACTCGTCCTGGTCCATGCGCCCCTGGGTGCTGATGAAGCAGGCGGGCATTGCGTTCGAAGAGAAGATGATCCGGTTCGACTCGTTCGACGTGAATTCGGTCTTCAAGAAGGAGCTGCGCGCGGTCAGCCCCGTTGCCAAGGTGCCGGTGCTGGTGGACGACGGCTTTGCCATCTGGGACACGCTGGCGATCGCCGAGTACCTCGCCGAGCGTTTCCCCGAGAAGCAACTCTGGCCGCAGGACGTGCGCGCCCGGGCACGGGCGCGCAGCGTCTGCGCCGAGATGCACAGCGGTTTTGGCGCGCTGCGCAACCACTGCCCCATGAACATCGAGGCCTCGCTGCCCGAGATCGGCCGCCTGATCTGGCGCGACAAGCCGGACGTGCGCGCCGACGTGGCCCGCCTGTGCGGCCTGTGGAGCGAGCTGCTGGCGGCCCAGCCGGCCGGGGCCCTGCTGTTTGGCTCGTTCAGCATCGCCGATGCGTACTTCGCACCGGTGTGCATGCGCATCGCCACCTACGAGCTGCCCGTGCCGGCCGACCTCGCCGCCTACGTGGCCCGCGTGCGCGCGCTGCCCGGGGTGAAGGCCTGGATGGACGAGGCGCTGGCCGAGCACGACTTCATCGATTTCGACGAGCCGTACCGGCTGGGCCGCTGAGCGGGTGATGAACGCCGTCACCCTCGCCGCCCTGGAAGCCTTCCCGGGCCAGCTGGAGGCGCACTTTGCCGCGTTCCCCAGCGGGTTCACGCAATGGGCGCCGCCGTCCTGGGCCGGCGTGCCCAGCGAGCCGCTGACCGCGCTCGAGCAGGTCTGCCATGTGCGCGACATCGAAATCGATGGCTACCAGGTGCGCTTCCACCGCACGCTGAACGAAAGCCATCCGACGCTGGTGTCCATCGACACCGACGCCCTGGTCATCGAACGCGGCTACGGCACGTCCGACGCGGCGCAGGCCCTGCTCGACTTCCGCGCCGCGCGGGCCCGCACGGTGGCCCTGCTGGCCGGGCTGGCGCCCGATCGGTTCGAGCGCACCGCGGTGTTCGAGGGCTATGGGCCCGTGACCCTGCGCGGCCTGGTGCACTACCTCTGCAGCCACGACCAGCAGCACCTGGCCGGCCTGCAGTGGTTGCTGGGCCAGATCGAGGCTTCGCGCGTGCCCGCGAACGGCTGAGCCGTTCACCGCGGTCCCGCCCCGCGAGCGCGATCGCTCAGAAGTGCACGACGGTGCGGATCGACTTGCCTTCGTGCATCAGGTCGAAGGCTTCGTTGATCTCGCTGAGCTGGCGGGTGTGGGTGACGAAGGGCGCCAGCTGCAGATGGCCTGCCATCGCGTCGCGCACCATGCCGGGCAGTTCGGTGCGGCCTTTGACGCCGCCAAAGGCCGTGCCCAGCCACTTGCGGCCGGTGACCAGCTGGAACGGGCGTGTGGAAATTTCCTGGCCCGCACCGGCCACGCCGATGACCACGGACTGGCCCCAGCCGCGGTGCGCGCACTCCAAGGCCGCGCGCATCACGTGGACGTTGCCGATGCACTCGAAGGAATGGTCCACGCCCCAGCCGGTCATTTCCACGATGACCTGCTGGATGGGTTTGTCGAAGTCCTTGGGGTTGACGACATCCGTCGCGCCGAAGGTCCTGGCCAGGTCGAACTTCGAGGGGTTGGTGTCGACCGCGATGATGCGGCCGGCCTTGGCCAGCTTGGCGCCCTGGACCACGGCCAGACCGATGCCACCCAGCCCGAACACGGCCACCGAGTCGCCTTCCTGCACCTTGGCCGTGTTCTTGACGGCCCCCAGGCCGGTGGTCACGCCACAGCCCAGCAGGCAGACCTGCTCGGGGTTGGCCTGCGCGTCGATCCTGGCCAGGGACACCTCGGCCACCACGGTGTATTCGCTGAAGGTGGAGCACCCCATGTAGTGGTGGATGGGCTGGCCGTTGTAGGAGAAGCGCGTCGTTCCATCGGGCATCACGCCCTTGCCCTGGGTGGCGCGCACGGCCACGCACAGGTTGGTCTTGCCGGATCGGCAGAACAGGCATTCACCGCATTCGGCCGTGTACAGCGGGATCACGTGGTCGCCCGGCTTGACGCTGGTGACGCCTTCGCCGACCTCGACCACGATGCCTGCGCCTTCATGGCCCAGGACCACGGGGAAGAGACCTTCCGGGTCGTCGCCGGACAGCGTGAAGGCGTCGGTGTGGCACACGCCCGTGTGCGTGATGCGGACCAGCACTTCGCCCTGGCGCGGCGGGGCCACGTCGATTTCAATGATCTGAAGCGGTTCTCCGGCCTTGAAGGCCACGGCAGCGCGCGATTTCATCTTTGGGGGGTCCTTATAGTTGGCTTCGTCTTTCGAAGAGGGCCCCGCACGATATCGGCGACGGCGCCTGAGCGCTACCCGTTGCCGGGCGCTTCGAGCCGGGTTGGCCGGCGCATCGGTCAAGTTGGCCGGATCGGAACGGGCCATTCGTGAAACGACAACACAGGCACAACGAAACCACTGGAACATGGAAGTCCCTATGCACTCTTCACCCGTCCGGGTCGACCTGGTCGTGTACCCAGGGTTCAAGGCGCTGGAGGCCATCGGCACCATGAGCGTGCTGGAGTACGCCAACATCCATCTGGCGCAAAGTGGCCGACCGCCCGGCTACAGCGTGAGGATCGCCTCCACCCGGGTTGGCACGATCGCCTCCGACCTGCAGATGTCGCTGGAAGCCACGAAGGCCGTTGACGCGACCGACCTCCCGGACATCGCGGTCATCGTGGGCGCGCGCTCCATCGAGCAGGCCCTGGCGTCGAACCAGCCTCTGGTGGCATGGGCCCGCGACAACGCCTCCCGGGTGAACCGCCTGGTGGGCCTGTGCTCGGGCAGCTTCTTCCTCGCGGAGGCCGGGCTGCTGGACGGCCTGCGCGCCACCACCCACTGGAGCGCGGCGGGCCTGCTGCAGCGAAAGTTCAGGGATGTGAAGGTGGAGCCCGACGCGATCTACATCCGCGCCGGTCATCTCTGGACGTCGGCGGGCGTGACCGCCTGCATCGATCTGGCGCTGGCCCTGGTGGAAGAGGATTTCGGCCGCTCCCTGGCCCTGGCGGTGGCCCGGGATCTGGTCGTCTACCTGCGGCGCCCAGGCGGGCAGTCCCAGTACAGCATGCACCTGGCCAGCCAGAACACCACGCATCCGGGCATCCGCGAGGTGCAGGACTGGATTCTCTCCAACGTCGCGTCGCCGATGCCGCAGAGCGATCTGGCCCGGCGGGCGGCCATGAGCGAGCGGAATTTTCGCCGCGTGTTCGTGAAGGAAGTGGGCGTCGCGCCGAACCAGTACATCGACGCGGCCAGGCTCGACAAGGCCTGCGTGCTCCTGCAGGACGGGGATCTGCCCTTGAAGTCGATCGCCGGGCGCGTCGGCTATGCCTCCGAGCAGTCGCTGCGCAAGCTGTTCCTGAAGCAACTGGGCGTCACGGCCGAGGAGTACCGGGTGCGCTTCAGCAGCGCGCGCCGGCATTCGGATTGAGCACCCAGGCGCGGCCGGCCAGCCCCTGCGCCTAAACTTGCCTCCATGAAAACCTATCTCGTGGGCGGCGCGGTGCGCGACGCGCTGATGGCGCGCGCTTCGGACGCGCCCGCCGCCGTCTCGCACGCGGACCGCGACTGGGTGGTGGTGGGCGCCACGCCCGAAGCCATGGCGGCCGAGGGCTTCCTGCCGGTGGGGCGCGACTTTCCAGTCTTTCTTCACCCGAAGACCAAAGAGGAATACGCGCTGGCGCGCACCGAGCGCAAGACCGCGCCGGGCTACCACGGCTTCGCTTTCCACACCGAGGCCGGCGTCACGCTGGAAGACGATCTCGCGCGGCGCGACCTCACCATCAACGCCATGGCGGTGGCCGCCGAGCACGCGGACGACCCGGCGCGCGCGCCCTTGATCGACCCGCACCAAGGCCAGCGCGACCTGCGCGAACGCGTGCTGCGCCACGTGACCGGGGCCTTCGCGGAAGACCCGGTGCGCATCCTGCGGCTGGCCCGCTTCGCCGCGCGCTTTCCCGATTTTTCGGTGGCGCCCGAGACCCTGGCGCTGATGCGCGAGATGGTGGCGAACGGCGAAGTCGACCACCTGGTGGCCGAGCGCGTGTGGCAGGAGCTGGCGCGTGGCCTCATGGAGCAGCGCCCCAGCCGCATGCTGGAGGTGCTGCGCGACTGCGGTGCCCTGCAGCGGCTGTTGCCCGAGGTGGACCGGCTCTGGGGCGTGCCGCAGCGCGCCGAATACCACCCCGAGGTGGACACCGGCGTGCACCTGATGATGGTGCTGGACATGAGCGCGCGCCTGGCCGCGCCGCTGACGGTGCGCTTCGCCTGCCTGTGCCACGACCTGGGCAAGGGCACGACGCCGGCCGACGTGCTGCCGCGCCACATCGGCCATGAAGAGCGCAGCGCGCGCCTGCTCAAGGGCGTGTGCGAGCGGCTGCGCGTGCCCACCGATTGCCGCGAACTCGCCGACGTGGTGGCGCGCGAGCACGGCAACATCCACCGCAGCGGCGATTTCAGCGCGGGCGCGGTCGAGCGCCTGCTGGAGCGCTGCGACGCGCTGCGCAAGCCGGCGCGTTTCCATGAAGTGCTGCTGGCCTGCGAATGCGACGCGCGCGGCCGCCTCGGCCTGGAAGAAGAGCCCTACCCGCCGCGCGAGCGGCTGGCGCTGGCGCTGTCGGCCTCGCGCTCGGTGGACACGGCCGTGGTCGCGGCCCTGGCCCAGGCCGATGGGCTGAGCGGCCAGCGCGTGGGCGAGCGCATCCACCGCGCGCGCGTCACCGCCGTTTCGCAGGCCCTGGGGGCTTCGGCGCCCGAAGCGACGGGCGATTGAGCCCATCCGCGCGCCGTCAACCGGCGCCGGAGTCTCTCACCCACGAGGTGGGTTAAAACGATTTTTCACGACATGGGACCGCTCACCCTGTTACGGTAGGGGCCAATGAGCACACTGCCCCAACTGCTGAGCGACCGCTCCGCGCTGTTTCTGGACTTCGACGGCACGCTCGCCGATCTGGCCGGCAGGCCCGATGCGGTGGAGATTCCTCCGGCACTGGTGACCTTGCTGAATGGCCTGCACCAGCGGCTGGATGGCGCGCTGGCGCTGGTGACGGGGCGCGCCCGCGAAGACCTGGAGCCCATGCTGGCCTCGCCCTGGCCGTGGCCGGCGGCGTTCGAACACGGCGCGGTGCGCCTGTCGCCCCAGGGCGGTGCGGCCACCACGCGGCCGAGTGGGCTGGCGCGCGCGATCGCGGCGGCCGAACAGCTGGTGGCGCGCCACGCCGGCCTGCTGCTGGAGCGCAAACAGACCTCGATGGCCCTGCACTACCGGCAGGCGCCCATGCTGGAGGCGCTGTGCATGAGCACGCTGACGCAGGCCATCACCGACGAGCCCGGGCTGCAATTGCTGCACGGCAAGGCCGTGGTGGAAGTGAAATCCGCCCGCGTGAGCAAGGGCGCCGCCATCGAGGCCTTCATGCAGGAAGCGCCCTTCGCGGGCCGCGTGCCGGTGTTCGCGGGCGATGACGTGACCGACGAGGCCGGCTTCGACGTGGTGCAGCGCCTGGGCGGCGAAGGCATCAAGGTGGGCGAAGGCCCGAGCCTGGCCCGCCACCGTTGCCCCAGCCCCGAGGCCCTGCGCGCCTGGCTGGCCGATGCCCTGTCCCTCTCCAGCCCACGCCCATGAGCCCCACCCCCGGTTTTGCCCCACCCGCCGCCCCCTCGCTGTCGCTGGGCATGGTCGGCAACTGTTCCTTCAGCGCACTGATCGATCCGCACGGCCGCGTGGTCTGGAGCTGCCTGCCCCGGTTCGACGGCGACCCGGTGTTCCACGCCCTGCTGGGTGGCGACGATCTCGAAAAGGGCGCGTTCGCGATCGAGATCGAGGGCCTGGCCGAAGCCACCCAGCGCTACGAGCACAACACCGCCGTGCTGGTGACCGAGCTCTGGGACCACGACGGCAACGGCCTGTCCATCACCGATTTCGCGCCGCGTTTTCTCTCGCGCGGCCGCTACTTCCGGCCCACGCAGCTGGTGCGCCGCGTGCGCCCGCTCAAGGGCGCGCCGCGCATCCGCGTGAGCCTGCTGCCACGCTTCGACTGGGGCCGCGTCACGCCCACCATCACCTCGGGCAGCAACCACATCCGCTACGTGGGCGAGGGGCTGACGCTGCGCCTGCACACCGATGCCTCCATCAGCCACGTGCTCTCGCGCGAGCCTTTCCTGCTCACGCGCGAATGCAACTTCATGTTCGGCCCGGACGAGACGCTGGAGACCGGCATCGGCGACACCGCGCGCCACTTCGAGCAGGAGACCCTGGCCTACTGGCGCAACTGGAGCCGGCGCCTGGCGGTGCCGCTGGAGTGGCAGGAGGCGGTGATCCGCGCGGCCATCACGCTCAAGCTTTCGCTGTACGAAGACACGGGCGCCATCGTCGCGGCCATGACCACCAGCATCCCCGAAGCGCCGGGCACCCAGCGCAACTGGGACTACCGCTACTGCTGGCTGCGCGACGCCTTCTTCGTGGTGCGCGCGCTCAACAGCCTGTCCGAGGTCGGCACCATGGAGGACTACCTCAGCTGGCTCGCCAACGTGGTGGTGGGCGCGGGCGGCGGCCACATCCAGCCGCTGCACGGCATCGGCCTGGAGCGCGAACTGCCCGAGAGCATCTGCGACACCCTGCCCGGCTACCGCGGCATGGGGCCGGTGCGCGTGGGCAACCAGGCGCAGGAGCACTTCCAGCACGACGTGTACGGCAACATCGTGCTGGCCGCCGCGCAGGCCTTCCACGACGAGCGCCTGCTGCACCCGGCGGGCCTCGCGGAGTTCGAACAGCTCGAAGTGGTGGGCGAGCGCGCGCTGCGCATCTACGACCAGCCCGACGCCGGCATGTGGGAGCTGCGCACGCGCGCGCGCGTGCACACCAGCTCGGCCCTGATGTGCTGGGCCGCGTGTGACCGGTTGGCCAAGATCGCGCGCACGCTGGAGATGCCCGGGCGCGCCACCTACTGGGCGACCCACGCCGAAACCATGCGCGAGCGCATCCTGCGCGAGTCCTGGAGCGAGGAGCGCCAGGCCTTCGCCGAGAGCTTCGGCGGGCGCGACCTCGATGCCAGCGTGCTGCTGATGGTGGAGGTGGGCATGATCGACCCGATGGACCCGCGCTTCCTCGCCACGCTGGACGCGCTGGAGAAGCACCTGTGCGACGGCCCCTTCATGCGGCGCTACGAGGCCGCCGACGATTTCGGCAAGCCCGAGACCGCGTTCAACATCTGCACCTTCTGGCGCATCGACGCGCTCGCGCGCACCGGCCGCGCCGACGAGGCGCGCGCGATCTTCGAGACCATGCTGGCCGCGCGCAACCCGCTGGGCATGCTGTCGGAAGACACCCACGCCACCACCGGCGAGATGTGGGGCAACTTCCCGCAGACCTACTCGATGGTGGGCATCATCAACGCGGCGGTGCGCCTCTCGGCCCGCTGGGATTCGGTGATTTGATGGGACGGCTCGTCGTCATCTCCAACCGCATCGCCGATCCGCGCAAGACCGCCTCGGGCGGGCTGGCCGTGGCGCTGGGCCAGGCGCTCGAGGCCTCGGGCGGGCTGTGGTTCGGCTGGAGCGGCAAGGTGGTGGAGGACGGCACGCCCGGCGAGGGCGAACTGCACGTGCAGAACGCGGGCAAGGTGCAGCTGGCCACGGTGGACCTCAGCCGCGAGGACCACGACAGCTACTACCTGGGCTACAGCAACGGCGTGCTCTGGCCGGTGTTCCACTACCGGCTCGACCTGGCCGACTTCGACGCCGGCTACATCGGCGGCTACCGGCGCGTGAACCAGATGTTCGCGCACAAGCTCAAGACCCTGCTGCGGCCCGACGACATCATCTGGGTGCACGACTACCACCTGATCCCGCTGGCCGCCGAACTGCGCGCCATGGGCTGCGAGCAGCGCATGGGCTTCTTCCTGCACATCCCGCTGCCGCCCCCGCTGATGCTGGCCGCCGTGCCCGAGCACGACTGGCTGATGCGCTCGCTGTTCGCCTACGACCTGGTGGGCTTCCAGAGCGAGGCCGATGTGTCGCACTTCGCGCGCTACGTGGGCACCGAGACGCCGGCCGACATCCTGGGCGAACACGAATTCCGCGCCTTCGGCAAGACACTGCGCGCGCAGGCCTTTCCGATCGGCATCGACGTGGACGAGTTCATCGAGCTCGGCAAGGGCCGCGAGTCGCAGGACATGCACGAGCAGATGCTCAAGGAGTATTCGCGCCGCCGCCTGCTGCTGGGTGTGGAGCGCATGGACTACTCCAAGGGCCTGCCGCAGCGGCTCAAGGCGTTCCGCCAACTGCTGCAGGCCTACCCGGAGAACCTGGGCAGCGCCACGCTGATCCAGATCGCCGCGCCCAGCCGCGAGACGGTGGACGCCTACGCCGCGCTGCTGCAGGAGCTGGAGAGCCTGTGCGGCGCCATCAACGGCAACTTCGGTGAACTGGACTGGATGCCGGTGCGCTACATCCACCGCAACGTGGCGCGCAAGCGCCTGCCCGGGCTGTACCGCGCCGCCAGCGTGGCGCTGGTGACGCCGCTGCGCGATGGCATGAACCTGGTGGCCAAGGAGTTCATCGCCGCGCAGGACCCGGACGACCCCGGCGTGCTGGTGCTCTCGCGTTTTGCCGGCGCGGCCGAGCAGATGCGCGACGCCCTGCTGGTCAACCCCTACGACACCACGCGCACGGCCGAGACCATGCAGCGCGCGCTGCAAATGCCGCTGGAGGAGCGCCAGCGCCGCCACCAGGCGCTGCTGCAGGGCATCCGCGAGCAGGACGTGCACTGGTGGCGCGAGCGCTTCCTGGCCGCGCTGGCGGCCGTTCCCAACCCGTAAACCCTTTCACGGCGGGCGCCGGCCGCGAGGCCGGCGCCCGCTTTGCTTTTTCTTTTTCCGGAGCACCCCATGAACGAAGCCTTCATCGACATCGCCACCCGCTGGTGGACCAGCCTGGGCGGCGCCGCCGCCAGTCTCACGCGCATCGTGCTGATCGTCCTGGTGGCCTGGCTGCTGGTGGTGGTGCTGCAGCGCGTGGTGGGCACGCTGCGCGAGCGCATCGCCAGCCGGCTGGACGACCGCGAGGCCGCCAAGCGCGCCCAGACGCTGGACCGGGTGTTCCGTTACCTGATCGTCGTGGTGGTGAGCCTGGTGGCCGGCATGCTGGTGCTGGGCGAGGTGGGTGTGTCGGTCGCGCCCATCCTGGGGGCGGCGGGCGTGGTGGGCCTGGCGGTGGGCTTCGGCGCGCAAAGCCTGGTGAAGGACTACTTCACCGGCTTCTTCCTGCTGCTGGAGAACCAGATCCGCCAGGGCGACGTGGTCAAGATCGGCGACCACGCCGGCATGGTGGAGGTGGTGACGCTGCGCTACGTGCAGCTGCGCGACTACGACGGCAACGTGCACTACGTGCCCAACGGGTACATCAACACCGTGGTCAACATGACGCGCGACTTCAGCCACGCGGTGATGGACATCCGCGTGGCCTTCCGCGAGAACGTGGAGGACGTGATGGCCGTGATGCGCGACGTGGCCTCGCAACTGCGCGCCGACCCGGCGTTCGAGCCCCGCATCCTGGCCGACATGGAGATCGCCGGCGTGGACAACTGGGCGGAGTCGGCGCTCATCATCCGCTGCCGCTTCCGCACCCTGCCGCTGGAGCAGTGGGGCATCAAGCGCGAGTACCTGCGCCGCCTGAAGGCGGCCTTCGATGCGCAGGGCATCCAGATCCCGGTGCCACACCTCATGGTGTACCCGGGGCAGGACCGCGAGGGAGCGGTCCCGCCGCTGGGCGCCGCGCAGGCCGCGCCCCAGTCGTGATCAGGGCCGCGCGTCGAGCGCGCGGGCGGCGCCGAGCAGCGCGGGCGATTGCTGCGCGGTGATCACCCACACCGGAATCCCGCTCTGGTAAGCCTCGAAGCGGCCCTTGGCTTCGAAGCGTTCGCGGAACGGCGAGGTATCGAACCAGGTGCCCAGGCGCGGCACCACGCCCCCGCCGATGTAGACCCCGCCGCGCGCACCCAGCGTGAGCGCGAGGTTGCCGGCCACCGCACCGAGCACGCCGCAGAGCATCTCCAGGGCCTCCAGCGCCTGCGGATGCCGGCCTTGCAGCGCGGCCTCGGTGACGGCGGCGGCGCTGCCGAACGCGCGGGCGTCCACGCCATCGGCCTCGCACAGGATCTGGCAGGTCTCCAGCAAGCCGGTGCCGCTGGCCACGCGCTCGGCCGAGGCATGGCCGTGGCGGCGCACCAGCGCGTCCATCACCACCCGCTCGCGCGCGGTGGCCGCGGGCAGGGTCACGTGACCGCCCTCGCCGGCGATCGGCACCCAGCCGCCCGCACCATCGGGCAGCAGGCCCGACACGCCCAGCCCCGTGCCCGCGCCCAGCAGCGCGATGGCCGCGCCGGGCACCGCCGCGCCGCCGCCCACCTGGCGCAGCTCGTGCGCGGGCAGGTGCGGCAGGGCCAGGGCCAGGGCGGTGAAGTCGTTGAGCACGCGCAGCGTGCTCAGGCCCAGTTCGTCGCGCAAGGCCGCCTGCGAGAACGACCAGTCGTGGTTGGTCATGCTCACGCGGTCGCCCGTGACGGGGTTGGCCATGGCGATCGCCGCCGCCGTGGGCTGGCGGCCCAGGCCGCCGAGGTAGACGCGGATCGCGGCCTGCAGGCTGGCGTGCTCGGCCACCGGCAGCACCTGGATGTGCTCGATCGGTGCGCCCTGGCCGTCCTGCCAGGCCAGGCGGGCGTTGGTGCCGCCCACGTCGGCCAGCAGCCGGCCTTGTCGGGGAGATGAAGACATGGTGCGCGGGAAAAGGTCGGACAAGCCCCGACCATACCGCGTCAGGCGGCGGGCGTGTTCAGGGCCGCGGCAGGTTCGCGCGCACCCAGCGCACGATGTCGGCCTGTCCCATGGCGCCGGGCTGGCGCGCCACCTCGCGCCCGTTCACGAACAGCGCCAGCGTGGGGATGCTGCGGATTTGCAGTCGCGCGCCCAGGGCCTGGGCTTCCTCGGTGTTGACCTTGGCCAGGCGGATGTGGGGCTCGAGCTCGCGCGCGGCGGCCTCGAACTGGGGCGCCATGGCGCGGCAGGGACCGCACCAGGGGGCCCAGAAGTCCACCAGCACCGGCACCTGGGAGCGGCCCACGTGTTTCTCGAAGGCGGCTTCGTCCAGCGCCGCCGGGTGGCCGTCGAACAGCGCGCGGTGGCATTTGCCGCAATCCGGCGCCTGGCCCAGGGCCTCGCGGGCCAGGCGGTTGGTGGTGTGGCAATGCGGGCAGACGATGTGCAGGGACTCGGCGGTCATGGGGCGCTCCCTCAGATCAGGTAGCCGATCAGGCTGGCAACCATGCTCAGCACGACGGTGGTGGCGAAGGGCAGGAACCATTCCCGGCCAAAGGCCTTGAAGTGGAAGTCGCCCGGCAGCCGCCCGAAGCCCAGCTTGCGCAGCAGCGGCGTGAACCAGCTGATCAGCAGCAGGGCCAGGAAGATGACGATCATCCAGCGGATCATGCTCAGAGCCGGTGTGTGCGGTCGCCGGCCGCGAAACCCAGGGGCACCCAGCCGGCGGCGCTGCCGGCCGGTGCCAGCGCGATCACCTTGAACAGCTCGCCCATCTCGTGCTCGTTGACGAGCTTCTGCATCATCGCGTTCTGCCGTGCGTCGGCGCGCTGCGCCAGGTCCAGCAGGCCGCAGTTCAACAGGAAACGGCCCTGGCTGGCGTAGCCCAGCACGTCCAGCCCCGCGTCCTGCGCGGCCAGGGCGATGCCGGTGAAGTTCACGTGCGCGGTGATGTCCTTCTCGCCCACGTCGCTCAGCGGGTCGCTGTCGCTGCGGTGCGCGCGGTGGCAGATCAGCGTGCCCATGGCACGCTGCGGGTGGTAGTACTCGGCCTCGGGGAAACCGTAGTCGAGCAGGAAGGCCGCGCCGCGCTTCAGGCGGTCGCCCAGGGTGCGCACGAAGGCCTCGGCCTGCGGGTGGATTTCGGTCACGTAGTCGTGCCCACCCTCCACCGCCAGCGGTGGGCGCAGCTCGGTGGCGCGGTCGGCCCAGGCCAGGGCGCCCGCCGCGTCCAGCGCCACCCCGCGCTCGTGCCACACGCCCCCCGTGCGCGCGAGCAGTTGCACCGGCATGGCATCGAGCACCTCGTTGCCGAGCGCCACGCCGTGCAGTTGCTCGGGCAGGGCATCGGCCCAATGAACACGGTCCACGTGCGCGCTCAGGGTGTGGCGCTGGCGTTCGCGCAGGCTGCCCGAGAGGTCGACGATGGTGTAGCGCCGCAGCGGCTTCCCCCGTTCGGCCAGCGCCTCGATCACCTGCAGGGCGAGCGCGCCGGTGCCGGCGCCGAACTCCCACACCTCGTCGGTGCCGCTGGCGGCCAGCGCCTGCGCCACCTGCCGCGCCAGGGCCTGGCCGAACAGCGGGGTGAGTTCGGGCGCGGTCACGAAATCGCTGCCGCCCTGGGGCAGGTGGCCGAATTTCGCCAGCGCGTTGGCGTAATAGCCCAGGCCGGGCTCGTAGAGCGCGATGGCCATGAAGCGGTCGAACGGCAGCCAGCCGCCGCCCTGGGCGATGGCCTCGCGCACCCGCGCCAGCAAGGGGCTCGTTAAACTCTCGTGTTCTGTTGCCATGGGGGTTCGCACCCCCGGATTGTCCTTCATGCCCAGCGCCACCCCCCCGCCTCTTGCCACGCGCACCGTGCTCGTCACCGGCGCGGGCAAGCGCCTGGGCCGCGAGATCGCGCTGGCGCTGGCGCAGTCGGGCTGGAACGTGGCGGTGCACCACCGCCACTCGGCCGACGACGCGCACCGCACCGCCGCCGACTGCGCCTTGCGCAGCGGGCGCGACGGCAGCGCCCACACCTTTTTTGCCGATCTCGGCGACGAGGCCAGCGTGCGCGCCCTGCTGCCGACCGTGGTGACGCATTTCGGCCAGCTGGACGCGGTGGTCAACAACGCCTCGATCTTCGAACACGACAGCGCGCCCAGCTTCGGCTTCGCCGCGCTGGAGCAGCACCTGCGCGCCAACACCGGCGCGCCCGTGCTGCTGGCGCAGGCCCTGCACGCGCACCTGGAGGCACGGCAGGCCGAGGGCGTGGTGGTCAACCTGCTCGACCAGAAGCTCTGGAACATGAACCCGGACTTCTTCAGCTACACGCTCTCCAAGGCCGCGCTCGAAGCCGCCAACACCATGCTGGCGCTGGCCCTGGCGCCGCGCGTGCGCGTGGTGGGCGTGGCGCCCGGCCTCACGCTCACCAGCCACCTGCTGAGCGACGAGAAATTCGCCGAACTGCACCAGCAGTCGCCGCTGGGCCGCTCGTCCACCCCGCAGGACGTGGCCGCGACCGTGGCCTTCGCGCTGGACAACCGATCCATCACCGGCACCACCCTGCTGGTCGATGGCGGCCAGCACCTGATGCGCTTCGAGCGCGATTTTTCGCTGATGTAACCCAGCGCACGCCCACCATGAACGCCACCGCCGCCGGCAACCAGATCCTCACGCTCACCGGGCTGCGCTTCAACGCCAACCTGGGCATCCTCGACCACGAGAAGTCGAGCCCGCAGCCGATCCAGGTCGATGCCGAGCTCAACCAGGGCACGCAGCCCCTGCTGCCGCACGACGACGACATCGGCCATGTGCTGGACTACCGCAAGGTGCGCCAGATCATCATCGACGAATGCACCGCCGAGCACGTGAACCTGCTGGAGAGCCTGATCGGCAAGCTCACGCGCCGGCTGATCCAGCTGCCCGGCGTGATCGGCGTGCGCGTGAAGATCGCCAAGCTGGAAATCTTCGACGACTGCGAGGTCGCCATCCGCATGGAAAGCGGGCAGTGGTGAGGAACCCGACATGAACACCGAACTCGAAAACCACAAACTCGAAAAACGCCTGTGCCGCGAGGTCGGCCGCGCGATCGTGGACTACAACATGATCGAGGAAGGCGACCGCGTGATGGTCTGCCTCTCGGGCGGCAAGGACAGCTACGGCATGCTCGACATCCTGCAGAAGCTGCAGGCGCGCGCGCCCGTCCGTTTTGAACTGATCGTGGTCAACCTCGACCAGAAACAGCCCGGTTTTCCGGCCGACATCCTGCCCGCCTACCTCACGAAACTGGGCGTGAAGTTCCACATCGAGAACCAGGACACGTACTCCATCGTCAAGCGCGTGATTCCCGAGGGCAAGACGATGTGCAGCCTGTGCAGCCGCCTGCGCCGGGGCATCCTCTACCGCGTGGCCAGCGAGCTCGGCGCGACCAAGATCGCGCTGGGCCACCACCGCGACGACATCCTGCAGACCCTGCTGCTCAACATGTTCTTCGGCGCCAAGCTCAAGGGCATGCCCCCGAAGCTGGTGAGCGACGACGGCCGGCACGTGGTGATCCGCCCCATGGCCTATGTGGCCGAGAAGGACCTCAGCCGCTGGGCCGAACTGCGCGAATTCCCCATCATCCCGTGCACGCTGTGCGGCAGCCAGGAAAACCTGCAGCGCAAACAGGTGGGCCTGATGCTCAAGGACTGGGAGAAACGTTTCCCGGGCCGGATCGAGAACATGTTCACCGCCTTGCAGAACATCGTGCCCAGCCACCTGATGGACCGCTCGCTGTTTCCTTTTGAAACCATCCGGGCCACGGGCGAGGCCAGCGAGGACGGTGACAAGGCCTTCGACGACGAGCCGCTGCCCGGGGCGGCACGCGCCTTGCCCCCTGAAACGGACTGGCCCGCACCGCAGGGGAACGCTTCGGCGCCCGCCGCAGTCATACCGATTGCCGCGGCGCACTGAGTTTTCTCCTCGGGCGCCCGCCAAGGCCATTCAGGAGGTTTCATGACCATTCAACAGCTCTTGCGCCCCTTCAAGGTGTGGGGCGCCGCCACCGCCCTGCTGGTGCTCAGCGGTTGCGCCAGCGTGTACCTGGTCGACAACGAGGTGCAGAGTTTCGCGCGCTGGGCCGACCAGGCGGGCAAGCCCGGCACGCCGGTGACGATTCCCCAGGCGCCGCAGATCTACCGTTTCGAGCGCCTGCCCTCGCAGCGCGAAGGCAAGATCGCCACCGGCCAGGACGAGCTGGAGCGCCTCGCCCAACAGGCCCTGGTGAAGGTGGGCTGGACCCGCGCGGCCGAAGGCACGGCATCCCCCTGGCTGGTGCAGGTGGACGCCAGCACGCTGCGACTGCCGCGCGCGCCCTGGGAAAGCCCGTACGACGGTTACTGGGGCGGCTATTGGGGCGGCGGTTTCGGCCCCGGCTTCGGTTATGCCATGCCCGGGCGCGACTACGTGGTGACCGGCCGTGGCCAGATCATCTGGATGCCGATGTACCCGCGCATGGAGTCGCCGTACTACAAGCGCGAGGTGTCGCTGGTGATCCGCCACGCCGCCAGCGGCAAGGTGGTGTACGAGACGCGCGCCGCGCACGATGGCCGCTGGAACAGCACCAACGGCCTGTGGTCGGCCATGCTGGACGCCGCGCTGCGCGACTTCCCGGCGCCGCCGGAAGGCCCGCGCCAGGTCAACATCGAAGTGCCCCGCTGACCGGCGGGCGGCCCGGCGCGGCTCAGCGGGTCGCGCGCTCCAGCAGTTCGCGGATCGCCTCGCCCAGGGCGTCCATGCTGTCCTGCTTGCCCATCACGTCGCTCACGCCAGCCTCGGTCGCCTCGGCAATCAGCTTGTCGTTGACGTGCCCCGAGACGATGGCCACGCGCAGGCCCGGGCGCAGCTGGCGCGCCTCGCGTGCCACGTCCACCCCCGAGATGCCCGGCATGTTCTGGTCGGTCACGACCAGGTCCACCGGGTCGTCGGGATGCTCGCGCAACCAGGCGATCGCCGCCTCGCCCGATTCGAAGGTGCTGGTGCGGTAGCCCTGCTTGCGCAGCAGGCGCCCGACCAGAAACACCAGGGCTTCGTAGTCGTCGATGTAGATCACGTGTTTGCCGGGCGCCACCGGCACGGCGGCCGTGGCCACGGTGACGGGCGCGGGCGCCGGCGCCTCGTCGGCCGCCCCGGCGGCCAGGGGCAGGTAGACGTCGAAGCGCGAGCCCTCGCCGGGGCGGCTGTGCAGCGCGATCACCCCGCGGTGGGCCTTGACGATGCCATGCACCACCGCCAGGCCCAGGCCGGTGCCCGCGCCCGGCGCCTTGGTGGTGAAGAAGGGCTCGAAGATGCGCTGCTGCGTGGCCTCGTCCATGCCGGGGCCGTTGTCGGCCACGCTCAGGCAGGCGTAGGCGCCGCCGGCCAGGCCGCCCAGCTGCAGGCCTTGCGAGGCATCCAGCCGCACATCGCGCAGCGCCACGGTGATGTCGCCCGAGCGGCCTTCCATGGCCTGCCAGGCGTTGGTGCACAGGTTCATGAGCACCTGTTGCATCTGGGTCGCATCGGCCAGCACCGGCAGCCCGGCGGCGGGCAGGCGCGCCACGAGCTTGAGGCTGGCGGGCAGCAGCGAGCGCATCAGGCCCAGCGCCTCCTCCACCAGCGGGGTGAGCGGCTGGCGCACCATTTCCTGCGTCTGGCGCCGGCTGAAGGTGAGGATCTGCTGCACCAGCTGGCGCGCGCGGATGGCGGCGCGGTTGATCTCCGTCAGGCTCTCCTGCGCCGGGTGCTGCTCACCCAGGTCTTCGCGCGCCAGCACGAGGTTGCCCAGGATGGCGGCGAGCAGGTTGTTGAAATCGTGCGCCACGCCGCCGGCCAGGGTGCCGATGGCCTCCATCTTCTGCGACTCGCGCAACTGCGCTTCGAGCGCGCGGTGCTGCGCCTCGGCCTGCTTGTGCTCGGTGATGTCGGTGTGCGTGCCGATCATGCGCAAAGGCTTTCCGCTTTCATCGCGCGAAAGCACCATGCCGCGCGACAACACCCACTTCCACTGGCCATCCTTGCAGCGGATGCGGCGCTCGTTGCGGTAGACCGGCGAGCGGCCTTCGAAATGCGCCAGCCGATCGGCCTGCATCTGGGCCACGTCCTCGGGATGGGTGCAGGCGTCCAGCGCCACCGCCAGGTTGACGTCGTCGGTTTCGTCGTAGCCGAACATCGCTTTCATGCCTTCGGAGAAAAATTCCTCGTCGGTCACCAGGTTCCAGTCCCACAGGCCATCGCCCGTGCTCTCCAGCGCCAGTTTCCACAGCGCTTCGCTGGCGTGCAGCGCGGCTTCGGCCGCCTTGCGGTCGGAGATGTCGAACAGCACCCCCACGCGCAGGAAGCCGTTGTCGTCAGCCGACACCGCGCAAGAACGGTTGCAGATCCACTTGATGGTGCCGTCGGGCAGCACGACCCGGAACTCGGTTTCCAGGCTGGACTGCCCGGCCAGGATGGCCTGGCGGTCGCGCTCCAGCATGGCCTGGTCTTCCGGGTGGAAGTAGCGCGCGAGCAAGGCGGGGTTGCGCATCAGGTCGTCGGCCTCGAAGCCGTAGATGTCGCGGATGCCGGCACTCAGGAAACGGTACTCGCGCCCGCCGTCGTTGCGCACGTACACGGCGAACACGGCGCCAGGCACCTGGGCGGTGATCAGGCGCAGTTGCTCCTCGCTCTCGCGCAGGGCTTTCTGGTCGCGCATGCGGTCGGTGATGTCCTCCACCGTGCCTTCGTAGTACTGCAACACGCCCGCCGCATCGCGCACGCCGTGCGCGTTCTCGCTGATCCAGACGCGCTCGCGCGTCTTGTGGCGGTGGATTTCGGAGATGAAGCCGCGCACGAAGCCGTCGCGCTCGAGCTGGCGCTTGAATTCGGCCCGGCGCGTGGGATCGACGTACCACTCCCGCGCGATGTCGTTCACCGACGCCAGCATCTCCCACTCCGACGCGTAGCCGTTGAGCGACACCAGCGCCTGGTTCGCCCGCAGCATCCGCCCCTCGGGTGAACTTCGGTAGGCCCCGATCGGCAGGAAATTGAAGAGCGTGGAAAAATCCCCGTCGAGCGGGGATGGCGGCGGCGTCATGCAACGAATTGTCTCGCAAACCCCGGTTTTCCTGACGTTTCGGCACGCGCGACAGTGGCGCCCCCGGTACAGTTGCAGTCTTTCGCCCGCGTTCAAGGACCCCCTTTGCAAGTCACCCGCATCCTGGCCGTGCGCCATGGTGAAACCGCCTGGAACCGCGACACGCGCATCCAGGGCCACACCGACATCGCCCTCAACGAGCGCGGCCGCTGGCAGGCCGCCCAGCTGGCCGAAGCGCTGCGCGACGAACCGATTGCCGCCGTCTACGCCAGCGACCTCGGTCGCGCCTTCGAGACCGCGCAGGCGGTCGCCCGCGTCAAGAACCTGAGCGTGACGCCCCACCAGGGCCTGCGCGAGCGCCATTTCGGGCGTTTCGAGGGCCAGACCTGGGCCGAGCTCGAACAGCGCTGGCCGACCGAGGCCCTGGCCTGGCGCAAGCGCATGCCCGATTTCGCCCCCGCCGGCGGCGAATCGCTGGAACAGCTGCAGCGCCGCGTGATCCCCACCGTGCTCGAACTGGCCTCGCGCCACCCCGGGGAACAGGTGCTGATGGTCGCGCACGGCGGCGTGCTCGACATCCTCTACCGCGCCGCCACGCGACTGGAACTCACCGCGCCGCGCAGCTGGGAGTTGCCCAACACCGCCATCAACCGCCTGCTGTGGTCACCCGAGGGCCTGAGCCTGGTGGGTTGGGCCGACACCAACCACCTGCAATCCGGGGCCCCCCTCGATGAACGTGCCACTTGACCCTGCGCGCAGCCCGCGCTGGCAGAACGCCCAGGCCCTGATCGGCCAGGATGTGGCGCAGCTCGACACCCCCGCCCTGGTGATCGACCTCGACGCCATGGAGCGCAACCTCGCGCACATGGCGGCCTACGCGCGGGCCCACGGCCTGCGGCTGCGGCCGCACGCCAAGATGCACAAGAGCGCCGAACTCGCCCGGCTGCAGATGGCCCACGGCGCGGTGGGGGTCTGCGTGCAGAAGACCGACGAGGCCCTGGCGCTGGCCCGCGGCGGCGTGACCGACATCTACATCAGCAACGAAGTGATCGCCCTGCACAAGCTGCAGCGGCTGGCCCAGGCGGTGCGCACCCTGCCCGACACGCGGTTCGCCATCGCGGTGGACAGCGCGGCAGGCGTGCTGCGCCTGGCGCAGGCGCTGGAGGCCGCCAGCGTGGGCGGTGAGAACCGCATCGACGTGTTCGTGGAAATCGACGTCGGCCAGGGCCGCTGCGGCGTGCCGCCCGGCGAACCGGCCGTGGACCTGGCCCGCCTGATCGCCCAGCACCCGGTGCTGCGCTTCGCCGGCCTGCAGGCCTACCACGGCGGCGCCCAGCACCGGCGCGACCCGGCCGAGCGGGCCAAGGCCATCGGCGAGGCGGCCTGGGCCGCCGCGCTCACGCGCGAGCGGCTGCAGGCCGCGGGTTTCACGGTGCCGCTGATCACCGGCGCGGGCACGGGCACCTTCTCCCTGGAGACGGCCAGCCACGTCTGGGGCGAGCTGCAGGTGGGCTCCTACCTGTTCATGGACGCCGACTACGCCCGCAACGAAAGCGCGCCGCTGGCCCCGGTGTTCGAGCATGCGCTGTTCCTCAAGGCGCAGGTGATGAGCCGGGGCGCCCAGCACGCGGTGTGCGACGCCGGCCACAAGAGCCACGCCATCGACAGCGGCCTGCCGGCCGTGTGGAGCCCACCGGGCCTGGTGTTCGCCAATGGCGGGGACGAGCACGGCATCCTGCGCGCGGCCCACGCCGGCCAGGCCCTGCCCGATCTGGGCGACACGGTCTGGCTCGTGCCCGGCCACTGCGACCCCACGGTCAACCTGCACGACCTCCTGTTCGGCGTGCGCGGCGGCCTGTCCGAGGGCAAGGTGGAGCGCCTGATCGCCGTGGACACGCGCGGCGCGCTGGGCTGACCGACCGGGCCTCGCCGGCTCAGGGCGCGAACACCACCGCGTCCAGCCCCAGGGCGCGGATGCGCGCGGCCGCTTCATCGGCCGTGGAACGGCTGGCAAACGGCCCGACGCGAACCCGGGTGAACTCGCCCTTGGGCGATTCGACCTTCTGCAGGATCGCCGGAAAACCGGCTTCCACCAGGCGCGCGTGGGCCTTGTCGGCGTTGGCCGGGTCGGCGAACAGGCCGACGTTGATGCCATGGGCCTGCGGCGCCACCACCGCCGCCACCGGTGCCTTGGGGGCCGCGACCTTGGCGACCACCACCTTGGCGGGCTCGGGCGGCGCGGCCTTGGCCACCACGGGTGGCTCGGCCGGCGGGCTGTCCTCGACGGGGGATGGCAAGGCCGGCAGCGTCGGTGGCGTCACGATCACCGGCGCGGGTTCGGGCACCGGTTCCGGCGCGGCTGGCGGTGCGGCGGCCACGGCTTGTTCGACCGGCTCGGGCTCGGCGGCGGGCGTGGCGGGTGCGGCAGGAACGGCCGGCGCCGGTGCTTCGACGAGTTGGGCGGCCGGCGCCGGCAGGCCTTGCAGGAGCCCGCCGCCCAGCCAGCCCGCCCCCAGCGCACCGGCCAGCAGCAGGTTGACCACCACCAGCGCCCCCAGGCGCCGCTTCGAACTCGCCTGCTTTTCCAGCGCCGCGCAGGCCTCCCGCACGGTGCGGGCTTCGCGCACGGCGCGCGTCATGCGGCGGCGGGTGTCGGCGTGCAGCAGGGCGTTGCCGTAGGCGCCGGGGATCGCGATGCTCAGCAACAGCAGCGTGAGCAGCACGCCCCATTCCACCGACGGCGGCCACTGCAGGAAGCGCCGGGCCGCCACCAGCACCAGCAGCGCCAGCCCCTGGGCACAGGCCAGGTAGACCAGCGCCGAGCCCCAGAGCTGGCGGAACACCAGCCAGTTCAGGGTGAGCAAGCCGGCCGCCGGGTTCCAGACCGGGCTGGCGCGGCCGGCGTCGTCGAAACGCTCGAACACCGCGAGGTAGTGCGCCGTGTTCACCGGCCCCAGCGCGGCGCGGTACAGCGCGGTGGTGGCACTCTCCGGGGCGGTCGCGGCAGCGGGCGGGTGGGCGGACATGCCCGCGATTCTGGCACGGGCATGCGGGTTGATGCCAAGGGTGCAAACACCGGCTTCTGCCCACAATGCGCGCATGCCCCGTTTCCGCTTCGCACGCCTCCCATGAGCCCGAGCCAGATCATCGTGCTGGCCACGCCGGTGTTCTTCGCGCTGATCGCGATCGAGTACGCCATCGGCCGCCAGCGCCGGCACAACACCTACCGGCTCGACGACGCCATCAGCAGCATCGGCCTGGGCATGCTCAGCCAGATCAGCGCGGTGTTCACCCGGCTGCTGCGCGTGGGCCTGTACACCGCCGTGTACTCGGCGGTGGCGATCTGGCCCGACCACCCGTTCTGGACCAGCGGGATGGGCTGGCTGACCGCGCTGGTGTTCTACGACTTCTGCTACTACTGGCTGCACCGCGCCGGGCACGAGAGCGCCGTCTTCTGGGCCGCGCACGTGGTGCACCACCAGAGCCAGGACTACAACCTCTCCACCGCGCTGCGCCAGACCAGTTCGGGCGCGCTGCTGGGCTGGATCTTCTACCTGCCCATGGCCGTGGCCGGCGTACCGCCGCTGGTGTTCGGCGTGGTCGCGCTGATCGACCTGCTCTACCAGTTCTGGGTGCACACCGAGCAGGTCGGCAAGCTGGGCTGGTTCGACCGCTGGTTCTGCAGCCCCTCCAACCACCGCGTGCACCACGCGGTGAACGACCGCTACCTCGACCGCAACTACGGCGGCATCCTGATCGTGTGGGACCGCCTGTTCGGCAGCTTCAAGGAAGAGGACGAGAAGTGCGTCTACGGCACGCGCAAGCCCCTGCAGAGCTGGGACCCGCTGTGGGCCAACAGCGAGGTGTACTGGGGCCTGCTGCGCGACAGCTGGCACACCCGGCGCTGGGCCGACAAGCTGCGCGTGTGGTTCAAGCCACCGGGCTGGCGGCCGGCCGACGTGGCAGAGCGCTTTCCGTCACCCGCTTTCGACCTCGCCAGCGTGCAGCGCTATGCGCCGCCCATGAGCCCCGCGGTGCGCTGGTTCGCGGGCGCGCAGTTCGTGGCTCTGCTCGTGGGCGTGGGGGGCTTCCTGTGGTTCGCCGATGCCTGGCCGCTCTCGCGCAGCGCCGTGGTGTTCAGCGTGCTGCTGGTGGCGCTGTGGGCCATCGGCGCGGTGATGCAGGGGCGCATCGGCATGGGCGAGGCGCTGCTGATCGAATGCGGCGCCCTGGCCATGGCCACCGCCGCGCTGGGCTGGGTGGAGCTGCACCGGGTCTTCAAGCCGCTGGCCATGCTGATCGCGATGGCCGTGGTGTGGGCGCATGCGCGCGCCGCGGGCGGCGTGCGGCGCGCGGACGCCCTGCTGCTCGCCGCGCTGGCCTTTTCACTGGCGGGAGACGCCTTCCTGATGTTCCCCGGCTACTTCATCCCGGGGCTGGTGGCCTTCCTGCTGGCCCACCTGGCCTACATCGCGCTGTTCCACCAGGGCCTGCCCTGGTTCCCGAGCCGCCGCGCGCTGGTGGCCACGCTGGGCCTGGGTGTGGCGATGTACGGCTTCCTGTGGCAGGGCGGCCTGCCGGCCGGCCTGCGCGCCCCGGTGGCGGCCTACGTGCTGGTGATCGCGCTGATGGCCGCGCAGGCCATCGGCCGCGCCAGCGTGCAGCGCGACCGCGCGGCCCTGGCCGTGGCGCTGGGTTCGGGCTTCTTCATGCTGAGCGACTCGCTGCTGGCGACCAATCGCTTCGTGTCGCCGCTGCCGATGTCGCAGGTGTGGGTGCTGAGCACCTACTACGCGGCGCAGGCGCTGATCGTGGCGGGCATGCTGCGCGGCCGGCGCGCCGGTGCCGAACCGGCCTCGCTCACGGCCTGGCCGGCGGCGCGCGCTTCGCTCGCAGACGGGCACCCACACTGACCATCCGGTCCGACAGCTGCTCGAGCCTGGCGTCGGCCTGCGCCGCATCGACGGAGCCCCGGTGTTTGCCCACCTCCAGCGTCATGACCTCCAGCACGATGCCGTGAAGCTCGCGGATCTCCGCGATCGTGGGCGTGTGGGGTTGGGGGCCGAGCGCGGCGAGTTCTTCGCCCATCGCCCGGTAGGCCGGGATGTGGCGCTGCGCCATCGCGTCGACGAATTGCGCCCGGCTCAGGCGCCCGTCCTTGTGGTCCCTGGCGTCCTGCTGCAGCGCGGTCTCGGCGGCCCTCAGACGGGGCAGCAGGTCCGTCAGCAGCGACTGCGAGCCAAACAACTGCCGGTGGTCCACGCCGGGCCGGGCCAGCCCCACCAGCGCGCCCACCACCAGCACCGTGGCGGCCACGGCCATCACCTGGCGGCGCTGGCGCAGACCACGCGAGGCGCGCTCGTCGACCAGCTCCACCAGCAGCCAGGCCAGCAGGGCCCCCATCACCAGGCCACCCACGTGGGCCGCGTTGTCGATGCCCGGTCGGGCAAAACCCTGCCCCAGCATGATCGCCACGAACAGGCCCTGGCTGGTCAGCAGCTGCGTCGCCATGGCCTTGGGCACGCTCGCACGGTGCTGGTAGACGCCGACCATCAACGCCCCCAGCACGCCGAACACCGCGCCGGAAGCCCCGACCGACACCGCCTGCTGTGACGAAAAATGCAGGCTCAGCGCGCTGCCAGCGAGCCCCGCCGCCAGGTAGATCAGCAGGAACTGGCCGTTGCCGAACCAGCGGCACACCCGCCGCCCAGCGTCCCACAGCGCGAACATGTTCAGGCCCAGGTGCAGCGCGCCGCCGTGCAGCGCGGTGGCGCTGAGCAGGCGCCAGTACTCGCCATCGCGCACCACGGCCGTGGCCGAGTTGGCGCCCCAGGCGAACAGCTCGGCCGAAGTGGGCTTGGTGGGGCTCATGCCGTCGAACAGGTTGAGCACCCACACCGCCACGTTGACGGCGATCACCGCGTACAGCGCCCAGGGCGTGGGGGTGAGGGTGCGCAGGCGCTCCTCGAACGCCTCGTGCGCCTGCCAGGCGTCCAGCCGCTCGCTCAGGGCCGCGCGGGCCTGGCCGGTGGCGTAACGCTGAAAACCCTGCAGCGCCGCCTGCACGGCGGGCTGGCGCTCGGCGCGGCGCAGCGGCGCCAACGCGATCACGCGCTTGAGCCCCTTGCGGAACAGGCCTGCGGTGGCGGCCTGCGAAACCGCGCCCTCGCGCAGCTGGATCTGGATCTGGTGCTGGCCTTGCACCGAGAGGTGCTCCACATCGGCGATGTCGCTCCAGGGAATGGTCTGCCCCTTGAGCAGGTAGCCGCCGATGCCCTCGGGGCCGACGCGCAGGATGGGGTGCGCGCTCAAGAGGGGCTGCAGCAGCAGCCAGGCCATCGCTCCGAAGAAGAGCGCCAGCGCGCCCAGCAGCCAGGCGCCGCGCGGCGTGGCCAGGGCACCCGCCGCGAAACCCGCGGCCATGAGGGCCACGAGCGCCGCCACCCAGACAGCGCTGCCGCGCCAGGTCGCTCGAAACTCCTGGCTGTGGTCGGGCATGCCTTCAGTCGGCGAAGAGTTCACCCGCGTTGCTTGGCGGCGCCACCCCCAGGTGCCGGTACGCCGCCAGCGTGGCGATGCGCCCGCGCGGCGTGCGCTGCAGGAAGCCTTGCTGGATCAGGTAGGGCTCGATCACGTCCTCGATGGTGTCGCGCTCCTCGCCGATGCTGGCCGCGATGTTGTCCAGCCCCACCGGCCCACCGTCGAAGCGGTGGATCACGGCTTCGAGCAGCTTGCGGTCCATGAGGTCGAAGCCCTGCGGGTCCACGTCCAGCATGGCCAGCGCGCGGTTGGCGATGTCCTGCGTGATGGTGCCGCGGCCCTTGACCTCGGCGAAGTCGCGCACGCGGCGCAGCAGGCGGTTGGCGATGCGCGGCGTGCCGCGCGAGCGGCGCGCGATCTCGAATCCGCCTTCGGGGTCCATGGGTGCGTTCAGCAGACCGGCGCTGCGCTTGACGATGCGCGCGAGTTCCTCGGCGGTGTAGAACTCCAGCCGCGCGACGATGCCGAAGCGGTCGCGCAGCGGGTTGGTGAGCATGCCCGCGCGCGTGGTCGCGCCCACCAGGGTGAAGGGCTGCAGGTCCAGCTTGATGCTGCGCGCGGCCGGGCCTTCGCCGATCATGATGTCGATCTGGTAGTCCTCCAGCGCCGGGTACAGGATTTCCTCGACGACCGGGCTGAGCCGGTGGATCTCGTCGATGAACAGCACGTCGTTGGCCTCGAGGTTGGTCAGCAGCGCGGCCAGGTCCTTGGGTTTTTCCAGCACCGGGCCGCTGGTCTGGCGCAGGTTCACGCCGAGTTCCTGCGCGATGATGTGCGAGAGCGTGGTCTTGCCCAGCCCCGGCGGGCCGAACAGCAGCACGTGGTCCAGCGCCTCGCTGCGCTTCTTGGCCGCACCGATGAAAATTTCGAGCTGCTCGCGCACCTTGGTCTGGCCCACGTACTCGTCGAGCAGCTTGGGGCGCAAGGCGCGCTCGATCGCCTCTTCCTTGGGCGAGGCGGGCGCGGCGGACACCACGCGCGGCGCGGGGGTGAAATCGTCGGTCTGGATGCTCATGGTTTATTTGGCCAGTGCTTTGAGCGCGAGCTTGATGCCTTCGCTCACGCCCACGTCCTTGGGCAGGGCCTTGAGCGCGGCGGTGGCGTCCTTGTCGCTGTAGCCCAGGGCCATCAGCGCCTGCTGGATGTCGCTCTGCACGTCGCTCTGGGCCGGGCCGGCACCGGGCAGGTTCAGGTCGGCGCCGAGCTTGCCCTTGAGTTCGAGCAGCAGGCGCTCGGCGGTCTTCTTGCCGATGCCGGGCACCTTGACGATGCGCCCGCTTTCCTGCGCGCTCACCGCCTGCGCCAGGTCGGTCACGCTCATGCCCGAGAGCACCGACAACGCGGTGCGCGGGCCCACGCCGCTGATCTTGATGAGCCGGCGGAACGCCTCGCGTTCCGAGGAGGTGCCGAAGCCGTAGAGGATCTGGGCGTCCTCGCGCACCACGAAGTGCGTGAGCAGGGCCACTTTCTCGCCGGTGGCGGGCAGGTTGTAGAAGGTGCTCATGGGCACATCCACCTCATAACCCACGCCATGGCAGTCCAGCAGGATCTGGGGCGGATTTTTTTCCAGCAGCGTACCGGTCAACTTGCCTATCATCGGGAAAATTCCTTTCCAGTCGTTCGCAGGGCCGCCCCCAAGAACGACTGCACCCCCTCGGGGGGCCTGGCACCGCCAGGGTTGGGGGCCATCAACTCACTGGATTATCGGTTTGATTCTCAGGCACACCTTCTCCCCACCGGACAACACCCGCATGGCGCACCTGTGCGGCCCCATGGACAGCCACATCCGCAGCATCGAGGCCGCTTTGCAGGTCAAGGTGGCGCACCGATTCGAGCAGTTCCGCATCGAGGGGCCCAAAGCCAAGGCCACCCAGGCGCTGGAAACGCTGCAGGCGCTGTACGAGATGGCGAAGAAGCCGATCCCCGCCGAACAGGTGCAGCTCATGCTCAGCGGCGACACCGCCCTGGCCGAGCCCGGCGACGGCGCCCTGGCGATGCAGACCCGGCGCGGCGAGGTGCGCGGGCGCACGCCCAACCAGGCGCGCTACCTGGAAAACATGGCCACGCACGACATCACCTTCGGCATCGGCCCGGCCGGCACTGGCAAGACCTACCTGGCCGTGGCCTGCGCGGTCGATGCGCTGGAGCGCAGCGCGGTGCAGCGCATCGTACTCACGCGCCCGGCGGTGGAGGCGGGTGAGAAGCTCGGCTTCCTGCCCGGCGACCTGGGCCAGAAGGTGGACCCCTACCTGCGCCCGCTGTACGACGCGCTCTACGACCTGATGGGCGCCGACAAGGTGCAGAAGGCCTTCGAGCGCCAGCAGATCGAGATCGCACCCCTGGCCTTCATGCGCGGGCGCACGCTCAACCACGCCTTCGTGATCCTGGACGAGGCGCAGAACACCACCGTGGAGCAGATGAAGATGTTCCTCACGCGCATCGGCTTCGGCAGCAAGGCCGTGATCACGGGCGACGTGAGCCAGATCGACCTGCCCCGCACCCAGCTCAGCGGCCTGATCGACGCCGAGCGCGTGCTCAAGCGCGTGCAGGGCATCGCGTTCACCCGCCTGTCCAGCGCCGACGTGGTGCGCCACCCGCTGGTGGCGCGCATCGTGGACGCCTACGACGCGCGCAACCCCGACACCGAAGACGCCCCACCCGCGAAGCGCGCGCGCCGCGCCGCCCACTGACGCCATCCACCGTATGCTCACACGCACCCTGCTCGCCAGCCTTGTCGCCGTGCTGGCCCTCGATGCATCCGCCCAGGGCTCGGCAACACCACAACCCCAGTTGGTCTTCAGCAGCCAGGCCGTGCAGTACAAATGCGATGGCGGAAGCGAGATCGAACTGGCCTACCTGAACCTGAGCAACGGCACCTCGTTCGCGGCGTTGCACCACGGTGGCCGCACGCTGATGCTGCAGGGCCGCCGTGCCACCACGGGCGTTCGCTTTTTCGCCCTGGACCCGCAGTCCCGGCTGAGCTGGTACACGCAAGGCATGAAGGGGGAGTTGAGCGCCATCGCCGCCGACCCCAACACGCAAGACCAGACCCTGATGTCCAACTGCTTCGCCCAACCGGCCAAACGCTGATGGCCCTGCCTGCCCTCACCCTCTCCCTGCAGTTCGGCGAGCTCGCCGACGCCGCCGTGCACCGCGCCGCCCTGCCCCGCCACTGGGTGGTCCGCTGCATCCGCCACGCGCTGGACGCCGATGCCGAGATCACCGTGCGCATCGTCGATGCCGAAGAAGGCCAGGCGCTCAACCGCGACTACCGCGGCCGCGACTACGCCACCAACGTGCTCACCTTTGACTACGCCACCGAACCGGTGGTGATGGCCGACCTCGTGCTCTGCGCCCCCGTGGTCGCGCGCGAGGCGGCCGAACTGAAGAAACCCCTGGCCCAGCACTACGCGCACCTGCTGGTGCACGGCACCCTGCACGCGCAGGGCTGGGACCACGAGACCGGCGAGCAGGACGCCGAAGAGATGGAGGCGCGCGAGACCGAGATCCTCGCGGGCCTGGGCCAGCCGAACCCCTACGCCTAGGGGTCGAGTCTCAGGAGCTTGTTCATGGCCGGGATGCGGCCCATGGGAGGCTGGTGGTTGAGAGCGGCTTGTGGCCGGCGCCCTATGCCGCTGGGCCGGTTTCCACGGCACGACGGGGCCGTCGGCGCGCAACATACTCGATAGAATCAGCCACGCCTGGTGGCCTTCCACGCAGGCGCATTGCTCCCCATCCAACATGCCCACTCACACCGACAGCAACGGCAAGTCCATGGGCCAGGTGGCCTACGGCAAGCTGCACGAAGCCATCGAGACCGGTGTGCTCAAACCCGGCGACCGCATCAGCGTCAACGGCCTGGCCGACACCCTGCAGATCAGCCGCACACCGGTGCGCGAAGCCATCGCCTGGCTGGAGACCGACGGCCTCATCGTGCATGAGCCCTATCGCGGGCGCGTGGTCGCGCAGCTGGATCAGCAGATGGTGATCGAGCTGTATGCGATCCGCTTGGTGCTGGAAACCTCTGCGGCCGCGCTGGCCGCGCAGAATGCATCGGAAGCCGAGGTCGATGTGCTGCGCGAGATGCTGGTGCTCGAACGCGAGGTGCTGGGCGACCCCATGCGCCGCGAGCGGCTGAACCGGCGCTTTCACGACGCGATCTACCGCAGCGCGCACAACCGTTACCTGCTCACCACCCTGCGGGCGCTGCAGACGCCGATGATCCTGCTGGGGCCGGCCACGGCCAGCGAGCCGGCCCGCGCCGAAAGCGCCTCGGCCGAACATCAGCGTCTGGTGGACGCCATCGCGCGGCGCGACGCCGAGGGCGCGCGCGAGGCCATGCGCGTGCACCTGGCGGGCGGCCAGCGCGCGCGCATCAACGCCATGCTCTCGCGCGAACGCGACTGAACGACCGGGAGAGGCCGGGACATGCCGGCCAAAAAAAAGCGCGGCCGAAGCCGCGCGTATGTTCCGGCAGGGCCTGCTGGTTCAGCGCGGCTTGGCGCCCGCCTTGCGCGCCATCGCCTGTTCCAGCTCGCCCCACTTGGTGAGCTCTTCCTGGATGAAGCGGCCGAACTGCTCGGGCGTGCCTTCGGCTGGCTCGGCACCGGCTTCCAGCATGGTGCGCTCCACCGCCGGGTCGTCCAGCGTGCGACTCACGTCCGCGCCCAGCTTGGCGATCACCGCCTTGGGCGTCGCGGCGGGCGCGAGCAGGCCGAACCAGCCCACGGCCGCGTAACCCGGCACGCCCGAATCCGCGATCGTCGGCAGTTCTGGCGTGGCCTTGGCGCGCTTGGCGCTGGTCACGGCCAGCGCGACCAGCTTGCCCGACTTCACGTGCGGCATCACGGTCTGACCAGGGGCGAACATCACGTCAATGGTGCCGGCCAGCAGGTCGTTCACGGCCTGGCCGGTGCCCTTGTACGGCACGTGCATCATCTCGACGTCGGCCACCTGCTTGAAGAGCTCGACCGTCAGGTGCGAGGCCGAGCCTTCACCGGAGGAGCCGAAGGTCAGCTTGCCGGGTTCGGCCTTGGCCTTGGCCACCAGCTCGCGGATGTTCTTCACGCCCAGTCTCGGGTTCACCGTCACCACATAGGGCGAGGCCGACACCAGCGCCACCGGGGCGAACTGGCTGGCGTTTTCCTTGGTGAGCGAGGCGGTGGAGCTCATCATGAGCGTGTAACCGTCGGGTGCCGAGCGCGCCACATAGGACGCGCCGATGTGGCCGGCCGCGCCCGGGCGGTTTTCCACCAGCACGGTCTGCTTCCAGCTGTTGCCCAGGTGCACGGCCAGGATGCGCGCGAGCGAGTCGGCGCCGCCGGCGGGCGGGAAGGGCACGATCATGGTCACGGCCTTGGTGGGGTAGGGCTGCGGCGCCTGGGCCAGCGCGAGGCCGGCGGTGGCGCACAGGGCGGCCGCCACGGCGGCGGCGAGGGTGCGGTGAAGAGCGCTGTTCATGTTGTCTGTCTCCTGGGTTGGGGGCGGATGGGGTCTCAGGCCTGCGCGGGCGCGACGATGCGGTTGCGCAGGACCATGGGCGGGTTCTCGAAGGCGCACTCGACGACGTCGCCGTGCTTGAGGAACAGCTCCTCTGCGTTGGGCTTGCCCACCGCCACGCCGCCGGGCGCGCCGGTGGAGAACATGTCGCCGGGCATGAGGGGCACGAGGCGCGAGAAGTGCTCGATGATTCGCGGCAGCTTCCAGATCTGGTCGCTGGTGTTCACGCGCATGCGCTGCTCACCGTTGACGCTGCAGGTCACCCAGATGTCGTAGGGGTCGGGCACCTCGTCCATCGTGATGATGCAGGGGCCCAGCGGGCCGAAGCCGGGCGCGTTCTTGGCGGTCCAGAAGCGCGAGCCCGAGGCGACCTCGCGCTTTTGCGTGTCGCGGCAGGTCAGGTCGTTGAGGATGGTGATGCCGGCCACGTGCGAGAACGCGTCCTCAGCCTTCACGTTGTAGGCGGCCTTGCCGATCACGAACACCAGTTCGGGCTCGTAGTCGAGGTGGGTGACGCTGGGCGGGCGCACCACGTCGTTGTCGTGGCCGGTCAGGCAGTCGTTGAGCTTGATGAAGCCCGTCGGCTCGTTGGGCAGTTCCTTGATCAGGTCGGTGCGCTGCAGCTCCTCGAGGTGGGTGCGGTAGTTCTTGCCCACGCACAGGAACTTGTGCGCGTCGGTGATGGGCGGCAGGAAATCGATCGCATCCAGCGCGTGCGAGCTGTCGGCGGCACCCGGGCCGGCGATCAGCTCGCGCACCCGCGCCAGGCCGGCGTCGCCCAGCGCAAGCAGCGTCTTCATCGTGTCCGGCAGGGGGGCGTTGCTGCGTGTGGCCAATGCGGCCAGGTCGAGCATGCGGTCACCGGCGAGGACGCCCAGGCGCGGGTGAGCGGCTTGGCCATGCAGGGAAAAATTGGCGAGTCTCAAGGGGTCTCCTTTGGGGAAAGACCGCATCATATCAATTGAATTCAGCTGAATTCAATTGGCGCGGCAGTCGACGGCCTGGCGCAGGAACAGCGCGCGGCCAATGGCCTTCTCGTCATTGAGCACCCGGGCAAAGGAAACCCGGGAGGGGTCGTCGATGGTCAGAGGCACAGCGTCCCAGCCAATGCCCCGGTTGCGTTGCTGGCGCTGACCTGTGATGCGGTCGCGAGCTGCGATCACACAGCCCTGCGGCGCTTTCGGCCCCGAAACGGGCCAGCCACTTGAAGCCGGTGCGCCAGTCCTGACTTGAGTGGCTGGGCCTGGCAACCACAGCGTCCCCAATCAGGTCCGGATGAACGACCTATTGAGGTTTCACACCTAGGCCGTCATCCGCAGCGGGATGGTCACCGGTCCGTCGTTGACCAGGTGCACCTTCATGTCGGCCCCGAAGCGGCCGGTCTGCACCAGCGGGTGCTGCGCGCGCGCCGCCTTCACGAAGGCCTCGTAGAGCGCCTCGCCCAAGGCGGGCGGCGCCGCGCCGGTGAAGCCCGGGCGGTTGCCGCTCTTCGTGTCGGCCGCCAGGGTGAACTGGCTCACCACCAGCAGGCCGCCGCCGATGTCCTGCACGCTGCGGTTCATCTTGCCGGCGTCGTCGCCGAAGATGCGCAGCTTCAGCACCTTGGCCAGCAGCTTCTCGCCCACGGCCTCGGTGTCCTCGGGTTCCGCGCACAGCAACAACAGCAGGCCCGGGCCGATGGCGCCCACGGTCTGGCCATCGATGTCCACGCGCGCTTCGCTCACGCGCTGCAACAGCGAGATCATTTCAAATCGTCCTCGTCGAAGAAGTGGGCTTCCACGTCGCTGGGCAGCAGCTGGATGGTGGCGCGCAGCCCCGGCACCGCGCTCATCAAGGCCTGCTCCACGCTGGCCCGCACGGCGGCCGCGCGCCCGAGCGTCCAGGCCGCGGGCATGTGCATGTGCAGGTCCACGAAGCGGCGCTGGCCGGCGCGGCGCGTGCTCACGTGGTCGAAGCGGATGATGTGGGTGTCGCCGTGCGACAGGGCAAACCCGTCCAGCGTCTGCTGGATGGTCGCCATCACCTCGGGCTCCACCGCCTCGTCCATCAGCCCCTGCGACGAGCGCCAGGCCAGGCGCGCGCCTTCCTTCATGATGTTGAGCGCCACGGCCATGGCCACCAGCGGGTCCAGCCAGAGCCAGCCGGTGAGCGTGACCAGCACGACACCGACCAGCACCCCGGCCGAGGTCCAGACGTCGGAGAACAGGTGCTTGGCATCGGCCTCGAGCGCGATCGAGCGGTGTGTCTTCGAGGCTTGCAGCATGGTCCAGGCCAGGCCGCCGTTGAGCACCGAACTCGCCACCGACAGCGCCAGGCCCCAGCCCACCTGTTCGATCGGCTGCGGGTCCAGCAGGCGGCTGCCGGCAGCCCAGAGGATGCCGAGACCGGCCGCGATGATGAGGATGCCTTCGAAGCCCGAGGAGAAGTACTCGGCCTTGTGGTGGCCGTAAGGGTGCTCCTCGTCGGCCGGCCGCGCGGCGATGGTCACCATCACCAGGCCGACCACCGCGCTGGCCAGGTTCACCAGCGACTCCATCGCGTCGGACAGCAGGCCCACCGAATCGGTGACCACCCAGGCCAGGGTCTTGAGCGCGATGGTGACCACCGCCACCCCGATCGACGCCATCAGGAGGCGCTTCGGGGTGAGGAAACGGGCGGGGACAAAGCGCATGCCGCCATTGTGCCGGCTGCGGGCATGCCAGAATCCGCCGCATGTGGCAGTCATGGCAACGCTTGAAGTGGTGGGTGAGCGGCGGAATCCTGCTGTCCCTGGCGGGCGCGGTGTTGCTGGCGCGCCTGTCGCTCGATGAACAGCGCGCGCTGTTCGAGACCGACGCGCGCATCGTCCACCGGCTGCTGAGCCAGCAGGTGGTGCAGCACGACGCGATGCTGGCCACGCTGGCGCTGCTGCAACCGGTGCCCGACAGCAGCAGCGGCGCCTCGTCGCCCGAGCAGCGCCTGCCGGTGCTCTACCCGCAGATCCTCAGCGTGCAGCGGCGCGACCCCGACCAGCGCTGGAACGACCCGCAGCTCACGCAGGCCGAGACGCGCTCGCGCCAGGCGCGCCGCGCCGCCCTGGGCGGGCTGGACCTGCCCGCCGGGCGCTACCAGGTGGTGCTGGCCGCCACGCCCACCAGCTACGCGCTGACGATCGACGTGCGGGCCATGGTGCCCTGGTCCGAATGGCCCATGCAGGCCGACACCAGCCCGGTGCGCGTGACGCTGGAGCACGAAGGCCAGCGCTACGTGGTGCAACCTGGCGCCGCCCTGGACGAGCGGCCCACGCGCGGTTGGCACTTCGCGTTTCACAAGCTGCTGGCGGCCGAGAGCCAACCCTTCGACGTGGTCGCCACCCTTTCGGTGGGCTGGGGCCAGTTGCCCTGGGGGCTGATGCTGGCCTGGGTGCTGGGCGTGACGGCGCTGCTGGCGGCGCTGCACCACCTGCAACGCCAGCGCAGCGCGCGCCGCCGCGCTGAGGAACTGCTGCGCCTGGGCCAGGTGGCGCGACTGAACACGCTGGGTGAACTCGCCGCCGGCATGGCGCACGAACTGAACCAGCCGCTGACCGCCGTGCTCGCCAACACCCAGGCCGCGCAGCGCCTGCTCAACGAAGACCCGCCCGAACTCGCCACCGCGCGCAGCGCCATGCTGCAGGCCGCGGCGCAGGCGCGCCGCGCCGCCGAGGTGGTGGGCCGCCTGCGCCAGACCGTGGAGCGGCCCGACCGCAGTGGCCAGCACCAGCCCGTGGCGGCGGTGGAGGCCGTGCGCCGAGCCCTCTACCTGCTGGAGCCCGAGTGCCAGCGGCGCGACGTGGTGCCGGTGCTCGACGCCGCGCAGGCGGTGACGGTGCTGGCCGACCCGGTGGCGCTGGACCAGATCGTGCACAACCTGATCCTCAACGCGCTGCAGGCGCTGGAGCAGGTGCCCGCCGCGCAACGGCGGCTCACGCTCACGGTGTCGGCCAAGGACCGCCTGGGCGAGATCACCGTGGCCGACAACGGCCCGGGCATCCCTCCCGAGGTGCTGCCGCGCCTGTTCGAGCCGTTTTACTCCACGCGCAAGGACGGACTCGGCCTGGGCCTGAGCCTGTGCGAAACCCTGGCCAACGGCATGGGCGGCACGCTGGACGCGGCCAACGCGCCCGAGCGGGGCGCGGTGTTCCGGCTGCAACTGCCGCTCGCGGAGAGCCTCCCATGAACGGTTCGCCCGACACCCTCTCGCCCACGGTGCACCTGATCGATGACGACCAGGCGGTGCGCGACAGCCTGGGCCTGCTGATCGGCACCGTGGGCCTGCGCGTGCAGCCCTGGAGCGACCCACAGGCCTTCCTGAGCGATTTCGACCGCGAGGGCATCGGCGCCATCGTGCTCGACGTGCGCATGCCCGGCATCAGCGGCCTGAGCGTGCTCGACACCCTGGTGTCGCAGGGCGTGGACCAGCCGGTGATCATGCTCACCGGCCATGGCACGGTGGACATGTGCCGGCGCGCGTTCAAGGCCGGTGCGGCCGAGTTCCTGGAAAAACCGGTGAACGACGAGGTGCTGCTCGAAGCCTTGCAGAACGCGGTGCGCCAGCACGTGCGCTCGCGCCAGCGCAACGAGGCCGACCGCGCCGCGCGCGAACGTTATGCGCAGCTCTCCGAGCGCGAGCGCGAGGTGCTGGGCCTGATCGTCGAGGGCCTGACCAACAAGGAGATCGGCCGCGCGCTGGGCCTGTCGCCGCGCACGGTGGAAACCCACCGCGCCAACCTGTTCGCCAAGCTGCAGGCGCCCTCGCTGGCGCAGCTGATCCGGCATTACGCCGCGCTGGTGGACGCCCAGGACACGGCCGGCCCGGGCGGCGGCAACGGCAACGGCACTGCGTAGTTCTACGGAGGGCCGCGCGTAGGCGCCCGAATGGCCGTTTCGGGCGCGGATTTTTACAGTTCTCCCACGGTTGATCGAACCGTTTCACAACACCCGGAGAACTCCATGCAAGCCTTCGTCAAAGCGTCCCTCCTCGCCGTTTCCCTCAGCGCCGCCGCCCTGGCCAGCGCGCAGAGCGTGCGTGTGGAGAAGAACATGTCGCTCGAACTCGCCACCCAGATCGCCAGCGCCACCGTCGCGGCCTGCAGCACCGCCGGCTACAACGTGGCGGCCACGGTGGTGGACCGTGCCGGTGGCGTGCGCGCCGTCATGCGCGCCGACAACGCCGGCCCGCACACGCTGGAAGCCAGCCGCCTGAAGGCCTTCACCTCGGCCTCGGCGAAGAACAACACGCTGGCCATCATGGAAGGCGCGCAGAAGAACCCGGCCGCGGCCAACCTGACGGACATCCCCGGCTACCTGCTGCTCGGCGGCGGCGTGCCGGTGAAGGTGGGCAACGAAGTGATCGGCGCCGTGGGCGTGGGCGGCGCGCCCGGCGGCCATCTGGACGAGCAGTGCGCCATCGCCGCGCTCGACAAGGTCAAGGACCAGCTGAAATGAAACGCCGCCGCGCGCTGATCACCGGCCTGCTGGTGGCGTTGGCGAGCACCGCGCCGGCGGTCTGGGCCCAGGTGGGGCCCAGTGCCTCCGAGGTCGCGGCCTACAGCGGCCTGCACGCCGCGGCGCACCAGGGCGACAGCGCGAAGATCGCGCGCCTGGTGGCCGGTGGCGCGGCGCTCAATGCCACCGACGCGCGGGGCCGCACGCCCTTGCACGTGGCCACGTTTGCGCGGCAGCGCGAGGCGATCCGCGCGCTGGTGAAGGCGGGTGCCGACATCGACCGGCTGGAGAACGACCGCTACGACGCGGTGACGATCGCTTCGGTGGCGGACGATGAGGAGACGTTGCGGTTGTTGTTGCAGCTGGGCGCGAGCGCGAAGCAGACGACCAGCCGCTACGACGGCACGGCCTTGATCGCGGCGGCCCACCTGGGCCACGACGGGGTGGTGCGCCAGCTGATTGCCGCCGGTGCGCCGCTGGACCACGTGAACAACCTGCACTGGACGGCGACGATCGAGTCCATCGTGTTGGGCGACGGCGGTGCGCGCCACCAGGCCACGCTCAAGGCGCTGATCGATGCGGGGGCCGGTTTGCAGCTCGCGGACCGTTCGGGGCAGACGCCTTTGGCTTTGGCGCGGTCTCGCGGGTACTCGGCGATGGTGGCGATGCTCGAGAAGGCTGGGGCTCGCTGAGGCTTTCGCTCTTTCTTTCAGGTTGCTTCTCTCGGCCTGAGTGCGTGGGGGCGGAGGGCTCCGCGACTGTCCCCCGGGTCGGCTTCGCCGCCCCTCCTCCTTTACGTCGCTGCGCCCTCCACCCCCACGCACTCAGGCGCACCACGCAAGCGCGAAAGAACGAAGGAGCGAGCCCAACCTGTTTCGGCTCGGGGGGCCTGGGCGTTCTGCGCAGCGGGGTAAAGGAGGAGAACCGGCGAAGCCGGTTCGGGGGACACCCGCGGAGCAGAGCGCCCAGGCCCCCCCGAGCCCGCGAGGTAGAAGACGGAAAGGTCTTAGCTCAAAGTCACGCGAGCAAACTTCCGCTTCCCGACCTGAACCACAAAAGTCCCCGCAGGCAGCTTCAAGCCCTTGTCGCTCACGACAGCGCCGTCGACACGAACACCGCCACCATCGATCAGACGGTTGGCTTCGCTGTTGGAGGGCGCCAAACCCGCTGACTTCAGCAGCGGTGCGATCCCCAGCGGCGCGCCCGACAGCGACACCTCCGGAATCTCGTCCGGCACACCGCCCTTGCTGCGGTTGATGAAATCCTGCTCCGCCGCCTCCGCCGCCGCCGCGCTGTGGAAACGCGTCGTGATCTCCTTGGCCAGCGCCACCTTCGCGTCCTTGGGGTTCGCGCCCTGCTCGATCGCCTGCTTCAGCGACTCGATGTGCGCCATCGACTGGAACGACAACAGCGTGTACCAGCGCCACATCAGCGTGTCCGAAATGCTCAGCACTTTCGCGAACATCGAATTCGCATCCTCGGTGATGCCGATGTAGTTGTTCTTGCTCTTGGACATCTTGTCCACGCCGTCCAGACCTTCGAGCAGCGGCATTGTCAGGATGCACTGCGGCTCCTGGCCGTACTCGGCCTGCAGATGGCGGCCCATCAACAGGTTGAACTTCTGGTCCGTGCCGCCCAACTCCAGATCGCTCTGCAGCGCCACCGAGTCGTAACCCTGCATCAGCGGGTACAGGAACTCGTGCACGCTGATCGGCGTGCCGGCCTTGAAACGGTCGTGGAAATCGTTGCGCTCCATCATGCGCGCCACCGTGTACTTGGCCGCCAGCTGGATCATGCCCATCGAGCCCAGCGGCAGACTCCACTCGCTGTTGTAGCGGATCTCGGTGCGCGCCGGGTCCAGCACCAGACTGGCCTGCTTGTAGTAGGTCTCGGCGTTCGCCTTGATCTGCTCCGGGGTCAGCGGCGGGCGCGTGTTGTTGCGGCCCGAGGGATCGCCGATCAGGCTCGTGAAGTCCCCGATCAGGAAGATCACCTGATGCCCCAGGTCCTGCAGCTGGCGCATCTTGTTCAGCACCACCGTGTGGCCGATGTGGATGTCGGGCGCCGTGGGGTCCAGCCCCAGCTTGATGCGCAGCGGCCGGCCGGTGGTTTCCGACTGTGACAATTTTTTGACCCAGTCGGCCTGAGGTATCAATTCTTCGCACCCCCGCAGCGTGACGCTGAGGGCTTCCTGGACACCGTCCGTCAGCGGCACGGATTTCTGAGAACTTTCGGCGTCGTTTCTGGAGGCGGTCATAGGGGTTTTTTCAGATGCGAAGGACGGTGCGCTGGCTAAAATACCGGGCGCGAATGACGGATTTTAGTTGGCCCGCTTTTTGCACGATATCAAGCCAGTTCGTCACCGCATGAGCGCTTGAGTGAACTTGTTCCGCCTCAACCGCTCTTTTTTTGTGCGCGCGGCCCCAACCACCGGGGCCGGCCTTACCGGAAACAACGATTTTGACCCGTTCGCTACTTCACACGCTGGCCAGCCTCGCTGATGCCACGAGCCAAAGCCTCGCCCGGCATCCCCGACGCATCATGGGTGGCCTCGGTGTGTTGCTGCTGGGCACGGGCGTCACCGCCTTCGGCATCGCGCCGCTGGCCCCCGACGCCGCCGACCTGCCCGTGCGCCAGGTCGTCGAAGCCCTCGACGCCCCCACGCAGCAAGACATCCACAGCCTCCTCGCGGCCCAGCCCGCCGCGCCGCTGGTGTTGTTCCGCAGCGAGACCACCCGCCGCGACGACACCGCCCAGAGCCTGCTGCAGCGCATGGGCGTGGCCGATTCGCAAGCCCAGACCTTCCTGCGCAACGACGCCATCGCGCGCCAGCTGCTGGGCCGTGCCGGCCGCCTGGTGAGCGTCGAAGCCACCGAGAAGCAGGAACTGCTGCGCCTGACCGCGCGCTGGCTCTCCGCCGACGAACGCAGCTTCACCCGCCTCGTGGTCGAAAAGGATGCCCAGGGCGCGCTCGGCTCGCGCCTGGAACAAGGCGCGCTGACCGCCTCGTCCCGGCTGGCCAGCGGCGTGATCCGCAGCTCGCTGTTCGCCGCCACCGACGCGGCCGGCATCCCCGACCCGGTCGCCATCCAGCTGGCCGAGATGTTCTCCAGCAGCATCGACTTCCGCCGCGACCTGCGCCAGGGCGACCGCTTCAACGTGGTCTACGAAAGCCTGGAAGCCGATGGCGAGAGCCTGCGCACCGGCCGGATCCTGAGCGCCGAGTTCGTCAACGAAGGCAAGGAACACCAGGCCGTCTGGTTCGAAGAAGCGGGCCACAAAGGCGGCTACTACGGTTTCGACGGCCAGAGCTCGCGCCGCTTCTACCTGGCCTCCCCGCTGGAGTTCTCGCGCGTGAGCAGCGGTTACGGCATGCGCTTCCACCCCATCACGGGCGGTCGCAAGGCCCACATGGGCGTGGACTACGCCGCCCCCACCGGCACGCCGGTGCGCACCATCGGCGACGGCACGGTCGAGTTCGCGGGCGAACAGCGCGGCTATGGCAATGTCATCTACATCAAGCACCGCAGCAACCAAGTCACCGTCTACGCCCACCTGAGCCGCATCGGCGTGCGCAAGGGCCAGCGCGTGAACCAGGGTGACTTCATCGGTGCCGTCGGCACCACGGGCGCCTCCACCGGCCCGCACCTGCACCTGGAGTTCCGCGACAACGGCGTGCACGTGGATCCCCTGGCCATCGCGCGCCAGAGCGAGTCCATCCCCGTGCCGGCGGCCCTGCGCCAGCGTTTCGACGCCGTGGCCCAGCTGCAGCGCATGCAGCTCAATGCCGCCGCCAGCATCCAGCAGGCGAACGCCCAGTAAGCGACCCGGTCTCGACACCCAACAAAAAAGGGAGCCAGCGGCTCCCTTTTTTGTTGCGGCGAGAAAACGCCGTTGGTCAGACGCTGAAGCTCGAACCGCAACCGCAGGTGGTGGTGGCGTTGGGGTTCTTGATCACGAATTGCGCGCCTTCGAGGTCTTCCTTGTAGTCGATCTCGGCACCGACCAAGTACTGGTAGCTCATCGCGTCGATCAGCAGGGAGACACCGTTCTTGGTCATGGTGGTGTCGTCTTCGTTGACGATTTCGTCGAAGGTGAAACCGTACTGGAAACCCGAGCAACCCCCGCCCTGCACGAACACGCGCAGCTTGAGATCGGGATTGCCCTCTTCGGCCACCAGCTCGGCCACCTTGGCCGCCGCGCTGTCGGTGAAGACCAGCGGTGCCGGCATGTCGGTCTGGATGTTTTCGGCGACTGCGCTCATGGGATACCTCTTGACGGAAATGTGGGGTGGGTGCGGTACACCCGCATGTCCGAGTGATACTAAATCAAATCGCTCGGGTATGTGATCACCCGTTGTTTGCCGCCAGCTTCAGTGTGGGTTTGTCCTCGATTCCGCCGACCATGGGCTTGAGCTGACCGGAAATGGTGGCGCCCTGGTGCATTTCAAGCGCCTTGTAGGACACATCGCCCTCGATGTGGGCCTTGGGCTGCAACTCCAGCAATTCGAACGCGAGCACCGGGCCCTTGACGTTGCCATTGATGATCACGTGATCGGCATGGATCTGCCCCGTCACGGTGGCCACTTCGCTGACCACGAGGATGCTGGGCTTCTCGTCGCTGGCGCGCAGGTCGCCGATCACCTCGCCGTCGATGCGCAGGCCGTCGTGGAAGAACACATTGCCTTCGATGCGGGTGCCCTGGGCGATGAGGCTCTTGATGGGGGGTTGTTTTTTCTTGGCAAACATGAGGTTCTCTCCCGACGGCGGACCGCGATGGTTACAGGTTGAAGGATTGCATGGACCTGACCGAACTGCCCTGCAGGATCTTGGCCGTCACATTTTCTACCACGGCCTGCGCGGGCACGTCCACCACGCCTTCCATGCGCAGGTAGCCCTTGATCAGCACCGGCTGCGGCGCGGGCGCGGACTTGGCGACCCAGGGCTTGCCCGCCAGCGTGCCGGTGAGCGTGACCTCCAGCGCACCCTTGAAGTCGGGCGCGTTCTTGCTGGCCTGGATCATGAGCACCTGCCATTTGAGCTGGGTGGGCGACAGGCGCTCGGCCTGCAGGCCGCGGATGCTCAGCGAATCGTTGCCGGAGCCGGGGATCAGGCGCTCGAAGAAGCCCAGGTCGCTGCGCAGCAGCTCGTTGTCGGCCTGCAGTTGCCGGATCTGCATCGTCAGCTGTTCCTGGGTGCTGCGCTCGGCGATCAGCAGGCTGTCCGAGGTGTTGGCCACCGACTGGGCCTCGCTCAGGTCGGTGCGCAGGATCTGCACCTCGCGGCGCAGTTGCGCAAGCTCCTGCTGGGCATTGCGATCCAGCCCGGCGATGTCCTTGCCGAACTCGAAGGCCCAGACCGCCAGCGCGCCCGAAAACCCCAGCACCAGTGCGCCCAGCACCCAGCGGAAAGGCCACGGCAGGCTGCTGCGCACCGAGACCCGGGGCGCACTGACCGTCAGCCTTCTCCGCAACAGGCGAAAACGCATTCAAACCTCTCCAACTGCAAGCAAACGCAACCAGGCCCCAGAAAGCAAAAACCGCCCCAAGTTTGAACTTGCAGGCGGTTTCTGGGGCATGGACAGCGTGCTTAGCGCTTGCTGAACTGCTTGCGGCGGCGCGCAGAGCGCAGACCGACCTTTTTCCGTTCCACTTCGCGGGCATCGCGCGTCACGAAGCCGGCTTGCGACAGACCCGACTTGAGCGTCGCGTCGTAGTCGATCAGGGCGCGGGTGATGCCGTGGCGCACGGCACCGGCCTGGCCGGATTCACCACCACCGTGCACGTTGACCTGCACGTCGAAGGTCTCGGCGTGGTTGGTCAGCACCAGGGGCTGCTTGGCGATCATGATCGAGGTTTCACGGCCGAAGTAGGCTTGGATGTCCTTGCCATTGACCGTGATCTTGCCGCTGCCTTTTTTCAGAAACACGCGGGCGACGCTGGATTTGCGACGGCCGGTTCCGTTGTTCCATTCACCAATCATCTCAAGGCTCCTTTAGAGTTCCAGCACTTGCGGCTGTTGGGCGGTGTGCGGGTGCTCTGCACCGCCGTACACCTTGAGCTTCTTGATCATGGCGTAGCCGAGCGGGCCCTTGGGCAGCATGCCCTTGACGGCCTTCTCGAGCGCGCGGCCAGGGTGCTTGGCCTGCATGTCGCGGAAGTTGGTGCCATAGATACCGCCCGGGAAACCCGAGTGACGGTAGTACACCTTGTCGAGGGCCTTGTTGCCCGTGACGCGGAGTTTGGCTGCGTTGATGATGACGATGAAGTCACCGGTATCGACGTGAGGCGTGTAAATGGCCTTGTGTTTGCCGCGCAAACGGAGAGCAACTTCACTGGCTACTCGTCCGAGGACCTTGTCGGTCGCGTCAATCACAAACCACTCGTGCGTCACGTCAGCGGGTTTGGCGCTGAACGTTTTGGTCATGAGTTTTCTCTTGAAGAGTTGGTTTGGCGGCTCTTTTCCACGGTCGGTCGTTCTCTGTCGGAACGCTCTTAGGTGGGTTTTGAATGCTTCGCCGCGGAGCCAGCAAATCGCTGCGAAGCCCTCGATTGTACGAAATTCCGGCCCCGGATGGCAAACCGCCCGTCCCCGATGGTCGGGCGCAGAGGGCAAACGGCTACCATCAGGGCATGTTCAGCTACCGACACGCCTTCCACGCCGGCAACCACGCCGACGTGCTCAAGCACATCACCCTCATCGCCACGCTGCGCCACCTGATGCAGAAGGAGGCGGGTCTGACGCTGATCGACACCCACGCGGGCGCGGGCCTGTATCGGCTCGACGGCGACTACACCGAGACCGGGGGCGAGGCCAAGGACGGCGTCGTCAAGCTCATGGGCGCGCTGCGCGCGGCCGACGGGCCGTCGACCGAGGCCGTGGCGCCCGCCATCGACGACTACCTGGACCTGGTCGCGAGCTTCAACCCCTCGGGCGCACTGCGGGTCTATCCCGGCTCGCCGTTCGTCATGCACCAGCTGCTGCGGGCCGAATCGCGCGACCGGCTCAAGCTGTTCGAGCTGCACCCGACCGACAGCCGCACCCTGTCCGCCAACATCGCCCAACTCGAAGCCGGCCGCCAGATCGCGGTGGTGCGCGAGGACGGTTTCGAGGGCGTGAAGCCCCTGCTGCCGCCGCCGCCCTCGGCCACCGGCTCCAAACGGGCCATGGTGTTGATCGACCCGAGCTATGAGATCAAGAGCGATTACGGAAAAGTGAGCGCCTGCATACAAGAGATCATCCGACGTTTCCCGACCGGCACCTACCTGGTCTGGTACCCGGTGATCCCGCGCCCCGAGGCGCACGATCTGCCGCGCCGCCTGCGCACCCTGTCGAACCAGGCCCAGAAACCCTGGCTGAACGCCACACTGGCCATCGGCCAGGACCCGACCCACGGTCCCGACGACCGGCCGGGCCTCACCGCCAGCGGCATGTTCGTGATCAACCCGCCGCACACCCTCAAGGGCACGCTGCAGGCCGCCTTGCCGCAGCTGCTGGCCCACCTGGGCCGCGGACGCGGCAAATCCCAGGCACTCGAATCGGGCGGCTGAACGCCGGATTCAGCGTGGCCGGGCCAGGGTCATGGTCCAGTAGCGGCCGTAGGTGGTGCCGCTGCGCTGCACGCAGCTCACGCCCATGTGCTGGTACTCGGCGCGCATGATGTTGGCGCAGTGGCCGGGACTGGCGAGCCAGCCGCTCATCACGGTCGAGACCGAGGTCTGCCCCGCCGCGATGTTTTCCCCCACCCACGACCACGCATAACCTTCGGCGGCGATGCGCTGGGAGGCCGTGCGGCCGTCCAGCCCGGTGTGGGAAAAGTAGTTGTTGACGGCCATGTCGGTCGAATGCCGCGCGGCGGCGGAGAACAGCGCGTCGTTCCAGGCCAGTGGCGCGACCGCCGGCATCGCGGTGCCGCCGCAGCTGCGCGCCACGGCCCGCGCCGCGTTGATCTGTTGCAGCAAGCTGTTGCGGAAGTCGGGCAGGTTGCAGCTGGTGCTGGCGTCCAGGGCGACCAGCGTCGAACCGCCGCTGCCCGAGCCGGCGCCGCCCGCGCTGTTCGGCGGTGAGGGCACGCCGATCGTCGCATCGGCCCCGCCGCTGGCGCCCGCGTCGCCGCCACCGCCCCCACCACCGCCGCAGGCGGTCAAGGTCAGCAGGGCCCCCAGGATCAAGCCCACACCAGCGAGTCGTTGTTCATCAGGAAGAGACAGGTGTTGCATGCGCTCCACTCTAGGGTCGGGCCGACGGAGTAAGGTAAGCGGATGTAGAAGACGACCGCTCTTCGGCCAGGCAGCGCCGCCGTTCCGAAAACCGTTGGGCGGGCGTTGCAAAATTAGCCGACCGATCGGTCGGCTAATTGGCTATACTGCGATCCGCACCCATTGCGCAGGAGATTCCGCATGTACACCCAGTCCTTCAATGTGCCCGACGCCGACGCCCAATCCGGCACCCCGCTCAAGGCCGTGCCCCACGACACCGCCCTGCAGGCGCACTTCGACGCCGTGATCAACGCCGACGGCAAGATCGAGCCGCGCGACTGGATGCCCGACGCCTACCGAAAGACGCTGGTGCGGCAGATCAGCCAGCACGCGCACAGCGAGATCGTGGGCATGCTGCCCGAGGGCAACTGGATCTCGCGCGCGCCCAGCCTCAAACGCAAGGCGATCCTGGTGGCCAAGGTGCAGGACGAAGGCGGCCACGGCCTGTACCTCTACAGCGCGGCCGAGACGCTGGGCACCAGCCGCGACCAGATGTTCGACGCGCTGCACAGCGGCAAGGCCAAGTACAGCTCCATCTTCAACTACCCCACGCTGACCTGGGCCGACGTGGGCGTGGTCGGCTGGCTGGTGGACGGCGCGGCGATCATGAACCAGATCCCGCTGTGCCGCTGCAGCTTCGGGCCCTATGCGCGCGCCATGATCCGGGTCTGCAAGGAAGAAAGTTTCCACCAGCGCCAGGGCTTCGAGTCGCTGATGACCATGATGCAGGGCACGGCCGAGCAGAAGGCCATGGTGCAGGACGCGGTGAACCGCTGGTGGTGGAAGTGCCTGGCCATGTTCGGCCCGCCCGACGCCGACAGCCCCAACAGCGTGCAGGGCATGCGCTGGGGCATCAAGCGCATCAGCAACGACGACCTGCGCCAGAAGTTCGTGGATGCGACCGTGCCGCAGGCCGAGGTGCTGGGCGTCACCCTGCCCGATCCGGCGCTGAAGTGGAACGAGGCACGCGGCCACCACGACCACGGCCAGATCGACTGGGACGAGTTTTGGGCCGTGGTCAACGGCGACGGCCCGTGCAACAAGGAACGCCTGGCCACCCGCGTGAAGGCCTGGAACGACGGCGCCTGGGTGCGCGAAGCCGCCCTCGCCCACGCCCGCAAACAACAGCAACGTGCCATGAAGGAGGCCGCATGAACACCACCACCTTGAAGGAATGGCCTCTCTGGGAGGTCTTCGTGCGCAGCAAGCAGGGCCTGGAGCACAAGCACTGCGGCAGCCTGCACGCCAGCGACGCCCAGCACGCGCTGCACCTGGCGCGCGACGTGTACACGCGGCGCCAGGAAGGCGTGAGCATCTGGGTCGTGCAAAGCAGCGGCATCACGGCCAGCGAGCCCGACAGCAAGGACAGCTTCTTCGACCCGGCCGCCGACAAGGTGTACCGCCATCCCACCTTCTACGAGATCCCCGACAAAGTGGGGCACATGTGATGAGCGGCACGGCACCGATCGACTACCTGCTGCACCTGGCCGACAACGCGCTGGTGCTGGGGCAGCGCAACGCCGAGTGGTGCGGCCACGGGCCCATCCTCGAAGAAGACCTCGCGCTGGCCAACAACAGCCTGGACCTGCTCGGCCAGGCCCGCCTGCTCTACCAGCACGCGGCCACGCTGATCAACGCCGACCCGGCCCAGGCGCAGCGCTTCGCCCACCTGCAGGGTGCGCGCACCCACGGCGCGGTGACCGAGGACACGCTGGCCTACTTCCGCGACACGCACGAATTCCGCAACCTCACGCTGCTGGAGCTGCCGCACAGCGGCCCGCTGGCCAGCACCGCGTCCGGCGACCGCGACTACGCGACCACCCTCGCGCGCAACTTCCTCTACAGCGCGCTCATGGTGCTGGTGTGGGACCGGCTGCAGACCTCGGCCGATGCGCAGCTCGCCGCCATCGCGGCCAAGTCGCTGAAGGAGGTGCGCTACCACCTGCGCCACGCCAGCGACTGGCTGGTGCGCTTCGGCGATGGCACCGACGAATCGCACGCCCGCGCGCAGGCCGCGCTGCAGCACCTGCTGCCCTACTGCCAGGAGTTCTGGATCGGCAACGAGGCCGAAACCGCCGCGGTGCACAACGGCACCGGCGTCGACGTGGCCGGCCTGCAGGCCGATTGGGACGCGCTGGTGGACGACACGCTGAACGAGGCCACGCTGCAGCGCCCCTCCGTGCAGGGTCATGTGCCGCAGGGCAAACACGGCGTGCACTCCGAGCACATGGGATTTCTGCTCGCCGAGATGCAGAGCCTGGCACGCACGCACCCGCAGGCCGTGTGGTGAGCGCCCACCATGCACACCGAAATCCATGACGCGCTCGCCGGCCTGGCCGACCCGGAAATCCCGGTGGTCAGCCTGAGCGAGCTCGGCATCCTGCGCGGCGTGCGCACCGGCGCGGACGGTGTTCCCGAGGTGGTGATCACGCCGACCTACAGCGGCTGCCCGGCCATGGGCCAGATCGAGGACGACGTGCGCGCCGCGTTGGCGAACGCGGGCCTCACCGCGCGCGTGGTCACGCAGCTCGCGCCGGCCTGGACCACCGACTGGATGACCGAAGCCGCGCGCGAGAAGCTGCGCGCCTACGGCATCGCGCCACCACAATGCGGCAGCGAGCCGCCGGCCTCCGCCGCGCCGCTGAAGTTCTCGCGCCAGGCCCTGCGCCGCGAGACCGTGCCCTGTCCGCAGTGTGGATCGACCCACACCACCGAGACCTCGCCCTTCGGCTCCACCGCCTGCAAGGCGATGTACCGCTGCCTCGACTGCCTGGAACCGTTCGACTACTTCAAGCCTTATTGACGCCATGTCCACCGCCGCCCGCTTCCACGAACTCCCGATCGCCCGCATCAGCCCCGAGGCCGCCGGCGCGGTGGCGATCACCTTCGCGATCCCACCCGAGCAGCGCGCCACCTTCGCGTTCGAGCCCGGCCAGTTCCTCACCGTGCGCGCCACCATCGACGGCCAGGACGTGCGGCGCAGCTACTCCATCAGCAGCCCGCGCAGCCTGCTCACGCAGCGCGGTGAACTCACGCTGGGCATCCGCCCCGTGGACGGCGGCGTGTTCTCCAACTGGGCCGCCACCGCCCTGAAGGCCGGCGACACGCTCAAGGCGATGCCGCCCGACGGCCGCTTCACCGTGCACAAGCCGCGCGCGGTGCACCGCGTGGGGTTCGCGGCCGGCTCGGGCATCACGCCCATCCTCTCGCTCATGGCCAGCACGCTGGAAGAGTCGCCCACCTCGAAGTTCACGCTCGTGTACGGCAACCGCCGCATGGGCAGCGTGATGTTCAACGAGTCGCTGCAGGACCTGAAGGACCGCTACGCGGACCGCCTCACGCTGATCCACATCCTCTCGCGCCAGGCGCAGGAAGTGCCGCTGCTCGAAGGCCGCATCGACGCCGACAAGGTGCGCGCCCTGATCGACACCCTGCTGCCCGTGGGCAGCATGGACGAGGTCTTCATCTGCGGCCCCGAAGCCATGATCGAGGCGACCGAAAAGGCCTTGCTCGATGCGGGCGTGCGCCCGGACCGCGTGCACACCGAGCGCTTCACCTCGCCCACGCTGGAGGCCTTGCCCGCCGCGCAGCGCCAGGCCGTGGTGCTCGGCCAGCCGGCCGTGCGCGCCGAGGGTGACGTGGCGCTCACCGTGGTGCTCGATGGCAAGCCGCACGAGCTGCGCATGAACCGCGACGAGCGCGTGCTCGACGTGGCCCTGAACGCCGGGCTGGACCTGCCCTGGTCGTGCCGGGGCGGCGTGTGCTGCACCTGCCGCGCCAAGGTGATGGAAGGCGCGGTGCAGATGGACAAGAACTTCACGCTCGAACCCTGGGAGACCGACAAGGGCTTCGTGCTGAGCTGCCAGGCGCGGCCCACCACCGACCGCGTGGTGGTGAGCTACGACGAGCGCTGAGGCCCGCGTTCCGTCAGAAGCGCCAGCCCAGGCCCACGCCGACCAGCACGGGGTCGGCCTTGAACTGGCCGATCTTCGCGCCACCGGCGCTCACGTCGGTCTTGATGAAGACCTTCTTCACATCGACGTTCAGGTAGAGCTGCTTGCTCAGCGGAATGTCCACCCCCACCTGCAGCGCCGGGCCGAAGCTGTGGCGCTTCACGTCGGCCGCGCCGCCCAGCAGGTGCACCGAGCTGAAGCGCGTGTAGTTGAGGCCCGCGCCCACGTAGGGCTTGAAGCCGGGCGCGTCGAAGTGGTACTGCACGGTCAGCGTGGGTGGCAGGTGGCGCAGCGTGCCGATGGCCGCGCCGTTGGACGTGAGGGTGTGTTTCTGCGGCACCGTGAGGATGAGCTCGGCCGCGAGGTGCTTGCTGAAGAAGTAGCTCACGTCGACTTCGGGCAAGCCCTTGTTGTTCATGGCCAGGCCCAGGCCGGTGCCGTCCTTGTCGGCGCTGTCCAGGTGCACGGCGCGGGCGCGCACGAGCACGCTGCCGGCCTGGAAGTCGTCCTGCGCCAGGGCGGCGCCCGAGGCGAGCAGGCAGGTGGACGCGAGGGCGGCCAGGGCGAAGTGGTGCGTATTCATGATGGTCTTCTGTGTTGCGTTGACTCGGGAGAATCCCCGCGTCCATTACAGAAGACCGTGCGTGGCGCGGCGTTGCGCCACGTCAAACCGGCCGGAGACCTGGCCCCGCTGGTGCGGGTTGCTTGACGCAGGTCAAGCCACGCGCTTCAGTCGCGCAACAGCACGACCCGGCCGACGCCGCCCTGCACGATGCCCAGCGCCGACGCGGCCGCGCGGCTGAGGTCGATGATGCGGCCCGGCACGTGCGGGCCGCGGTCGTTGATGCGCACCGTCACCTCCTTGCCCGTGCGGGCGTGGCGCACACGCACGCGGGTGCCGAACGGCAGGGTCTTGTGGGCCGCGGTGAGTTCGTTCATGTCGTAGACCTCGCCGCTGGCGGTGCGCCGGCCGTGGAAAGGCTCGCCGTACCAGGACGCCAGGCCCCGCGCGATGACGCTCTCGCTGGCGTCCGGGGTGTCGGTGTCGTCGGCCGAGGCATCGGGCACGCTGCCCAGGTCGGGCATGTCCGGCGCTCGCGTCGCGCAGCCGCCGAGCCACAACAAGGTGGCCAGCGCCAGCGTGACCGCGGGCTTGAGGCTCATGCAAGACCGAGGCGCTGGACGATGTCCGTCGTGGCCCCGCTCTGGTTCATGGTGTAGAAGTGCAGCCCCGGCACGCCGCCGCCGCGCAGGCGGTCGCACAGGTCGGTCACCACGTCCAGGCCGAAGGACTTGATGGACGCGGTGTCGTCGCCGAAGGCCTGCAGGCGCATGCGGATCCAGCGCGGGATCTCGGCGCCGCAGGCGTCGGAGAAGCGCATCAGCTGCGTGGAGCTGGTGATGGGCATGATGCCCGGCACCACCGGCACGTCCACGCCCACGCGCTGCAGCTCGTCACGGTAGCGGAAGTAGGCGTCGGCATTGAAGAAGTACTGCGTGATGCCCGAATCGGCACCGGCCTTCACCTTGGCCGCGAAGGCCTCGAGGTCGGCCTCGGGCGAGCGGGCCTGCGGGTGCGTTTCCGGGTAGGCCGCCACCTCGATGTGGAATCGGTCACCGGTCTCGGCGCGCACGAAGGCCACCAGGTCGCTGGCGTAGCGGAACTCGCCACCCACGCCGTAGCCGCTGGGCAGGTCACCGCGCAGGGCCACGATGCGGCGGATGCCGGCGGCCGCGTAGGCCGCCAGGCGCTCGCGGATGCTCGCGCTCGACTGGCCGATGCAGCTCAGGTGCGGCGCGGCGGGGCAGCCCTCGCCCATGATCTCGGTCACGGCCTGCAGCGTGCCGTCCTGCGTGGAGCCGCCGGCGCCAAAGGTCACCGAGCAGAACTCGGGCTTGAGCGCGTACAGCTGCTGGCGCACCGCGCGCAGCTTGACCGCGCCTTCGGGCGTCTTGGTCGGGAAAAATTCCAGGCTGATGGGAAGACTCACGGCCCCCTCCTTACATCACTTGCTCGCATACACAAAAAACTCGCGGTTGCCGTCACCCCCGGTGATCGCGCTCTCGACGTAGTCGCGCATCCGCAGGCCCTGCTCTTCGCAGGCCTGCGCGATGCGATCGCGCACGATGGCGTAACTCGCCGCGTCCTTCACCAGACCGCCCTTGCCGATGTGCCCGGGCTGCAGCTCGAACTGCGGCTTGACCAGCATCAGCATCTGCCCACCCGGCGCCAGCAGCGGCACCAGGGCCGGCCACACCAGGGTCTGCGAGATGAACGACAGGTCGCCCACGATCAGATCGAACGGCGGCGCGCCACCCGCGTCCTGCAGCGCCTGGGCCGAGAGATCGCGCGCGTTGCATTTTTCAATGCAGATCACGCGCGGATCGCCCTTGAGCTGCGGGTGCAGCTGGCCCTGGCCCACGTCCACCCCCACGACCCGCGCCGCGCCCCGCTGCAACAGGCAGTCGGTGAAACCGCCGCTGCTCTGCCCCACATCGAGGCAGCGCAGGCCGCTCACGTCCAGGCCGGTGTGGCGCAGCGCGCCTTCCAGCTTGAGGCCGCCGCGCGACACATAGCGCGTCTCCGCCGTGTCCAGCAGGCGCAGCTCGGCCGCGTCACGCAGCTCCTCGCCGTTCTTGGTGACCGCTGTCCAGTCGCCACCCGGCGCACGCCATTGCACGCCCGCGGCGATGAGCCGCTGGGCTTGCGAACGGGTGGCGGCCAGGCCGCGCTCGACGAGCAGCTGGTCGGCCCGCATGGGCGCGATCAATACCGGTAGGTGTCCGGCTTGTACGGGCCGGCCTTGCTCACGCCGATGTAGGCGGCCTGCTCGTCGGTCAGCTCGGTCAGCATGGCGCCAACCTTCTTCAGGTGCAGGCGCGCGACCTTCTCGTCCAGGTGCTTGGGCAGCACGTAGACCTGGCCCACTTCGTACTTCTTCGGCTGCGTGAACAGCTCGATCTGGGCAATGGTCTGGTTCGCGAACGAGCTCGACATCACGAAGCTGGGGTGGCCGGTGCCGCAGCCCAGGTTCACCAGGCGGCCCTTGGCCAGCAGGATGATCTTCTTGCCGTCGGGGAACTTGACGTGGTCGACCTGCGGCTTGATCTCTTCCCATTCGTACTTCTCGATCGAGGCGATGTCGATCTCGTTGTCGAAGTGGCCGATGTTGCAGACGATGGCCTGGTCCTTCATCGCGGCCATGTGGTTGTGCGTGATGATGGATTTGTTGCCGGTGGTGGTCACGAAGATGTCGGCCTTGTCGGCGGCGTACTCCATGGTCACGACCTTGTAGCCTTCCATCGCGGCCTGCAGGGCATTGATGGGGTCGATCTCGGTCACCCACACCTGGGCCGACAGCGCGCGCAGCGCCTGGGCCGAACCCTTGCCCACGTCACCGTAGCCGGCGACCACGGCGACCTTGCCGGCGATCATCACGTCGGTGGCGCGCTTGATGCCGTCGACCAGCGATTCGCGGCAGCCGTACAGGTTGTCGAACTTGCTCTTGGTCACCGAATCGTTCACGTTGATGGCGCGGAACGGCAGCGTGCCCCGGGCAGCCATTTCCTTCAGGCGGTGCACGCCGGTGGTGGTCTCTTCGGTCACGCCGATGATCTGGCTGGCCTTGCGGGTGTACCAGGTCGGGTCCTGCGCGAGCTTGGCCTTGATGGCGGCGAACAGGCAGGTTTCTTCCTCGCTGGTCGGCTTGCTGATGACCGAGAGGTCCTTCTCGGCCTTCTGGCCCAGGATCATCAGCAGCGTGGCGTCGCCGCCGTCGTCCAGGATCATGTTGGGGCCTTCGCCTTCGGTGCCGGCGGCGCCGAACTCAAAGATGCGGTGGGTGAAATCCCAGTACTCGGCCAGGGTCTCGCCCTTGTGCGCGAACACCGGCGTGCCCTGCGCGACCAGCGCGGCGGCGGCGTGGTCTTGCGTGGAGAAGATGTTGCACGAAGCCCAGCGCACGCTCGCGCCCAGGGCCTGCAGGGTTTCGACCAGCACCGCGGTCTGGATCGTCATGTGGATGCTGCCGGTGATGCGCGCGCCCTTGAGCGGCTTGGCGGCGGCGAATTCCTCGCGGATGGCCATCAGGCCGGGCATTTCGGTTTCCGCAATGCGGATTTCCTTGCGGCCCCACTCGGCCAGGGAAAGGTCGGCGATCGCGCTGTCGGCGGTCGGGTTGTTCAGACGTGCATTCATGGTTCGCTCCGGAAAGGATGGACAAACCACATCTGGCATTGAGTCAAAAAGAACTCATCGCACGGGATGTGGATGAGCGTCGTTGCATGGATGGTCCGAGCCTCACGCCCCGCTGCTGAAGTGTTCAGTGGGGGCGCTGCAACGCTCCTCGGATCGCGCGATTCTACCGCAGCGGCCTCGATCTGCCCCCTGCCGCGCGTCGCCGGTGGCACCTGCGGCGCCCGGGGCCCTGTGCGACACTGCCCGCCTTCCATGCGCATGAATCCCCTCACCCTCTGGCCCGCCACGGACCGCGCCCGCATCCACGGCGTGCTGACCGACATCGACGACACCCTCACGACCGAGGGCGCGATCACCCCCGATGCCCTGGACGCCTTGCACCGCCTGCGCACCGCCGGCCTGCCGGTGTTCGCCATCACGGGCCGGCCCGCCGGATGGAGCGAGGCCTTCGCGCTGGCCTGGCCGGTGGACGCCATCGTGGCCGAGAACGGCGCCGTGGCGCTGTGGCGCGGCGACTCGAGCGAACTCAGGCGCGACTACCTGCAGGACGCGGCCACACGCGCCGCCCATTTCGCGAAGCTGCAGGCCACCGCGCGGCGCGTGCTGGCCGAGCTGCCGCAGGCCCGCCTGGCCACCGACAGCCCGGGGCGCGAGACCGACATCGCGATCGACCACAGCGAGTTCGCCCACCTGAGCGAAGCCGACATCGCCACGGTGGTGCAGCTCATGAAAAGCGAAGGCCTCAACGCCACCGTGAGCTCCATCCACATCAACGGCTGGATCGGCGAGCACGACAAACTCGCCGGTGCGCGCTGGATCGTGCAATCGCGCCTGGGCCGCTCGCTCGACGACGAACTCGATCGCTGGGTCTACGTGGGCGACTCGACCAACGACGCGCGCATGTTCGGCCACTTCCCGCACAGCGTGGGCGTGGCCAACGTCGCGCGCTTCTGGGGCGCGCTCACGCAGCACCCGCGCTACGTGGCGGCCGGCGAACGCGGCGCGGGCTTCACCGAGGTGGCCGACGCGGTGCTGGGCGCGCGGGCCGCGGGCGCATGAGCGAACACCCGCTGCCGCCCACCGGCCCCCTGCCGGAGCACCCACCCGCCCAGGCCCGGCTCGGCCTGGTCGCGATCTTCGGCTCCACCTTTTTCGAACTGGTGGGCTACTTCATGCTCACGCCGCTGCTGCTGTTGCGCCTCAAGGGCGGCGGCGAATCGACCGCGCTGGCCGGCGTGTTCGCCGCCAGCGGCTGGCTCGGCGTGTTCTTCATGACGCCGTTCGCTTCGGCCATCACACAGCGCCTGGGCCGGCGGCCCACGCTGTGGCTGGCCGCGCTGATCCCGGTGATCGCCACCGCCGGCTTCGCCTTCACGCCGCTGCTCTGGCTCTGGTTCGTCTTCAAGATCGCCGCCGGCATGGCCTCGGGCCTGCGCTGGGTGCTGGCCGAGGCCGTGGTGGCCGAGTTCTCGCCGCCCGGGCAGCGCGGGCGCTACGTCGGCATCTTCGAGACCATGGTGGGCATCACCTTCGTGGTCGGCCCGCTCATGCTGGCCTGGGTCGGCGCCGACAGCGACGCGGCCCTGTGGATCGCGCTGGGCTTCATGGCCATCGGCCTGGTCTGGAGCCTGCTGATCCCGCGCCTGCCCGACGCCGCCGACGCGCACAGCGCGAAGGTGGGCCTCTCGGGGGTGTGGCACGCGCTGCTGGCTCACCCGCTGATCATGACCGTGGGCTTCGTCGGCGGCTTCTTTGAAAGCGGCCTCACGTCCATCCTGCCGCTCTACGGCCTGGCGCTGGGCCTGGGCGCCACCGTGGCGGCGCTGCTGGTCTCGGCCAGCGGCCTGGGCAGCGCGCTCATGATGCTGCCCGCCGGCGTGCTGGCCGACCGCATGGCCCACCACCCGGCGCAGCGCTGGGGCGACGGCCACCGCGCGCGCCTGGCGATCATGCGGGTCTGCGCCCTGATCACCCTGCTGGCCACCTTGGTCATCCCCTTCGTGGCCGGCACGCCCTGGCTGGCCGCGCCCGTGGCCTTCCTCTGGGGCGGCGCGGGCGGTTGTCTGTACACGCTGGCCATGATCGACATCGGCTCGCGCGAGGAAGGCATCACCCTGGTCAACAGCACCGCCGTGCTGGTGCTGTCCTACACCCTGGGCGGGGTGCTCGCGCCCGCGCTGGGCGCCGCCGCGCTGCAGTGGGCGCCCACGCTGGGCTTCCCGGCGCTGCTGCTGTCGGTCGCCGGCCTGGGCTGGTGGCTGTTGAGACGGACCGTTTCGGCCCCATCTGAAGGAACCCCGCGCGGCTGAGGGGCCTCCTAACCTGACAAGAGAAAGGATCTCCCCATGGCCATTCCCTGGCTGGTTGCCCTGAAAGTGATCCCCTGGGGGGACGTGATCGAACACGCGCCCACGGTGCTCAACGCCGCGCGCAAGCTGCTGGACCGCTCGAAGGCGCCACCCGCCGGCACGACCGCGCCGGTGCCGCTGGACCTGGGCGACGCCCCGCCCACCCTGGGGGAACTCAAGAACCGCCTGATAGAAGCGCGCCTGCTGATCGACCAGCAGGCCGCGGTGCAGGCCCAGATGGCGCAGACCCTGACCGAACTGGCCGAGCAGAACGCGCGCCTGGTGGGTGCCGTGGACCTGCTGCGCAAGCGCACGCGCCTGCTGATGGGGGCCCTGGCCGTGCTGGCGGTGGGCGTGGTCTGGCTGCTCGCGCGCTGAACGCTCAGCCGCCGCGTTCGGCCTGCAACGCCGCGTCGCACCCCACGCCGGCCGCGATCCAGCGCCGCGCCAGCCGCTGGAACACCGGCGCCGCCCAGCGCCAGCGCGGGCCCAGCACGCCCCGCGCGTCGGTGATGGCGCCACAGCGGTAGACCGACAAGGCGCCGTCCCAGCGCAGCGCGTCGCACGCGCCCACGCGCTTGCGCGAAATCACCCGCCCCAAAGGACAAGGCTCGGCCAGGCAACACACCCCGCAGCCGTTGCACGGCGCGCCCAGAGCCGGCTTGGCCGGCGCCTCGGCGTGGATGTGGATGACCTGGCCCTCGGGCATCACGTCCTGGCCAGCACCGGCCCCAGCACACGCCCGGTGTGCGTGTCCAGGCGCACCACCTCGTCGGGCGGCGCGGCGGCCACGATGCGGCCCCCGCCGTTGCCGCCTTCGGGGCCCAGGTCGATGATCCAGTCGGCCTCGGCCATCACGTCCAGGTCGTGCTCGATCACCACCACGCTGTGGCCGCCGTCCACCAGGCGGTGCAGCACGCGAATCAGCTTCTCCACGTCGGCCATGTGCAGGCCCACCGTGGGCTCGTCGAGCACGTAGAGCGTGTGCGGTGGCTTCTGGCCCCGGCGCGTGACGTCGTCGCGCACCTTGCTGAGTTCGGTCACCAGCTTGATGCGCTGCGCCTCGCCGCCGCTGAGCGTGGGGCTGGGCTGGCCCAGCGTGAGGTAGCCCAGACCCACGTCCTTGAGCAACTGCAGCGGGTGGCTGATGTTGGGCATGCTGGCGAAGAAGTCCACCGCCTCGTCCACCTCCATCTGCAGCACGTCGCCGATGCTCTTGCCCTTCCAGGTCACGGCCAGCGTCTCGGGGTTGAAGCGCGCGCCGTGGCAGACCTCGCAGGGCACCTTCACGTCGGGCAGGAAGCTCATCTCGATGGTGCGCATGCCCTGCCCTTCGCAGCCCGGGCAGCGACCTTCGCCGGTGTTGAAGCTGAAGCGGCCCGGGCCGTAGCCGCGCGCCTTGGCCTCCAGCGTGTCGGCGAACAGCTTGCGCACCGTGTCCCAGAAGCCGATGTAGGTGGCCGGGCAGCTGCGCGGCGTCTTGCCGATCGGCGTCTGGTCGACTTCGAGCACGCGGTCCACGGTCTCGAAACCACTCACGCTGGCGCAGCCGCTCCAGGCGGGGTGCTTGCCCTTGTCCATGGCGTCGCGCCCGGCCTTGGTGCTGCGCTGGCTCACGGCGGCGGCCACGTTGGTCAGCAGCACGTCGCGCGCGAGCGTGGACTTGCCCGAGCCGGACACACCGGTGATGACCACCAGGCGCTGCAGCGGCACCGCGGCGTCGAGCTCGTTCAAGTTGTGCAGCTTCGCGCCGCGCACGCGCAGCCAGGGCGCGCTGTCGTCCAGCGCCGGCAGCACGCCACGGCGCGCCTGCAGCGGGTGCTTCATCGCGTGCAGCAGGTAGCGCCCGGTCACCGAGTCGGCGTTGGCCGAGAGGTCGTCCACCGACCCCTGGGCCACCACGCGCCCGCCGCGCTTGCCCGCGCTCGGGCCGATGTCGATGATGTGGTCGGCGCGGCGGATGGTGTCCTCGTCGTGCTCCACCACCACCAGGGTGTTGCCCTGGTCGCCGAGCTTGTGCAGCGCGTTGAGCAGGATGGCGTTGTCGCGCGCGTGCAGGCCGATGGTGGGCTCGTCGAGCACGTAGCACACGCCCTGCAGGTTGCTGCCCAGCTGTGCCGCCAGGCGGATGCGCTGCGCCTCGCCGCCGCTGAGCGTGGGCGCGCCGCGGTCCAGCGTGAGGTAGTTCAGGCCCACCTCTTCGAGGAAGGCCAGCCGGCTCTCGATCTCGGGCAGCAGGTCGCGCGCGATGTCGGCCTCGCGCGCGCTGAGCGCCAGGTCTTGCATCAACCCTTGCACCCAGGCGCGCACCTCGCGCACCGAAAGGCGGGCCACGTCGGCGATGCCCACGCCGGCGAAGCGCACCGAACGGGCCTGCAGGTTCAGGCGCTTGCCCGAGCAGAACGGGCAGACCTCGTCCGTCACGCCGTCCACCTCGGGTTCGGCAAAACTCTGCTCGCGGCCTTTTTCCTTGTCGTCGCGCACCGAATCGTCCAGCGCCTTGAGCTGGTCGCGCGAGAGCTTCACGCCGGTGCCCACACAGTCGGGGCACCAGCCGTGCTTGCTGTTGTAGGAGAAGAGGCGCGGGTCGAGTTCGGGGTAGCTGGTGGCGCACTCCGGGCAGGCGCGCGTGGTGGAAAACACCTCCAGCTTGCCAAGCTCGCGCGTGGACCGGCCTTCGGCCAGCGCCTGGGCCAGGCCGTCCAGCGGCGAGAGCACGTGCACCTGGCCCTTGCCGATCTCCAGCGCCTTGGTGAGCTGCTGGCGCAGCGCGGTCTCGTCGTCGGCGCTGACCACGAAGTCGGCCACCGGCAGTTCGATGGTGTGCTCCTTGAAGCGGTCGATGCGCGGGAAGCCGGTGGTGGGCAGGAACTCGCCGTCCACCCGCAGGTGGGTGTGGCCACGCGGGCGCGCCCAGTCGGCCAGCTCGGTGTACACGCCCTTGCGGTTGACCACCAGCGGCGCGAGCAGGCCGATGTGCTGGCCCTTGTAGCGCGCCAGGATGGCGGCGACGATGCTGTCGGGGCTTTGCGGCATCACGACCGCGCCGTCGTACATGCAGTGCTGCGTGCCCAGCTTCACGTACAGCAGGCGCAGGAAATGCCAGACCTCGGTGGTGGTGCCCACGGTGGACTTGCGGCCACCGCGCGAGAGGCGCTGCTCGATCGCCACCGTGGGCGGGATGCCATAGACCGCGTCCACCTCGGGCCGGCCCGCGGGCTGCACGATGCTGCGCGCATAGGCGTTGAGGCTCTCCAGGTAACGCCGCTGGCCTTCGTTGAACAGGATGTCGAAAGCCAGCGTGGACTTGCCCGAGCCGCTCACGCCGGAGATGACGTTGAACTTGCCGCGCGGAATGTCCACGCTCAGGTTCTTGAGGTTGTGCTCCTTGGCGTTGACGATGCGGATGGCGTGGGCGTGTGGCCCCTCGTTGCGCGCGCGCGCCGGCTGCAGGCCCCGGGCCCGGCCTTCGCGCACTTCGTGCACCTCGCCCATGGCCAGCGCGTACTCGCGCAAAGCCTTCGCGGTGTGGCTGCTGGCGTGCTCGCGCACGGCCTCGGGCGGGCCCTCGGCCACGATCAGGCCGCCCGCATCGCCGCCCTCGGGGCCCAGGTCGATCAGCCAGTCGGCCGAGCGGATCACGTCCAGGTTGTGCTCGATCACCACCAGCGAGTGGCCGGCGTCGAGCAGCTTGCGCAGGCTGCGCATGAGCTTGGCGATGTCGTCGAAGTGCAGGCCGGTGGTGGGCTCGTCGAACAGGAACAGCGTGCCCTTGCGCGCCACCGCCTGGCGGCTCGCGCTGCTGTTCTTCGAAGCCTCGGCCAGGAAGCCCGCGAGCTTGAGGCGCTGCGCCTCGCCGCCCGAGAGCGTGGGCACGGGCTGGCCCAGCTTCACGTACTCCAGGCCCACGTCCACGATGGGCTGCAGCACGCGGATCACCTCGCGGTCGCCCGCGAACAGCGCGGCGGCCTCGCTCACGGTGAGGTCCAGCACGTCGGCCACGTTGAGCGAACGGCCTCCGCGCTGGATCTTCACCTCCAGGATTTCGGGCCGGTAGCGTTTGCCGTCGCAGTCCGGGCAGCGCAGGTACACGTCGCTGAGAAACTGCATCTCCACGTGCTCGAAGCCCGAGCCGCCGCAGGTGGGGCAGCGCCCGTCGCCGCTGTTGAAGCTGAACTTGGCCGGCGTGTAGCTGCGCTGGCGCGACAGCGGCGCCTCGGCGAACAGCGAGCGGATCGCGTCCCACGCGCCCACGTAGCTCACCGGGTTGGAGCGCGCCGTCTTGCCGATGGGCGACTGGTCGACGAACACGACCTCGCTCAGGTGGTCGGCCCCGAGCAGGCGGTCGTGCGCGCCCGGGCTCTCGGTGGACTTGCCGAAGTGGCGCAGCAGCGCGGGAGCGAGCACGTCCTGGATCAGGCTGGACTTGCCCGAGCCCGACACGCCGGTGACCACCACCAGGCGCTGCAGCGGGAACTCGACCGACACGTCCTTGAGGTTGTGTTCGCGCGCGCCTTCGAGGATGAGGCGCGGCGTGCTGTCGGTGACCATGCGCTTGAAGCCCATGCCGATGGTCTTGCGCGAGCCGAGGTAGGCGCCGGTGAGCGTGTCGGCCGAGCGGATCGCCTCGGGCGTGCCGTCGAACACGATCTGCCCGCCGCGCTCGCCGGGCCCCGGGCCCATGTCGATCAGGCGGTCGGCCGCGAGCATCACGGCCGGGTCGTGCTCCACCACCACCAGCGTGTTGCCGGCGTCGCGCAGGCGCAGCATGGCGTCGTTGATGCGCGCCATGTCGCGCGGGTGCAGGCCGATGCTGGGTTCGTCGAGCACGAACAGGGTGTTCACCAGCGAGGTGCCCAGCGCGGTGGTGAGGTTGATGCGCTGCACCTCGCCGCCGCTGAGCGTGCGGCTCTGGCGGTCCAGCGTGAGGTAGCCGATGCCGACCTCGCACAGGTAGCGGATGCGGGTGTTGATTTCCTCGAACAGCAGGCGCAAGGCCTGGGCCTGGCCGGCGGCGGCCGTGTCGCTGCCCACGGGCGCCAGCGTGGCGTCGAGCGCGGCGAAGAAGCCGCGCAGCTTGTCCAGCGGCATCAGCATCAGGTCGTGCAGGCACAGACCGGGCATGGCTTCGAGCTGCGCGCGGCTCCACTTCACGCCCTGCGGCAGGTAGCGCTTCTGCGCGGGCAGCACCGCGTCGGCCTGGGCCTTGCTGCCGATGCGCCAGAGCAGGCTGTCGGTCTTGAGGCGCGCGCCGTGGCAGCTCGGGCACTCGGTGTAGCTGCGGTACTTGGACAGCAGCACCCGGATGTGCATCTTGTAGGCCTTGCTCTCCAGGTACTCGAAGAAGCGGTCGACGCCGTACCACTGCTGGTTCCACTTGCCGTTCCACAAGGGCGAACCGGCCTTCACCCAGTGCTGCTGCTCGGGCGTGAGCTTGGCCCAGGGTGTGTCGCGCGGGATGCCGGCGGACTCGGCGTGCCGCATCATGTCGTCCTGGCATTCCTTCCACGCGGGTGTCTGGAACACCTTGACCGCGCCGGCGCGCAGCGTGAGCTTGTCGTTGGGGATGACCAGGCCGTAGTCCACACCGATCACGCGCCCGAAGCCCCGGCAGGCCTCGCAGGCGCCCACCGCCGAGTTGAACGAGAACATCGAGGGCGTGGGTTCGCTGTAGCGGATGTCGCTTTCCGGGCAGTGCAGACCGGTGCTGAAGCGCCAGATCTCGGGCTCGCCTTCTTCGGCCAGCACATAGACCATCAGCTTGCCGCTGCCGCGCTTGAGCCCGGCTTCGATCGCCTCCATCGCGCGCGCCGGCTCGACCGTGCCGATGCGGAAGCGGTCGGCCACCACGTCGAGCACCTTGACCGATTCGCTGGCCACCGCCTTGGCCTTGCCCTTGGCGGGGGTCTTGGCCTCCACCGGCGCCACCTCGCGCTGCACCACCCGCTCGGCCTGCACGCGGGTGTAACCGCTGGCCGAGAGCCATTGTTCGACTTCCTCAGCGGTGGTGCTGGCCGGCAACTCCACCGGGAAAGTCAGCACCAGGCGCGGATCGCCCTGGCGCGCCGCGCGCGCCTTGAGCTCGGCATAGATCGATTCGGGCGAATCGTGCCGCACCGGCAGCGCGGTCTCGCGGTCGAACAGGTCGGCGCCGCGCGCGAACAGCAGCTTGAGGTGGTCGTTGAGCTCCGTCATGGTGCCCACGGTGGAGCGCGAGGAGCGCACCGGGTTGGTCTGGTCGATCGCGATCGCCGGCGGCACACCGTCGACCCGGTCGACGGCCGGTTTGTCCATGCGGTCCAGGAACTGGCGCGCGTAGGCGCTGAAGGTCTCGACGTAGCGGCGCTGGCCTTCGGCGAACAGGGTGTCGAACACGAGGCTGGACTTGCCCGAGCCGCTGGGCCCGGTGACCACGGTGAGCTCACCCGTGCGGATGTCGAGGTCGAGGTTCTTGAGGTTGTGCTGGCGCGCGCCCCGGATGCGGATCAGCCCGGAGCCGCCTTCCGTCGGGTGGTCGCGCCCTTCGGCCTCGGACACGGTTGAAATCGCGCCCACGGGTGGATCGGCGGGCAGAAAGGCATCGGACATGCATGGGCTCCAGAGGGGGACGCAAAGATTCTACGGAGGGGTGTGACAAAGCATCGGTGCGGTAGGTCATATCCACAATTTCCCGCGCCCGCGGGCTGCATAGACTCGGCTCACCCAAGGAGACGCCTATATGAAACGCATTCGCTTGTTTTCAAGCCCGGTCTGGACCGCCTGGGGGCTGGCCGGGCTGCTGGTGTTCGCGGCCCCCGCCTGGGCCCAGCTGCGCGTGGGCATGCCCTCGGGCTTCACCGGCTCGGTGGCGGCCGGGGTGAAGGAGAACCACGAGGGGGCCCAGCTGTACTTCGACACTATCAACGCGCGGGGCGGTGTCAACGGCCAGAAGATCGAGCTGATCACGGTGGACGACAAGTTCGACCCCAAGGTCACGGTGGAGGTGGCGCGCGAACTGGTCACGAAACAGCGGGTGCTGGCCCTGTTCCTGAACCGCGGCACGCCGCATTCGCAGGCCCTGCTGCCCATGCTGGCCGAGCTCAAGGTGCCGCTGGTCGGGCCGAGCACCGGCGCCATGGCGCTGCACCAGCCGGTCAACCCCTGGGTGTTCAACGTGCGCGCCACCTACCAGCGCGAGGCCGCCAAGGCCATCGAACACCTGGCGAGCATCGGCATCACGCGCATCGCGGTGCTGGAGACCGACGATTCCTTCGGCGCCGATTCGGCGGCCGGGGCGCTCAAGGGCTTCGACAAGGCCAAGCTCAAGCCGGTGCTGCATGAAAAGTTCCCGCGCGACAAACCCGACTTCACCGATCTGTCCAAGCGGGTCAACGAGAGCAACGCGCAGGCGGTGATGGTGATCGGCTCGGCCGGCAACACCGCCAACGCGGTCAAGGCGGTGCGCACCGCCGGTTCGCGCGCGCAGGTGGTCACGCTCTCGAACAACGCCTCGGACGGCTTCATCAAGCTGCTGGGCGAACACGCGCGCGGCGTGATCGTGACGCAGGTGTTCCCCAACGAGCGCTCGGTCGCCTATGGCTTGATCAAGGAAGCGCAGGAATTCGCCAAGGCCAAGGGCCTGGCGGGTGTGTCGCCCGCCATGATGGAAGGCTACGCCGCCGCCAAGGTGCTGACCGAAGGCCTGCGCCGCGCCGGCCCGAATCCCACGCCCGTGGCCCTGCGCGACGCGCTGGAGAACCTGAAGAGCTACGACCTGGGTGGCCTGACCGTGCATTACAGCCCGAGCAACCACACCGGGCTGGATTTCGCCGACCTGTCCATCGTGGACGCCAGCGGCAAATTCCGCCGCTGACCCAAAAAAAAGACGCGGCACCGGGCGGCGCCGCGTCAACACCCCACAAAGGGCCCCTTGCACGCCGGGCTACAACATGCCCGACAGGAACAGGATCGCCGTCGTGGCGGCGTACTCGAATTCGACGAAGGCCTCGAAGTCCCGGCCCGTGGTGAACGCGGGCGTCCAGCCATGGCGCTCGGCGGCCTGCCGCCAGGCCGGCGACTTCACGGCCTCGGCCACCGCCTGCGTGAGCGCGGCGCGCTGAGCGTCGCTGATGCCGGGCGCGCCGTAAACGCCGCGCCAGTTGCCGATGGTGACGTCGTAGCCCTGCTCCTTGAGCGTGGGCACGTCCGGCAAGCCGGGCAGGCGCCGTTGCGCGGTCACACCGAGCAAGCGCAGCTGGCCCAGGGCGATGCCCTGGGCCAGTTCCCCGTAGCCACCGCCCACCACATCGATCTCGCCCTTGAGCAGGGCGGCCACCGCGTCCGCGCCGCCGCCATGGGGCAGGTAGCGGATCTCCCGCGGCGGCACGCGCAGGCTGCGCGCGAACATCGAGACGGCGATGTGCTCGGTCGAGGCCTTCGAACCGCCCCCGAAGCGCACGCTGCCGGGGGCCTGGCGCAGCCGCTCGGCGACGGCGCCCAGCGACCGGATCGGGGAGCCGGCGGCCACGGCGAAGGCGCTGTACTCGCTGGTGAGGCGAGCGATCGGCGTGCACTGCTGCAGCTGGCGCAGCGGGGTCTTCGACGACACCAGGCCACCGATCATGACCGCGCCCATGATGAGCAGGGCATTCGGCTGACCCCGCGCCTCCTGGACGAAGGCGGCCAGGCCCAGGGTGCCCGCGGCGCCGCCCTGGTTGTCGTAGGCGGCCTCGCGGTAGCGCCCGGTCGCTACCATCGCCGCACCGAGCGCGCGGCCGGTGGCGTCCCAGCCGCCGCCCGCGCTCGCGGGGATCAGCACGGACAGGCGATCCGCGCCGCTGGCGCGTGCGGGCAGGCAAGATGCCGCCGCCCAGCCGCCCAGTGCCATGAGGAATTGATTGCGCCGCATGTCTCCTCCGGTGTGGCGCGGCACGGCGCGCCATCTGTGGAAGAGATGCTAGGAAGCCCCGCTGTCAACTCGCTGTCAGCGGGTCAGGCAGGGGCCCCATCCAAGGGTTCACCCCGATGGGCAGGCGCCGAACGGTCGGCCCTCAGCCCTTGACGATCAGCACCGGCACCTTGGCGTGCGTCAGCACCTTCTGCGCCACGCTGCCCAGGATCAGCGCCTTCACGCCCTGGCGGCCGTGGGAGCCCATCACGATCAGGTCGCAGCCTTCGGCCTCGGCCGTTTCGATGATGCCTTCGTAGACCACGTTGCGTTCGATGGTGTCACCCGCCGCGAACACCACGCCCTGGGCCTCGCAGGCCTGGCGCACCGCGTCCAGCGCCTGGCCGGCCGCGCTCTTGGCTTCGGTCAGGTAGGCCTGCAGGCCCACGGCCGAGGCGTCGCCGATGCCGATGTACGGAAACGGGTCGATCACGTTGACGCCGATGATCTGCGCGTTCAGGCTCTTGGCCAGCCCCAACGCGACCGTGGTGGCCTGCGCGGCCAGCGTGGAACCGTCGGTGGGCACGAGAATTTTCTTGAACATGGTGGCGCTCCTTGCATGAGATGTGAACCGCCCCACCCGTCGGGCGGAGGGTTCATCGTAGGAGTCCCGTCAATCTGCCGCGTTGAGGCAGGTCAATGCCGGGCCGGATCACGCGCGGCCACGACGGGCCGCACGTCCACCGCACAGTACTTCAATTCCGCGATCTTGCCCACCGGGTCCAGGGCGGGGTTGGTGAGCAGGTTGGCCGCGGCCTCGGCGTAGGCGAAAGGAATGAAGGCGGTCTCGCGTGGCATGCCGTCGTCGATCCGCACCGGCAGGGCCACCTCGCCGCGCCGGGAGCGCACCTGCGCTTGCGCGCCTGCCCACAGCCCGAGCCGCCGGGCGGTCTCGGGGTGCAGGCTCACCACGGGGCTGGGTTCGAGCGCGTCGAGCACGCCGCTGCGCCGCGTCATGCTGCCGGTGTGCCAGTGTTCGAGCTGGCGGCCGGTGATGAGCACCATGGGGAATTCGGCGTCGGGCTGCTCGGCCGGCGGCGTGAGCACCGCGCCCACCAGCGAGGCGCGGCCGCTGGGCGTGGGGAAGCCGTCGGTGAACACCACCGGCTGGCCGGGGTCGGCGTCGTCCGTCACCGGGTAGGTGACCGCGCCCTCGCGGCGCAGGCGCGACCACGACAGGCCGGCGATGCTGGGCATGAGGGCGCGCATTTCCTCGAACACGGCGCCGATGCCCTGCGCGGCGTCGTCCGTCCCGCTGCCGTCGGCGGCGACGCCGTAGGTCCAGCCCAGGCCGAGGCGGCGCGCGAGCTGTTCGGTGATCCAGGCGTCGGCGCGCGCGTCGCCCGGCGCGGGCACGGCCTTGCGGCCGAGCTGCACGCAGCGGTCGGTGTTGGTCACGCTGCCGGTCTTCTCGGGCCAGGCGGTGGCGGGCAGCACCACGTCGGCCAGGCTGGCGGTCTCGGTGAGGAAGATGTCCTGCACCACCAGGTGGTCCAGCCCCGCGAGCGCCTCGCGCGCGTGGGCCGCGTCGGGGTCGCTCATGGCCGGGTTCTCGCCCTGGATCAGCATGGCGCGGATCTCCTTGCGGTGGGCCGCGTCGACGATCTCCACCACCGTGAGGCCGGGCTCGCTGCGCAGCGTGCCGGGCGCGAGGTGCCACAGGCGCTCGGCCTTCTCGCGCGCCGGGCCGTCGGCCACGCGCTGGTAGTCGGGCAGCACCATGGGGATGAGCCCGGCGTCGCTCGCGCCTTGCACGTTGTTCTGGCCGCGCAACGGGTGCAGGCCGGTGCCGGGCCGACCGATCTGGCCGGTGACCAGCGCGAGCGCGATCAGGCAGCGCGCGTTGTCGGTGCCGTGCGTGTGCTGGCTGATGCCCATGCCCCAGAGGATCATGGCGTTCTTCGCCGTGGCGTAGGCGCGCGCGACCTCGCGCAGCGTGGCCGCGTCGATGCCGCAGACCGGCGCCATCGCCTCGGGCGAGAAGTCCACCAGGTGGGCCTTGAGCTGCGCGAAGTCCAGCGTGTGGGCTTCGATGTAGGCCGGGTCGGTGAGGCCTTCGAACACGATGGTGTGCAGCAGCGCGTTGAGCAGGGCCACGTCGGTGCCGGACTTGAAGCCCAGGTGCTTCCAGCTGTGGCGCGCGAGCTCGGTGCGGCGCGGGTCGGCCAGCACCAGCTTCAGGCCGTTTTTCTTCACCGCGTTCTTGATCCAGGTCGCGCCCACGGGGTGGTTCTGCGCCGGGTTGGCGCCGATCAGCAGCACGAAGTCGGCGAACTGCACGTCGCGCAGCGGGTTGGTGACCACCGCCGAGCCCAGGCCTTCCATCAGCGCGGCCACGCTGGAAGCGTGGCACAGGCGGGTGCAGTGGTCCACGTTGTGCGTGTCGAACGCGGTGCGGATCAGCTTCTGGAACAGGTAGGCCTCTTCGTTCGTGCCCTTGGCCGAACCGAAGCCGGCCACCGGGCCCTGGCGCCCGCGCGCCGGTGTCGCGGCCAGGGCCTGGCGGAAACCTTCGGCGGCGGCGTCCAGCGCCTCGTCCCAGCTGGCTTCGCGGAAGCGCTCGCGCACCTGCTCGGGCGTGAGGCGGCGCAGCTCGCCGTGCGGGTCCTTGGGCACGCCGGCGCGGCGGATCAGCGGGCGCGTGAGGCGCTCGGGGCTGTGCGCGTAGTCGAAGCCGAAGCGGCCCTTGACGCACAGGCGGCCTTCGTTGGCCGGCCCGGCGATGCCTTCGACGTGTTCGATCTTGTCGTCGTTGACGTGGTAGGTGAGCTGGCAACCGACGCCGCAGAAGGGGCAGACCGAGTCGACCTGCTGCTGCGAGGGTTTGGCGAAGGCGCCATTGGCCGGCGCGATGGCGCCCGTGGGACAGGCCTGCACGCACTCGCCGCAGGCCACGCAGGTGCTGGCGCCCATGGGGTCGTTCTGGTCGAACACGATCTGCGCGTGGCCGCCCCGGAAGGCCAGGCCCAGCACGTCGTTGCCCTGGGTCTCGCGGCAGGCGCGGATGCAGCGCGTGCACTGGATGCAGGCGTCCAGGTTGACCGCCATCGCCGGGTGGCTCAGGTCGTGCGCGGCGGCGGCGCGCGCGGGGAAACGCCCGGGCAAGGCGCCAGCCACCTCGGCCCAGTGCGCCAGCTCGCTGTCGAACTTGAGCGCGGCGGTGTCGGGCGCGTCGGACAGCAGCAGCTCCAGCACCGTCTTCTGCGCGGCGCTGGCGCGCGCGTTGTCGCTGTGCACCACCATGCCGGCGCTGGGCGCGCGGCAGCACGAGGGCGCGAGCACGCGCTCGCCTTCGATGTCGACCACGCAGGCGCGGCAGTTGCCGGGGCTGCGCAGGCCGTCCTTGTGGCACAGGTGCGGAATCTCCACGCCCGCGCGCTGCGCGGCTTTCAGGATGCTCTCGCCGGGCGCGGCTTCCAGCGCGCGGCCGTTGAGGGTGAAGGCGATCGGCGTCGCGTCCAGGGGCAGGTCGTCGGTCTTCATGCCGCACCTCCGGCGTTCACTTCATGGGCAAAGAAGCGCAGCACGCTGTCCACCGGGTTGGGCGCGGCCTGGCCCAGGCCGCAGATGCTGGCGTCGCGCATCACCTGCGAGAGCTCTCCGAGCAGCGGGGCGTTCCATACCGGCGCCTGCATGAGCTGCACCGCCTTCGTGGTGCCGGCGCGGCAGGGTGTGCACTGGCCGCAGGACTCGTGCTCGAAGAACTGCATGAGGTTGAGCGCGGCGCCGCGCGCCGTGTCGTGCTGGCTCATCACCACCACGGCCATGGAGCCGATGAAGCTGCCGTGGTCGACCAGGGTGTCGAAGTCCAGCGGCACGTCGGCCAGCGAGGCCGGCAGGATGCCGCCCGAGGCCCCGCCCGGCAGGTAGGCGTAGAGCGTGTGGCCTTCGGCCATGCCGCCCGCGTGTTCGTTGACGAGCTCGCGCAAGGTGATGCCGGCGGGCGCCAGGTGCACGCCCGGCTTGTTGACGCGGCCCGAGACCGAGAAGCGCCGCAGGCCGGTGCGCCCGCGCAGGCCCTCGCCGGCCAGCCAGGCGCCGCCCTTGGCCAGGATCAGCGGCAGCCACCACAGCGTTTCGGGGTTGTGCGCCAGCGTGGGCCGGCCGAACACGCCGTGCATCGCCACGATGGGCGGCTTGAGCCGCGGCAGGCCGCGCTTGCCTTCCACCGATTCGATCAGCGCCGACTCTTCGCCGCAGATGTAGGCGCCCGCGCCGCGCCGCAGCTCGATGCGCGGGGGCGTGTAGCCGGGGTGCTGTTCGATCAGCGAGCGCAGGGTGGCGTCGAGCCGCGCGAGTTCGCGCGTGAGCAGTTCGCGCACGTCGTGGTATTCGTCGCGCAGGTAGATCCAGGCGTGCGAGATGCCCACCACCTCGGCGGCGATCAACAGGCCTTCGAGCATCTGCGGCGCGCCGGCCTCGGCGCTGCTGAGCACCTGCCAGTCCTTGAAGGTACCGACCTCGCCTTCGTCGATGTTGACCACCATGTGGCGCGGGCCGGGCTGGGCGCGCACCGTCTCCCACTTGCGCCAGGACGGAAAGCCCGCGCCGCCCAGGCCGCGCAGGTTGGAGGCTTTCAATTCGGTCAGGACCTGTTCGGCGCTGAGCGCACCCGCGAGCAGGCTTCGCAGTTGTTTGAATTCAGAGCCGGCTGGCTCGGGCAGCTGGCGCGGCCCCGTCTCGCCGCTGGCGAGCAAGGCCTGCACGCCTGCCACGCTGGCTTGCGGCAGTTGCCGCTGGCCCACGCAGGCGGCGGGCGCCACATGGCACTGGCCGATGCAGGGCGCGGCCTGCGCGCGCACCGTGGCATCGCCCGCCAGCGCGGTCTGCAGATCGGCCAGCAGTTCCTCACCGCCGGCCATGGCGCACGAGAGGCTGGTGCACACGCGCACCACGGTCCGTGGCACGGGCGCGGCGTCGTCCACGATCTCGAAGTGGTGGTAGAAGCTCGCGACCTCGAACACCTCGACCTGGCTCAGCCGCAGGCGCTCGGCCAGCGCGGCCAGGTGGCCGTGGCGCAGCGCGCCCTCGGCATCCTGCAGGCGGTGCAGGTGTTCGATCAGCAGGTCGGCGCGCGGCGCCAGGCCATCGCACAGCGCGGCCACGCGCTCGCGTGCTTCGGGTGAGGTCTGCCGCCCCTTGGGCGTGTGGCGCGCCTTGCCGCGCCCCATCGCCTCGATCGGGCGGATGGGAATCACGGTGCTGGTGGGGCGCTCGGGGGTCTCGTGGGCCGTCGTTCTGGTCATTTTTTCAGCGTAGCACCGTATGGGTTGTTTTAATATGTTTGACAGTTCATAAAGTCGGGCTTCCCCCCATGCTGCGCATCACCCTCCAACCCCAATGGCGCATCGCCCAGGAAGACGGCCCCGCGCTCGACGCCAACACCTTGCTCGGCCTGCTCGCGGCCGTGCAGGGTTCGGGCAGCATCTCGCAGGCCGGGCGCGAGCTGGGCCTGTCGTACCGCCACGCCTGGGGCCTGCTGCAACAGGCCGAGCAGCTGTTCGGCCAGCCGCTGCTGGTGCGCGGGCGCGGGCGCGGCTCGGCGCTCACGCCGCTGGGTGAAAAACTCATCTGGGCCGATGCGCGCATCGGTGCGCGCCTGCAGCCCTTGCTGGAGTCGCTGGCCTCGGAACTCGAAGGCGAGCTCGGGCGCGTGCAGCGCCGCCAGCGCGCCGTGCCGCGCCTGCACGCCAGCCACGGCTTCGCGGTGGCCGCCTTGCGCGAGCAGCTGGCGGCGCGCCAGGTGCCGGTGGAGCTGCGCTACCGCAGCAGCCTGGAGGCCGTGGCCGCGCTCGCGCAGGGCGACTGCGAGCTGGCGGGCTTTCACGTGCCGCTGGGCGAGTTCGAGGCCGCCGCCGCCCGGCGCTACCTGACCTGGCTCAAGCCCGACCAGCACCTGCTGGTGCAGTTGGCGGTGCGCACGCAGGGGCTGTTCGTGGCGGCGGGCAACCCGCTGGGCCTGCGCGGGCTGGCCGACCTCGCGCGGCCCGGGCTGCGCTTCGTCAACCGGCCCGAGGGCTCGGGCACGCGGGTGTTGACCGACCTGCTGCTCAAGCGCGAAGGCATCGCGCCGCAGGCGGTGGCGGGTTACGACAACACCGAGCTTACCCACGCCGCCGTGGCCGCCTACGTGGCCAGCGGCATGGCCGACGTGGGCATCGGCGTGCAGACCGCCGCGCACCGCTTCGGCCTGCATTTCATTCCGTTGCTGAAGGAGCGCTACTTCTTCGCGCTGCCGGCCGACGCGCTGGACCGCGCCGAGCTGCGCCCGGTGCTCACGGTGCTGCGCTCACCGGCGTTCCGCGCGCGCGTGGCCGCGCTCAAAGGGTATGAAGCCGCCCACACCGGCGAGGTGATGGGCGTGGCCGCTGCTTTTCAAACTTAAGAGCCCCCACGCTCCGTCGCTGCGCGGGTCGCTGCCCCCCAAAGGGGGCTGGGCCTGCCTTGGGAGCGGCCCGGCGGCTAGCCCGTCTGAGACCGGCGCACGCCTTCGGGCCGCTGCGCCGCCGCGCCCCACTGGGTCTCGAACCAGCTGTCGCCGTCCAGGTAGGCGCGCAGCATGGGCAGGGCGTCCTGTCCCCAGAACACGCGGCCGTCCACCACCATCGCCGGCACACCGAACAGGCCGAGCGCGAGCGCCTCGTCGGTGTTGGCGCGCAGGCGCTGCTTGACCACCTCGCTGTCGGGCGCGTTCCACGGCTTGCCGCGCTGCGCCATGTGGTCCTGCAGCAGGGCCTGCAACGCGGCCAGCCGCGCCGGGTCGGCGGCGTCGAGCCCGCCGCGCCAGACATGGCGGAACAGCAGCTCGGTGACGTAGCGGTTGGTCTCGCCCGGCGCATCGTCCGTCGCGCAGGCCAGGCCCAGGCGCAGCAGGGGCAGCGGGTTGAACGGGTGCGCGGCCGGCATGTCGAGCGCCACGCCGTGGTGGTGCCCGAGCCAGCTCACGTGGCGGTAGGTCCAGTCGCGCTTGGCCGGGATCTCGGCCGGGCCCAGCTGGCCGTGCGCCTTGAGCAACGCGGCGAACAGCACGGGCCGGTAGCGCACCTGCACGCTGTGGCCCATCAGGGCTTCGGGCAGGCGCTCGAACGCCAGATGGGCGTAAGGCGAGATCGGGTCGTAGAAGAAGCGGATGTCGGTCATGAAGATCTCGTGTGCGAAGGCGTCAAGGCGCCAGCTGCCGGGCTTCGATCTGCTGCCAGATCACCAACTTGTCCGCATCGCTGGCACGGCTCCAGAAACCGATTTCTTCCAGCGTGCGGAAGCACCCCTTGCAGCGGCTGCGGGCCTCGTCCATTTCGCACACCGAGATGCACGGCGAAGGCACGCCCGGGCGCAGACCGGCGCGGCGGCGCGCGGCCTGCAGGGTGATCGTGGGGGTCTCCAGGGCCATGGGCTCAGGCCACCACGGTGACGTCGTGCACCGGCGCGCCGGTCAGCGACTGGAGTTCCACGGGGCTGAGGCGGAACACGGCGTGCGGGTGGCCGGCCGCGGCCCAGATCTCGTCGAAGCGCGAGAGCTGCGCGTCGATCAGCGTGACGGGCGCCACCGCGTGCGCCAGCGGCGAGACACCGCCGATGGAAAACCCGGTGCGCGCCTTGACGAAGTCGGCATCGGCCCGGCCGAGCTTGCCGCCATCGGCGCAGACCAGGGCCTGCACCTTCTTCTCGTCCACCCGCAGATCGCCCGAGGTGATGACCAGCACGGCCGCGTCGTCACTCTTGCGGCGAAAGATGATGCTCTTGGCGATCTGGCCCAGGGCCACGCCGAGGGCGTCGGCCGCCTGCTGCGCGGTGCGCGCGGCGCCGTCGAGCATCACGGGGGCGTGGGCATGGCCCGCGTCCTGCAGCACGCGCGCCACGCGCTGCACGGTCTCAGGCAAGGCCTGCAATTCGGCTCCACACATGGTTGCGGTCCTTCAGGCGGCGCGTTTGACGAGCAGCAGGCTCGCGCCCATGGCCATGAGCACGCCGCCGAACACGCGGTTCTGCGCACGCCGGGCGCGGGCCGTGGCCAGCCAGCGCTGGGCGCGCGAGGCCAGGAAGGCGTAGCCGTGCATCACGATCAGATCGACCACCACCGTGGTGGCCAGCAGGATCAGCAACTGCAACCCGAGGCCGCGCTGGGGGTCGATGAATTGCGGCAGCACGGCCACCATGAACACGATGCCCTTGGGGTTGGTCACGTTGGTGAAGAAACCCATGACGAAGCGCTCGCGCGCCGAGGGCACGGCCACCTGGGCCGGTGCCGCCTCGTCCGCCTCGGGCACCACGCCCACGCGGGCTCGCCACTGGTTGAAACCGAGCCAGATCAGGTAGCCCGCGCCAGCGAACTTCACCACGGTGAAGGCGGTGGCCGAGGCCAGCAGCAAGGCGCCGACGCCCACACCGGCCACCAGCAGGATCACCGCCAGCCCCAGTTGCAGGCCCGCGATGGTCGTGCTGGTTTTCTTCACGCCATAGGCCAGGCCGTGCGTCATCGACAGCACCGCGCCCGAACCGGGCGAGAGCGCGATGGCCCACGAGGCCACGAAATACGCCATCCAGACTTGCAGTTCCATATTGCTTTCCTTCAGGCCGCGCGCTTGGCGAGCAATGCGCGGGCCACGCGCGAGCCGGTGGACCGGCCGAGCTGTTCGCTGATGTAGACGCCGGCATCCACCAGCGCGTCGAGGTCGATGCCGGTGGCGATGCCCATGCCGTGCAGCAGGTAGACCACGTCTTCGGTCGCCACGTTGCCGGTGGCGCCCTTGGCGTAGGGGCAGCCGCCCAGGCCGGACACGGAGGACTGGAAGTTCCAGACCCCCATCTCCAGCGCGGCCAGGGTGTTGGACAGCGCCTGGCCATAGGTGTCGTGGAAGTGGCCCGAGACGTCGTCGATGCCGTAGTGCTTCAGCGTGGCCTCCATCGCGGCCTGCACCTTGCGTGGCGTGCCCACGCCGATGGTGTCGGCCACGTCCACGCGCTGCACGCCGATGCCCTTCATGAGCCCGGCCAGGTAGGCCACGCGCTCGGGCGCAATCTCGCCTTCGTAGGGGCAGCCCACGGTGCAGCTCATGGCGCCGCGCACGGCGATGCCGGCCGCGCGCGCGGCCTCGACCACGGGGGCGAAGCGCTCGATGCTCTCGGCGATCGAGCAGTTGATGTTCTTCTGGCTGAAGGCCTCGCTGGCCGCGCCGAACACCACGATCTCGTCCGGCTTGTCGGCCACGGCAGCCTCGTAGCCCTTGAGGTTGGGCGTGAGCACCGAGTAACGGACGCCGCCCTGGCGCCGGATGCCGCCCATGACCTCGTGGTTGTCGGCCATCTGCGGCACCCACTTGGGGCTCACGTAGCTGGTGACCTCGATCTCTTTCAGACCGGCGGCCTGCAGGCGGTGCACCAGCTCGACCTTGACGGCCGCAGGCACCGGCTGCTTCTCGTTCTGCAGCCCGTCGCGGGGGCCGACGTCGATGAGCTGGACGCGGGAGGGCAGTTTCATGGGGGTCTTTCGAGGGGGTCAGTACCCGCGCACCGGATCGACCACGCCGGCGATCGGGTCCCCGCGTTCGAACGCGAGGATCTTGCCGGCAATCTGGGCGATGCTTTCCTCGCGCAGCGTGCGCGCCGAGGTGTGGGGCGTGACCGTGATTTTCGGGTGTTTCCAGAAACCATGCTGGGCGGGCAGCGGCTCGGTGCGGAACACGTCAAGCGTGGCGCCGGCCAGGTGGCCACTGTCGAGCAGCGCGAGCAGGTCGTCTTCCACCAGGTGGTCGCCGCGCGCGACGTTGATGACATAGGCCTCGGGCCGCAGGCGCGAGAGCGTTTCGCGGTTGAGGATGTCGCGCGTCTCGGGCGTGAGCGGCAGCAGGTTGACCAGCACGCGGCACGAGGCCAGGAAGCTGTCGAAGGCCGCGTGGCCCGCGTGGCCGATCACGCCGTCGATGACCTTGGGCGAGCGGCTCCAGCCGTGCACCGGGAAATCGAACTGGCGCAGGGCCAGGGCCACGCGCTTGCCCAACACCCCCAGACCCATCACGCCGACGGGGAAATCGGCCCGCAGGCGCGGCTTGCGGTACGACCAGCGGCCCTGCGCCACGTCGGCTTCGTAGGCGTCGAACTCGCGGAAGTGGCGGATCACGGCGTGGCACACGTACTCGGCCATCTGCACCGACATGCCGGCATCGTCGAGCCGCACCACCTTGGCGGCGGGCGGCAGCTTGAGCTTGAGCAGCGCGTCCACGCCCGCGCCGATGTTGAACAGGCCCTTGAGGCCGGGCTGTTCGTCCATGAATTGTTGCGGCGGCGCCCAGACCACGGCGTGATCGGCCTGGGGCGCGCCGGGTTGCCATTCGGTGACGTTGGCCTGCGGCAGGGCCAGGCGCAGATCGGCCAGCCAGGGGCCGACCCGGGTGTTGACGCAGCAGAAAGTGATGTTCATGCGGCGAGCTTACGCGGCCTCGCGCGGCGGCGCTGTCAGCCCACCGAGAGCTTGAGCAGTTCGGCGCCCTCGTTGACCTGGTCGCCGGGCGCGTAGAGCAGCTCGGCCACGGTGCCGTCGGCTGGCGCGGCGATGGTGTGCTCCATCTTCATCGCCTCCATCACGGCCAGCGCCTGGCCCTTGGTCACCGTGTCGCCGGCCTTGACCGCGAACGACACCACCTTGCCCGGCATGGGCGCGGTGAGGCGCCCGCCTTCGGCGGCGGCTTCGCCCGCGTGGGCCAGGGCATCGATCTCCACGATCTGGGTCGCGCCCAGGGCGCAGAACACATGCACGTTCTCGTCCACCTGCCAGGTCTGCACCGTCTGGCGCTGGCCGTTGAAGCGCAGGTCCATGCGGGTGCCGGTGTCGGCCGGCAGCGCCACGAAGTCCAGCACGGCGTTCACCTCGCCCACGGCGAGCTGCAGCGCGCCGTCGTGCAGGTAGCTCAGGTGGGCCAGCAGGGCTTCGCCCTGGTACTCGAAATCGAAGCGGCGCACGGTGATGCCGTGTGGGCGCCAGCCGTCGCGGCGCGAGAACGGGTCGGCGCCTTCGTCCGCGCGCTCGGCCACCAGGGTCTGCGCCACGGCGGCGGCCACGGCCAGCGGCAGGCCGACCTTGTCCTGGTGGAACAGCGCGGCGGCCTCGCGCGGGATCAGCGCGGTGTCCAGCTCGGCCTGGGCGAACGCGCGGCTGGTGACCACGTGGCGCAGGAACTGCACGTTGGTCGAGAGGCCGACGATGCGCGTCTCGGCCAGCGCGGCGTCCAGCCGCGACAGGGCCTCTTCGCGCGTGGCGCCGTGCACGATCAGTTTGGCGACCATGGAGTCGTAGAACGGGCTGATGGTGTCGCCTTCGCGCACGCCGTCGTCCACCCGCACCGTGCCACGCTCGAAGCTCGTGCAGGCCGGCTTGCGGTAGACGGTGAGCGTGCCGGTGGCGGGCAGGAAGTTGTTGTCCGGCGTTTCGGCGCAGATGCGCGCCTCGATCGCGTGGCCGTGGATGCGCAGGTCTTCCTGCTTCAGCGGCAGCGGCTCGCCGCCGGCCACGCGCAGCTGCCATTCCACCAGGTCCAGGCCGGTGATGGCCTCGGTCACCGGGTGCTCCACCTGCAGGCGGGTGTTCATCTCCATGAAGTAAAAGCGCATGGCCTCGGGATGGGCGTAGCCCTCGGGCTGCTCGACGATGAACTCCACCGTGCCCGCGCCCACGTAGTTCACCGCCTTGGCCGCCGCCACCGCGGCCGCGCCCATCTGGGCACGCAGCTCGGGCGTCATGCCAGGTGCGGGCGCTTCTTCCAGCACCTTCTGGTGGCGGCGCTGCACCGAGCAGTCGCGCTCGAACAGGTAGACGCAGTCGCCCTGCGTGTCGCCGAACACCTGGATCTCGATGTGGCGCGGGCGCTGCACGTATTTTTCGATCAGCACCGCGTCGCTGCCGAAGCTGTTGCGCGCCTCGCGCTGGCAGCTGGCGAGCGCGGCGGCGAAGTCCTCGCTCTTCTCGACCACGCGCATGCCCTTGCCGCCGCCACCCGCGCTGGCCTTGATGAGCGCGGGGTAGCCGATGCGGTCGGCTTCGCGCTGCAGCAGGGCCGGGTCCTGGTCGGCGCCGTGGTAGCCCGGCACCAGCGGCACGCCGGCCTTTTCCATCAGGCGCTTGGACTCCGCCTTCAGGCCCATGGCCTCGATCGCCGACGACGGCGGGCCGATGAAGACCAGGCCGGCCTTCACGCAGGCGTTGGCGAAGGCTTCGTTCTCGCTCAGGAAGCCGTAGCCCGGGTGGATGGCCTGCGCGCCCGTGGCCTGGGCGGCCGCGATGATGCGCTCCCACTGCAGGTAGCTTTCCTTGGGCGCCGAGCCGCCGATGTGCACCGACTCGTCGCAGGCGGCCACGTGCTTGGCGCGCGCATCGGCGTCCGAATAGACAGCGACGGTCTTCACGCCCAGGCGGCGCGCGGTGGCGGCGACGCGGCAGGCGATCTCGCCCCGGTTGGCAATCAGGATCTTGTGGAACATGGGACTTCCTAGGCGGTGGCGGTGAAGAAGGAGCGCACGCGGCGGAACACCGCGCGCAGGAACTTGAAGAGCATCCAGGTGGCGATCCACATCAGCACGACGGTGATCGCGAGCAACACGACGAAGACCAGTGGGTGGCTGGTGGCAAGCCAGACTGCGCCGACCACCAGGCCGTCCTCGACCAGGCTCATGCCGAGGTTGGAGAACGGCTCGGGCGAGCTGTTGATGGCCGCGCGCGTGGTGGTCTTGGCGGCCTGGCTGGTGGCGGCGAGCGAGCCGCCGAGCAGCGCGGCGGCCAGCGCCACGGTGCCGCCGTCGGCGCCGAACACGCCGGCCGCGAGCGCCGCGCCGGCCGGAATGCGCACCACGCTGTTGACCATGTCCCACAACGAATCGACCACCGGGATCTTGTCGGCGAAGAACTCGACGAAGAGCATGAAGCCGGCCGTGCCCAGCAGCACCGGGTGCTGCAGCGCCTGCAGGCCGGTGGGCAGCTCCATCCAGCCCATGGCGCCGGCCAGGCCGACGATGAACACCACGGCGTACAGGCGAAAACCGCTGGCCCAGCCGAGCGCGCCCGCGAGCGCGAGCAGCTCGGGCGTGCCCAGGGTGTGGAACCAGTCGGCCATGGGGTGCCTCCTCGGGTCAGGCCGCCGGCAGCCAGCCGGGCGGGCGCTTCTGCAGGAAGGACTGCAGGCCTTCGCGGCCTTCGTCGCTGGCGCGCACATCGGCGATGCGGCGCGCCGTCTCGCTGCGCAGGGCTTCGGTGATGGGCTGGCCGCCCACGTCGCGCACCAGGCGCTTGCACTCGCGCGCGGCCTTGGGGCCGTTGGCCACCAGCGTGGCGACGAGCTCGTCCACCTTCGCGTCCAGCGTCTCGGGCGTGGCCAGTTCGTGCACCATGCCCAGCGCGTGCGCGCGCACCGCGCTGAAGCGTTCGGCCGTCACCATGTAGCGGCGCGAGGCCTGCACGCCCAGGGCGCGCGCCACGTAGGGGCTGATGGTGGCGGGCAGCAGGCCCAGGCGGGCTTCGGACAGACAGAAGGTCGCGCCCTCCACCGCCACCAGCACGTCGCAGATCGCCGCCAGCCCCATGCCGCCGGCGTAACAGTCGCCCTGGATGCGGCCGACCACCGGCACCGGGCACTGGTCCAGCGTCCACAGCATATCGGCCAGCTGCTGCGCGTCGGCGCGGTTCTGGTCCCAGCTGTAGCCGGCCATGGTCTTCATCCAGTTCAGATCGGCCCCGGCGCAGAAGGCCTTGCCGTGCGCGCCAAGCACGACAACGCGCAGGGACTCGTCCTTGGCCAGCTCGGTGAAGGTCGCGGTGAGCGCGGCGATCACGTCGTCGTTGAAGGCGTTGCGCACGTCGGGGCGGTTGAGCCACACCTTCGCCACGTGCGGCTTGGGGCGGGTCACATCGATCACGTTGCTCATGTTCAGTCCTGCATCAATAGCGTTTCGCCACTTCTTCCAGCATCACCTCGGTCGCACCGCCGCCGATGGCGAGCACGCGCGCGTCGCGCCACAGGCGCTCGATCGCGGTCTCGCGGATGAAGCCCATGCCGCCATGGAACTGCTGGCAGGTCTGCACCACCTCGTTGACGAGTTCGCCGGTGAGCGCCTTGAGCATGGAGACCTCCTGCACGATGTCATGGCCCTGGGTCACGCTCCAGGCGCAGTGGTACATGAACTGGCGCGCCGCGCGCGTCTTGGCGTCGAGCATCGAGAGGCGCTGGCGGATGGTCTGCTTGTCCCACAGCGTGGCGCCGAAGGCCTGGCGCTGGCGCACATAGTCCAGCGTGAGCTTCAGGGCCTGCGTGCAATGGCCGACGGCCATGGCCGCCAGCGCGATGCGTTCGGTCTGGAAGTTCTTCATGACCGAGTAGAAGCCCTTGCCCTGCTCGCCCAGCAAGTTCTCTTCCGGGATGCGCACGTTGTCGAACACGAGCTCGGCCGTGTCGCTGGAGAGCCAGCCGGTCTTCTTGAGCGCGCGGCCGACCGAGAAACCCGGTGTGCCCTTCTCGACGATGAACATGGTCACGTCGTGGCGCGCGGTGCCGGTCTTGGCGGCGACGAAGTACAGGTCGGCGTGCACGCCGTTGGTGATGAACATCTTGGTGCCGTTGAGCACCCACTCGTTGCCTTCCTTGCGCGCCGTGGTGCGGATGCCCGCCACGTCGGAACCCGCACCGGGTTCGGTGATGCCCACGGCAGTGATCACCTCGCCGGCCGTCACGCGCTTCAGGTACTTCGCCTTCTGCGCCGCGTTGCCCGCGTGGTGCAGGTGCGGGCCGGCCATGTCGGTGTGCACCAGCACGGTGATGATGAAGCCGGCGAAGGTGGACTGCGACAGTGCTTCGGCGAACACCAGGTTGGTCAGCGCGTCGGCATCACCACCGCCGTATTCGCCCTCGAACATCAGGCCCAGCAGGCCGGCCTGGCCCATGCGGCGCAGCACGTCGCGCGGCACCATGCCGGTCTCTTCCCAGGCGGCCGCGTGCGGCTCCACCTCGCGTTCGAGGAAGCGCGCGACCTGGTCGCGCAGCAGTTCGTGGTCGGGGTTGTCGTAGATGGTCCTGGCCATGGCATCACATCCGGAAGACGCCGAACTTCGGCTCGCCGATCGGCGTGTTGAGGGTGGCCGAGAGGGCCAGACCGAGCACACGGCGCGTGTCGGCCGGGTCGATCACACCGTCGTCCCACAGGCGGGCGCTGGCGTAGTAGGGGTGCGACTGGTGGGCGAACTGATCCAGCAGCGGCTGCTTGAACTTCGCCTCTTCCTCGGCGCTCCAGCTGCCGCCCTTGCCCTCGATGCCGTCGCGCCGCACGGTGGCCAGCACGCTGGCGGCCTGCTCGCCGCCCATCACGCTGATGCGCGCGTTGGGCCACATCCAGAGGAAGCGCGGGCTGTAGGCGCGGCCGCACATGCCGTAGTTGCCGGCGCCGTAGCTGCCGCCGATGATGATGGTGAATTTCGGCACCTGCGCCGTGGCCACGGCCGTGACCATCTTGGCGCCGTGGCGCGCGATGCCCTCGCTCTCGTACTTGCGGCCGACCATGAAGCCGGTGATGTTCTGCAGGAACAGCAGCGGCACCTTGCGCTGGCAGCACAGCTCGATGAAGTGCGCGCCTTTCTGTGCGCTTTCGGAGAACAGCACGCCGTTGTTGGCGACGATGCCGATCGGCATGCCCTCGATGTGCGCGAAGCCGCAAACCAGGGTGGCGCCGTAGCGCGCCTTGAACTCGTGGAACTCGCTGCCGTCGACCACGCGGGCGATGATCTCGCGCACGTCGTAGGGCTTGCGCGTGTCGACCGGGATGACACCGTAGATTTCCTTCGGGTCGTACAGCGGCGCGCGCGGTTCGCGCAGGGCCTGCGTGGCGACCTTGCGGCGGTTGAGCGTGGCCACGGCCTGGCGCGCCAGCGCGAGCGCGTGCGCGTCGTTCTGCGCCAGGTGGTCGGCCACGCCCGAGAGGCGCGTGTGCACGTCGCCGCCGCCCAGGTCTTCGGCGCTCACGATCTCGCCGATGGCGGCCTTCACCAGCGGCGGGCCGCCCAGGAAGATCGTGCCCTGGTTCTTGACGATGATGGTCTCGTCGCTCATGGCGGGCACGTAGGCGCCGCCGGCCGTGCACGAGCCCATGACGACCGCGATCTGCGCGATGCCGTTGGCGCTCATGTTGGCCTGGTTGTAGAAGATGCGGCCGAAGTGCTCGCGGTCGGGAAACACGTCGTCCTGGTTCGGCAGGTTGGCGCCGCCCGAATCCACCAGGTAGATGCAGGTCAGGTTGTTCTGCATCGCCACCTCCTGCGCCCGAAGGTGTTTCTTCACCGTCATCGGGTAGTAGGTGCCGCCTTTCACGGTGGCGTCGTTGCAGACGATCAGGCAGTCCACCCCGCTGACGCGGCCGATGCCGGCGATCACACCGGCGCAGGGCGCGCTGTCGGTGCCGTCGCGATCGGGGTACATGTTGAGCGCCGCGAGCGGGCTGAGTTCCAGGAAGGGCGTGCCCGGGTCCAGCAGCATCTGCACGCGGTCGCGCGGCAGCAGCTTGCCGCGCGCGGTGTGTTTGGCGCGGGCGGCTTCACCGCCGCCGAGGGTGGCTTTGGCGATCTGGGCCTTGAGGTCGTCGACCACCACCTGCATGGCCTGGGCATTGGCCTGGAAGTCGGCGGAACGGGCGTTGAGTTGTGTCTCCAGGATCGGCATGGCGGCATCCGTTGTGGTGTTTCGGGGCATTGTGGAGGATAGACACGCGGATGAGGGCTGGCCTGCCATGCAGGTTGCAAATACCGCCAGATCCGGCGAAACTAGCGCCATGCCTCCCGCCTTGACCCCCGCCCTCACGCCCATGGCGTTTGTTCGTGCCATGGTGATGGCCTACCGCGAGCGGGGCATGGACGCGGCAGGCGCGCTCGAACTGGCACAAATTCCGCCAAGGAAAGTTGATCAGCCGGACGCCCGCATCACCGCCGCGCAGATGGAAGCGGTGTCGGAGGCCGCCATGCGCGAACTCGACGACGAAGGCTTGGGCTGCTTCAGCCGCGCCCTGCCCTGGGGCAGCTACGGCATGCTGGCGCGCGCCTCCCTCTCGGCCCCCACGCTGGGCATGGCGCTCAGGCGCTGGTGCCGCCACCACGGCCTGATCACCGACGATGTGGCGCTCTCGCTGGAGACCGTGGGCGAGCGCGCGCGCCTCGTGCTGCGCCCGCACCGCCGCCCTGGGCCGCTCACCGAGTTCTGCGTGGTCTCGGTGCTGCGCAACATCCACGGCCTGGCGAGCTGGTACGTCGATTCGCGCATCCCGCTGCAGGGTGCGCAGTTTCCCTACGCGCCGCCGCCCCACCTGGACGCGTATGCCGTGCTGTTCGACGGCCCGGCCACCTTCGGCGCGGACGAGGCCGCGATCGCCTTCGACGCGCGTTACCTCACCCTGCCGATGCGGCGCGACGAGGCCGCCATGAACCAGCTGCTGCAGCGCGCCTTGCCGCTCACCGTGCGCTCCTACCGGCGCGACCGCCTGCTGGTGCAGCGTGTGCGCCAGGTGCTGGCGACCCAGCCGCTGGACGCCCACAACGCCGACGACCTCGCCGCGTTGTTGAACGTCTCGGCGCGCACCCTGCACCGCCAGCTCAAGGACGAGGGGGCCTCGCTGCAGGCGCTGAAAGACGAGGTGCGCCGCCAGCGCGCCACCGAGCTGCTGCTGCGCACCCGCCGCCCGATCAAGCAGGTGGCGCAGGCCTGCGGCTTTCAGAACGAGAAGAGTTTCATCCGCGCGTTTCGCGGCTGGACCGGGCGCTCACCGGGCGAGTGGCGCGGCGAACAGCTCGCGCAGCTCGTCCATGTGGCCGAAGACGCGCGCCACCGGTAAGCCCTCGAACGCGCGCCCATGCCCCTCGGGGCAGTAGCCCCACACCGTGGCGCCGGCCGCCAGCCCGGCCTGGGCGCCGGTGGCCGTGTCCTCCACCACCAGACAGCGCGCCGGGTCCACGCCCAGGTGCGCGGCGGCGGCCAGGTAAACGTCGGGCGCGGGCTTGGAGCGCGGCTGGTCGTGGCCGCTGAAGACACGGTCTTCGAACAAGGGCAGCATGCCCACGAGATCGAGCTGCATCACGACCTTGGGCCGGTCGGCGCCCGAGGCGCAGGCGATGCGGCCGGCCACGTGGCGGTGCACCGCCGTCACCGCCTCCACCGCGCCCTGCACCGCCTTGAGCTCGGCCAGCAGGCGCACATTGCGGCGCGCGTAGAAGCCCTGCAGCCATTCCTCGGTGAACGGCTTGCCGGTTTCGGCCTCGATGCGCGCGCGTTCGTCGCGCACCGCCTTGCCGATGAAGATGTCCATGCACTCGGCCTGGGTCAGCGCCCAGCCGCTTTCGTTGAGCACCTCGCGCAAGACCCCGTTGGTGATGGGCTCGCTGTCCACGAGCACGCCGTCGCAATCAAACAGAACTGCATCAAACATCTTGTCTTTCATTCAGTTGAGGATGTCGCCATCCACATAAAACCAGTGACCGTGCTCGCGCACGAAGCGGCTGCGCTCGTGCAGGCGCTGGCCGCGCCCCTGCACCCGCGAGCGCGCCACGAACTCGACTTCGGCGTGCGTGTCGTCAATGGACTTGTGGTGCTTCACTTCGAGCCCGAGCCACTTCACACTGCCGTCCAGGTCCAGGGAAGCCGGCCGCTGGCTCGGATGCCAGGTGGCCAGCAGGTGCGCCTCGTCACCGCGCACGAAGGCGGTGTAGCGCGAGCGCATGAGCGCCTCGGCGTCGGGGGCGGGAACGCCGGTGCCGAGGTAGCGGCCGCAGCAATGCGGGAAATCGGGGCCGAGGCCACAAGGGCAGGCGTCTTTCGTCGTGGGCATGAAGAGCCGATTATCGATCCCCTTGCAAGGGTGGGGGCATGGCGAGCGGGTGTTCCAATGGCGCCTCTTGCCTTCGACTTCAAGGACCGCCCATGAGCACGCTCGACACCTTCGCCATCACCCAGAAATGGCCCGCCACCCACCCCGACCGCCTGCAGCTCTACTCGCTGCCCACGCCCAATGGCGTGAAGGTCTCGATCATGCTGGAGGAAACCGGTCTGCCCTACGAGCCGCACCTGGTGAGCTTCGACACCAACGACCAGATGTCGCCGGCGTTTCTCTCGCTCAACCCGAACAACAAGATCCCCGCCATCCTCGACCCGAACGGACCGGACGGCCGCCCGCTGGCGCTGTGGGAGTCGGGGGCCATCCTGGTCTACCTGGCCGGCAAGACCGGCCGTTTCCTGCCCGACGACGCGGCGGGCAAGTACGAAACCCTGCAGTGGCTGATGTTCCAGATGGGCGGCGTGGGCCCGATGTTCGGCCAGCTCGGTTTCTTCCACAAGTTCGCCGGCAAGGACTACGAGGACAAGCGCCCGCGCGACCGTTACGTGAACGAGAGCAAGCGCCTGCTCAAGGTGCTGAACGAGCGCCTGGAAGGCCGCGCCTGGCTGATGGGCGACGCCTACACCATCGCCGACATCGCCACCTGGCCCTGGGTGCGCAACCTGGTCGGCTTCTACGGCGCGGGCGAGATCGTGGGGTTCGCCGACTTCCCGAACCTGAAACGCGTGCTGGAGGCTTTCGAGCAGCGCCCCGCCGTGCAGCGCGGCCTGAAGATTCCGGCCCGGGGCTGAAGGGCCTGATCCAGGGACGCCGCGGAACTGGCTTCGCCAGGCCGCAGGCGTCGCCCCCTTGAGGGGGTCGCGCGAAGCGCGGCAGGGGTGGGCTTACTTCCTCCAGAAGTGGGTGGTGAAGAGGACCAGCACGGTCAGGAGTTCCAGCCGGCCGAGCAGCATCGAGAAACTCAGCACCCACAGCTGCACCTCGCTCAGCCCCCCGAAGTGGCCGGTGGGCCCCACCTCGCCCAGGCCCAGGCCGATGGTGTTGACGGTGGCGATCACGGCGGAGAACGCGGTCACCACGTCCATGCCGGTGAGCAGCAGCACCATGGTCAGGCCCACGGTGGTGGCGCCGTAGATGAGCATGAAGCCCAGCACGGCCGTCATCACCGAGGCGGGCATGACCACCCCACCGAGCGTGACCGGATTGACCACGCGCGGGTGGATGATGCGCACCAGCTCGCGCCGGGCCTGCTTGATCAGCAGCACCATGCGGACCATCTTGATGCCACCGCCGGTGGAGCCGGCGCAGGACACGAAGCAGCCCAGGAACAGCAGCAGCACCGGCGCGAACACCGGCCACTTCGCGTAGTCGGCGGAGGCATAGCCGGTGGTGGTCGCCATCGACACGACGTGGAACGCGCTGGTGCGCAACGCCTCGACCCAGTCGCTGTAGCCGCCGTGCGCCACCAGCAGCGCGGCCACCACCACGATGGAGACGGCCATCACGCCGACGTAGGTGCGGATCTCGTTGTCGTCGGTGAGCGGGCGCAACGACCGGCGGCGCAGCACGATGAAGTAGCGCATGAAGCTCACGCCGGAGAGCAGCATGAACACGGTGGCGACGTTCTCGATCGTGGGCGAGTTGAAGTAACCGAAGCTGGCGTCGTGCGACGAGAAGCCGCCCAGGCCCATGGTGGTGCACATGTGCATGAAGGCGTCGGCCCAGCCCATGCCGGCCCAGCGGTAGGCCAGCATGCAGGCCGCCGAGAGCAGCACGTACACGCCCCAGAGGCCACGCGCGGTTTCCGCGATGCGCGGCGTGAACTTGGTGTCCTTCATCGGCCCCGGCGTTTCGGCGCGGTAGAGCTGCACGCCGCCGAGCCCCAGCAAAGGCAGCACCGCGACCACCAGCAGCATGATGCCCAGGCCCCCGATGTACTGCAGGAAGCAGCGCCACACATTCACCGAGACCGGCAAGGCGTCCAGCCCCGAGATCGCGGTGGCACCCGTCGCGGTGAGCGCGCTCATGGCCTCGAAGTACGCTTTGGTCACGCCGATGCCGGGCACGGTGTAGAGCAGCGGCGCGGCGGCAAAAGCCGGCAGCACCAGCCACACGAGGTTGACCAGCAGGAAGCCGTCCTTGGTCTGCAGCTCGCGGCGGTGCAGGCGGGTATAGCGCCACAGCACAAGGCCACAGGCCGCCGTGACCGCGAAGCCCACGGCCCAGACCGCCGCGTGGTCGCGCGCGTCCAGGAACCAGGCCCAGGCCAGCGGCACCAGGAAGGCCGGCGCGAACGCGAGCAGGATGCGCGAGAACACGGCGAGAACCGGCAGCACGTTGTACATGGAACGGGGATCTCAGCCGAAAAAGGTGGCGCTCACCTGGAACAGGCGCTCGACCTCGCGGACGAGGCGCTTGTTCGGGATGAAGACGATGATGTGGTCGTCGGTCTCGATCACGGTGTCGTGGTGCGGCATCAGCACCTCGGACTTGCGGCCCTCGCCGCGCACGATGGCGCCAATGCGCGTGCCCTTGGGCAGCTTGATCTCTTCCACCTTGCGGCCGACCAGCTTGCTGGTCTTCACGTCGCCGCGCGCGATGCCTTCGAGTGCCTCGGCCGCGCCGCGGCGCAGGCTGTGCACCACGGCCACGTCGCCGCGCCGCAGGTGGGTGAGCAGCTCACCGATGACGGCCTGCGAGGGCGAGATGGCGATGTCGATGGTGCTGCCTTGCATCATGTCGGCGTAGGCGCGGCGGTTGATCAGCGAGAGCACACGCCCCGCGCCCAGCCGCTTGGCCAGCATGGCGGACATGATGTTGTCCTCATCGTCGCTGGTGAGCGCGAGGAACATGTCCATCTCGCCCACGTTCTCGTCCAGCAGCAGCTCCTCGTCGGCGCCGTCGCCTTGCAGGATCAGCATGTTCGAGGGCAGCTGGCTGGCCAGGTACTCGCAGCGCTTGAGGTCGCGCTCGATGATCTTCACTTCGCACTGGCCCGCGAGGCTGCGCGCCAGCCGCAGGCCGACCTTGCCGCCGCCGGTGATCATGAGCCGGCGCACGGGTTTGTCGATGTTGTGGACCGCGCCCAGCACGTGGCGGATCTTCTCGGTGTCGGCGAGCACGAACACCTCGTCGCCCGCGAGGATGCGGGTCTGCGGCGTGGCTTCCATTTCGGTGTCGAGCCGGTAGAGCGCGACCACGCGCATCTCGGCATGGGGAAAGCGTTCGCGGATTTCGCCGATGGTGTGGCCTACCAGGGCGCCGCCGTGCGCCGCGCGCACCGCGATCAGGCTGGCTCGGCCGTCGGCGAACTCGAGCACCTGCAGGGCTTCGGGGTAGCTGATGAGCTGGTGGATGTAGCGCATCACCGACTCTTCGGGGCAGATCACGTGGTCGACCGCGAAGCCGTTCTTGCCCAACAGTTCGTCGCCTTCGGTGAATTCGGGGGAGCGCAGGCGGGCGATGGTGCTGGGCACGTTGAACACGTCGTGTGCGACTTTGCAGACGACCAGGTTGGTTTCGTCGTGCGCGGCGCAGGCGATGAGCATGTCGGTGTCCTGCGCGCCGGCTTCGCGCAGCACGGAGGGCTGGATGCCGTTGCCGACCACGCCCCGCAGGTCCAGCCGTTCTTCCAGCGCGCGCAGGCGGGCCGGGTCCATGTCGATCACGGTGATGTCGTTCTGCTCGGAGACCAGGCTTTCCGCGACGCTTTCGCCCACGCGGCCGGCTCCCAGGATGATGATGTTCATGGTGGCGCGATCATACGAGGGACGGGTGCATTCCGCGCCTTTCATGCCTGGACCTCGCGGGCTCATGGGCGCCCGGCGCTCTGCTCCGCGGGTGTCCCCCGGCGGCTGGTGCCGCCTCCTCCTTTACCCCGCTGCGCAGAACGCCAGGCACCCATGAGCCAGAAGGGATGTAGGAGCGTCACCGCCCGCACACCAAGAGGTCATCGGCCGTGAGGGTGGCCGGCGCAGCGAAGTCAAGGAGGAGAACCGGCGCAGCCGGTTCGGGGGACATGAGCGGAGCCGGCCACCCTCACGGCCGATGACCGCTCTTGCCGGAGAAAAATCAGGCCAGCGCCCGCTGGATCAAAATCTTCTGCACGTCCGAAGTGCCTTCATAGATCTGGCACACCCGCACATCCCGGTAGATGCGCTCCACCGGGAAATCGCTCACATACCCGTAGCCCCCGTGCACCTGGATCGCGTCCGAGCACACCTTCTCCGCCATCTCGCTGGCGAACAGCTTGGCCATGGCGGCCTCCTTCAGGCAGGGCTCCCCGGCGTCGCGCAAGGCCGCCGCATGGTGCACCATCGCGCGCGCCACCTCGATCTGTGTCGCCATCTCGGCCAGCCGGAACCCGACCGCCTGGTGGTTGAAGATCGGCTGGCCAAAACTCTCCCGCTGCTTGGAATAGGTGAGCGCACACTCAAACGCGCTGCGCGCCATGCCCACGCTCTGCGCCGCGATGCCGATGCGACCACCTTCCAGCGCGGACAACGCGATCCGGTAGCCCTCCCCCTCCCCGCCGATCAGGTTCTCGGCCGGCACGCGGCAGTTCTCGAAATTGATCTGCGCCGTGTCGCTGCTGTGCTGGCCCAGCTTGTCCTCCAGCCGCGCGACCACATAACCCGGGGTGTTCGTGGGCACCAGGAAGGCGCTCATGCCCTTCTTGCCCGCGCCTTTGTCCGTCACCGCGATCACGATCGCCAGGTGGCCGTTCTTGCCGCTGGTGATGAACTGCTTGACGCCGTTGATCACGTAGTCGCCGTCGGGCTGCTTCACCGCCGTCGTGCGCAGCGCCGAGGCGTCGCTGCCCACGTGCGGTTCGGTCAGGCAGAACACGCCCAGCATCTGGCCGGCGGCCAGCGGACGCAGCCATTGGTCCTGCTGCCGGGCATTGCCATAGCGCATCAGGATGGCGTTGACCGGGCAGTTGGTGACCGAGATCGCGGTGCTGGTGCCACCGTCACCGGCCGCGATTTCTTCCAGCACCACGGCCAGGGTCACGTAGTCCAGCCCCGCGCCACCCAGCGCCTCGGGCACACAGATGCCATAGGCGCCCAACTCGGCCAGGCCCTGGTGCACGTCTTTCGGGAAGTGGTGCTCCTTGTCCCATTTCGCCGCGTGCGGCCACAGCTGCTCCTGGGCAAAACTGCGCACCGCGTCGCGGATCATGAGTTGGTCTTGGTTGAGCGGCATGGAAACGTCTTTCGGGCAGAGGGGGTTACCAGCTGGCGGCGCGCCGGCCGTCGTGGTGGATGAGGCGGCCGTTGTCTTCGGGCGCGAGCGAGGCCAGCACGCGGCGCAGGCCGGCCACGCTGCACTCGACCGTCAGCGGCGCGGCACCGCCGCCCATGTCGGTCTGCACCCAGCCCGGGTCCAGCGCCACACAGGTGGCGCCTGGGTAACTGTGCCGGGCACTGGCCACGGCCATGTTCACGGCCGCCTTGCTCACGCGGTACAGCCAGGCGTCGCTGCCGTCCACCAGGCCGACCTGGCTCATTTCGCTGGAGAAGGCCGCGAACACCCCACCGGCCGCCTCGACCGCGGGCATCACCTGGGGCATGGCCTGCATCAGGCCGAGCACGTTGGCGTGCATCACGCGGTCGAAGGCGTCGCGCGTGGGCGGCGTCTTCGCATCATGGGGATCGAGCACGCCCGCCACGTACAGGGCCACGTCGAGTTCCTCGCCGTCGAGCGACCAGGCCAGGCCGCTCACGCTGGCGGGGTCGGCCACGTCCGCGCGCAGCGGCTCGGCACCGAGTTCGCGCAGGCGCTCCAGGCCAGCGTCGTCGCGGGCGGTGGCGATCACGCGCTCGCCCGCTTCCAGGTATTGGCGCACGATCTCCAGGCCGATGCCGCGAGACGCGCCGATCACCAGCACGGTGAGCATGGTGGTGCGCCGGGCCTCAGGCCAGTTCGATCGCCATGGCCGTGGCTTCGCCACCGCCGATGCACAGGGTGGCCACGCCCTTCTTGCCGCCCCGCGCCTTCAGCGCGTGCAGCAGCGTGACCAGGATGCGCGCGCCGCTGGCGCCAATGGGGTGGCCCAGCGCGCAGGCGCCGCCGTTGACGTTGACCTTCTCGTGCGGAATCTTCAACTCGGCCATGAGCGCCATCGGCACCACGGCGAAGGCTTCGTTGATCTCCCACAGATCGACGTCGCCGACCTGCCAGCCGGTCTTCTCCAGCAGCTTCTGCGTGGCGCCCACGGGCGCGGTGGCGAACCAGTTCGGCTCCTGGGCGTGCGTGGCATGGGCCACGATGCGCGCCAGCGGCTTCGCGCCGAGCTGCTTCGCGGTGGACTCGCGCATCAGCACCAGAGCGGCGGCACCGTCGTTGATGGATGAGCTGGAGGCGGCGGTGATGGTGCCGTCCTTCTTGAACGCGGGCTTGAGCGCGGGAATCTTGTCGAGCTTGACCTTGCCTGGGCCTTCGTCGGTGGACACCACGCGCTCGCCGCTGCGGTCCTTCACGGTGACGGGCGTGATCTCGGCGGCGAAGGCGCCGCTGTCGGTGGCGGCCTTGGCACGCGTGACCGACGCGATGGCGAACGCGTCCTGCTGTTCGCGCGTGAAGCTGTATTTGGCGGCGCAGTCTTCACCGAAAGTGCCCATGGAGCGGCCGGCTTCGTAGGCGTCTTCCAGGCCGTCGAGCATCATGTGGTCGTACACCTTGTCGTGGCCCATGCGGTAACCGCCCCGGCCCTTCTGCAGCAGGTAGGGCGCGTTGGTCATGCTTTCCATGCCACCCGCGACCATCACGGTGGCGCTGCCGGCGGCGAGCATGTCGTGCGCCAGCATGGTGGCCTTCATGCCCGAACCGCACATCTTGGACAGCGTGACGGCGCCAGCCGACTTCGGCAGGCCACCCTTGAACGCGGCCTGGCGCGCGGGCGCCTGGCCCTGGCCCGCCATCAGGCAGTTGCCGAACAGCACTTCGTCCACTTGGGCCGGGTCCACCCCGGCGCGCTGCACCGCCGCCTGGATGGCCGCGCCACCGAGGTCGTGGGCCGACAGGCTGGCGAAATCGCTCTGGAAGGCGCCCATGGGCGTGCGCGCGGCGCCGACGATGACGATGGGATCTGCGGACATGGTGAAAACTCCTGATGAACAAAAGTGAAAGGGGATCGGGCCGGCGCACGCGGCCCTGCTGAACTCAGTCGCGTGGCCGCACCGCCACGCCTTCGATGGCGCGCAGGTAGACCGCGTCGAGATCGGGGTTGCCGCGCACGGTCATCTGCAGGTCCTGCACGAGGCCGTCCTTGAGGCCATAGACCCAGCCGTGCAGCGCGAGCGGCTGACCGCGGGTCCAGGCGTCCTGCACCACGGTGGTCTGCGCCACGTTGACGACCTGCTCGATGGCGTTCAGCTCGCACAGCGCGTCGTGTCGGTGACTTTCGGACAGGCCCGCCAACAGGGCGGAGTGGCGGTCGCGCACGTCCTTGATGTGGCGCAGCCAGTTGTCGGCCAGGCCCACGCGCGTGTCGCGCAGCGCGGCGAGCACGCCGCCGCAGCCATAGTGACCCACCACCATCAGGTGCTCGACCTTGAGCACGTCGACCGCGTACTGCACCGTCGACAGGCAGTTCAGGTCGGTGGGCACCACCACGTTGGCCACGTTGCGGTGCACGAAGACCTCGCCCGGGTCCAGGCCGGTGATCTGGTTCGCCGGCACGCGGCTGTCGGAGCAGCCGATCCACATGTAGCGCGGGCTCTGCTGTTGCGAGAGCTTGGTGAAGAAGCCGGGACGCTCGGCCTCGACCTGGGCCGCCCAGCGGCGGTTGTGTTCGAGAAGGTGTTGAAGATCGTTGCTCATGGGTGGGATTGTCCGCTCAAGAGGCCTCGGACCTTCACATCGTCTCGGCGAACAGTTCGCGACCGATGAGCATGCGGCGGATTTCGCTCGTGCCCGCACCGATCTCGTACAGCTTGGCGTCGCGCCACAGGCGGCCCAGCGGGTACTCGTTGATGTAGCCGTTGCCGCCGAAGAT
>QFCS01004831.1_pt1 | contig 115037 bp, 107 predicted proteins | sample 3576561 | NCBI WGS metagenome assembly QFCS01 | reverse complement strand
GCCTTCAGCGCGTCACGCCGGTCGGCAAGCTGGCGCGCAACGGCGTCACGGCTGGCGACGATGTCGGCGACATCGCGCAGCGCGGCGACGAGCGTGCGGTCGTAGTTGGCGACGGCGCCGTCATAGTCGGCGCGCGCCCCGCGATACTGGCCCTGCAGCCGCCCGCCCTCGAAGATCGGCAGGCTGATCGCCGCGCCGCCATTGCCATATTCGGACCCGGTCTTGAACAGATTCGACAGCCCGAGCGACTGGAGCCCGACGAGCGCCGACAGGTTGATGTTCGGATAAAAGGCGGCACGCGCCACATCGATGCGCTTCGCCGCCGCCTCGGCCCGCAGCCGGGCCGCGACAATGTCGGGCCGGCGGCCGACCAGGTCGATCCCCGCCTGCGGCGGCAGTGCGAGCGACGGCGCGGCGAGCGCCGGACGCGCGATGGTCCGGCCGCGATCGGGTCCGGCGCCGAGCAGGGCGGCAAGGCGGTTGCGGGTGAGCGCAATCGCCTCCTCGATCGCCGCGACATCGCCGCGCGCCGAGGCGGCGCGGCTTTCGGCCTGCCGCTGCGTCGCCTGATTGTCGAGCCCGGCGGCGGTGCGCTTCGCGGACAGATCGGCGCTCGCACCGCGGATACGGATCGCGTCCTGCGCGACGTCGAGATCGGCATAATAGCCCGCCAGATCTGCATAGGCGGTGGCAATCCCGGTCGTCAGCATCAGCCGCGCCTGGGCAGCATCGACGCGCGCCGCTTCGGCTTCGGACGTGGCCGCCGCCAGCGCCGCGCGGTTCTTGCCCCAAAGGTCGAGATCGAAGCCGAAGGTCGCGGCAATGCTGCCGGTATCCTGGATACCGTCGGGCACGAAAGCCGGCGGGATTCCCATATTCTTGCTCTGCTGGACGCCCCCGGCGCTGCCCTGGATGCCGACCCGCGGGAGCAGCGCCGCCCCCGCCTGCTGCGCCAGCGCCTCGGCCGCGCGGACCCGCGCCGCCGCCGCCGCAATGTCGGGCGACCCCGCCAGTCCTTCGTCGATCAGCGCATCGAGCTGCGGGTCGCCGAAACCCCGCCACCATCCCTCGACCGGCCAGGCGCCCGCCTGATCGGCCAGGGTCGTCTGCGAATCGAGCGCTGCGGCGGCGACCGGCATAGGCTTCTGCCCGAGATCGGGGACGCTCGCACAGCCCGCCAACAGGCCGAAAACCGCGGTGGAGAGGAAAAATGATCGGGGCATGGCTTCCAACGATACTAGCTGGTATCATGCGCCATTGGACTTTGGAGGATGGCTTGTCAACGGAAATGATACCAGACAGTACGGTTGGGATGGATGACGCCGCGACCGCGCGCCGCAAGGCGTTCGTCGATGCCGCGCGCGAACTCTTCTTTGCCAATGGCTATGCCGGCACCACCATGTCCTCGATCGCCAGCAAGGTCGGCGGCTCGAAAACCACGCTGTGGAGCTATTTTCCGTCGAAGGAGGATCTGTTCGAAGCCGTGGTCGACGATATTGTCGAACGCTATGGCGACGCGCTGGCCATCGACCTGCCGCTCGACGAGCCGGTGCCCGACGTGCTGCGCCGGTTCGGCGATGTGCTGATGACCAAATTGACCGCGACGCCCCTGCTGTCGCTGTTTCGCCTGGTCGTCGGCGAAGCCGAGCGTTTTCCGCACCTGTCGAAGACATTTTATGATCGCGGGCCGCGCCGGGGCAAGGCGCGCGCCGCCGAGTGGGTGGCGGCCAAGATGGCGCGCGGCGAACTGCGCCCCGGCGATCCGATGCGCGCCGTCCAGCATTTTTCGGGCCTCTGCCAATCGGGCCTCTATCAGTTCGCGATCCTCGGCATGACCGACCCCGACGATGTCGAGCGGCTGCAGGCTGACGTCGAAGCTGCGGTCGAAACCTTCTATCGCGGCTGGCGCCCCGACCCGGCGGGCTAGCCGCGCCGCTGTCCCAAAAGGCGACAGTTTCGAGGGCCGTCGCTGCTGGCGCGGGCGGCGATCATGCTAACGAGGCGGCGTGGAACCGATTCGCGACGCCATTTATTACGAGCAACTCGCCCGGGTCGCGCGGCTGAAGGCCGACGCGAGCGACGACCCGTTTCTGGCGCGGCGGCTGCGCGAGGCGGCGATCCGCAACGAGCGGCTGGCGCGCCGGTTGCGCCGCGAGGAAGAGGGCGGAGCTCCCGAAGCCTCCGCCTGAGCCACCCGCGGCGACGTTAAAGTTCGATCATGATCCGCACGCTGGCGGCATCCACACCCGCGGCGAGCGCGATGCGGCGGCGTGCCGCGGCAATTTCCACTTTCAGCATGTCGCTCTCGGCATCCGCCTCGGCACGCGCCGAAGCGCGCAGGCCGACCATCGCGGCGACGCCGCTCAGCTGCTGTTCGGGAACATCAAGCGCACGCGCCAGCGCGAGCAGGCTCGTGCGGCGCGGCGTGGTGGTGCCATTTTCCCACGCCCAGATGCTCGGTTTGCTTAGACCCGCCGCTTGGGCGAGCCCCGCGAGGCTCAGCCCGCGAGCCTGCCGCAGCCGCCGCAGCCGCGCGCCGAGCGTCTCCTCGGCATCGGCATCGGTGTCGGCCTCGGCCCGGTCGGCGGGATCGAAATCGGAGGGGAGCGGATTGCGCAGCCGCGCCGCGCTGAGCGCCGCGCGCGGGAGCGGTTGGCGGAAACGACAGCCATAAAGCCGCTCACTCTGCCATACCACCGAGGCGACGACATCGCCCGCTTCGGGCAAGGCGATCGTTATATCCTGCCCCATCATCAGATCGGCGGCGGTTTCGATCAACACGCCGCTGACCGACAGATTGTGAACGATGACCTCGGTGCCCTGGCCGGGCGCTACCGCGCCCGCCACCGCAAGATTGAGACGCAGGCGATCCGCCCGCTGCTGCCCTTCGCCCGTGGGGGGCTCAACCATCGTTCCGTGAATGACCATAGGTGGCTGCTTGTCGCAGCGCAGGGTAAGCGAGGGGTTAATGCGCCCGCTCGTCTCATCCCATTCGTGCGGTAACCGGGGCGAGCCGAGCACATGGGCGAAGAGGCCGGCGGAAGGTCCCGCGGGGTTTCGGGGCGCGGACGCGCGCCGGGGCAGGCTGGACATGGCGACTTTCTGTTCTTGCACCCCCAAACCGGGATGGCGACCGACAGAAACGCCCGAAAACCACGCTTTGTTGCCGCGACTCACCGCACGATCGCCCCGTCACGACGCAGAAAAGCGCCGATCCGGCGCCAAATATCGGCTGCTTTTCCGTTAAGAAGTTAACCGCCACTGTTCCATATCAGGACGGCCGCGAAAGCGGCCCGCGAGGCCGATTTTCGGATTAACCCTCGAAACCCCCGAAACTCCGGTAATTTTCAATTCTTCTAATGGCATCGCCTGTGCCTAATCTTGCCAAACTGCCATTTTGGGGGTTCACATCTAACTGAACCGTCGTATTAAATTCTTCTTAACGGAAAGGGGGGGTGAGTCGGGTCGCGACTTCCCCGGGCATCCAGTTGCCCGAGACCGCCAATGAGCCGGTCGGAAACCGTTCTAGGTTTTTTTAAGGGGAGAGCCATGCGTCCGCTGCTTATCGCGCTTGCTGCGTTTGCATTCGCTTCGCCTGCCGTCGCGGGCGAAATCGAAAACGCCCGGTCGATCGACATCGCGGTCAGCGGGTCGATTCGCGAACATTGCGGCATCGGCAGCATCGGCGACATGGACTTCGGCAACCTTGAACGCCGCGGGCTGGGCATCCAGACGCGCGTCGCCTTTGACTGCAACGTCCCCTTCACGATGACGATCAAGGGCGCCAGCGGCGCGCTGACGCATACCACCATGCCGAACGGCCAGGGCCCCTATGGCGGCAAGCTGCCCTATAATCTGGCGGTGCAGATGCCGGTGCGTTTCCCGTCGTCGCAGACGATCAGCAAAAGTTTCAGCAGCGCCCAGCTTCAGGCCGGCGGCGTGATTTCCAGCAACGGCGGCATCGCCACCGACGGCATGACGCTGGCTGTCGAACTGGGTCAGCCCACGGGCGAGGCCGGGATGCTGCTGGCAGGCGATTATTCGGAGACGATCACGATTACCGTGTCTCCGATCTGACGAGATTCCTTCGCGAGGGGCGACTTCGCGGACGGATCAGGCCCTGGGGGTGGCACCGACCCCCTGGGTTCTCCGACCAGCCGGTGCATATGAACAGCCGCCTCCCCGCGACGGGGGCGCGGTTCAAAAATGAGGGAAGAAGGTTATGAAGAAGATTCTTACCGGCGCCGTTGCCGCCATCGCTCTTGTCGGCATTGCTTCGCCGGCTGCTGCGCAGACCAACCAGCGCCACTATGCTGGTATCGTTGCGGGCATTCCGTACACCTCGACGAACCCCGGCCCGCTCGCGACCTTCGGTCTCGAACTCGGCCTCGCTTTCGGCGTCGGCACCCGTTACACCGCCGTCGCCGATGCGCCGAGCGATAGCGAAACCGCGACCCCGAGCGTCACCACGACGTTCAACCTCACGGGTTCGGTGAACAAGGACTGCTCGTTCTATGCCGGCAACAACGCCAGCGCGACGAACATCGACTTCGGCGTGATCGGTGTCCGCACCGGCAACAACGAAAACGTCAACTCGGCCTTCGAAATGGTCGGCCCGGCGTTCGCCAACATCGAAACGCTGACCGCTGGTTGCAACTTCAACAACGAAGTTTCGATCACGAAGAACAACGTCGATGGCCTCGTGAACAGCGCTGCCGGCGGCTATGACACCGACGAATTCCAGGCGAACATCCCGTACAGCGTTACGGCTGCCTGGACCGGCGTTCCGGTGAACACCGTCACCAGCGGCACGGGCCAGTCGCTCGCCGTGTCGACCTCGCAGCTCTCGAACACGAAGCAGCAGGGCGCATGGCGTTCGAACATGACGATCAACTTCAACGCCCCTGCGATCACCAACAAGGGCCTGGTCGCCGGCACCTATGCGGGCACGACCACGCTGGTTCTCAGCGCGCTCTAAGCTCGTGGCGTAACCATAGGGAAAGGGGGAAGAGCAATCTTTCCCCTTTCTTTATGAATGAATGCAATTATTCTGTGAAATTCAGGGGGGAAGGGGAATCATGGCTATCTTGTCCGTGCTGAAGCGCCAGTCGAAGGCGCTGCTGGCGGTGATTGCCGCGCTGTTCATTCTTGTCCCCGCGGCTTATGCGATGCGCGTTTCGCCGATGGTCGTCGAAATGGAATCGAACGGCAGCAACACCGTCGCCCGTGTCGAAGTCCAGAATATCAATCCCGGCAAGCTCGCTTTCCAGACGCGCGTCTTTCGCATGGAAATCGACAAGGACGGCAAGATCACCGAAACGCCGGCCGACGACAAATTCCTTGTCTTCCCGCCGCAGGGTGCGCTGCCCCCCGGCGGACGCCAGGTGATCCGCCTGCAATGGGTGGGTGAGCCTGAAATTCCGACGTCGCAGGCTTATTATGTCTCCGTCGAACAGCTTCCCGTCCCGTTCGAGCCCGGCAGCAAGGACGCCGCCTCGGCGCAGGTGCAGGTTCTCTACACGATGCGCGCACTCGTCGTGGTCGCTCCGCCGGGTGCCAAGCCCGACGTCAAGGCGGCATCGGTCCACCAGGTCAATTACCAGCCGCCCGCGCTGCCCGGCGCGACCGAACAACCGCCGCTTCAGGACGGGGTCGCGGTAACGCTGCGCAACGACGGCCGCCGCCATGCAATGATGTCGAATTTTGCCTGGCACCTCGAAGGCACCGACCGCGACGGCAAATTCCTGCGCGTCGATGTGTCTTCTGAAGAATTAGCACGCGTCGTCGGCACCGGCTATGTCCCGGCGCAGGGTGAACGCACCTTCAACCTGCCGGTCCCGGGCTTTGGCCCTGGCCCGATCAAGCTGACCTTCGCAAAATGAGGATGCGGGCGGCCCTCTGCTCGGTCGCTTTGCCGGCCCTTTGGGCCAGCACCGCCGCCGCGCAGGTTTCGATTCCCCTGCCGCAGCGGCCGGGGACAGCTCAACCGACGCCAGCGCCGGCTCCCACACCGGCGCCCGGCACGCCGCCGACCAGCATCCCGCTGCCCGGTACGCCGACACCGACGCCTGCCCCGACGCCGACCGAGCCCGATCTCGGTATGCCGCAGGTGCCGATGGGCCCCTACGGCCGGCCCGACATCAATCCCTACGACCGCGACATCGAAATGACGGTGCCGCTGACCTTTCTCAGCCGCAGCCTCGGCGACATTCCGATGCGACTGACCGCCGACGATCGCTTCCTGCTCGACACCGAAACCTTCCTCAAGCTGCTGAAGCCGATCCTCAACGACGAGGCGCACGCCAAGCTGGCCGCGCATCTGGCGGGCAAGACGCAATTCGGCCCAGACGATCTTGCCGAAACCGGTGTCGCGCTGACCTACGACCCCAGCACGCTCGCGGTAGTCGTCGTCCAGGTATCGGCAGATCAGCGATCGACGGTCGACCTGTTCGCGCCGCCCAAGGACGACATGGACGATATCTCGCTGCAACCGGCGGGGTTTTCGGCCTATCTGAACCTCAACCTTATCCAGTCCTATCTCTGGGAAGGCAGCAACAACACCGATCCCCCGACGATCAATTTCGACGGTGCGGTGCGTGTCGGCGACTTCGTCTTCGAAGGCGACGCGCAGTTCGGCCAGCAGATCAGCCTCTCCGGCGGCGACAGCTACAAATTCCACCGCAACTATGCGCGCCTCGTCTATGACCAGCCCGAGGATTATCGCCGCTGGTTCATCGGCGATCTTGACCCCGAAATCCGCGGACAACAGGCCTATGTCCAGATGGGCGGCGTCGGTGTGCTGCGTCAGCAGCGGCGCTTCAACGCCTTTCGCTCGGCGATTCTCCAGGCCAACCGCCAACTGATCCTGCAGCGCGAATCGACCGTCCGCTTCCTGCGCAACGGCTCGCTCTATCGCGAATTGCGCTTGCAGCCGGGTCGCTATGACTTCAGCTCGCTGCCGCTCGTCGCGGGCAGCAACGACATCCAGATCCAGGTTACCGACAATACGGGCGCGGTCCAGGATCTGTCGTATCAGCAATATCTCGATCCGATCGACCTCGACCCGGGCGATTATGAATATGGCGCCTTCCTGGGGCCGACGAGCCGAAACTTCGGCTATGCCCCCGATTACAAGGGGCCGGTCGCCTTTACCGGCTTTTTCCGCAAGGCGTTCGTCAACGCTCCCGCCATCGGCGTCGGCCTGCAGGCGAGCAAGGACGTCCAGACGCTGACTGGCCAGACGCAGTTCGTGCTCGGCAACGGCGGCCGTCTGCTGCTCGATGCGGCGGGCAGCCATTCGAAGGATGCCGGCACCGGCTTTGCCGCGGGCGTCAGCTACGAACATTTCTTCGATCGCGGCGGTCTGTCCGACAGCATGACGCTGCGCGTCGATTATACCTCGCCGCATTTCGCGACGCTCGGCAACCTCCTTGGCATCAACACGACGTCGGTGACCGCGTCTGCCCAATATACGCACCAGTTCAGCCAGAAATTCCTGACGACCTCGACCGCATCCTACATCAAGGGTCGCGGCACATTGGGCGACAGCTATCGCATCGGCACCACCGGCTATTACCGGTTCGATCGCGAATGGACGTTCCGGACCGGGGTCGAATATGCGAAATATCCGGCCTCCTTTTCGCGCAACAACGGCTTCAGCGTCATCGTCGGCCTGGTCTTCCAGCCCGACTATCGCCGCCGCGCCGAGGCGCGTTACGAAAGCCGCGACAATCTGGCCGAGCTTTCCTATAATCAGAGCGGCCTCAACCAGCTCAACAGCGTCGGCTTCGGGGGCATCCTGACGCGGCAGGACAATTCTGCGCAGGCCGCCGGCTATGCGACCTATACGGCCAACCGCTTCGACGCCGCGATCAGCCACGCCGCCTTCGGCCCGAACATTTCCAACTTCGCCAACGTCAATGTGACGACGCTGCGCGTCGGGACGACGCTGGCCTATGCCGACGGCATGTTCGGCATCGGGCGCCGCATCAACGACAGCTTCATGCTGCTCAAGGCGCACGAGAATCTCGGCAAGCGCGATGTGGTCGTCGGCCAGTCGCTCGCACAGAATGACTATATCGCCCGCAGCGGTCCGCTCGGTGCGGCGGTGCATAATTTCCTCGGCTCCTACACCACCCAGTCGGTGCAATATGACGTGCAGGATCCGCCGCCAGGATATGACACGGGCCCCGGCGTGTTCCGCGTCCACCCGCCGTACAAGAGCGGCTATGCCGCGCGCATCGGCACCGACGCCTTTGCGAGCGCGATCGGCACGCTGATGCTCACCCCCGAAAAGCCGGTGTCGCTGATCGGCGGGCGCGTCACGCTGCTCGACGTCAAGGAAGGCGACAATCCGCAGCCGACGCCCTTCTTCACCAATTCGGTCGGGCGCTTTGCGGTATCCAACCTGCTGCCCGGCCGCCGTTATCTTGTCGAAACCTATGGCCTCAACGGCACGGTCGACAGGGCATTCGAATTTACCGTTCCGGCCGATACGACCGGTCTCGTCGATCTCGGCACCGTGAAGTCGGGCTCGTTCAAATAGGAGGCTTCCATGCTTCGCGCATCGCTTTTGCTCGCCGCCACGCTGATGGCCGCTCCCGCCTTTGCCCAGTCGGCCAATTCGGCGCGGCCGACCGACTGCATGGTGCGGATGAACGCCGCGCCGACGAGCTGGATGATCTCCGGCTACGATCCCTATGGCGGTTCGCTGCCCGAAGGGACGTTCAGCGTCACTTATATCAACGATGGCGGGTCCGAATGCCGCTTTGCCCCGCTGTTCGACCTGTCGCAGCCGCCGTTCGGCCTTTCGAAGGGGACGGGCAAGCGCATCGGCTATGCGCTCGTCAACCTCACCGATTCGCAGGATGTGACGCCGCGCGCCGGCCGTTCGCTGCGTACCCCCTCGCAGCGCGAGCTGGTGCTGGCTCCCAATGAATCGAAGACGCTGCTCTACAAGCTCGTCGCCAATCCCGAAGACGTCCGCGATTCGGGCACCTTCACCCAGGACGTCAGCATCGAGGCGCAGGACCGCAGCTTCCGGTCGCTCGGCGGGACGCAGATCGTTCTCGGTCTCGAGGTACTGCCGTCGGCGCGCATGGGCCTGTCGGGCGCCTATTCGATGAGCGACGGGCACGCCGTCGTCGACCTGGGCGAACTGCGCACCGGCGTCGCGCCCGTGCCGCTGCAGCTGCGCGTCAGCAGCACAGGTCAATATGATCTGCAGGTGACCTCGGCGAATTCGGGCAAGCTGCGCCTCGGCGCCAGCGACTGGACGGTGCCCTATTCGATCGCGGTGGGCGGAACCGCGGTGAATCTGACCGGCACCAGCCGTCTGTCGGGACCGACCGGCAATGGCTATCGCCGCGACTCGCTGCCGATCCAGTTCATCATCGGCGATGTCAGCGATCGCCGTGCTGGCACCTACAGCGACGTGATCTCGATCTCCGTCACCGCGCGCTAAGCGCTTAAATTTCCGACCTTCATGGGCAGAAGGCGCCGGGTTCCGGCGCTTTTTCGCGTGGGCACTTAACTGAATATTAGATGTGCGCGGCTAATCACCATCCAACACTTCGGCCAATTCGGGCGGAAAGGGTGGCGAATGAAACGGAAACTTTCGATTGCTCTCGCGGGCGCTGCGCTCGTGGCAGTACCGACGACGGCGCTGGCCGCCTCGTACGGCTTTAACCTGTTTGCGACGGTGGCGGTCAACTGCACCGTCAATCATCAGCTGACTGGCTTCGGCGCGATCGAGGGCGACGCGGTGTCGCTCGGCTCGTTCCGCGAATATTGCAACGCGCCCACGGGCTATGAGCTGGTCGTCAGCTATGCGCCGGGCACGCTCGTCGGGACGCGCATCATCGCCGGCAGCGATGAAATCCTGCTCAATGGTTCGGGCCAGGCCGTGCTGAGCCGCGCAACCGGCCCGCGCATCCGCGAACGGCCGATCGCCGCGGTTCCGGGCGAGAACGGCTTCGATTCGGACCATCTGGACCTCCAGATCATCCCGAGCTGATCGCAGCCGCGATACGGAAATGCGAAGGGGGCCGGTGCAAACCGGCCCCTTTTCTTTTGTCGTCGGGCCTCACCGATCGGCTTTGGCGCATGCGAAGGCGATCGTCGACGCCTTCGCCGGCATCGAGGTAGTAATCGAACCCGCTCCAGATAAGACAACCGCAGTCCGATCCGCGCCACCGATCCCGGCGGCCGACCACTGCCTTTCGATATCCGGGCGGCCGCTCGTGAAAAGCGGGTCTCGCAAAGCCAAATGCAGGACAAGCTACATCTCTGTTCGGACGGATATCGCCTACGCCGGGTCGATCAGGGAATGACCATCACAAGCCGCCGCACCGACGATCTTGGAGCCTTCCCCGATGCGAATATAGAACCGCTCGCCCCGGTCGATGCGAACGTCGGACGACGCCAGCTTTAGACGCAAGAATTGCCGAAGATAGTCCGGACCGCGCGAGAGCGCGGCCCGGTGGAAAGCACTCAAACCCTTATCGTTTTGAAGCTCGCCGGGAATACCCCGATGTCCACCGCCCGGTTCCCTGGCGACACGATATTTTTGCCTGAAGGCATGAGGTTATGGCAATGCCAGCGTGAAACCGGGCCTTTAGCGCAGGTTTCGATCACCAATGGCGAAGCTGGTTCCAGTCATCATATTGGCCGGTTCCAGCGAGCCAACGGCGGGTTCTGGCATCATTGATGGAGCAGCTGAACGACCGAAAACGGGCGCGTTGCCGTCCGCTGCTATTCGGCTCGCTTTGGCGATTTGCGGCCAGGCGGCTTTGAGCGCTGCACAGAAGCCGCTTCGCCGTCATGGCGACCTGATCCGCCGGCAGGAATTGTCCAGCGTAACGGCTCGTCGGCGACACGCAGTTCTGCGCTAGGCGACAGGAAACCGTGTTCCTTTTCGATAAAGAAAGGGCTCGCCCGGGGGCGAGCCCTTTCGGATTCCCGACAATCACTGCCGTGAACCCATTCTCCGCTCGGGGTCGCGACGAGCTTCGAATATCGTCTATTGTCAATCGGGGCCGGAGGATTTTGACCCTGCTCCGGCCTCCCCGCACCATTGTCAGCATAGATGCCGATGTCGTCGCCGACGATTTCTTCATCCTCGCCGACCGAAATTTCCAGCGTGTCGGGCTGCTCGCTGCGAATTCCTAAGGATCGGGCCTGCGCGGGCGCGGAAAGTTGCAGGATCGAAAGTCCGGCGATCGCGCTCGTCGCGAGCAGGCGCGATTTCAAATATTCGACATCATCTGGAATCCCCTCGGTTCACTCGTGCGCGAAGGGGCGCCGGCGGACGCGTAGCGTGACCGCGTTAAACCCTCCACCATGTTCATGCGCCCAGCATGGCCAAATGACGCCTCGTCTTCGACCTTTGCGAGGACAAGTAGGGGATCGCGAGAGCGAGCGTCTACCCAATGTTTTTTAGGGTCGCGGGTTTGGTGATGGACGTTCGCCTTGCCAGGCGCGGAAAACCGCGGCGACACGCCACCACATTGATTTCAATGAAATTTGACTTTGGCTTAGCAGATGGCGACGAACGTTAATCATGCCACACCGAGTTCGCGCCATCCTCCACCTGCTCGCGCTGTTTGCCGCTTTCGGGTTTACCGAAGCGCGCGCAGCCGAGCTCCCGCTTCTCGATTTGCAGGCGGGAAAGGACGCGCCATCGCTCACCCCTTATGTCCGCTATGCCAGGAATCTCGGCGATCCGGCGGTAATCGGCCTTGACCGTCTGCTCGGATCGCCGCTCGTTCCGATCCGCGGACAGGCGACCCATTTCGGCCCGCCGGGAACCAAGACTACGGCCCTTCTTCGGGTGCGCAATGCCGGGGACAAGAGTGCGGCATGGATATTCACGACCGGGCGAGGTTCGCTCAAATATTTTCGGCTCTACGAGGTTCAGGACGGACGCCTCGATCTGACTGTCGATGGTGCCGACGCCGCTTCAGCGAGCCGCAACCTGCGAACCTATCAGGCGTTCAGCAGCGAATTGGTGCTCGATCCGGGCCAGGAGAAAATCCTCGTCATCGACTTTCTGTCCGAAAACTCCACCTACATGCCGCTGAGGATCGAAACCTACGGCAGCTTCTTCAAGGCGAGACGCGAAAATATCGCAATGGTGTCGGGCGTCGTGATAGCGGTTGTCGTGCTGATCCTGCTCAATTTTCTCTTCTTCTCGATCACCGGTCACCGCGAATTCATCTGGCTCGCGATCGCGCAGGCCTTTTTCGCCCTCAACACCGTCCATTCGGAGGGCTATTTCACCATCTTCTTCCTCGCCGACAGCCCGCTCCTCGGGGTCGCCATCGAGGAGTTCTTCAAATGCGGCTTCGCTGCCGCCATGGCTCAGTTCGGCCGCAGCTTCGTCGGCACCCGGCAGCGCTTTCCGAAGCGCGATCTTGTGCTCCGCACCCTGATCGGCGCGGCGCTCGCGATCATGCTGCTCCAGCCGGGGCTTTGGCTCTATCCACCGGGCCTGCGCAGTGCTCTCCACATCGGCGGCTGGTTTGTCGCGGTCGCGGTGGCGCTGTTCCTGCCCTTCATCGGCTTCGCCGCCATGAAGCAACTGGGGCGCCAGCTCTGGCCGCTGTTTGTCGGCTGGGGCAGCCTCGCCGCTTTCATCATCTATGCCGCCGTGGCTTCGATGGGGATTTTCTCGTGGCTGCCGATCAACTGGCATCTTTCGGGGCCCGTGGGGCTCTTCGAATCGCTGATGGTAACACTCGCTCTCGGGCTCAATCTCAAGAAGATTCAACGCGACAAGCTAGAGGCTGACTCCAACTATGCTCGCTCGATGGAGGAACGCGTGGCGATTAGCGAGCAAGCGGCGCGACTGGCCAAGGAAAAAGCCTTCGCGCTTGAGACGGTCAACAGCCAGAATGCTCTTTTGCACGCCTCGGGGCATGACAGCCGTCAGGTAATCCTCGCGCTCAACAGCGCGATCGGCGTGCTGAAGCGCGGCGATGGTGCGCGTGCGCATGGCGAGTTGACGGCCATGCTGCAAAGCTCTGCCGACTATCTGAACCAGATCGTCTCGACGACGATCTCGGGCGCCAATATCGTCGGGGACGACACCGACTTCCTGGCGCTGTCAAGCTTTCGGGCGCAGGCGCTCGTCGAGCCGCTGGCCATGATGTTCCGCGCCCCCTTCGCGGGCAAAAAGCTGACACTGACCGTTCAAGTCGAAGGAGAGGTGACACTGGTTTCCGACAAGCCTCTGCTGATGCGCGCGCTGGCGAACCTGCTCAGCAATTGCTATCATTATGCCGACCGCGGTGGCGCCAGCCTGACTATCGGCACGGAGGCGAGCGGCGCGGCAATCCATATCCGCGACAGCGGCCGGGGCATGCCCCCGGCGATCATGCACGCGCTGAACGGCGACGACACGGGGCGGCTGCGCGGGCATGCAGATGTGGGCGGCACCGGCTCGGGATTTCGGTCCGCCAAGCGGCTTATCGAACGTCTGTCGGGTTCGCTGGAAATCCTGTCTTCGGATTCGAGCGGAACCCTTATCCGAATTCTTCTGCCCTGCGCTTGGCCGGATGTGACGCCGTGCGACGCAGAGACCATCCAGGCAGGCCTTCCAGACTGGCAAGTTCTCGACTTTGACCAGCGGGCGGCGTTCGAAACCGGGCTGGCCGCCGCGACCGTCGCGAAGCGGCAGATAATCGCCTTGAGCTATGACGACACGACGGTCACGCGCAGCCGGCTGAAAAATCAGGTCGGGTTGATGATCATCAAGCCAATTTGCCGCGAGTTGCTTGGCCACCCCGTCTTTGCAGCGAGATCAGAGAATGTTTAGCTCCTGCGCGCGTTCGACGATCTTGCGGTTGTTGGCCACCTCGAGCCTGCGCCGGAGTTCGGCGATGTGAAAAGAGACAGTCGGCTGCGCGATTGACAGTCGGTAGGCAATTTCCTTGTTGCTCTCGCCCTGGGCCAGGTAGTGAAGAATCGCCATTTGCCGTGAAGAAAGGGTGACGGGGGGCTGGCGATAGCGACCAAGCGCGTCCCGCATGTGCGGAGAAATATAGAGCTCGCCAGCGAGCGCTGCCTCGCAAGCAGCGATGACTTCTTCGGCCGGATCCGCTTTGCTCACCACGGCCCGAGCGCCGAGTTTCAGCGCATATTCTACTTCGCCATAAGCATTTTCGCCCGTCAGGATGATCACCGTCATGTCGCGCGAACCGACGATCTCAGCAAGGATGTTGATGCCTTTCACATCGGGTATGTTGAGGTCCAGAATGACCAGATCGACTGGCTGCGACTGGACGAAGGCCGCCACCGTAGCGCCGCGATCGAGGGCACCCACGACGGTATATTCGGGATAGGCCTGAAATAGCATCCGCAAGCCGGCCTGCGTGATCTGGTGATCGTCAACGATCAGAATCTTTTGTTCGCCAGCCATCCCGCCCATTCCGAAGCCTCCATCGGATCGTCGATGCCCGAAACAGGCGATTTTTCACACTCAAATTAATTTTGGATCGGGCCGACTGCAGATCCAAAAGCTTCATCGGCTTTTCCGCGGCGATGGGGCCGGGCCGCAGCCGCCTCATCGACCCGCCGCCATTGGTTCCAACATAAGATCGCGGGTCACGATCACCCGGAAGACAAAGCCCGGCCGTATCCGGATGGTCGGCGCGATTCCGAGCTCGCGCTCGACGAGCCTGCGCCCGGTCTGGCTGAAGCTGTCCTGTGCGCCCTCGCGGATCGCCCGGACCAGTTCATCATCGCGGCCCGATCCAAGTTCGGCACCAGCCCCGAGCAAGGTCGAAACGAAGGCGGCGCGCAGCATCCTGCCCCAATGATGGTCGGTTCGATCGGCGAGCCCCGCCATCCCCGCCGCGTCGGCCCCCGGCTGGCGATCGAGCATGATCGAGCGCCCGCCCGGCAGGATCAGCCGATCCCATGCGAGAAGGACTCGGCTCTGGCCGGCCGCGACCTCGCTGTCATACGCGCCGACAAGCCTCGCCCCCTGCGGGATGAGAAGATGGCGTCCCGTCGGGCTGTCGAAGATGTTCTGGGTAACCTGCGCGGTGATCTGACCCGGCAGATCCGAATGGATGCCGGTGATCAATGCGGCGGGAATGATGCTGCCCGCCTGCAATATATAAGGCGAAGTCGGGGTGCGGATCCGCTCAGCACTTTCGGCATGCTCCGCGCGCGGCGCAAGGAACCCGGTTCTCCCCGCGGGCGCAGTGGATGGAACATCCGGTTCCGCGAGCCCCGTCGATCCAGGCACGGGAGCCGAAGTCTCCGTCGCAGCGCCGAAAAGACGGCTCGACCGCGCTGCCTCTCGTTGCTGCTGCGCCCGCTGACGCGCCTGCTGACCTGCATCGGGAGGCAGCTCTACCGGTCCTGTCGCCGGTACGGGTAGCGACTCTCCATCGCGCTGCGCCAATATGCTCGGCCGCTCGAGATCGCCGGACAGAGGAGGCCCGAGCTTCGGCATGGCAGCATAATCCTTCGGCGCCCCGGTTACGGTCTCGGAGCGGCTGTTGGCCGCCGCATCGTAAAGATTTGCCGGCGTCTCATGCGCGGTCGGCCTGAGGGCGTAGAGAAGCGCGCCGCCGATCGCGATGCCGGCCGCGCCGCCCGCTATCACCAGCGCCTTTCGCGACAGGCGCATGACACGCGGCGGGTCGGCGGCAAGCCGAAAGGGTTCGGCGGCAGCGGGGTCTGGACCTCGCAAGTCCGCCGCCGGGACTTGCTGCTGGCTACCGGTCATGACGCGCTCCGCCCGCGCTTGATGCGAACCGATTTAGCGGCCCGCCCAGCCCCGAGCCGCAGCTCGGCACGCTCGAACAGGCGATCGACGACGATATAGCGGCCTTCGACCCGGTAGTTGACGAGCTCCGCCTGATCCTTTTCGTCCAGGATGAAGAGCGGCGGCATGTCACCCGCCGCAATCCTCTCGCCGAACTCGACGAATGTCTGCCGGCCGTCATCGAAGACGCGGACCGGGCGCCACGGGACGCGGTCACCCGACAATTTATAGGCGAAGCTGAGCGACGGCAGCGCGATGCCGGCAGCAACCGGCGCAGACCGAGCCGCCTCCGCTTCGGCGCGCTTCACCGCCAGCAATTCGTCGGCGGGATAGGTCCATGAGACCGACGCCATATAGGCCGACGGCGTCGCGCGCAGCTCGACATGGTAGGTTCGCCGGTCGGTGTTGATGATCATGTTGGTCGTGATGTCGGAGCGCACCGGCTTCACGAGCAAATGAACGCGGCGCTTCGCCCCGGTGCCGCTCACCGTGTCGCCGATAATCCAGCGCACCGTATCGCCCGCGGCGACCGGCCCGGGTCCGACCAGCTGCTCGCCTTCCTGCAGCACGATATCGGTTACCTGTCCGGGCGCGGCATAGACCTGGTAGAGCGCGCCATCGGCCCATGCATATTGCTGGATCGCGTTTCGGAAGCCCTGCCGGTCGGGCTGCACGCGCGCGCTCGCGTTCGCACGCCCGACCTGCTGCCGGGGATCGGAAGGTTCGCCCGCCGAAGCGGTCGGGATCGCCAGCGCAAGAGCCAGCGAAATGGCTGAAATTCTGATCATTGATCGAGCTCCTTGGACCATGAAATAGCGGACACGAAGACTCCGACGGGGTTGCGGCGCAGCGCGTCGGGCGTGCGCGGCGGCGTCAGGGTCACGGTCAGGATCGCCGACCATCGCGAGGTCTCGATGAGGCTGCCATCCTGATAGCGGCGTTCAGTCCAGGCGATCCGGAAGCTGTTCTTCGACGCGCGGATCACGCTCGAGACATCGACCGAGACCTGGACCTTCCCGACCTCGGCGAACGGATCATTGTTCCGGGCGTAATCGTTGAGCGCCTGCGCCCCAGTCGCGCTCGTGAAATCATAAGCGGAAAGCCAGTGCTTACGCAGAACCACCGGATCGGCGGGAATGCTGCGCACATGCTCGATGAAGCGCGCGAGGTGAAAGGCGATCTGCGGGTCAGCCGGCGTCCAGTCGGCATCGGCCGGGGCAATCGCCCTCGCTTCGCCAAACCTGTCCACCTCGACCACCCAGGGGGTGATCGTCCCGCGCGCCGACTGCCAGACAAGTCCTGCGGCAAGGCCGCCCGACAAGGCAAGACAGCCAAAGAAGGCCAGCCGCCAATTCTTCGCCTGGACGCGCGCCGAGCCGATCCTCTCGTCCCAGACCTGCGCCGCGCGCTGGTAGGGGGTGACCGGCTCGGGGGCGCGGCCGTAATGATTATGCGGTCTCTTGAACATGATCGATCAGTCCTTTTCGCTGATGTCGGGGACCGCGCCGCCGCCGTGGCTGTCCCCGCCCTTCAGACTGTGCGCCCCGATGGCGGCGCCCTGCGCCACCATCTGGCGGCGGCGCATCGCGGCGGCCCAGGCAGGCGGTGAGCCGGCGCCGCTCGCGCGGGTCTTGTCCGACGCGGCGGGTCGCGGCGAGCTGGCGCGGCTCGCGGCGGTGCGCGCTACATTGGCAAGGCCCGACCCGATTGCCCTCGCCCCGCTCCTTCCTTCCGTTCCCGCCGCATAGGCGGCCGAGGCGCTGCCGGCACCTCGAGCGCCCGTAGCAGCCGCGCTCCGCGCCGCCGCTGCGGCTGCGCCGCCCGCCAGCGTCGCGCCTGCAGCACCTGCGGCAAGTGTCGCGCCCGCCGAGACGGTGGTCGCTGCCGCTGCGCCGGCGCCGAGCTGCGGCCCGCCCGCGACGATGCCATTGGCGATGCCGGGGCCGAAAATGCCGAGCCCGAGGAGCGTCAGCGCCCCGAGCGCGAGCGCCATCGCCTGCTCGATGTCGGGCTCGGGCCCGATGCCTGCGTTGAGGAAACGATCGAATAGCGTCGTCCCGATGCCGGTGATCACCGCAAGCACCAGCACCTTGATCCCCGAGGAAATGATATGTCCGAGCACCCGTTCGGCCATGAAGGCGGTGCGCCCGAAGAAAGCGAAGGGAATGAGCACGAAGCCCGCGAGGGTGACGAGCTTGAATTCCAATATGGTGACGAAGACCTGCACCGCGAGGATGAAGAAGGCGAGGACGACGATCACCCAGGCGACGAGCAGGATCATGATCTGGACGAAATTGGTGAAGAGCCCGACCGGTCCCAGAAGATCGGCGGTCGCGTCGAGCAAGGGCTCAGCCACATCGAGCCCCGTGGCAGCGACGATGCCGGGGCGCATGAAGTCGCCGATCGCCATCGCCCCGCCACTCGCCTTGAGACCAAGGCCTGCAAAGCTCTCGAGCATGATCGTCGCCAGGCTCTGGAAGTTGCCGATGATGAAGGCGAAGACGCCGATGTAGAGCGTCTTCTTGACGAGACGCTGGATGACATCCTCGTCGGCGCCCCACGCCCAGAACAGCGCGGCGATCGTCACGTCGATGACGATCAGCGTCGAGGAGAGAAAGCCGACCTCGCCGCCCAGCAGGCCGAAGCCGCTGTCGATGTAAGTGGAAAAGACCGACAGAAACTGGTCGATGACCCCGGTATCGTTCATCGGGCGCGCCTTTCCTGGCCGAAGAAGTGGCGCCGCTTGGCTTCCCATGCTGCCTCGCATGCGTCGTCGGCGACCGTGACGGTGCGGCAGCGGCGCAGCGTCGCGCCAAGACCCGGCCCTGCGTCCGCTGCGGAGATCTGCCGGGGTGCGGACGCACGCGGCGCGGGCGGACCGAACGCAGCCAGAAGCGCGAGCCCCAGCGCCATGCCGCCGGCGATTGCTCCGGCGATGAGCCTGCCCTCCCGGCCCATCTCAATGGCCCTTGCGGAAGCGGCGGAAGCGTTCGCGGCCTTCGGCCTCGGCGGCGGCAGCTCGCGCGGCATCCAGCATTTCGGCGCGCCCCTGTGCCGCGATCGCGGCGGCGAGATCGCCGAGCTGCTGCGACTGGAGCGCGAGCAGCTGGTTGCCCGCTTGCGCCGCCTGGAGCGCGCCGGTCGCCGACTGGCTCGCGGTGACCAGGGTCCCGATCGACTGGCGCGCGGCGCCCATATTGGTGACGACGCCCGCCTGTACTTTCATCGCATCCTGGAAGGCGGCGACGCTGTCGGCCCAGCGAGCTTCCGCATTGGCGACCATCGCCGCCTGCGGACCTGAAAGCACCGCGCCCTTGTAGCGCGCGCCGAAAGCCTTCTGGATATCGCCGACATCAAAGGCGATGCGCTCAGCTTCGCCGAGCAGCGCGCGGGTACGATCGACCTGGTCCTGCAGCTCCCGCAGCGTCGATGTCGGCAGGCTTTGAAGATTGCGCGCCTCGTTGACGAGCGAGGTCGCCTGGTTCTGGAGCTGCTTGATCTGGTTGTTGATCTGCTCGAGCGTGCGGGCTGCGGTCAGGATGTTCTGGGCATAGTTGCGCGGGTCGTGAACGATCCCGCCGATCTGCGCGCTCGCCGGCGCAATGACCGACCCCGCTGGCAAGATGGCAATCGCGAGCAGGCCCGCAAATGCCGCGCTGCGATAGATAGACATCGTCATCAGATCTCTCCTTCAGGGGGCTGCGATTTCGAGGTTGCCGAGAAGATCGGCGGCCCATGGGAGGCCGCGGCGGCGCAGCCACGCCGCCGCGAACTGCTGCTGGCCGTGCGCGGCGATGAGCTCGCCGATGCGGACCTGGTCGGATTTCGAGGAGGCGGCGGTGAAGGCGAGTGCGATCTCGCCAAGGCCGAGCTCGAACAGCCGGTTGCCGCGACGCGACTGGCAATAATAGTCGCGCTTCGGCGTCGCCCGGCTCAAAATCTCGATCTGCCGGTCGTTGAGCCCGAAGCGCTCATAGACCCGCGCAATCTGCGGTTCGGCGGCGCGGTCGTTCGGCAGGAAGATGCGCGTGGGGCAGCTTTCGATGATCGCCGGCGCAATGCTCGACCCTTCGATATCGGCGAGGCTCTGCGTTGCGAAGATCACGCTCGCATTCTTCTTGCGCAGCGTCTTGAGCCATTCGCGCAGCTGCGCCGCGAAGGCCGTTTGATCGAGAATGAGCCAGCCCTCATCGATGATGATCAGCGTCGGCGAGCCGTCGAGCTTCCCCTCGATGCGGTGGAAGAGATAGGAGAGCACCGTCGCCGCCGAAGAGGCGCCGACCAGGCCTTCGGTTTCGAGCGCCTGCACGCGCGCATTCCCCAGATGCTCAGCCTCGGCGTCGAGCAGCCGGCCCCAGGGCCCTCCGACGAGATAGGGCGCGAGCGCGAGCTTGAGCTCCTGCGACTGGAGCAGCACCGCGAGGCCGGTGAGGGTCCGTTCGCAGGCAGGCGCCGTGGCGAGCGACGTCAGCGCCGACCAGATATGCGCTTTCGCCGCCGGATCGACTTTCACGCCTTCGCCCACGAGCAGCGCCGCGAGCCACTCGGCGGCCCAGGCGCGCTCGGCCGCCTCGTCGATCCGCGCCAGCGGCTGGAGCGCGACGGCCCCGCTGCTGCCGGCCTCGTGGAGCGCGCCGCCAAGATCCTGCCAGTCACCGCCCATCGCGAGCGCGGCGGCGCGGATCGAGCCGCCATAATCGAAAGCGAAGATCTGGCTGCCTTTATAACGCCGGAACTGCAGCGCCATCAGCGCGAGGAGCACCGACTTGCCGGCGCCCGTGGGGCCGACGACGAGGCAGTGGCCGACGTCGCCGACGTGCAGCGAAAAACGGAACGGCGTCGAGCCTTCAGTCTTGGCGTAAAGCAAGGGGGCGCCTGCGAAATGCTCGTCCCGTTCCGCCCCCGCCCACACGGCGGAGAGCGGGATGAGGTGCGCGAGATTGAGAGTGGAGATCGGGGGCTGGCGAACATTGGCATAGACATGGCCGGGGAGGCTCCCGAACCAGGCCTCGAGCGCGTTCACGCCTTCGACCGTGCAGGTGAAATCGCGGCTCTGGACGATCTTCTCGACCAGCCGCAGCTTTTCGGCAGCGAGCGCGGGATCGCGGTCCCAGACGGTGATCGTCGCGGTGACATAGGCGATGCCCGCCTCGTCGGCGCCAAGTTCCTGCAGCGCCAGGTCGGCGTCGGCCGCCTTGTTCGAGGCATCGCTGTCCATCAGAACCGAGGCCTCGTTGGTCATCACCTCCTTGAGAATCGCGGCGACCGATTTGCGCTTCGCGAACCATTGCCGCCGGATCCTGGTCAGCAATTTGGTCGCATCGCTCTTGTCGAGCATGATCGCGCGCGACGACCAGCGATAGCCGAAGGCCTGGCGGTTGAGTTCGTCGAGCAGCCCGGGAAAGGTTAGGCTCGGCAATCCGGTGATGGTGAGCGTGCGCAGGTGATGATCGCCGAGCCGTGGCTCGAGCCCGCCGACGAGCGCCTCGTCGGCGAGCAATGCATCGAGATAGGCCGGGGTTTCGGGAACGCGGACGCGCTGGACCTTGGTCGAAACGCAGCTGTGCAGATAGGTCAGCGTCTCGCCGTCATCGAGCCATTCGGCCGCGGGCATGAAAGTTTCGGCGAGATGGAGGATGCGCGACGTGCGATCGATGAAGCTCGCGAGCAGTTCCTTCGGATCGACGCCGGTCTTGGCACGCCCCTCGTAAAGCCAGGCCTCGGCACGCGCCGCCTCCTCGGGGGGCGGCATCCACAAGAGGGTCAGATAATAGAAGCTTTCAAAATGCGCCCCTTCCTCGCGAAATTGTTCGCGGCGCTCGACATCGACCAGTTCGGATACAGCATCGGGAAACTCCGAAACCGGATAGGACAGGGCCGGGACGCGCTGCGCCTCGACAAACACCGCCCAGCCCGAGCCCAGTCGCCGCAGCGCGCCGTTGAGCCGCGCAGTGACCGCGACGAGTTCGGCGGGCGTGGCACTGTCGAGGTCAGGCCCGCGAAAGCGCGCCGTGCGCTGGAAGGCGCCGTCCTTGTTCAGCACCACGCCCTCCGCCACCAGGCAGACCCAAGGGAGAAAATCGGCGAGGCGGGCGGATTTCGATCGATATTCGGCAAGGTTCATCATGGGCACATCCAGACGGGATATTTGAGGTGACGCCGGGCGACGTCGACGAATTGGGGGTCGCGGCGCGCGGCCCAGACCGCGAGGGCGTGCCCGACCGCCCAGATCGCGAGGCCGACGACCCAGAGCCGCAGCCCGAGGCCGACGGCACCCGCGAGCGTGCCGTTGACGATCGCGAGGCTGCGCGGGGCGCCGCCGAGCAGGATGGGCTCGGCCAGCGCCCGGTGAACGGGCGCGAAATATCCGGGCGCCTCTCCTTCCCGGCCCATCAGACGAGCGCCCCGCCGCCAAAGGAGAAGAAGGAGAGGAAGAAGCTCGATGCCGCGAAGGCGATCGACAGGCCGAACACGATCTGGACGAGCCGGCGGAAGCCGCCCGAGGTGTCGCCGAAGGCGAGGCTGAGCCCGGTCACGATGATGATGATGACCGCGACGATCTTGGCGACCGGTCCCTCGATGCTCTCGAGGATCGACTGCAGCGGTGCTTCCCAGGGCATCGACGAGCCGCCCGCCCAGGCCGGCACGGACATGGCAAGCGAGACAAAGAGCGCGGCTGAACCAAGCATGGCGCAGCGCGCGCCATGCCGAAGAGCATGGGTCATCGGGTTTCTCCTTCGTGAGTGACAAGCGGGATGAGGCGGTAATCGCCGGACGCGGCATCGATCCCGTCGACGCGCGCGAGCTCGGATAGGCGGCGGCCGCTGCCGTCTCGCGTGAGGACGGCGACGAGGTTGATCGTCTCGGACAGCAGGACCCGCGGCACCGTAACCACCGCCTCCTGGATAAGCTGCTCCATGCGGCGCAGCGCGCCGAGCGCGCTGCCGGCATGGATCGTGCCGACGCCGCCGGGATGTCCGGTGCCCCAGGCCTTGAGGAGATCGAGCGCCTCGGCCCCGCGCACCTCGCCGATGGGGATACGGTCAGGGCGAAGGCGCAGCGACGAACGGACAAGGTCGGAGAGCGACGCGGCCCCGTCCTTCGTCCGCATCGCGACGAGGTTGGGTGCGTTGCATTGCAGCTCGCGCGTGTCCTCGATCAGGACGATCCGGTCGTTGCTGCCTGCAATCTCGGCAAGCAGCGCGTTGGTGAGCGTGGTCTTGCCAGTGCCGGTGCCGCCTGCGACCAATATGTTGAGCCGGCCGCGCACCGCGGTGCGCAGGACGTCCGCCGCATCTGCGGACATGATGCCCGAGGCGACATAGTCGTAGAGCGCGAAGACCGCGACCGCCGGCTTGCGGATCGCAAATGCCGGCGCCGTGACGACCGGTGGCAGCAAGCCCTCGAAGCGCTCGCCGCCGTCGGGAAGCTCGGCCGAGACACGGGGCGCCGCGCCATGTACTTCGGCGCCGACATGATGCGCGACGAGACGAATGATGCGCTCGCCGTCGGCGAAGCTCAGCCGTTCGCCGCTGTCGTCGATCCCCTGGCCGAGCCGGTCGACCCAGAGCCGGCCGTCGGGATTGAGCATGATTTCGGCAACCTCGGGGTCGCCAAGCCATTCGGCAATCGCTGCGCCCATCGCGGTGCGCAGCATGCGCGCGCTGCGTTGCTGTGCTTCGAGCCCGGCGGAATCTGTGCCCATTGCAACCCCGTTCCAGCTGGCCGGACAAGGGCGCCCGGCGCGGCGGGGTCGAGTAAGAGACGCATGAAAGGCGCGAAATCAACAGCGCAATGCGCGCGGCGTACTGTGGCGTAGAAAGACAGGCGCTGGCGTAGGCGCCCCGAAGCGAGGCGGCCGCCACCAGCCGACGAATCGCGGCGTGGGGCTTGTGCCGCGCCCCATTTTGACAAGAGTGTAATTATGACTGATTCGGGGTCGCATCCGTCAGACGATGCCGCGTGCTGGGCGCGGCTCACGGACAAGCAGCGTGCTTGTCTCGATCTGCTGCTTGCGCATCAGACCTCGAAGCAGATAGCGCGGCACCTCAGTATCTCGAAGCAGGCCGTCGATTTGAGGCTGACGACCGCGCGGCGCATCCTGGGAGCAGACAGCCGGGCTGAGGCGGCGGTTCGCTATGCGCGCCTCAAACAGACCTATGATCGAATATCATGTGATGCGGTCATACTAGCCCCGCAGGCTGAACTGCTGCCATCCGATTTTCCGGACGGAGAGTCGGCTGCATTAGCACTGGCACACAGCGCATCGCTCCCCGAGCGGGCTGATGTTGCCGATGCCCCGACCAAGGGTCTCTGGAGACACGATCACCCCCGCCTGAGCAGGGTCTGGATCATGACGGCCATGCTTGTCGCTCTGATCCTGCTCATATTGGCGGGCGTGACGATCGGCGAAACGCTGACACGGCTGATCTCCGGCTGATTCTTCCATCCCGTGCATCAAGGCGCCGGGGTTCATGCTTCCGGCGGAGGAGAAGTCATGTCCAAGGAAATTGCAATTTCGGCAGCGCGCCTGGCGCGCGATGTGCCAGCGGCCGAGTTCAGGCTCGACGAGGCGCTCATCGCCGTGTCGACGCTGATGACGAGCGCGGTGATCGCCCGCCGGGATGTCGCTGGCGTGCCGGCGACGAAGGGTCAGGCGACGATCCGCCGATTGATGAAGGCGCAGATCGCTCTGGTCGACGCCAGCGGCGACATCCTGCGGGTTCATGGCGCGCTCGCCGAGATCGGGCGCGAGACCGCGGGCTATGATCTGCATGAATGCCCGTCGGTGGCACAGGCCGGGACCAGGGCGCAGGGCGCTGCAGCCTGACCCCGGTTGACCTCGAGCAATGGCCATGAAAGTTTTGCAGCGTGCGTGTCGCCCTGTTTCTAGCTTTCTTGGCCATTGCCGCCGGTTATGCCGTCTGGAAAGGCGGGGGGCCGGAACGGGTGATGGCAGCGATCGCACTGACAATGGTGGGCTTGGACAAACTACTCCACCTTTTCATTCCGCCGAATTTCGTGTCGCTCGACACAGGACATCTCGTCATCGACCTTTTTGGAGCCGGCTCCACCGTCGCACTTGCGCTCCTGGCGCATCGTTTCTGGCCGCTCTGCATCGCCGTTTTGCATCTGGTGCCGCTGCTGGCCCATACGAGCCGCCTATTGAGCGCGGGGATGCATCCGGCGGCATATCTCGCGATGCAGGTGGCGACCTCATGGCCGGTACCGGCGATCCTCATCCTCGCAACCTGGCGGCACCAGCGTCGGCTGGCGCGCGGCGACAGCGAGCCATGCTGGCTGAGTTCATCGCGGCCGTCGACCCCGACAACAGCGCGGCCCTAGCCGAAAAGCTGCTGACAAAGCATGGCTCGCTCGCGCGGCTGCTCGCGCGCCCTCCCGAAGTGCTGGCGCGCTCACTGGGGGAGAACAGCCGGGTCGCGGCGATGTTCGTCGCGGCGCGTGCGCTTTCGCTGGAGGCCATGCGCAGTGATTTTGCCCGCCGTGCGATCAATCCGGTTGACCCCCAGCTGCTGCAATATCTGCGCGCATCGATGGGGGCGCTGGCCGACGAGACGCTACGCGTCTTGTTCCTCGATGCATCGCGCCATCTGATCGCCGATGAACAATTGCATCATGGAACGGTCCGGCAGCTTGCCTTCTATCCGCGCACCATATTCTACCGGGCTTTCGAGCTCGGTGCCGCCGCGATCATTCTCGTCCACAACCATCCGAGCGGAAATTCCGCGCCGAGCGAATGCGATGTTGCGGCTACCGAGCGGCTGGCGGAGATCGGCAGCCTGCTCGATGTCGAACTTCTCGAGCATATCGTCGTCACCGCGAGCGACCACCGGATGATCCTGGCAGGCGGCTCGTCCGCAGGCTCGCGGCTTTCACCCAAGATTATCCTCCGTGACGAGGGGGGAGACTGGTCGAGCGCCCCCGATGCGGGCCGGGCGCTCGCCAATGCCCAGCGGACATCGCGGCGCCGGCTGCTGCGGCGCCAGTTGGTGGGGGCGAGGGAGCTCTTCGGCGAACCGGCATGGGACATGCTCATCGACCTGTTCATTCATGAGGCGGAGGGAAAGCCCGTGTCGACCAGTTCGCTCTGTATCGGCTCGGGGCTGCCGATGAGCAGCGCGCTGAGGCTGCTTCAGCGACTTTGCGATATGGGACTGGTGACGCGCGAGCCCGACCGGGCCGACGGAAGGCGTAACTTCATCCGGCTGGCACCCGACCTCGGAAACCGGCTGGTGGCCTATTTTGCAGGTGGTGAAGATTGACAGGAGGCGCACAGAGCCATTGCTCTACCCACGACCGCCTCGAGCTTGGCCTTCACCGTGCAGACGGTCGCCGCGCCGATCCAATGCAGCGGCCCGGGCATCGTATCGACCGCCCGCAGGAGCCGCCGCAACCGGCGCCAGCCGCACCCATTTGGCAACCCCGCACCGGCTTCATAAGAGCTGCTCGCCTGCGCCGAACTGGTCAGCGCCGATACCGACGCCGCCATCAGAGTGGTCCATGACTTGCGGCGGTCGGCGGCGGCTTCCATACAGGCTTCGCGTTCGCGGCCGGTGGGGGCTCGCCCCTGCCGGACTGTTCGGCAGGCGCCTTCTCCAACGATTGATGCCAAAGCGTGGCCTGCGCATGGGCCTCGACGAACGCCGGTTGGCGCGGCTTGCCGCGCTTCGCGATATGATCGGCGGTAAGCCCGATGCGCGCGACGGGGAAGCCATCGGGGAACAGCAAATAGCCCTGATGGCGCGCAAGGCGGAGTTCGCTTTCGAAGACCGCGGGCCGGGTCTGGCGCTGCCGGCCAAGCGTCATCCGCGGCTTGTTATCGCCGTCGCCCAGCGCATTTGTCATGGTGCGAACCTCGACCTCGCAGGTGCCGATCGTCTCGCTCGCCCAGCGGCGGGACTCGCCGTCGGTCACCTGGAGGAAAAGCTTGGTGTTGCAACAGCCGAGCATGGATTCGGCAAGATCGTCGCCGTAGCGATGACGCATCTGCCCGATGGCCTGGAAGGTCAGCACCACCGCCGCCCCGAACTTGCGCCCCTCGGGCAGCAGGCGCGTGAGATTGTCGACGCGCGGCAGGTCGGCCAGTTCGTCGAGCAGGAACCAGACACGGCGAACCGGCGACGGAGGCAGCGCGAGCATGGCGCTCGCGGCGCATTCGAGCCAGCAGGCGAGCAAGGGCTTGAGCGCCGAAAAATATTCCTCCTTCCGGGGCACGAAGATCCAGGGCTTCGCGCCCTTCCGCTCGTCCAGGCCAGCGATGAATTCGCGAAAGGCGAAGGGCGCTTCGCCCTCCTCGGGCATGCGCAGGAACTGGATCAGGTTCGCAGCCTTGGTGAGCATGAAAAGCACGCTTCCGGTGGCCCGGTCGGCGTCGTCGGAGAAGGTGCGGGCCGACGAAGTTTCCTTCAGCCAGCCCTTGAGGTCGTCCTTGTCGAGCGTCTTCAGTGCTTCGAGAAGATCGAGGAGGGTGCATCTTTCCTCTTTCCACAGTTCGCGGATCATGTTGGCGACGAGGATGCGGCTGGTCTCGAGCCAGACGTCCTTGGCCCTGTCACTGGCCTCTGCGATGAGCTGGTGCGCGATACGATCAGCGTCGGCGGGGTGCGCGATCTCGGCGAAGGGCGACCAATAAGCGCAGCGGGCATCGAACGGGTTGAGAATGATGTCGCCGCACTCGGGGCGGTAATAATGCGCGATGAACTCGCCGCTGGTGTCATAGACCAGCGCCGCTTCGCCGCGCGCCGCGATCCCGTCAAGCAGCTGGCGCAGCACCGTCGTCTTGCCGCTGCCGGTCGTCCCGACCATCGCCATGTGCCGCGTTTCGAGGCGGCGGGGAAAGGGGATGGGACCGATGGCCAGCGGATGCGCGCCGGCTTCGGCCCGCGCCTGTTTCGCAAGCTCTGTCTCGCTGGCGACCTTGGTGCCGCCAAGCACATGATCCCGAAGCGCCCGCTCGCGGCGCCGCGCCGCGATGTCACGAAGGAGAAACAGGCCCGCCAGCCATGCGAGAAAGCCGAGCAGGCTGCCGCGCAGGATGAAAGATCGGGTGATGCTGGCCCGGCGGACAAAATAGGGGTCGGCCGCGACGGTGCGAGCCGGGGTCAGATAGTCTCTTCCTTCATAATGGATCACTATCCCGGGATCATCTCGGCTGCCGGCAAACCATGACAAGATTTTCGCATGGTAATGGGTGCCGCTATCCTGCACGATATGCGGATCGAGCATCAGATAGGGCGCGGCCAAGCCGCCAAGCGCGATCGACGAAAGCATGATGGCGATGTGCCGTTTGAAACGCCGCGCCTGGCTGAAGCGAAGATGACGGCGTAGCGTCTCGGCATGGAGCCGGCGGTCGTAGGGCTCGCTCATGACCGCTACCTTGCTGCCGCCCGTTGCCGGTCATCGGCCCCGTAGATCTCGGCGGCTACGGCGTCGTCGGCCTTGGCGCCCTGCGCGCTGCGCCGGGCAGCGCCAGGGCGGCAGGAGCGCCGCGCCAACACCGGGTAAAGTGACGCGCGGGAATGCGAGTGGATTGCGCGATCGGCCATCACCTAGCCTTTCGTGACCGCAGCGGGAAAAGCCGATCGGGCCCGGCGCCAGGCACGCGGCCATCGCCTCCCGGCGCGGCGGATCCTGGCGACGATGCAGCGCCGGGGTCATTCTCCAAGCCCCTCATACGGACAGCAAAAATATCGGCGCCGCGCCAACCGGGCGCTGGGGGGAGCTGAGCTTCGGCGCGGCGACCGCGCGAGCCGGCTTCGAGGTCGGGCGCAATCGCTGCGACATAGGCGAGTGTTTCGGCGGGCAATTGACGGCGCCCGGCGACATAGGCGTCGACGCGCCCGGGGCCCGCATTATAGGCGGCGAGCATCAACCGAAGGTCGTGATAGCGATCCCACATCGCGCGCAGATAAGCCGTGCCGGCGTGGATATTGGCGCGGGCGTCGAAGGGGTCGGGTCCGAGCCGATGCCTTTCCGTCAGCATCGCCCATGTCGCGGGCATGATCTGCATCAGGCCCCTCGCGCCCGCTCGCGAGACGGCGCGCGGGTTGCCGCGGCTTTCGGCATGCATGACGCGCCAGATCCATGCCTCGGGGATGCCGAAGCGCCGCGCCGCATCGGACACCGAGGCCGCGTAAGGATGCACAGGCAGCGGCGCATCGGCTGCCGCCGCGATGCTCGGCACTGGCGCGGCAAGCGCGGCTGCGGCGGCACCCGCGTGAGCGGCGCGGCGCAAGGCGCGCGCAAAAATGATGCCGCGAAGATCGGTGGAGCCGGTCATCGATCGGCGGCGCCGCGCGCAAGCGAGGGACGCGCGGCGGCCTTGCTCGCGTCGCGCCGGCGGCCGAATGGCTCGAGGCTGCTCGATATGGCTCCCCCAAGCTCGAAGATGGGCGGGATGGAGGCGCGAGGAGCGCCTGCGCGCGGGTCGCTCGATGCACCGCGGGTGAAGAGCGGCTGCGCCGTGCCGATCAGCCCGGAAACGGGGATCGGCCCGAAATAGCGGCTGTCGAGACTGTCGCGCGCTGCGTTGATCAGGAATATCTCGCCATGCGCGACGGTGCGGCATCCGGTCCAGATGGGGAGCGGCCGGTTCGCCCGGTCGCGCGCCAGCGCGCGGGCGACGCCCACCCCGTCGATCGTCACGAAGGCGCCCGATCGGCAGACGAGCGCGCCGGGTCGTCCGGCGACACGCTTCAGAAGCGGCACATCGGGCGGCAGATATCCGCGCGCGCCGAGGAAGCGTGCAAGCTCGGGCGGCGGCACGATCGCGACAAGCTCGCCGGTTTCGGGCGCTGCGCCGACATGGATCCAGTAGAGGCCTACCGCGGCACTGGCGCTTGCATTCCAGAGGAGACGCGGCGCCGGTTCCAGCCAGCAAATGGCGGTAAAGAGCGCGCCGAACAGCGCCGCCGCCGCGGCGCCAGAGCCAAGCATCGCGCGGTTCGCGCGCCTCCGGTCCGGCAGCAGGGTCGAACATGGAAAAGGAGGAGGTCCGGACATCAGCGCGATCGCTTCCGCGCGGGATATACCGTGCTGATGCCGGGATCGAAGGTCGATGTGCGGCGGCCAAGGTCGACCCAGGCGTCGAGTTCTTCGATCGCATAGAGCACACGACCCCCGACCTTGCGGTAGACCGGCCCGGTTCCGTAGCAGCGGTGCTTCTCCATCGTGCGATCCGAAAGGCCGACGCGTTTTGCGGCCTCGGGGGTCATGAGAAAGCGCGGCGGGTGGGGGGTTGCCATGGCAAGCTCCTTGCAGACGCCGGATCGCAGAGCGCCGGCCGGCGGGCGGTGTCGCGTCATGGCGTAAAGCATGAGGCTGGGGGGAGCGGCTGAAATCTGCGGCTATTTTTGTCGCCCCGCGCGGCCCGACAGCAGGGCGCGGTAGCCGCCGGCTGCCAGCGCCTCAGCCTCGCGGATCAGGCGCTGGGTGCGACGGCGCTCGGGCGACGACTTCCATACCGCGCCGCGGCCGATAGCCAGCCGAGGGTAAACGAGCCGACTGGCGATGGCGTGGCTCGTGGCCTTGGCGGCGTTCCGCAGGTCGAGGATCGAGAGGAGCAGGTCGAGCCGCTGCGCCTGATAAGCGGTCGGACGCGGGGCCGCGGCAGGCGCGGATGCGCCGCCCCGCCACCGGTCTAAATCGCTAAGAGCGGCGAGGCGCGTCGCGGTCATCGCGTCGAAGGGGACTATAGCGGCGAGCGGGCCATCCCGCCGAGCGCCGCGCAGCCAGACCCGGTAAAATGATGCACCGCCGCCGAGGACTAGGTGCGTCCCCTCAGGCCCGCTATACCGGTGCGCAGGTTGCGGCCAGCAGGCCGGATCGAAGCGCGGCGTGGCCGGGATGCCGGGAGGCGCCGCGTCGAGAATGACGACATAGGGGCAGACCGCCGCGTCCCAGAAGGCCGGCGCGTCGACGGCCGGAACGCGGGGGTCGAGCGGGAAAGCTAAGTCCCCATCGCCGGGCCATCACCTCCTGCGACCCGGGCCGCGCGTCGCGCCGCGCGATCAGGCGGGCGTACTGGCTGCAATAATCCGGGCTGCGACGAAGAAATTCCTGGGCATAGCCGGGAAAGTCGAGGCGCGGTCGCCGAAGCGTTTCCTGTTTCGCCGCTGCCATGACCCCCCTCCCCGCAAGCCAGCAGATTCGGGGCTGGAGCGGCAAAGGCCAATTCCATGCCTTTGGGATATTTATGCCCATTAGTGGGTATCCCGCCCGGCCGCGCCGGGCGTGAGAGCGGCTCAGTCGCCGCGCCGCGCGGGACGGTTCACACGACCTTAAGCAACGAAGCGCCCACAGAAAAATCGCTTTTGGCGAGACCGCGGCCGGGGGCGGCGCGCGCGAGCCTGGGGGCCAGGTGCCGGCCCGTCCGGCGCAACCCCCTATCCTGTTTACTACGGGGGCGGGATACCGTCGCAGACCAAGCATGCGGTCTTTCGTTACGCGCCGTGCTTCTAAGTCCCCGGAACCCGGTGGACCTTTGCCACTTCGCCCACGACGCGCTCCAGCGATCACCGCCGCCGATTGACACTGCCGCGCCTCGCCAGGGCGTTCAATCCGCCGCGCGACTGCCGACTTTAACCCAAAGCCCCAAAAGACGGCTCCGTCGCACCGCGGGCGACTTCCGTCGCTTTCATAGAGAGCCTCGCCGGGCGCGACCTACCAATCGCGCTGCGGCCTGCCGCAAACGGGCGCGGTACGGCAAGGCGATTGCGCCAAGCTGCCCGGGGTTGGGTTGTCGATGCTCCCTGGTCCCTTCCGCGCCATCAACTCAGGAGGCCCGCCAACACTCGACGCTCAGAGGTGCGCAGGTGGGGGGCGGGGAAAAAGGGCAATTTATGAAAAAACGAAATATGATGATGGCCAGCTTGCTGGGCAGCTCAAGCGCTGCTTGCGTTCTCTTGCCGGCGAGCAGCTTGCTTTTTGTGGCGCCAGCCTATGCCCAGAGCCAGCCGGCGGCCGATACACCATCGCCCCAAACCGAGCAGCTTGTCGGCGTCGACGAGCCGGCAGACATGGGCGAAGAAATCGTCGTCACGGGTTCGCTGTTTCGCCGCACCAACACCGAAACTCCCTCGCCGGTTACAGTGCTCTCGTCGACAACGCTCGAGCAGCGCGGTTTCAACACCGTCGCCGAAGCGCTTCAGCGCGTCACCGCAGGCAATGCGGGCACGATGACGCAGGGCTGGAACTCGGGCAATAATTTTGCCGCCGGCGCTAACGCCGTGGCGCTCCGCGGACTGACCGTCCAGTCGACGCTCAGTGTATTCGACGGATTGCGTATGGCGCCTTATCCGCTCGCGGATGACGGCCAGCGCAATTTCGTCGATCTCAACACGATTCCGAACGCCGTCATCGAGCGCATCGAAGTCCTGCGCGACGGCGCGTCATCGACCTATGGGGCTGACGCGGTCGCCGGCGTCATCAACGTCATCACCAAAAAGCAGATCGAGGGCCTGCACGCCAATGGATCGGCGGGTGTTTCGCAGCGCGGCGACGCGGGCGAAGTCCGGTTCGACGCGACCTATGGTTATGGCAGCCTCGCCGATCAGGGCTTCAACGTCTATGTCAGCGGCGAATATCTGAAGCAGGATGCGCTATGGGCCCGCGACCGCGGCTATCCTTATAACACCTCCGACTGGAGCAGAATCTGCAACGCGGCGGGCTCGTGCCTTCCCAACCTCAACCCGAATGGCGTCAGCCCCGACGGCTTCTTCAACGGCTTCTCGGCTGTTCCGGGCGTAGCCGCCGTTCGTCCGGTGACGACCGACGGGGCAAACATCGGTTCGGGCCGCTTCGCCTATCTGAATCCGGCGGCGGGATGCGGACGTTGGGACACCATCCAGGTGACACCCGCGCAGGTCGAGGAAGCAGCAACGGCGCCGGCCAACGGACGTGTCTGCACCTATAATCCGACGGGCCAATATTCGATGCTGCAGCCCGAAATTGAGCGTTTTGGATTCACCGCGCGCTTTACGGCGAACCTCGGCGAGGATCATCAGCTTTACGCACAGGGCAATTTCTATCAGACCAATACCTTCTCGTCGTCGGCACCGCGCAGCTGGACCGATCGTCCGACCGTTCCCCGCAGCGGCGCGGTTGTCTATAATGTGATCGCGCCCGTCTATGTCTGCCCCACAGGCGTCGGCACGCTCAACGGCGTGGGAACCGGGTGCAACGCCACCAATGGTGTGCTCAATCCTTACAACCCCTATGCGGCCGCGGGGCAGACTGCCCAGATCCAGTTCATGCCGGATCGTCCAACAACCGACGAAACGTCCGGGCGTTCTCTGCGCGGTGCGATCGGCCTGTCGGGTTCGTTCGGGGACAGCTGGCGCTATTCGGCAGAATTCACGGCGTCCAACGTACAACTCAACCGCGTCCAGAACGGCTATGCGATTCCGCAGCGGATCATGGACGTCGTCGCGCGCGGGACATTCAACTTTGCCAATCCCGAAGCCAACTCGCAGGCGGTGTGGGATTATGTGATGCCGACGAACATCACGCGATCGGAATCGAACCTGTGGCAGGCCACCGCCAACGTCACGCGTTCGCTGTTCGAATTGCCGGGCGGCACGCTCGAAGCTGCCTTGGGCTTGGCCTATCGTCACGAATCGATCGATGCGCCCAGCGCCAATCCGCAGAACGATGCCCATCCCTATGATCGCTATTATGTGATCAATGCCGTCGGCACATCGGGCAGCCGCAACGTCTTCTCCGGCTTTGGGGAAATCAATGCGCCGATCCTCGATCAGCTCGAAGTCAATCTGTCGGGACGCTACGACAGCTATTCTACCGGACAGAGCAATTTCTCGCCAAAGGTGGGCGTCAAGGTCACGCCGATCCCGCAGATCGCTCTACGCGGTACCTGGTCAAAGGGTTTCCGCATTCCAAGCTTCAACGAATCCTTCGGTACACCGACCACCGGCTTCGTATCGCAGGGCGGCGGCACCTTCTGTGCGACCTATGCTGCATTCTGCGCGGCGCATGGCAACAATGCCTATGCCACCTCGCCGTTTTCGGTGGGCCTGACCAATGTCGGCAATCCGAAACTGTCGCCGGAACGGTCCGAAAATATCACGCTTGGCGCAATTTTCGAGCCGCTTCCGAACCTGAGTTTCACGGTCGATCTGTGGCGGATCAAGGTACGCGACCAGATCGTCGGCGTCAGCAACATCGGCCCGGTCATCGCTGCCTATTACGCCAACAACGGGGTAGTGAACATTCCGGGCTTCACCGTGACTCCCGGCGTTGTCGACCAAGCAAACCCCAGCGCGCTGCCGCACATCGGCACCATCCTTGCCTCCTATGCCAATGCCAACCGGCAGGAACTTCAGGGTGTCGATCTTGGCGTCAACGCACGGTTCGACCTGACCGACAATCTGCGCCTGACGAGCGCGTTCGAGGCGTCCTATCTCGACAGGAACCATCTGACGCTGGTCGATCCGCTGACGGGCGAAGCCCAGGATCCGCAAAAGTTCGAGGGGACGCTCAGCCCCTGCAACACGACGTCCTGCTCGGGTTCGCCTAAGTGGCGCGCCACGTGGCAGAACACGCTGGCGTTCGGCAATACGACGGTTTCGGCAACGGTCTACTACACCGCCGGCTATCACGTCTCGCAAGTCGATTTCGGCGCGACGCCGGGCGATTGCGCAAGCGCGGTAGACGCGGGTGCAGCGGCCTATCCGGACGGAAGCCCGGTGATGTGCAAGTCGAAAGCGATCTGGAACGTAGATCTGACCGCGTCGCAAAAAGTGAACGACCGTTTCACCCTCTATGCCAACGTCCTGAACCTGTTCGACACCAAGGCGCCGTTCGATCCGAACGCGGCCTATGGCATTTACGGTTACAACCCGGCGTGGGCGGGCCCGAACATCATGGGCCGCTACTTCCGCATCGGCGCCAAGCTCGACTTCTAGGATTTCGGTACCCAGCAACTGGGGGGCGGCGTTTATCGCCTCCCCCCTTTTTTTGCGCGTAATTGGCGGCGATAGTCTTGCCCGGAACCCAAGTCTTTTCTGATCAACCGCCGGGTGCGCAGGCAAATTCGCCAGTCTATTCGGGTCGAAAGCGCGTCAGCCGTCCGTCGGCATCGGCGGATGCGGTCCAGACGACCGCCTTATATTGGAACGCAAGCCTGTACCGCCGCTCACCGTCCGCTTTAACCTCGAGCAGTTCCACCGCTCGCAGCGGGCCCATGCCGCGCAGCATCGCGCGCGCGAATGGCGAGGCGATACTCGATGCGGCATCCTGCCCGGTCGGAGCGAACGCCGCCGCCGCGCCGGTATCGCCCGCCGCGGCCTTTGTCACCGCGACGCGAATATTCGCCGCGATCGCCGGGCGATCATCCGCGATGACGGGTTCCGGCGCCAAGGGCGGCAACAAGGTATCGATGATCGCCTCGGTGATCAGCGGGTGCAGGACCTGCTGGTTCGTCAGCACGATGACCGTCAGCTTGCGATCCTCGATGCGCCAGATGTCGGCAAGCGCCGGTCCCCCGCTATGCCCCGCCAGCGTGACGCCGCGATAGGGGCGCACGATCCAACCCAGGCCGAAAGGCGCGCGGCGGCCATTGGTCAACGTCGCCGCTTTCTCGAGCTCACGGACGCTTTCCGGTTTCAGCACGCGCCCAGCATCGAGACCTGCGAACAGCTTGGCGAGGTCTTCGATTGAAGAATAGAGCCCGCCCGCGCCATATCCTTGCGGCGCAAAGAAGAAATCGCTCGTCGTCAGCGTGTCGCCGCGCAGACCATAGATCTGGGCCCGTCGCGGCAGCAGGTCGCCGATGCGCACGGTGCCGTCATCGCTCGCATTGGCGAACGCCGTTGCGCGCATATCCAGCGGCTCGAACAGCTGCTTGTGCAAAAGTCGCGGCAAGGTGTCGCCGCCCGCTTTCTCCAATATGACGCGCAGTACCGCAAAATCGGTAAAGCCATATCGCGCCTCGCTCCCCGGGACATAAGCGAGCGGCGCGGCCATCGTGGTGGCGAGAATGCTGTCAAGCGTCGCATCGCGCGTCGCGCCGCGTTGCTCAGCCAGCCCCGATGTGTGATCGGCCAATTGCCTGACGCGGATGGCTGACCAACTGGCGGGCGCGTCCGGAAGCCAGCGCGTCACGGGGTCGTCGAGACCGAGCTTGCCCTGCTCGACGAGCCGCATCAGGAGCATGCCGGTAAACATCTTGGTTGCCGAAGCGAGCTGGAACCGCGTGTCGAGCCCGACCGGCGCATCCCATTCAAGATTGGCAGTGCCATAGGCCGCGATCTTCACGATCCGCCCCTGCTCGACGAGCGCGACCGCCACGCCGGGAATGTGGTTCAATTCCATTTGCCGGCCGACGATCAAGTCTATTGGATCGGGACGGGGCGCGCAAAGCGCTGGGGCGGCCCAGGTGCCGACGGCGGCTACAAAGAGGATCGCAAGCGTTCGCGATACCCTTTTGCTCTTACGCCGGCTCATACTGTCCGAAATCCGCATCGCGCGTTTCCTTTGGTCTGTGGCCCGTTCCTGCCGCGACGCCCGCTATGCTAATGATGACATCGGGATCAGCAACCTTGATGAAATGAACCCGCCTAAAAGCCAATGGCACGGTCCGGATTTTCATCCAGACCGTGCTATCGTACCCGCTTGGGGTGGGACTAATCCCCAAGGGGCGAGACGTCAGAAGCGTACCGTGAGACCGCCCATGACGCTGTTTCGCTTCGTGCCCGCGAATTCCCCGGCATATCCGGCCTGGACGCGGACACTGTCGGTCAGGTCGAGGCCAAGGCCGACGGCGACGCGCATCGCGGTCTTCTCGCGCTCGATGCCGTTCACCACGATCGCGCTGTCTGCGCCGGTGAATTGGCCCGAGACGATGACGTCGCCATCGCTCAGCATCTGGCGCACGCCCAGCTGGGCATAAGGCGTGATGCCGATGCCCCCGGTCTCGAAGCGGCCCGACACATTGACGGCCGCCTCACCGAACAGGCTGCTCTTGCTGCCCTTGTCGATGGTGAGACCGAAATCACCGGCGCCCTGCTCGACCGCCGCGCCGCGGCTGGTGCGGACATAGGTCACGCCCAGTTTCGGTGCGATCGACCACGAACCCAGCTGCACCTGATAGTCGACGCCCAGATCGACCACCCAGCTATTGAGGTCGTATTTCGCCTTCGCCTCGCTGTCGCTCACCAGCAGCCGGCGATGGGTCTCGGCCTTGCCGCCGCTGACCGCCAGCAGCCCATGGATGCCAAAGCCGCCCAGCGTCGCGTCGGCAAAGACACCGCCAGCCAGCGCATCCATATCGGTCTTCGCGCCCAGGCCACCGATCGTCTGATCGCTGTTCAGGCCGCCGAAGAACAGGCCGACCTGCGCATCCTCCCCGAAGCCGTAGCCGACGCCGCCGAAGAAGCCGGTGCGGGTCAGATGGCTGCGCGAGGCGCCGGTGTTGCCGCCGGTGGCATTGACGTCGGCACTTCCGGTTAGGAACTGGCCAAAGCTGTACAGCCCGCTATGCCCAGCCTTGGCCGCCTTGGCGCTTTGCGCTCCATCGACCAGCGACAGGCTGTTCTCGATCCCGAGTTGCAGCGCCGAGCCATAGGCTTCGGGCGTGAGCTGGCGGAACGCCGCCTGGTTGACGACGCCTTGCGCATCGACGAGCATCGGCAGCCCGGCCGTGAAGGCTTGCACGCCATAACCGCCGCGCAGCACCTCATTGGCATAATCGACACTGGCGTGGATGTTGGTCGGATAGGCGTCGTCGTTGAGGAACTCGCTCTGGATCTGGAGCTTGTTGCCGTTCTGGACGACGAAGCCGAAGACGTCTGCCGACTTGTTGATCGTCGTGAAGCGGCCGGTGATACCGCCCTGCGCCACGACCAGATCGAGCATGTTGCCCGGCGTTCCTTGCAGTACGCCGGTGATGTCGATCGCGGCGCCGTTCGCGATGGTCAGCTTGCCCGAGATGTTGAGCAAGTCGCTGACCGTCGGCGAGACTTCGATGAGCAGGTTGGAACCCGCCGCGAAGTTGACATTGCCGTTGACGGTCATCGTCCCCGGCGATGCGCCGGGCGAGAGCGTGCCCGCAACATTGATGTCGGCGTTCACGATACCCGCCGAGCCAAAGGTCGCGCCATGGGCCACCTCGATCGCGCTGCTCGAGGAGATGACGCTGCCGGCCTGACCGATCAGGCGTCCGCCGGTGATGCTGACATTGTCCCAGCTGCTGGTGCCCGCGATCGAGACCACGCCGCCCGCGACGTCGAACTTTTCGAAGCTGCTATAGTTTGATCCGTCGAACGCGGTTGGCGCGGCATAGGTACCGCTGGTGTTGAAACGCAGGCGATCGGTGCCCGCGCCGCCCGTGACGGTGCCCGAGATGCCGTCCAGACCGGTCAGGGTGAGCGTGTCGTCGCCATCGCCGAGATCGACATTGCCCTCGATCGACCCGGCGACGATGAGAGTGTCCGCCCCCACGCCGCCCGTAACATCAGCGATCAATTGCTTGCCCGCCAGCACATTGACGGTGCCGTTGTTCAGGAACACGCCGCCGGTGTGGGCGGCGTCCTCGTCGATGCGCAGCTCGCCCGCGCCGGACGCTTCCAGCCGCTCGAACCCGCTCTGCTGCAGGCTGCTGAGCAGGCGCGTCGTGCCGGCATTCTGGATCAGCGCCAGCGTGTCATTGCCTTCGCCGCCTGCCACAACGCCCGCGACGGTCGCGCCGCTGCCCAAGGTGAAGCGGTTGTCGGCATCGTCGAAGATCACGCCCGACGCGGTAAGGTGGGTGTCTTCGCCAAGTTCGAAATTGCCGCCCTTCACATTCACCGTTTCAAAGCTGTAATTGCCGCCGGTGAGCGCCAGCGTCCCCTCGCCTTCGGACACCAGATCCTCGAACGAGATGATCTGCGACGCGACCACGGTGCGGCTATCGGCCGCGCCCGACTGGACGCGGAGCAGATCGCGACCCGCGCCGCCGTTGACGGTGCCTTCGAACTTCACGCCTTCGCCGATGATCAGCTCATTATCGATATCGCCGGTGAAGTTGACCTGCTGGCCTGCACCCAGATCGCCAGTCAGGGTAAGCGGCGATGCGCCCGACACATTCGCGATTTCAAAACCATACATGCCCGCGATCGACGATGCACCGGTCAGGTTGAGGTTGAGCGTGTCGGTGCCTGCCCCGCCATCGAGCGCGCCTTCAAGCAGTCCCGAAAGCTGCATCGTCAGCGTGTCGTCGCCGCCGCCAAGCGAAACGCCGCCCGTCAACGCGCCCTCGATGGTCACGGATTGCGCGCTCTCGTCGCCGATCACATTGCGAACCGAACCATTGCTGCCGGTGAGCACCAGGTTCGCATTTTCGAGCAGTTCGAGATTGTTATAGGTCTGCCCGGTGTCGAGATTGACCGTCAGCGTACCCGGGCCATAAGCGCCGAACGAGTCGAAGTTGACCACCGAGCCGGGGATCGAGCCGTTGCCGCCGTCGAGATTGAACACGAAGGTGTTGTTCCCCGCGCCGCCATCGATCGTTCCGGTCACGGTGCCGCCGCCGCGTGCGATATAGCGATCGTCGCCATCGCCAAGATCTAGATCGCCATCGATCGTGCCGGCGTTGGTGACGACGTCGTTGCCGCCGTTCATATAGACGCTGCCATCGACCGTTGCGCCGGCCTTGAGCGTCAGCATGTTCGCGCCATTGTTGCCGCCGATATCGCCGCTGAAGGTGACGCCTTCGGCGATGCTGGCGTTACCGCCGTCTTCGCTGGCCAGCGACACGGTCGCGCCGTCGCCGAGCAGCAAGCGCCGATAGCCGTCGGTGCTCTGGTCGATGTTGAGCGTGCCAGCGCCTTCGGCGGCTAGCTGTTCAAAGCCGGTGATATTGCCGATCGAGCTCAGATTGCGCGTCTGACCCTGCGCCAGTTTGAACGCCAGCGTGTCGGTGCCGTCGCCGCCGTCGGCAAGGCTGTTCACATTGCCCGTACCCTCGAGCGTCAGCTTGTTATTGCCTTCGCTGAAGTTGACGCCGCTGGCCGATGTCAGCGAGGCGCCGTCGCCGATGCTGAGGTTGCCGGCGATGTCGACCGAAGCGAAGCTGTAACTCTCGCCATTCAGGGCCAGCGTGCCGTCGCCGCCGGTGATCAGCCGCTCGAACGAGACCAGCTGTCCCGCGATGATCGTGCGGTTGCTCTCGGCGCCGGTGTTGATCTCGATCGTATCGGTCCCGGCACCGCCGTCGGCGCGTCCGTTGAAGGTCGCCCCCGTATCCACGATGAACTGATTGTCCGCCTCGTCGAAGTTGATCGACTGGCCCGCACCCAGCGTGCCCGCGAGCGTCAGCGAGGCGCTGCCGGCGACATTCACCACTTCGAAATCGAACAGGTCGTTGACGGTCGAGGCCGCGGTCAGCTTGAGATTCAGCGTATCGGTGCCGGCGCCGCCATCGAGCGCGCCGGACAGCTCACCGCCCAGGTTGAGCGTCAGAGCATCGTCGCCGCCGCCGAGAGAAACGCCGCCGGTCAAGGCACCGTCGATCGTCACATTCTGGGCGCTGTCATCGCCGATGACATTTTCGACCGAGCCGTTTGAACCCGTAAGGACGAGATCCGCCCCTTCGAGCAGTTCGAGATTGGTATAGGCCTGTCCCTTGTCGAGGTTGACCGTCAGCGTGCCCGGACCATAGGCGCCGAACGAGCTGAAATTCAGGACTGATCCCGGAATTTCCCCCTCGCTCCCTTCGAGGCGGAAGACGAAGGTGTTATTGCCGGCGCCGCCATCGATGTCACCGGTCACGATCCCGCCGCCCGATGCGATATAGCGATCGTCGCCGTCGCCGAGGTTCACATTCCCCTCGATCCGGCCCGAATTGGTGACGACGTCGTCGCCCGCCCCCATATCGACATCCCAGCCGATCGTGCCGCTATTTTCGAGGCTGTCGTTGCCGCCGCCCATCGAAACGCCGCCCGCGATCGTTCCGGCGTTGACGATCTGTTCGTCCTGGTCGGTTCCGGTGAAGGTATAGCCGCTGTTGCCGTTCGCCGACGAAACATTGTCCCCGGCATCGACATGCACGGCGATATCGGCAAGTTGCAGCGAATCGGAGTCGATATTGCCAAAGATCGATACCTTGCCCGATCCCGCGGTGCCCTGCAGTCGGGTCAGCGCCTCGAACCCGAAGAACTGGCCTGCATTGATGCGCTTGGCCATGTCTCCGGTGAGATCAACCGCGATGATATCGTTCCCGTCGCCGCCATAGGCCGATCCGGTCAGGCTGCTGCCGCCGCCCAATACATAGGTATCGTCGCCTTCGCCCAGCCGCAGATCGCCATCGAGCTTTCCATAGTTGCGGAACTGGTCGTCATAATCGCCCAGATCGACATTGCCCTGGATCAGGTTGCGATTGGTGATGCTGTCGGTCGTGCCCGACGTGTGGATGGCGCCGGCCAGGCGGCGATAGGCTTCGGGCACGCCCTGGTCATCGCGGAACAATGTTTCCGCATGCCCGCGAATTGTTCCGTCATTTTCAAGCTCGAAGTTTGCGCCAGCCGCCCCGTCGCCGCCGACGATAACGGCGCTGGAGCCGGCGCCCATCGCCTCGATGGTGCCGCTGTTGACGACACGTCCCTTGGCGGTGTCGCCATTCAGCCCGATGACGACGGCAGCATTGAAACGGACGGTGCCATCATCCGAATTCGTCCATGCCCCGCCGTTCGCGGAAATCAGGCCACTGTTGACCAGTGACGACACCAGCGTCGGCTGGTCCGGATCGAGGCGCGATACGATACGGACGCCGCTACCACCCATCCCGTCGACCTGGATCGTGCCGCTATTCACGACGTCATTGTGGGCACTGTCGAGCGAGATGCCGCTCACTCCGCGACCGGTCGTTTCCACGTGCCCTTCGTTGCGGAAGCTCAGGCTGTTGTCGACATCATAGCTGATGTCATAGAGCCGGACGCCGAATTGCTCGTAATCATAGAAGGATTCGCGCGCGCCGCTGTTGCGGATCGTCCCGGTGTTCACGACGTTGGCAAGCGGACCATCGGAGTTCGAGGCATCGAACTGCATCCCCACTGCATGATCATAATCCGACGTCGTTTCGATCGTCCCCTCGTTGCGGAACTCCAGCGTTTTTACCGCGCTGCCGAGTTCACCGATGTTGAAGAAAACGCCGTCGCCGTCGGTCGATCGGATCAGCGCGGTGTTGAGGAAGCTGGTGACGCCTGCCCGGCCATAGACGCCCTTGGTGCTGACGACATCGGCATTGTTGGTAAAGCGCATACCGCGCGCCACATTGGCAATGTCGCGCAGATAGACGCCGAAGCCATCGGCATTGATCTTCGCCGTGTTGACGACCGAGCCATCGCCGACGAGCATCAGCCCGGCGTCGAGCGTCTGCGACGCCGCGACGGTGACGATGGTGTCGGCGCCCGATGCTTCGATCCCGTGCATCTCGAAGCCGCTGTTGCCGTTGCCGAGAATGTCGTTCGACAGCGTGTTGGTCGCGCTTGCGACAAAGGAACGGCCATAGCCGTCGAGGCCTTCGCCGCCCTCGATCGTACCGGTCACGCCATTGGTCGCGCCGGCATAGAGGAACATGTCTTCGCGATCGCCGAGATCAACGTCGCCGGTGATCGTGCCCGAATTGACGACCATGTCGGTCCCATTGCCACCCTGAACGGCGACGCGGCGGCCATCGACCATGCCGCCGGTGATCGTTCCGGCGCGCGTGCCGCCTTTCGAGAAGTTCCACACGGTGTTGCGAAGCACCAACGTGCCGCGCAGGCTTTCGACCGCGGCGCCGGTGTTCGCGCTGATGTCGCCGACATTTTCGATATAATTGTCGCCGCTGGCCGCGAGAACGCCGCTGGAGCCGCCGATGATTTTGCCGAGGCCGCCGCTGGCTTCACCAGTGCCCGAATCACCCTCGGTCAGAATATTATAAAGCTTGCCGCCTTCCAGCCGGACCCCGATGCCGGAGGCGTCCGGATTGCCAAATTGCCCGCCGACGGTGATCTTGGTCGAATTGAAGACCCGGCCGGAGCTTTTGATCAGCGTCACGTCCGGGAAGGCCCCATTGGTCGAATTGACCCAGGTATTGGCTTCGAGGAAGATATCCGCATTGCCGCCGACAATCGCGGTGCCTTCCAGTATCTGGACGCGCGAATTTTTCCTCAGCCGCAGCGATTCGGCGTTGGTAACGTCGATCAGACCCTTGAAGGTGCTTCCACCACCAACGTCGCCCTCGATGATGAGCGAGAGCTTTCCGTCGCCCCCGCTACCCTGGTCCTGCGAAGTCGACCCCGACATGACGCGGATCGCCTGCTGCGTTGCCTCGGGCTGGTCGGCCGCCGCCACCGAGAAGGTCAGAACGACCGTGCCGTCGCCCGCAAACTGGAGCGGCCCGTGACGCAGGTTCATAAACGCATTGTCGGGCAGCTTCGACGGATCGCTGGGGATCGGCGAGCGCGAACGGTTTTCGAGCGTCAGGACCGTGTCATTCCCCGACGCTTCATAAACCGTTCCGCCGTCGAACGGCGTTCCAGTCGCCGAGTCCGCGCGCACGAACTGCTGCGTCGTATTGCCCTTCGGTTCGGTAAAGACGACATTCTGCGTCTGGCTGGACGTTGCACGGAGCCACACCGTGTCGCGCCCGCCCGCATCGGTAAGCGGGCCGGTCGTCAGGCCGGTCAGATCGAGGACGCCGGTGTCGGCATTGACGCGCGAGATGTCGACGACGACCCGGTCGCTACCCGCGCCCAGCTCGACCGCGACCGGGGCCTGCCCCTCTTCCAGAACGACCGTCTGATCCTGCGCCCGGGCAGACGCCGCCATCATCAGGGGGACGAGCGCGCCGCCGAGCAGAAGCGCAGCCCGGCCACGGATTGCTGCGCTGCCGCGGCGGGGAGAAAGGGCTGCGGAATTGATACGGTTCACTGGAAACATCCTTCGGTTCGATTGCGTTGAAGCTGGACGCGCGTAAGGCGCTCGCCGTGCCGCTAGAATGAAGCGAAGGGTGCAGGCCGCGCTTTTGCGACCGATCCGGACGAGCCAGCGATGAAAATTCCGCTGAAAATTCAAGCCGGAACAGACGAAGGGTGCGCAGATCGCCGTCGCGGTGAGCTGCGCACCCTTCTTTCCCGGGGAGGGAAATCAGTTGATGAGGTCGACCAGCAATTGCCAACCGCTCGCGTCATGCCGCCAGATGCGGACATAGTTGTGCGAAGGTTGCGCACCATCGAAGGTCAATCGACCATATGTCGTCGCCAAATCCTCGGCGCGCGAAACCCGCATGCCGAATCTTTGGGCTGTGGAGACGCGCAGATTATCGTCGGCGGCATCGGCGGCCACCGCTTTTGGAACCCTTCCTCGCTGCAGCCGCAAGACGAATCCGTCGTCTGCGAGACGGCCAGGAATAACCGCAGTCCCCTGCGCGATGACTTCGGCATTCAGCGCCGCATCTGCATCGATCACGCCCGACGGTCGTCGACGAGGGCCGGGCTGCCCCTGGCGCATAATTGCGACCTCACCCGGCAGACCGGCCGGCGCAGACGCCTTGATCGGCAGCAGCCCATGATCGAGAAGCCAGCCCCACCGGCCATCGGCGCCGCGCACCCAGACGGTCAGCGTATCGCCGTTCATGACCTCGGCGCCATTGAACAGACGATAAGGTCCGGTGGTGAAGCCAAGGTCGCCCGATCGCGACATGCCCGCGATTGCAGGTTTCCATTCGAGACGCACACCGGGCGTATCGACATTGCCTTGCAGGACTTCGAGCGCTGGCGCCGGGTCGGGCCGCATCAATATGCCATCGGGCGCGGCATAGCGGCGGAACGCTGGCGCGATGCCGATCCGCTGGGCGTCGGCCGCAAAACTGAGCTCGGTCGCGATCATCCGATCGACCGGATCGGCGCCGGGCTCCGCGGCCAAAGCGCACGCGACGAAAAGCGGCAGGACAAAAAAGGACAGCGGCCGAGCGAATAATCCAACGCCGCTTCGAAATGGGGTGACATGAGCCATTCCCCCAACCGGCCTTACTTTCGCCGCGACGTAAACGGCGCTGCGACCAGCCCCGTTCGCCCCGCGACAAGCCCGTCTACAAGCCTTGTCGCGGGACCAGGATCAAGCGCTAAAGCCGCAGGGCCCGGACGACATTGGATTGGAAGTTGGATCCGACCTGAAGCGTGGCGCCATCGTTCAGAAGCAGGCGCAACACCCCTTTGCCGGGCCGCTCGATACCCACGACACTATCAATGCGGACCATATGCGAGCGATGGATCCGGATCATGATCTTCGGGTCGATACGCTGTTCGATTTCCGTCATGCGCGCCCGCAAAATATAACATTTGGTCGCCGTGTTGAGCAGCACATAATCGCGCGCCGCTTCGATCCGGTCGATCGCCTCGATAGGCACGCGCACCGCGCCTCCCCGTCCAGGGACCCATATTCCATCGTCATAGCCAGCTTGGGCCCCATCACCTTGATCCGTCCCGGAGGCCGCTCGCGCGAAGGCGTCGGGATCCGGCAGAGCGCGGCGACGGCGGACGCGATCGATCGCCATTCGCAACCTGTCAAAGCTGACTGGCTTGAGAAGATAGTCGACCGCGTCGACGTTGAAAGCTTCCATTGCGAAATCGTTGAAGGCCGTGACGAACACAAGTTCGGGCCGGCGCGGCGCATCGGCCAGGCGATGCGCCAGCTCCATCCCACTGACTTCGGGCATTTGTATATCGAGGATGACCATATCGGGATCGAGCCGCGCGATCTGACGCCCCGCTTCCTCGCCATCTGAGGCGCTTCCGACAACTTCGACATCGTCCATCTTATCGAGCGCCACGCGCAGCCGCCCGACGGCAAGAGGTTCATCATCGACCAGCAATATACGCATCACGCCGTCGCCCTCTTCATTGCCCGCCTCAGCGGAAAGGTCAGCACCACAGCGAACCCGCTGTCGCTCGCGCAGATATTGACGGCGGCATCGTCGCCATAAAAGGCCGCCATTCTGCCCCGCACATTTCGCAGCCCCGATCCGCTCGCTTCTCGATCTCGGGGCGGAGCGGCAACCGCTCCGCCTCCATCGTCCTCGACCATCAAATGCAGCCGGTCGCCCACCTGACGGCAACGGACAGTGAGCGTCACCAGCCGGCGCGAAGTCTGCACGGCGTGCTTGACGGCATTTTCGACAATCGGCTGTAAAATAAATGTCGGCACGCGGGCGTCGAGGAGAGCGCTCTCACAGTCGAACGTCACCTGCAGACGCCCGGGAAAGCGAGCCGCTTCAATATCCAGATAGGCCTGCGCGATCGCCCACTCTTCGTCCAGCGTCACCTCGGCCTCGGGGTCGGCCTCGAAGGTCAGGCGCAGGAAGTCGGACAGCCGCATCGTCATCCGGTCAGCTTCCGCCGCCGCATTCGTGACAATTAGCGATGAAATGGAATTGAGAGTGTTGAACAGGAAATGCGGGTTGAGCTGGAATCGCAGGGCGGCGAGTTGAGCGCCCTGGGCGGCGCTGCGCGCCTCGACCAAGCGTCTCGCGCTATCCCGTACCGCATTCTCGCTAAGCCGCAGGCCGAGCGCCAAGGCATAGAATCCGTATATGAGGACGAAGGGCATCAGGCTGCGGTTGAACAATTCCGCCAGCGGCATCGACCGCAATCCCATCGACGGACCCAATATCTGCATCAATATTGCGTCGATCAGCGCATGCAGCAGGGCGAGCGCCGTCGTGACAAGCGCAACAATTGCCATCATTGCGGGATTGGGCAGCCGCCGGGCGAGCATGATGAACCCGGCGAGCGCTCCGCAGAATATGACGCCCAACCCCAACGTCATCGCCTGAAGGGCTTTCAGCGCATCGGGTATCGGTTTGCCCGAGGCGATGTCCTGCGCGGCCCACAGTAGAAGTACCATGACCCAAAATATCAGGGTCATCGCTGCGCCAAGCGCAAAACCCTTCAGTTTGAGGCGGAAAGTCGGGAGCCGGTTCACGGCGCGCGTCTTAGCACAGGCTGACGTTTCGGCAGACCGGATTGGTCGCATCAAGGTCCGCGTTGGTCGAATTTCGGACGGGCATGATTTCGTCGTCGCTTGCGCGTCGAGCTTTGTCGCGCACCCATCGCCAGACCGCCCGCCCCCTGTGATTGCGCATGGAGGGCGCGACAGTCGCGCCGTGGAGAAAAGCGATGATCACATCAGCAACGCGCCGCCGGCTGGCACTGGCTTTGCGCCTATCGGCTATATTGATACTGGGAGCGGATGCCGCCGTGATGGCATTTCGTCCAGAGGCCCTGGCGGCGGAATTTGCAGCAACCGGCTTTGAAGCGGCGCAAGCACCGCAGATTGCCGCCATTCTCGCCGTCTCGATCCTTCTCTATGCCATCCCGCGGACAGCGCTGCTCGGAGCGATTTGCATCACCGGCTTTCTTGGCGGGGCAATTTGCGCCCATGTCCGACTGGGCGAACTGGCCTCACCCCCGCAGTGGATATGCGTAATCCTCGGGGTCATGACCTGGGCGGGCGTGAGAGGTTCGAAGAGCTGGCAGCCTTGGCTCGACTATAGTGAAACTGCAGATAGACAGTAGAGATGAGACGGTCGGACGACATCGGCGGGGTGCCCTCTGACGCCCCGCCGATGTCATGATCAGCACTTCTTCTCGTCGAATATGCCCATCAGCCGCTGCTTGCGCTGGTTGCGCTGGAGCATCGCCTCGGCATCCTCTTGACCAGCGCCGCCCATCCCGCCCGCAACGGACCCGGCGGCGCCCATTGCGGTAGAGGCAACCGCTCCGCCGCTGCCAGCAACCCCGAGGATCGGGCTGGCGGCACCGAGCATCTTGAGAAAGCCAAGACCCTTCTTTTTCTTCTGCTTGGCACTCGCATCCGCCTGCCGCTGCCCGTCGAGCGAATTGATTTCCGCAGCCAGCGCCTCGCAGCTCATTTCACGGTCTCCAGGCTTTACCGTTTGGAAGGCCGGCGCCTCCGCCTGCTTTTTGGCATAGGACGGCGCGGGCACGAGCAATGTCGCCGCGATCAGGCTGCCCAGTATCGACCATTGAATTTTACGCATTATCGGCTCCTTGCACATTGATCAGGTCAAAGGCCGAACTTGCCCCGAGCCTATCCATCGCGAGAGGCGATTGCGATCAAGCCCGCCCCTGCCGCGTTCGGACTGGCTGCGCAGTGGATTGAAATGGACTGGCAGTACCAAGCGAAGAAACGTCCGCCGGGACTGTAGAGCGATCTTTGTCTTGCAAATGTCGGACTTGGTCGCGACGAGAGGCCTGTTTGTCGCGATATCGGCTAGGCGTCCTGACCGCTGACGCTTGGGCCGACTCGCCCGCCCGCTAATCTGCCCGCAACCCGGCAAGAACATGCGCAGCAATGAATCCGCCGGTTCTCAAGGAGGAAGCATGCAGGATCGCAGTTTTATCGCATGTGCCGCCGCATCGCCCGCGGCGCGGGTTTCGCTGATCCTGTGGGGTTTCGGCTTTGCGCTGGTTGCAATCCTCGCCGGACTGATGGGGCGAGGCTTTTTGGTGCAGGCCATGATCCAGCTGCCCCTGTGCCTCACCGCGCTGAGCCTGGCCTTGGCGCTCTTTTTTCTCTGGCAACGCCTCGAGCCGGCCGCGCCGGCGCTGCGCTGGCCGTCAATCCTCGTCGGCTGCCTTTGCGCCGGTGCCCTTCAGAGCGCACTCGATCTTGTGCTTTATCGGTGGCTCACGGACATATTATTTCCCGCATGGCGAAGCTGGACCAATATCGATTTTACGCGAATAGGTTTCGTCTTCATCCTCTACACCTGGACTTTCTGCCTCAACGTCACGCTGTTCTGGGCCCTTGGCATCAGCGAGCGCGCCAAGAAGCAGGAGATGCTCGCCGCGGCCGCCGAAGCCCGCGCACAGGATGCCCGGATCGAAGCGCTACGCTTCCAGCTCAACCCGCATTTTCTGCTGAACACATTGAACGCGATATCGAGCCTGATCGTGCAGGGCCGCCCCGCCGATGCCGATGCCATGACGATGAAACTCGCCACGTTTCTCCACATCAATCTGGACGGCGATGTCAAAACGCCCATTGCACTTGCCGATGAGATTGCGACGATCGAAGCCTATCTCGACATGGAAGCCATTCGTTTCGGCGAGCGGCTCAAGGTCGAAATCGACTGCCCCACCGATCTTGGCAAGGCGCGCGTTCCAGGCTTCATCCTTCAGCCGCTAGTCGAAAACGCCGTCAAATATGCTGTGGCTTCGTCGCGGCTCGGGGCCACGATTTCCATCGTGGCCCGCGCCGCGGACGATATGCTGACAATCTCCGTAAGCGATGACGGGAGAGCCGAACTGCCCGTACCGGCAAATGGAACAGGGGTCGGACTTCGCAACATTCGTGACCGGCTGGCCGTCCTTTACGGAGAGAGGGGGCAATTGCACACGTCGGCCAGCGAGTCCGGTTTCACCGCGACCCTTCATATTCCGCTGATGCCCTGCCAAGCCCGCGGAAATCGCGCCTTGATGGACGTCACGGCGAGAAACCCATCCTATAGCCGACGTGCGTTCGGAGGCCGATCCTGATGCAGGTTGCAGCATTGCCATCCATGAGATGCATCAAGAATTGCGTCACGCGCTTCAAAAGACACGGAGCCGGCGAACCGCGCGCCGCCTTACCCAAAAGTTGAAGGCAGAGCAGCTGAATCGGAAATGATGATGGCGGCGCTTGGGCCTTATCGATGAGGTGCAGAATGAAATTTCGCAGTCTTTTACTGGGAGCCTCGCTAGCCTTGGCTCAGATTGCCGCCTCCTCGCCCGCGCAGGCGAGAGAGCAGGTCACGCCGCGCACAGATGCGTCTCCGGACGCGGTCATACCGCTGGAACGCTGGCGCACCCGTTGGATGCTGCGCGCCGAGATCGGAGGGGCGGAACGCAAGCTGCTGCTCGATTCCGGCGCTGGTTTGACGCTGCTCCATCCCGATGCTCTTGCGGCAGCAAAGTGCGAGCTGTGGGGCCGAGTGACAGGCTTTCGGATGTTTGGGCAACGGGGCGATGGTCCCCGTTGCAATGCCATGGATATCGTCATCGCCGGTCGCGCTTTCAGGCCGCCGCTTCTGGGCGCGATCAATCTCGGGAAGCTCAATCCTGCCGACGCCGAACTGGAAGGCATTGCCGCGCTCAACATGTTTGAAGGGCGGGCCATTACCCTCAACCTTGGCGAAGGCGAGATCATCGTGGAATCTCCGGCGAGCCTTGCTGAACGCGTACATTCGATGCGTCCGTTCCCGATCCGCTTGAAGCGCGAGGTGGAGGGCACCGCGCTCGCCGTTATGGCGGAAGTGCCTACGCCGCGCGGCCCCGTCTGGATGGAACTCGACTCGGGCAATGGGGGCACAGTGCTGGTGGCGAAGCACAACGCCTCGCTATTCGGCTTGCAGGCTGACGCAGAGGGGCCTCAATCGGGGCATTTCAAGGTCGCCGATGGCGTCGAAATCGAGTCACAGCATATGTTCACGCCCGACATGATCATGGATGGCAATCTCGGCATGCCCTTTTTGCACGACTGGATCATCACGCTCGACTTGCGCGAGGGTCGCGGCTGGATCATCCGAAATCCCGAAGCCGGCCCCGCGCCGAAAGCGGCACTTCCGAGCAAGAGTTCACCATGAATTAGCAAATCGAAGGCTTATCAGAGAGCATCAAGGGCCGGCTGCGGTCAGGCAGCGTTACAGCGGCATATTCAGATAGCGGACGTTCTCCCCCGGCAGGGACATGTCGTTGAACACGGTTTCGTCCGGCACGCCATGGCGTTACGCTTTGCCGATAACGCTGCTCCAATCGAGCTCGAAGCGCGCAAGATATTTGCGCAGTCTATCCGCGTCGTTGGTCGATTTGCGCTGCTCTCGCGAGGCCGAGAATAACTGCCGACCTGCGGCGGAAAGACTGCCACAATCGCGGCAGGTCCTGACCACATAGGCGAGCTGAACGCGATCGAACGGATCGATTTGGGCGAGCTGATCGGATGATAGAAGAACGTCGAGTTCATCCCCAGCCTTCTTGTCGCTCGACCAAAGCGAACGAAGCCGGGACGTTTCCAACGCGACGGTGTCTACGCCGATGCGCCCCGTCTGACTCAGCGTAGCCATGCGCGTAACACTTGCGGCGAGGTCCCGAAAGTTGCCGCGCCAGCGGGCGCCGGGATCCTCGGCGAAACGAAGATAGCGGTCGCGCGCTTCCTTGTTGAACGTCACCCGCGTTCCCTCGCGTTCGGCGAATCGCTCGAGCTCATAGTCGAGGTTGGGGGCGATATCCTCGCGGCGTTCGGCCAAGCCCGGGAGGCTGAACGTCCACAGGTTGAGACGCGCAAACAGGTCCTCGCGGAACCGCCCTGCGGCCACCTCGTCTACGAGGTCGCGATTGGTGCCGGCAATGAGCTGGAAGGCGCTTGCGGTCTCCTTATCGGAGCCTACCGGGAGGAAGAGCCCATCTTCGATGGCCCGCAGGATCATCGCCTGCTCGTCGAGGCCAAGCTCGCCGATTTCGTCGAGAAAGAGCACGCCGTTGTCGGCGGTCTTGAGCAGGCCCGGGCGATCCTGGACCGCGCCTGTGAACGCGCCCTTGCGGTGCCCGAACAGCGCCGACATCGCGCTGTCGCCCTTGAGGGTCGCACAGTTCACCTCGACGAAAGCGCCGCCGATCTGGTGTCGCAGTTTTTTGAGCTCATAGATCTTGCGCGCGAGTTGGCTCTTCCCCGCGCCAGTGGGCCCCATGAGAAGGATCGGCGCACGGCTACGCACCGCGACTTGCTCAATTTCGTCAATCATGCGGTTGAAGGCGGCGTTGCGGGTCTCGATACCATTTTTGAGGAAGCTCGCGCTTTCGGCGCTCGCCTCGGCAAAGCGCGTTGCGATGCTGTCGTAACGCGAGAGGTCGAGATCGATGACCCCCCACGTCCCCACTGGCTGCGGCACACCCCGTTGCGGCTGCGTTTGGAGCAGCCTGCCGGGCAAGTAGCGCGCCTCGGTCAGCAGGAAGAGGCAGATCTGCGCGACGTGCGTCCCGGTCGTGATGTGGATCAGGTAATCCTGATTGTCGGGATCGAACGGAAAGCTGCGCGCGAAGTCGAGAAGCTTTCCATAAACCTCTTCGAAGTCCCAGGGATCGTCAAAGTCGAGGAGGTGCGGCGCCACTTCGGTTTCGGGCGACACATCGTGGATATCATCGGCCACATATTCGGCGAGGCGGCGGTGGTGGGTGCCATGCAGCAGGACGAAGCGATCAACGCGTAGATCTTGCTGCATGCAGATGCTGACGGTCGGCCGCCACTTGTTCCAACGGGAGGGACCGAACTTGGCAGCGTCCAGTGTCGAGCCAAGGAAGCCGATGACGGTGAGCGGTTTCATAATCTAATATTATACAGAAATATAACTCATGATACAGATATCTCTTTCCGCGACGAGAGTGTCGGGCGAAGCGGAAATTTTTGTTCTATAAATACGGTTATATAACAATGTATTATGAAGGAAGCGCGCTTCGCGAGTCCATTTGGCACGGCTTCTGCAAAGATATGGGCGTCGGGGTTCACGTCTCCCGACAGGACGAAGCGATGGGGCGGCCGGAATAGGCCGGCCGCCCCAGAACGCATTTGAGCCGATGTGAAAAATGTTCGGCAAGGCTCGCCTCAACGCGTTGCTTGCCGCAAAGAGAAAGCAGGAGGTCAGCGATGACCGAGACGACTTACGAAGTGCTGAATGTAGAGGGCGGACGCCCGGTCAAGATGTGGACCCGCGGCGTTCCCGTGGAGGACATGGCGCGCGCGCAGCTGACCAAGGCGGCGCAGATGCCGTTCGTGTTCAAGCATGTCGCGGCGATGCCCGACGTCCATGTCGGCATCGGTGCGACGGTCGGGTCGGTGATCCCGACCAAGGGCGCGGTGATCCCGGCCGCCGTCGGGGTGGACATCGGCTGCGGCATGATGGCGGCGCGCACCTCGCTGATGGCGCACGACCTGCCCGACAGCCTCGAGGGCATTCGTTCGGCGATCGAGGCGGCGGTGCCGCACGGCCGGTCGGTCGGGCGCGGCCGTCGCGATCATGGCTCGTGGGGCGATCCCCCGCAGGCCGTCGTCGACGCATGGGCGACGCTCGCCGAGCGCTTCGGACGCATCGTCGCGAAGCATCCGCGGCTCAAGAACACCAACAACCTCACGCATCTGGGGACGCTCGGCACGGGCAACCATTTCATCGAGCTCTGCCTCGACACCGAGGCGCGGGTGTGGGTGATGCTGCATTCGGGATCGCGCGGCGTCGGCAACGCGATCGGCAGCTATTTCATCGAGCTGGCGAAGAAGGACATGCGCAAGTGGTTCATCAACCTGCCCGACGAGGACCTCGCCTATTTCCCGGAAGGGACCGACCATTTCGACGATTATGTCGAGGCGGTCGGCTGGGCGCAGGACTTTGCGGCGCTGAACCGGCGCATGATGATGGCGAATGTCATCGCCGCGCTCCGGCTCCAGATCGCCAAGCCTTTCGAGGCCGCGGCCGAGGCGGTGAACTGCCATCACAATTATGTGACGCGCGAGAACCACTTCGGCGAGAATGTGCTCGTCACCCGCAAGGGGGCGGTGCGCGCGGCGAAGGGCACGATGGGTATCATCCCGGGTTCGATGGGCGCGAAATCGTTCATCGTGCGTGGGCTGGGCAACGCCGAAAGCTTCGATAGCTGCAGCCATGGCGCGGGCCGCGTCATGAGCCGCACCGCAGCGAAAAAGCTCGTCACCCTCGACGAACATGTCGCCGACACCGCGGGCGTCGAATGCCGCAAGGACGAAGGCGTCATCGACGAAACGCCCAAGGCCTACAAGCCGATCGAGGCGGTGATGGCGGCGCAGGCCGACCTCGTCGAGATCGTCCATACGCTGAAACAGGTGGTGTGCGTGAAGGGGTAACCCCCCTTCAAGCCGCCGTCCAAAGGGGGACATCATGCGCGACTGGGTCGCCGAATGGCGGCAGGAAGGCGATCTCTTCGTCTGGCGCTATCCAAAGCAAAACAAGCATGCGGGCGAGTGGCATTTCACCGGCGATCCGGCGGGGTGCCGCTCGATCCGCAACCTTGTCGACCGAATGGCGGGCGGCGAAGCCTGTCATCGGACGATGCGCCTCGGACGGGTGACGCCCGAGATCTCGGCAGTTCCCAACTATGGCGAACCCAAGCCGGATCGCTTCGCCTCGATGCGCGTCGCCTTTCGACCCGACGCAGGCGAGATGGCGATAGAAGAGGATGGCGACCGGTTGATTCTGACCTTTGGCAACAAGCAGGTTCGCGATCTGCGCACCGCCTTTGCCGATGTGGAGGTCGGGAACGGCGATTTCGGCATAGGGCCGTCCGACGATCGCAGGATAAAGCCTTGGCATTTCTGGTGGATGCCTTGATCGACCGGATTTTATAAGCAGTAGATGGACCATGATGAGTATCGAACCCGCCATCCGGCACGAAATAGAAACCCGCCTCGCCGCCATCGAGGCGGACGATGGCGTGCGCCTATTGCTCGCGATTGAATCGGGGTCCCGGGCGTGGGGCTTCCCGTCGCCTGACAGCGACTATGATGTGCGCTTCCTCTATGTGCGGCCGCGCCGCGACTATCTGGCGCTGAGCCCGGCACGCGACGTGATAGAGCGGGAGATCGTCGACGAGATTGACCTCAACGGCTGGGATATCCGCAAGGCGCTGGGGCTGATGCTACGCAACAATTCGGTGCTATCCGAATGGATTGAATCGCCAATCCACTATCGTAATGCACACCCCGTCGTTGCGCGGATGGCCGACCTCATCGACCGCCATTTCGATCCCAACGGCTTTGCGCTGCACTATGCGAAGCTTGGGCGAACTTCCGTCGCACGCTGGCTACAGGATGAGAACGAGGTCGCAGTGAAGCGCTATTTCTATGCGCTGCGCCCGGCGCTAGCGATCGGCGTGTTGCGGCGCGACCCGACGCGCCGGCCGCCGATGCAGCTGCAGCGGTTGATGGCTGAAGCCGATCTGTCGCCCTCGGCCACCGAGGAGATCGAGCGCCTGGTGGCGATGAAGGCGGCCACGCGCGAGGCGGGACCGATCGCGCGCGTGCCCGAAATCGACGCGCTGATCGAGGGCGAATTGGCACGTGCCGGCGAGGTGCCGGCACGCCCGCCAAGTGACGCCTTCGCCGCCGAAGCGAACGACCTGTTTCTGGATTTGGTAGAATACACATGATCATCATCGACGGATCGGAAGGCGAAGGCGGCGGACAGTTGCTGCGCTATGCGTGTGCGCTGTCCCTGCTCACGGGCGAGCCTTTCACAATCGAGAATATCCGTGGCGGTCGCGAGAAGCCGGGGCTCATGCGTCAGCATGTCACCGCAATCGAAGCCGCATGCGTCATCGGCGGCGCGGAATGTTCCGGGCTTGCCGTGGGCTCGACCGGCATCAGCTTTCGGCCGGGCGCCGTCACGCCCGGAGACTATCATTTCGCCGTCGGCACGGCGGGCAGCACGGGCCTCGTGCTCCAGACGATCATGGTCCCGCTGATGCTTGCCAATGCGCCCTCGCGTCTCGTGATCGAGGGTGGCACCCATGCCTTGGCGGCGCCTCCGTTCGATTTTGTCGAGCGGACGCTTCTCCCTGTCATCAACCGCATGGGTCCGCACATTACGGCAAAGCTGATTCGGCACGGCTTCTTCCCCCGTGGTGGTGGCCGCATCGAAATAGATATCGAGCCCGCCCCGCTTCACGCGATTGAATGCGTCGATCGCGGTAACGCCGGTCCGGTGCGAGCAACCGCGATTATCGCGGGCATCCCCTTTGACGTTGCTGATCGCGAGCTCAAAGCAGCACGGAAGGTGCTCATAGAATGGCCAGAGGAAGCCTTCGTGACGCGGCAACTCCCCGCCGACCAAGGGCCGGGCAACGCGCTCCTGCTCGAGGCTAGCTTTGAGCATGTGACAGAGCTGATGTCGGGATTTGGAAAGCTAGGTGTTCCCGCCGAACGTCTCGCGAAGACGGCGGCGAAGCGCATGGCGGGCTATCTCGCATCAGGCGCATTCGCTGGCCCTTATCTACAGGATCAGCTCTTGCTGCCGATGGCCTTGGCCCGGGGCGGCGCGTTCACGACGGTCAAGATCAGTCAGCACACGCGAACGGCCGCCAGCCTGATAGAACGCTTTCTTGGGGCTGGTTTCAGGATAGCCGAGTACGAGGACAGCGCTAACTTGGTGGAGGTCGCCCGATAGGGCAACCTCCATTCCTTGAGGCCGTTCGCAAGCCAATGGGGGTTCAGTTTGGGTCTCGCCTGAACGGCCCTCGGCGAGTGATGCCTCGTCGCATTAGCCGCGCGGTCTTGGCCTCTAGCTGTCGGTCGGCTTTCGGGAGTGAAGCCCAAAGAAGCTGACGCTCGAGCCTCGCCGCGCGTAAGGAAGGCTCCCGACTCCATGAGCCGCAAAAAGAACGACACCCGTGGCTGCATTCCAGCTGATCGAGATGTCGAATACTGATCGTTAGCCGTCGCGCGAACGAACTTGCGATGACCGCGCAACTTCGCGGGCCAGATCGACGAAGGCCTTGAATGCCGCGGGCGGATTGCGGCGGCTGGGATAATAGAGGCAGAGCGGCGCGAGCGGCGGCGTCCATTGGTCGAGGAGACGAACCACCCGGCCCGCGTCGATATCTGCGCGAACATCCGATTCCATGAAGAAGCCGATGCCGATCCCGTCGAGCACCGCCATGCGGGCCACGCTCGCTTCATCGAGGATGATCGGACCATCGACATCGACCTGGACGGGCTCGCCATCGGATTCGAAATGCCAGCGGTACATCGCACCATTGGGCAGGCGGATGCGAATGCATTGATGCGCGAGCAGGTCCGACGGAACGCGCGGTACTTCGCGATCCGCAAGATAGTCCGGAGAGGCAACCACGGCATATCGCCGCGCCGGTCCGATCGGGATCGCGATCATGTCGGCAGGGACGAGGTCCCTGCTACGCACGCCGAAGTCGAACCCCGCCGCCACGATATCGACTAGGCTTCCTTCCGTGACCATGTCGATCCTGACCCCTGGGAAGCGCCGCAGAAATTCAAGAACAAGCGGCGCAAGGATTTCGCGTCCGGCCGTGGCGAAGGTGTTGATGCGCAACGTCCCGATCGGCGCCGCCTGCTGAGAGCGCACGCCATCGAGCGCCTGGTAGATGTCCTGCAAGGCCGGCTTGACCTGATCCACGAATCTCCGGCCGGCCTCGGTAAGGGCGACGCTGCGTGTGGTGCGGTTGAACAGGCGCACGCCCAATTGCTCTTCGAGCTTTGCGATCGCGTTGCTGAGCGCGCTGGTCGAAACGCCGAGATCGAGTGCGGCAGCGCGAAACGAACCCCGCTTGGCGATGGCAACCACGGCATCAAAATCTCCGAGGCTATAACCGCGCATTATCCTGATATCCGCAATTAGACATCCCATTTTATCCCACTTATCCGGACGAAAGCCAAGGCTTACCTTCCGCTCAGACAGCAAAAGTCGAGCAGGAGACAGACAATGGCCTTTGAACTACCCGGCGTGATCGCCGCCTATTTCGCCGCCGACAAGATCGGAGCGTCGCAAGCGATATCGGAATGCTTCACGCCGGATGGCGTCGTGATCGACGAGGGCAACAGCTACGTCGGACGCGAGGCGATCCGGCAATGGATGGCGAACGCCTCCACCCAATATAGCTATACCGTGGAGCCATTCGCCCTGGCGGAAGAGAATGGCCGGATCGTCGTCACGAGCCATCTCACCGGCAATTTTCCGGGCAGCCCGGTAGATCTTCGGTACTACTTCGTCATCGATGGCGACAGGATCGCCCATCTCGAGATCGTCCCGTGAAGGATTTCGTCACCCTGAAAGGGAAGCGCGCCCTTGTCACCTCGGGCACCCGCGGTGCCGGCGCAGCGACCGTGGCGCTGTTCCAGCGGCTGGGCGCGCATGTCCTCACCAGCGCGCGGAACAGGCCCCAATCGTTGCCTGAGGTGGAGTTCGTGGCGGCCGACCTGTCCACGGCAGCCGGTTGCGCTGCCATGGTTCGGTCCGTGCGAGAACGGCTCGGCGGTCTCGATATCATTGTCCATATGCTGGGAGGCTCCCAAGCGCCGGCTGGCGGCTATCAGGCGCTCGGCGACGACGCGTGGCAAAAGGAGATCGACTTGAACCTGATGCCCGCGGTCCGCCTCGATCGGGCGCTCCTTCCCGCCATGGTAGCGCAGGGATCTGGCGTGGTAATCCACGTGACATCGATCCAGAGTAAATTGCCGCTGCCCGAGGCGACGACCGCCTATGCCGCGGCAAAGGCAGCGCTGTCGACCTACAGCAAGAGCCTTTCGAAGGAAATCTCGCCCAAGGGCGTGCGCGTCGTGCGCGTCTCGCCTGGCTGGATCGCGACCGACGGCGCCGCAGATCTGGCACGCCGGCTGGCAACCGTACATGGCGTCGATCTGGAGCGAGCAGAGCAGATGATCATGGACTCGCTTGGCGGCGTGCCGATCGGCCGGCCCTCCGAGCCCGAGGAGATCGCCAGCCTGATCGCCTTTCTCGCCTCGGATCGCGCGGGCACCATAACCGGCGCCGAATATGTGGTCGATGGCGGCACGGTTCCGACTGTGTGAACGACGAAGCAGTTCGGCGTTGGGGGCGATTGATCGTGGCGTCCGCAGGTGGTCAAAGCCTGCCTCGCGGTGCGGGCATGATTGGTCCGCAGCATTTTCAAAATTTCGTGCCTGTTCCTCCAACGGCTCCCCCGACCCAGTGGTCAGGTCCCTTTTTTGGGCGTCATGTCACAGTCGGGGATTGCTGCTCGTCATACATGCTGAATCACCATCAGCATGAACAGGAAGGCAGACAAGATGAAGCGATTGAACTGGTCCGAGGTAGCTCCTGACGGAGCCAAGGCTCTCTACGGCGTGCACCAATATGTCACCAAGCATACAGCACTCCCGGCCGAACTTATCCACCTTGTTTTCCTCAGGGTCTCACAGATCAATGGATGCGCGCACTGCATCGATCTGCACACCCGCGATCTTCTGAAGACAATGCAGATCGACAAGATCGCCTTGCTACCGGTCTGGGAGGAAGTCCCCCATCTTTTCCCCGAGCAGTACCGCGCGGCTCTTGCATGGGCAGAGGAAGTCACGCGAGTCAGCGAGACGCATGCGTCCGACGAGGCTTATGCCGCTGCTGCCGAAGCTTTCGAGCCGAAGGATCTTGTCGATCTGACGATCGCGGTAGCGGCGATGAACGCGTTCAACAGGCTGGGCGCGCCATTCCGCCTCCCCGTCGCTGCGAAGCCCTGATGTCGATGCGGGAGCTGCTCCTTGCCAGCTCCCGCTCCGATCGCATCGGTTGGCGAAGGCGGACGACCCGCTTCTTGCACTCGAACTTCAATGCGCGGCCCTTCGGTCATGTAGCCATGCGCAGCAGTCACTTTTCTATTTTTTAGAAAACAACGGATAATTTTATCCGCCTGTTTCGCACAAATTCTCCGTTCTAAACCGGCGTCACCCCGAACGGATCGGGCTCCGGATCAGCCAACAGGAGTGCCAGAAATGTCGATCAAAGCTACCCCGACCCCCGCCAAGGCGCTGCTGGATCCCAGCAATCATGCGCTCGTCCTTATCGATTTTCAGTCGCAGATGGCGTTCGCCACCAAGTCGATCGCACCCGAACTGCTGCGCAACAACGCCGCACTGGTTGCAAATAGCGCCGCCGGCTTCAATGTCCCGACCATCCTGACCACGGTTGCCGAAAAGAGCTTCTCGGGCCCGATGTTCAGCGAGATCACCGACGCCTTTCCTGGGCAAGCACTGCTTGATCGCACCAGCATGAACACCTGGGAAGACGCCGCGGTGATCGGCGAGATCAATCGCATTGGCAAGGAACGGCTCGTGTTCGCCGGCCTCTGGACCTCGGTCTGCATCGTCGGTCCGGTACTCTCCGCGCTTGAACAGGGCTATGAAGCTTATGTCATCACCGACGCCAGCGGCGACATCTCGGCCGAAGCGCATGAGCGCGCCGTCGAACGCATGGTGCGGGCCGGCGCGAAGCCTATCACCTCATTGCAGTATCTGCTCGAACTGCAGCGCGACTGGGCGCGCGCCGAGACCTATGACTTGACCACCGGCATCGCTCGCAAATGGGGCGGCGCCTACGGCCTCGGCATTGCCTATGCCAAGACGATGTTCGGCGCCTCCGAGGGCAGCCACTGATTTTGCCCGCCGGACCGGAGGGTTGTTGAATCCGGTCCACTCCATCCAAATGCTGAAGGGAATTTGTCATGAGCTATGTTACCACCAAGGACGGTACGCAGATCTTCTACAAGGACTGGGGCCCGAAGGATGCCCAGCCAATCGTCTTCCATCACGGCTGGCCGCTGTCGTCGGACGACTGGGATATTCAGCTGCTCTTTTTCCTCGCCAAGGGCTACCGCGTCGTCGCGCACGACCGCCGCGGTCATGGCCGGTCACAGCAGGTGAGCGACGGCCATGACATGGATCATTATGCGGCCGACGCCGCGGCGGTGATGGAGCATCTCGACCTTCGGAATGCGGTCCATATCGGGCATTCGACCGGCGGCGGCGAAGTCGCCGCCTATGTCGCCCGCTACGGCATTCCGCAGGGCCGCGTCGCCAAGGCCGTGCTGGTTTCGGCGGTGCCGCCGATCATGCTGAAGACCGACCGCTATCCCGGCGGCCTGCCGATCGAAGTATTCGACGGCATCCGCAGCGAGCTCGCGGCCAACCGGTCAAAATTCTTCCGAGATCTGCCCTCGGGTCCGTTCTACGGCTTCAACCGCGACGGGGCGAACGTCATACCTGCCGTAATCGACAATTGGTGGCGCCAGGGCATGATGGGCAGCGCCAAGGCGCATTATGACGGGGTCAAGGCCTTTTCGGAAACCGACCAGACCGACGATTTGAAGGCGATCAACGTGCCGACGCTCGTCCTGCACGGCGACGACGATCAGGTCGTGCCGTACAAGAATGCCGGCGTGCTCCAGGCCGAAATCCTGCCCAATGCGACGCTGAAAATCTACGAAGGCTTCAGCCACGGCATGCTGACCGTCAACGCCGACGTCATCAACCCTGACCTGCTCGCCTTCGTGCAGGCCTGAGGCAAATAAGGGAGGACGGACCCGTGAAGATCTACCTCGTCTCGCTGGGCGCCGGGCTGCTCGCCGGTCTTGTGTACAGCCTGCTCGGTGTCCGTTCTCCCGCTCCTCCGGTCGTCGCGCTCGTCGGCCTCGCCGGAATCCTGCTCGGCGAACAGATCGTTCCCGTCGTAAAACGCCTCGCCGATGCCACCGAACTGGCCCGCTTCGTCCGCGAAGATTGTGCCCCCCAAGTGCTCGGCACGCCGGCGCCACACCCAAAGAATGACGCATGAACCCGATCTCTCGCCGCCAGGCGCTCGCTGGCGCCACCACCACTGCTCTTCTCACCGCCACGGAAAGCTTCGCCATGACCCAGCCTGACCTCATCATCGTCAACGCCAAAGTCACAACGCTCGACCGCACCAATCCGGTCGCGGAAGCGGTCGCGATCCGGGACGGCAAATTTCTGAACGTCGGTAGCGAGCAGGCGGTCCGCGCCGCCGCCCGCGCCGACGCAACCGTCATCGATGCCGGGGGCCGCCGTCTGATCCCCGGGCTGATCGACAGCCACATCCACGTCATCCGCGGCGGGCTCAATTATAATTTGGAGCTGCGCTGGGACGGCGTACCAAGCCTCGCCGACGCGATGGCGATGCTGAAAAGACAGGCCGCCAACACGCCGCCGCCGCAATGGGTGCGCGTCGTGGGCGGCTTCACCGAGCATCAGTTCGCCGAAAAGCGCCTGCCGACGCTCGACGAGATCAACGCCGCGGCGCCCGAGACACCAGTGTTCATCCTCCACCTCTACGACCGCGCGCTGCTTAATGCGGCCGCGCTGCGGGCGGTCGGATACACGAAGGACACGCCGAACCCGCCGGGCGGCGAAATCGTCCGCGACGCCGCCGGCAACCCGACGGGGCTGCTGCTCGCACAGCCCAATGCGACGATCCTCTATGCGACGCTCGCCAAGGGGCCGAAGCTGCCTGAGGAGTATCAGCTCAATTCGACGAAGCACTTCATGCGCGAACTCAATTCATTGGGCGTCACCAGCGTCATCGATGCTGGCGGCGGCTTCCAGAATTATCCCGATGATTACCAGATCATAGAAAAGCTGCATCAGGACGGCGAGTTGACGCTGCGCATCGCCTATAATCTCTTCACGCAAAAGCCGAAGGAAGAGCTCAAGGATTTCGCGACCTGGTCGACCCAGGTCAAACCCGGCGACGGCGATGACACCTATCGTCACAATGGCGCGGGCGAGATGCTCGTCTATTCGGCCGCCGACTTCGAGGATTTCCGCGTCGAGCGGCCCGACATGCCGGCAAGCATGGAAAGCGATCTCGAGCCCGTCGTCCGGCTCCTCGCCGAGCGCAAATGGCCCTGGCGGCTCCACGCAACCTACGACCAGACGATCGGCCGCGCGCTCGACGTGTTCGAAAAGGTCAACAAGGATATCCCGCTTCAGGGCCTCAACTGGTTCTTTGACCATGCCGAGACGATCAGCGAGCGCAACATCGATCGCATTGCGGCACTCGGCGGCGGCATCGCCGTGCAGCACCGCATGATGTTCCAGGGCGAATATTTCATCGAACGTTACGGCGCCAAGGCCGCCGAGGCGACCCCGCCGATCAAGTGGATGATGGAGGCCGGCATCCCCGTTGGCGCGGGCACCGACGCGACGCGTGTCGCGAGCTACAACCCGTGGGTTTCGCTGTCGTGGCTGGTCACCGGCAAGACGCTGGGCGGCACGACGCTGTATCCTCTACGCAATCGCCTCGACCGCGAAACCGCGCTGCGCCTCTGGACCGAGAAGAACACATGGTTCTCGAACGAGGTCGGCAAGAAGGGGCAGATCAAAGCCGGTCAGCTCGCCGACCTCGCGCTGCTGTCGGACGATTATTTCAGCGTCGCCGAAAGCGACATCGTCCATCTGCGCGCGGTGCTCACGATCCTCGGCGGTAAGATCGTCCATGGCGAGGGCGATTACGGCCCGATCGCACCCGCGCTGCCCAAGCCGATGCCCGACTGGTCGCCCGTCGCAACCTTCGGCGGCCATTATCGCCGCCCGGGGGGCGCGCAGAAGATGGCCGCGGCGTGCGGCTGCGCTTCGACTTGCGCCGTCCACGGCCACGACCATGCCGCAGCGCTGGGTGCGAATGTTCCCGCCGCCGACGTCCAGAGCTTCTGGGGCGCCTTCGGCTGCGGTTGCTGGGCGGTGTGAACGATGAGCGCGCCCGCCCCCATCGCTCGCCTGCTCGGCACCCGCCGCTTCTCAACCCTCGGCGCAGCGCTTCTTACCTTGCCTTATTGGACGAGCGGCATCGCCAAGCTGTTCGACCTCGACGGCGCGCTCGGCGAGGCGCGGCATTTCGGCCTTGAGCCAGCCGCGCTGGTCGTCGGGCTGACAATCGCGGTTCAGATCGGCGGTTCGCTCCTCGTCATCCTCCGCCGCCAAGCGTGGCTCGGCGCCGGCGCGCTCTGCGTGTTCACCACGGCCGCGACGCTGATCGCGCATCCCTTCTGGCAGGTCGCCGACCCGATAGCGCGCTTCCACGAACGCAACACTTTCCTCGAACATGTCGGACTGATCGGCGGGCTGATGCTGGCAGCCGTCCTGCAGGAGCGCGAGGCATGAGCACGCCCGTCGGTGCGGCAGCCGCGGCCGAACGCCCGCTCGCCAGCCCGATGTTCCGCGCCCTGTGGATCGCGACGATCGTATCGAATGTGGGCACATGGATGCACGATGTCGGCGCGGGCTGGCTGATGACCTCGCTGTCGCCCGACCCGCTGATGGTCGCGCTGGTGCAGGCCGCGACGACCTTTCCGATGTTCGCGCTTGCCCTGCCCGCCGGAGCGCTCGCCGACATCGTCGACCGCCGCCGCCTGCTGGTCGGCGCGCAGCTCTTCGGTCTGCTCGGCGCCGCCGGGCTCGCCGCGATCACGCTTGCGGGCCTGACTACCGCCTGGGTGCTGTTGATCTTCACCGCGCTGATCGCAATCGGCGCCGCCTTTTCAGCGCCTGCCTTTCAGGCGATCGTGCCCGAACTGGTGCCGGGGAAAGCGCTGCAACAGGCAGTCGCCCTCAACTCGCTAGGCGTCAATATCGCCCGCGCGATCGGTCCGGCGCTGGGCGGCGTGATCATCGCCGTATCGGGTCCGGCCGCCGTGTTCGCGGTCAACGCGCTGTCGGTGATCGGCGTCGTCACCGTGCTGGTCCGCTGGCGCCGGACCGCAACTGAACGCCATCTGCCCGCCGAGCATATGGTCGGCGCGATGCGCGCTGGCTTGCGCTATGCGATGCGCGCGCCCGAACTGAAGGTCGTGCTCATCCGCTCGGTCGGTTTCTTCCTCTTCGCCAGCGGGCTCTGGGCGCTGCTGCCGATCATCGCGCGCCGCGACCTGGGGCTGGGGCCGGCGGGTTATGGCGGCCTCCTGACCTTCATGGGTCTCGGCGCGATCGGCGGCGCAATCCTTATGCCCCGTCTGCGCGGACGAATCGGCGCGAACGCGATCACGCTGGCGGCCTCGATCCTGCTGGCCGCAGCGATGGCGGCGCTGTCGCTCGCTGGCGACTTTTGGACCGCATCGGCGGCGCTGTTCGTCGCGGGTCTCGCGTGGATCGCAATGATGGCCTCGCTCAACGGCGGCGCGCAGGCAACCTCGCCTGGCTGGGTCAAGGCGCGCGCGCTCGCCATCTATCTGCTTGTCTTTCAGGGGTCGATGGCGGGCGGTTCGACACTCTGGGGCTCGGTCGCTTCGCGCATCGGCGTGCCTTCGACGCTGCTTACCGCCGCCGCGCTGCTCGCCGTTGCCGCGACCATCCTTGCATGGCGCTATCCACTCGACCGTGCGAGCACGCTCGACCTCGCCCCTTCGGCGCACTGGCCCGCACCGGTGATCGACGGCACGGTGGACCATGACAGCGGGCCGGTGCTCGTGACGATCGAATATCGCATCGACCCCGCGAAGGTGCCCGATTTCTTTGCCGCGATGCAGGATATGCGCCGTATCCGCCGCCGCGACGGCGCGATCCACTGGGGTGTCTATGAGGATACCTCGGTCCCCGGCACGGTGATCGAAAGCTTCACGGTCGAAAGCTGGCTCGAACATCTGCGCCAGCACGACCGCGTGACCAATGCCGATCGTGTGCAGCAGGAGGCGCTGCGCGCCTTCCAGGCGGATGATACGCCGCCGGTCGTACGCCACTTCGTCACCCGGCGCTGACGATGCGCATACTCGCCCTGCTCGGAGCGCTGCTGCCCTTGGCGGCGCAAGCACAGGAGGTAGCGCAGACCAATTTGCGCTACGACGAGGATTGGTCTGTGCTGCGCGACGCTACACGCGATGGGTGGCGCGAGGCCAAATTTATTCCGCTCTCAAAGGATGGATCGGCGTATCTGACGCTGGGCGGCGAGGCGCGGGCCCGCTTCGAGGGGTTCGGCAACAATCTCTGGGGCGATCCGGCAGCCCCCGACGACGGCTATCTGTGGCTGCGTGTCCTGCCGCACGTCGATCTTCACGCGGGGTCCGCGCGCGTCTTCGTACAAGGCATCGCCGGCTATGCCCGCGGCGTCGGCGCGGGAAGAGGGCCGACCGACGAAACCGGGATCGACCTGTTGCAGGGCTTTGCCGATGTCCGCGTCCCGCTGGGCGGGGTGGGCAAGCTGACGCTGCGGGGCGGGCGCGAACTCGTCGCGCTGGGGTCGGAACGGCTCGTCGGCACCCGTTATGGCCCGAACATTCCGCAGGCCTTCGACGGCGCGCGCGCGATCGCAGATATCGGTCCAGTGCGCGTCGACGCATTCCATCTGCGTCCCGTAGCGATCGGTGCGGGCGATTTCGACGACCGCACATCGAAGACGCGGCGGCTCGACGGCATCTACACAACGATCGCGCCGACAAAGGGCGTCGGCATCGACGCTTATTGGCTGGGATATGAGAATGAGGCGGCGCGCTTTGCGGACCGGACCGGACGCGAATGGCGCGATACCTTCGGCCTGCGGCTTTTCGGCCAGCACGGCGACCTGGGCTGGAACTGGGAAGCGATGCTGCAGCGCGGCCATTTCGGCGGCCAGCCGATCCGCGCCTGGTCGCTTGCCACCGAAACCGCCTGGAGTTTCCGCGCCGCGCCGCTCAAACTTCGCCTCCGCCTTCGCGCCAATATCGCCAGCGGCGACCGCGATGCCACCGACGACCGCCTCGGCACCTTCAACGCGCTTTTCCCAAAGGGTAAATATTTCGGCGAACTGTCGCCGATCGGTCCGCGCAATATCGTGAATATTCACCCCAGCGTCGATTTCGACCTCGGCAAGGGCTTTACCGTCGAACTCGTCGCCGCGCGCTTCTGGCGCGAAAGCCGGGGCGATGGCATTTACGATATTCCCGGCAACCTCATTCGTCCTGCAGGCGGCAGCGATGCGCGCCATATCGGCGACCAGATCGAGATATCGGCAGGATGGCAGGCCAGCACCCTGTTGTCATTCAGCGCATCGCTCTCGGCCTTTCGTCCCGGCGCCTTCATCCGCGACACCGGTCCCGCGCGCACCATCCATATGGTGGGCGCCGAGGCGATGCTGAAGCTTTAAAGTTCGATCAATCCGGCGAGCTCTGCGTCATGCAGTCCAAGATCGACAAACTGTTCGAGCAGCCACGAGGCGGCCGGCCCCGGCGGCGTGTCGCGGCGCCACACGCCTGCAAAACGATAGGTGCCGCCGGGATGATCGGGCATCGCCAGCCTGACCAGCGTCCCCGCGACCAGGTCCGCCTCGATCATCGGGAGCGGCATATTGCCCCACCCGATCCCTTCGCGAAGCAGCGCATGTTTGGCGCCGAGATCGGCGAGCCGCCAGGTCTTGGGACTCATCACCGAATAGTCGCGCCCTTCGGTGAAGCGCGAACGATCGGTCAGCACGAGCTGGGTATAATCGCGACCAGCTCCCGGCGCGATGCGCTCCATGCGGCCGAGCGGATGATCGGGGGCCGCCACCGGCACCATGGGGATCGAACCCGCGGCAACGCATTCGACCCCATCCACGCCCGCTGCCAGCGGCCCCGAAATGCCGATGATCGCAGTGCGATCAAGCACCATGGCGGTGATGGCGCCAAGCGCTTCGACATGGAGCCGCAGCTGCACGGTCGGAAATTCGGCAGAAAAGGCGCGCAGCACTTGGCCGAGCCGGTCGGCGGGCAGCATGACGTCTACGGCGAGGTCAACCTCTGCCTCCAGCCCGTCGAGCAGGCCCTTCACCTTCGCGCGGAGGCCGTCGATGCCATGCGAGATCGCACGCGCTTCGGATAGCAGCGCGCGGCCCGCCACGGTCAGCTGCGGCTTGCGCGTTCCTTCCCGATAGAAGAGCGCGACGCCAAGTTGGGCCTCCAGATTGGAGATGCCATAGCTGATCACCGAAACCGCTCGGTTAAGCCGTCGCCCCGCCGCCGCGAAACTGCCGGTGTCGACGATCGCGAGGAAAATGCGCAGCTGGTCGAACGTCGGCGTGCCGGGATTATTCACTTTTCAGTTTCCTCGAACGTTTCGATACATTTTATCGCCCTGACCCCGAAAGCCGGCAAGGCTTAAATGGGATTTAGTAGCGGCCGATCCCCCAGCCGCGAATGGAGACACGCCATGATCGAACTACGTCCTTTCGACAGCCTCGGAGCCGCCAACCACGGCTGGCTCGACGCCAAGCATCACTTTTCCTTCGGGGGCTATCATGATCCGAAGCGGACCAGTTGGGGCAATCTGCGCGTCTGGAACGACGACACGATTGCACCGCAAACCGGCTTCCCGCCGCATCCGCACCGCGACATGGAAATCATCACCTATGTCCGCGAAGGCGCAATCACGCACCAGGATGACCTTGGCAACAAGGGCCGCACCGAAGCCGGCGATGTGCAGGTCATGAGCGCCGGCACGGGCATCCGTCATTCGGAATATAATCTGGAAAACGTCACAACGAAGATTTTTCAGATCTGGATCGTCCCGACCCGCGATGGCGAAGCGCCTCAATGGGGCGCGAAACCCTTCCCCAAGGGGGAACGCTCGGGCAAGTTCGTAATACTTGCCTCTGGGTACGACAATGACAATGACGCGCTGCCGATCCGCACCGATGCCCGCGTCGTCGGCGCGACGCTGCGCGCGGGTGAAACGGCAGAATATCCGCTGGGCAAGGACCGCCGGGCCTATCTTGTACCCGCGACCGGTGCGATCCGGATTGACGATGTTCGCGTCAACGTCCGCGATGGCGCGGCGATCAGCGACCTGGACGTCATTCGCATCACGGCTATCGAGGACAGCGAGATCGTCATCGTCGACGCCGCCTGACACCTACGGGAGCGCCGCTGAAGCGGCGCTCCCGTTCCGCGGTCAAAACCATGATCCGTTAAGTGCCGCGCCGCGCGCGACCGCCTCCGACGCTGAAAGCACCGGATGGGTGGTGCTGTTAATATTACCCAATAGGGTTTGATCGAAGGTGGCCGATTTCGGACGGGCGGCTTTGGGCGAAAAATATGCCAAAGCTGACGTTGAGTTGGTTAGTCGTTGACGTGACCCTCTGGTGTCCACCAGCCGAGATTAAACGCCGTCTCGCCGCGTGCGACATGCGAGGTCGGCGCACCAATGTAGACCTTCGTCAGCCACAGCCCGTTTAACCGCCGCGTAGCCACCTACTCAGCTCGGTCGCCGTGTAGGCCTTTTCGTCTAGCACCATCCATATTCGCTTGTCATAGTCGCTATGGTCGCCCCAAACGATCTTTCGATATAGGCCCAGATATTCCCAAGATGCCCAGCTTTGCTCGTAGGAGTTTTCCGCCGCAGGAAAGATGGCGATCGAATCCATACCCTTATAGCCGTCCGCAAGACCGAGTTCCCATGGTACCCAGCGGCTGTCCTTGCTGTTCTGGCTCGCCAACAGCACAAAACGCCCTGTCTGGCGGATGCGGGTCTTGAGCAGCGCGGCTGTTTCCTTAGTCGTATAAGGCGGCATGGCGGGATCTATCTCGTCGACATAGACGGTGGCGCCATGGCCTTCGAGCACGCGAATGGCGCCAACGACAAGATCATCGTCCTTACTCGAGTGCGACAGGAAAGTGGCGCCCGCAGGCGACCGAGCTTCCGCTGATTTCCGCAAAGTCGTCCGTGCGTCAAATGTTAGGTCATTCGCAAAATTGCGAAGCTCGGATTTGGTAATATAGTCGATCACCGCCATGCGCCGCTAGTTCTGCCGCGGTTCATGCAGCCTTTCCGACACGTTCGAGGATGGCGGCGACGCACTCCAGGACGGCCTTTCGCTCGACGCTCTTGTCCATCAGCAGTTGCAGTTCCGCGTCGGTGGGCCTGACCGCCTCCGGTCCCGTCGCCGAGAGCTTCGATCCGAGAATTGCCGTAGCGATCTCAGCGGCCGCGCCGCCGCTCGCCCCGATGGGCAAGAGAAACACGCCGGCCTCGCGCGCGATTTCGAATTCCTCCATCACTCCGCCGGCCACCACCAAATCCGCGCCGTCCATCTTGGCGCCGCCGATGAAGATCACCGCGCCAGCCTGCCGCGCGAGTTCATGGCGCAGCATCGTCCATTTCGCTTGATCGGCCGCCCGGCCCGCCAAGGGCTGTGGAAACGGCCGGGCAATGAGCCGGCGGCTCAGATCCCATCCGCCGCGGTCGCGCAGCGCCTCCAGAAAACCCGCAATGGTGCCCGATCCTACCAGGAGGCCCGCGCCGCTGACAAGATCGCGCCCGGTGTGTCCGATCCAGCGCCCGATATCTTCGGCCAAAGAATAGCGCTCGGGAGCGCCATCACCATCTTCGAGCGGCCAGCTCCCGCTCACCCATACCCGCCGGGCTGCCACGCGCCGCTCGATTTGCCGAAGCAAGCCCGGGACTTCGTCATAGCTGTCGATTTCGACCGCAACGAGCCCGTAGCGCCTCAGATCCTTCGCCCAGAGTTTATGCTGCGCCAACCGCGCCTTATATTCGTCTTCGGTATCGAAGTCGTCCGGATGCGGAGGCCGAACGATGGCGAAATGCTCGGGCGGTGCATCGGTAAAGCTCTCGCGGATCAACGAAAGAACATGTCGGATATTCGGGTCCGTGAAGCTCAGACCGACGAACAATATCGATTTGTTCGTCAGATGCGCTTGGAGGAGAGGCAGGAACGCTCCCCGCCGACTGCGGAACAGCTCATAATCATCGGTTGAGATCACGATGTCGTCGAGCCGATCGATCGATCCGTGCATCTTATAAAGCCGTGCGGCGCCCGGCGTCGGCTTGAGCGACAGATCCGCAGCGCCCGACAAAGCGTCGAGCGGCCGGTCGATCGCTGCAAATGCCCGTTCGACCAGGCGATCGTAATTGGTCGTCCAGATATGTTGAACGGGGAGCCGGGCAATCACCTCAAGCGTCGCGGGGACATCATGGTCCTTGCCGATCTGCTCCTTGATGACATTGCGAACGCGTGTCGCGCTGCCGCTCTCCTGAATGCTCCACTGTGCAAGGGCTGCCAGATCCTGGATATCGCGCGAGCTTACGCCAAGCTCCTCGCCGATTTCACGCAACAGCGACGCCCAGGACGGATAGCCGGCGGCCATCGACATGCCAGCTCCGACGAACACCGCTCCGACGCCATCGGCCAAGGCGGTCGGAAATTCCTTCAGGAATCGCGTCATCGCCGCTTTGGTCATTCCCTATTCCCCATGTTCGATCGAGACGTGGGCCCGGCATGCCGCCAGATTGCCCGTCCCTGTTCACCTTCCGTCAAAGCAACAGGCGCATTTCCGGCTCCTCGGCCACCGTTAGTTCATAAGCTTCCCGGATCTGGCGGAGAAATTGCGTCTGTCCGCCGTAGCTCGGGTGGCGAACCGGAATCATCTCGAGACGGTCGTCGATGCGAGCCACCGCTTGCGCGGCATCATTGCCGATCGCGAAAATTCTCCGGGGTCGCAGCAGCGCGATCAGAAGGGACAAGATTTCCTCGCCCGCCCGGCGCTCTTTGGAATTATGGGTGCGATTGGTAAAAGGCCGCCCCGGCTCGTGCGGATGCAGTGGAAACACGTTCCAGAGGAAAATGCGCGCGTCGATCTGCGCCAGCATCGTCCAGATGACCGCGGCGGTGCGTTCTCCGACGACGTCCCCAACGGTCGGCCTTTCGACCTCGACGCCCCACCGGCTCATGTGCGCGCCGGCATGGACTTCGTCCGTCAGCGCAAGGCCGGTTCGCCTACCGCCGCGATACCCGAGATCGCGCCCGACCCAGATGGCATCGACTGGGGCCGACGTTGCGCTTTCGAGCATCGCCGCCAGCGCAGCTGCGCGCGTGTTCGCCGCATCGGCGCGATCGAAGGCTTCGCATCGGTCCGTATAGGGGTTGAAGCAATGGTCGAAGGTCAGATCGGACACCGCGCGAACAAAGGACTGGGTATTCATTTCGGCTCCTCAAGCGGCTCGTAATGGATCGTGCGCGCATCGCGATCTCCCACGATCCACCCGCCTTGCGCCTCGCTCATTTGCCTGAAAACCGTATATCCGTCCAGAATAGCGCGCTCCCACAATTTGGGCGGGCAGCGCGAAACCTCATAACCTTCGACGAATTCGCTGATCGTTTTGAGGACACCGAAAGAGATACGCTTTTGATCCTTGAAGAAATTCAGGTCCTTCGCGCGCGAGAAGATCCAAGCCGTCAGACCTTCTTCGACAACGATAGCCCGCCCGCTGTCCTGCTCTTCATCATAGTCTTTCCGGCTCTTTCGCTTCTGTTTGATCAGCGCGCGCACGACAGGCGACCAGTGAAGGATTGCTGCATTTGCGAAATGGAAGACATCGTGGAAGCGGTAGCCGTCGCGATCGGCAATATTGTCGGTCAGAGGATCGCCGATGAACACATCATTCCACTGCAGATAGGTCCTGCCACTCGCCCGCTGGCTGATCTTGATGCGAAACTGCCGGGGAAGCTGTTCTTCGGGCAGGAAGCTTTCATCGAAATCGCAAAGGTCCGCCGGGTCAGGGACCAGAAACGCGCCGCGCGTCTTTTTGATGTTCGTGCGCACCACGGTGGAAAAATCGAGCCCGGCACCACTAAGCGCCTGCAGATAATGACCAGCAAAGTTTACAAGATCGGCGCGTGCTGGGCACGTCCCCAGAAGCGCCGACGCTGCACGGCCCAGATCGAACAGCGCGGTATCGAGATGAACAGTCGTGTCGGGCACCATTATATGAGCGATCGCGCCGCGGCTGTAATCGCTCGCTGCGCCGATCTGCCGATAGGTCCCGTTCGCGCTCGCTTCGGTAAATATCTCCTCCAGCGAAAAGTTGGTACGGCGGCAAAGGGCGGCAAAATACCAGAGCGTGTCTCCAAACTCTTCCTCTGCCGCCTTACGGAAGCCGGGAAAGGCGTCGCGTTCGCGCGCATGTTTTTTCGATGTCGACATGATGCCGCCGACTTCGCCATAAAGTCCGAGAAGAACGGGTTCGAGACTGCCCGGATCCAGCACATCGGTGCCATCGATGCGGTCGACATAATCGCTCAGCGGCACCGAACCGCGCACATTGTCAGTACCGAACGCCGCCACGAAGCTGTCTCCATTCATAAGGGGCATCCTGATATCCGCCGTCGCCGAGCGAGCGCACCCAGGCCTCGAAAGCCGCAATCAATTTAGGGTCGTCGAAGACATTCCGACCAATTCCCGATTTGCAGACCGGACGACCACCGGCATCGACCAAGTTCGCCGGAATTTCCGGACCATATCCGCCGAAGTAAATGAAGTCCTCGCTGATCAGCACGCGATTAACGCCCGTGTCGCGCGCGATGTGGCGTGCGTGCTGCCCCCCCGTATCGGTCGTGTGGAAGGAATCGCGTTGTAACCACCCGTCGTCATCCGGATTGCGAAAATAGATATTGTCGCCACAGCTCTGCTTCCGACTGCCGCTGCGATAGGGCTTTTTCTTCGCAAAGCGCGGATCGGCATTATAGTCCTGAAAGCTCAGTATGCCGGTTACGCGCATTGCATGGACGAGATGGCCGCCGCGCTGGATACGCCGCTCATTGCTACCGGTCCCCACGACCCAGTCGCCGATACTGGCGGATCTGCGAATGTCGGGTTTGCAAGTCGCGAGCGTGCAGTAGCCGTAAAAAGGATTTGGCGCGAAGCCGCTATCATAGCGCACGACGTACGAATGGAGCCGAGGCATCAGCAGGGGTGCTTCTTGAGACTCACCGTATCGCACGGACCGCCATCGGGCTTTTCCCAACTATCCTTGCCGTTGATGGCGTCGATAATGGCATCGCCGTTCCAACCCACAACCGCATCGGCATATTCGGTGAGAGCGGCCGGCAGATCGCACTCCTTCTCGCCATGTTCCCAAACACCCACGATGCGCTTGCCCTGCTTGGCCGCATATTCGATTTCCCAATTGACCCACGCGCTGTCCTTGGTCTGCGGCGATACATAACAGATGAACACACCAGCCCAATTGATCGCCGGTGCAAGTATCTGGGTCTTGATGTAATTTTCGTCCGACGCGTTGTTGAACTTGCCGGTATGGATCGACGAATCCCTTATCGCCATTCCCTTCGGCGCCAACAGATCCTTAAGCTTACCTAGCCCTGCGTCGTCTTTGTGCACATGGCTGATAAAGACGTTCTTCATGTCCGACATTCGACCTCCCCCGAGATATGTTCGGACCATTTAAGGTTGATCGTTGAAGCGAGAAAGACTTTTACGAAGCGACCCAAGCATCGATTAATCCAAATTGGATCAATTCCCCGCCACCGCGGCGTGGACCGTCGCGGGGATCTCTCGGCGCATGAGAAAAGCGCAAGGTCTGCCGAGCGGCCGCTTTCGGACGCTCCACTCTCGAACCGCGGCCGCAACGGTCTGCTCGGGAGGCACCGCGAAAGATCCTGCAATGCGAATGCACTTTAAGCGCACCTGAGATCGTAGTAGGACCGGCGCTATTGAGGAACGCAGCACCGTGAGATGGATTCAGAAGGTTGGATTGGCGACAGAACGCAACGGGCGCTTGCTCGTCGCTCGGAAGCGTGGCTTAGATGCTTTCATATTGCCAGGAGGCAAACCCGAGGGCGAAGAGACCGATCTACAAACTCTATCGCGAGAGGTCCGCGAAGAGCTCGGCTGCTGCATCGAGCAGCCTGTGCTTTGCGGAGTGTTCAAGGATGTAGCGGCTGGCGCCGCCGCATCGATCGTTGTCGTGCGGCTGTATTCTTGCGTACTCGTCGGAGAACCTAGACCTTGTTCAGAGATCGAGGAGTTGGCGTGGATTGACATGAAGAGGCCAGCCGTAAAGCTGGCACCGAGCATAACGAACGGCATTCTTCCCTATCTAGTCCGCAAGAAAGCGCGCGGCGTATCAGTCACGAAGAGCAACGGCGAGTTGCTTCAAGGAGTTTTCGAGATCGTCTAGTGAGCCGTTGTTTTCGAGGCTGTGCTCGGCCTCAGCCATCACCCTCCCAAGTCCGAGTTTAACCAGCTCAAACTCATCACGGCTGGCAAGCGCCTCTGCGCTAATCGGGCGTAGATTTCTGACAGAAAGACGGCGCTCTCGTTCCCCCCGCCTCGTCTCCAGGGCAACTCTCACTACGCTGTCGCCAAAATGCGTGAGGTACAGCTCAAACTCTTCGGCGCAGTAGATTGCGTCGACAAGCGCAACCCTCCCGGCATCAATAATTCCGCTGATGGTCGGCAAGGCCATGCGAGCTAGCGCGTCCATGCCGCCTTTCTCGCGAAGCTCTTGCCGAACCTGTCGTTCGTTTTGCGGAGTAGCTGATAAGCCCCGGCGTTCGACCTCAGCCGTTACGAATGCGCCCACATAAACCCTGGCACCTTCTCCGAGGCGCTCGAGCACGTCAACCGAGGTAGTTTTTCCCGCTCCCGCAAGTCCACAAACCGCAATTATCGCGGTCACATTCAAGCGTCCGGTTGCAGAGCTATGCTGAGGATACAAAATTCGGGATGAAGAGCCTGTTCCGACAATGCGCACGGCATATCCGCAGAGGTAACGTACGTCACTGCGACCTTCTGCGTCCGTCCAGTATAGGCGCAGCTGTCCGGATCAAACTCGCGCAGAAGCAGCAAATCGCCGACGCGGAAATCACGATCAGTGGAACGCCGTAAATCGTGGCGTTTATCACCTGCCGCAATGGCCCCGAAAAATGCTGGCCAGCATTTTAGCTCATGCGTGAGGCTCGCGCGCCGCTCGAGGTTTGTATCGTTGATCGGCTGCCCTTGTGTGAGCATCAGTTTTCTTCCTGGTTGTCTGGCGTTGTAGACTTAGTGGTCACGGGTGCGAGATCGGTGTGATCATAATTTAGCACGAATTCGTCAGTCGTCGAAGGTGGTTTAACCGCAGAGACGATTTCTAGTGCATCAATACCAACCTGCGGTTCAGGATCGCTGGTAGGCTCGAAGCACAATCGCTCAAACGCAAAATTGCGAATGCGACCAAGGCCCGCTCCTTCGGATGCATCTATCGCACGAATGGCACCTTGAACAATTAGCGAAAGCTCGGCAATTTCTGCGTTATCAAGCCAAAAACCGCTGTCCCTGCTGTCAAAATACAAAACGGCGGCAACGGGGCTCGGCGCAAAATGGCGCGCCTCGGGCTGCACAATTGGCATAGCAAAGACGAAGCTGACGTCCTGTTTCATTCTTCGAGCGACCGCACGCAAATCGAGATGCTCCATGCCCGCCTTAATTTTTTCACTGGAGGTCTGGCGGGGCGTGCGAACAATCTGCCGGGTCCGGTAGGCAGCGCCTATCGTGAGCGCCGATGCAATCATTGTGCGGCCGGCGGTCGCGGAGGATTCCGACAATCCGACGCCGACGTAATCGCAAGCCTGTTGGAGCAGGTCTTCTCCATTCAGCGACAGTGTTCGATGGAGCGTGATACGAAAATGCTCGGCGTTCGGGCGCATGCGCGAAATAGCGCCAGCTACTGACCCGCACAAGGTCGTAGCCATGAAAGCCGTCGGACCAGGGAGATACTCCTTTCGCCAGCGGCGGCGAACATCGTCATCGTCGATTTCCGTCGCATCGGCAGCTGGCCCGTTAAAGCCGAAGTATCCGCCGGGCCAATGGCTACGGGCAGGCTGCAACCCGTAGGATTCTGAATCACTCTGCCTCATCCGGACAATTTTCTCGCAGACATCTTCTGGCAGAGTTTTTCCGATTTCGGCGATCGGCTTTACCCCATGGCGCTGCACCACCATATCCTTAGGGATACCATAGCGGGTTCGGAGCGTACGTTCGGATTCCGTTGAAGGGGAGAACCCGCCGCACCGGTAGAGTAGATACACCAGCAAGGCATTCTGGAAAGACATGCGGCTGTTAGCCGGCTCCAGCAGCTCCGAGACGTTTCGTACCAAAAGCCGAAGCACCACATCGGTGTCGCGCCGCAATCGTCGACCGAGTTCTTCTATCACTTCCGCCAAGTCTGTATCGAAGCCCGACCCCGGGCACGCGAGAGCTTCGAATTTCTGAAAAAGTCCTGTTTCTTCGCGCAAAAACTCCTCCCGAAGCTCGCGCAGTCGATCGACTAGAGAAGCCCGACCTACGAACAATTCATCTAAAATTCGGTCCTGTCTAAATTGAGCGATTCTGATGCGCAGCAGGTCGATCATCGCGCCATCGCCCTGTCCCGACAGGAGATAGGTACGGCGCGTTTCATCAAGGCTGGGCTGCCCCAACGTCTCATTGCGCCAGTACGACGGTTCACCGGCTTCAAGGCCAAATCCAACCGACAATACAACAGCGTCATAGATTTCGGACAAACCGCGGGTTGCACCTTCTCCCAGCGTGCGGCCGTCGGACGGATGCCGCTCCTCGCCTACCCACTCTATCCGTGCCCGATCGTCGTTAGCTTCCGATTGGGTAATCTGAAGGTGTCGCGCATTGCAGAACAATCGAAGATTTTCCGCCTGATCCGCGATAGAGGCCCATTCTCCCAATACTTGCACCACAACATCAGACGAACGCGCAGCGGTCCAGTTCAGAACGGGCAGCATTGCGGCAGCAGCCTCACTCCCATCTGCAGGCCAATCATAAATGCGTGGATGAAGCCACCGCGAGTCGCTCCCCTGTTGCAACGGCAAGAGCGAATCTCGTTGCTCAAACAGGTCGACGGCCGAGGCCACCCCCTTGCGCAACAATGCCGCTGCGAATGTGAGTCCCGCAAAGCCGGCACCGATGACAGCAATTCGTGAAGTTCCGCCGCTACTCATAGGCGCTACGCCGGTTTCCACCATTGCCCATGCTAGGTTGAGGGCGCGAGTTTGCTGGGCCAGCACGGTTACGCGACTATTAAACGAACCGATCATATAAAGTGGAGGTTTGTCAGAGAGGCGGTGGGCCTCTATCATTTCGATCGCGCTCAAACGCGCTTGCGCCGCCATCAGCTGCGCTCCGCCAATTGTGTTCGATCATGAATCATTAAGATCAGCACGCTCGAGCAATATCCTCAGAGACCATGACGATAGCCGGTCTTTCCTTAGGATGAGTAGTCAGTCAGCATCTGGAAGTCGAGAGCCGGTAGAATTGAAGGTGAGACAAGATGAAGCGTGCCGCGCTATACCCGGCCATGATCAAAAAAGACTCGAAGCGCCCACGCGATCTTAACCAACTGGCAAAGATGATCGTTAAGCTCGCAACCGACAACGAAGAATTACCAAAGGCGTCACGGACGGTTGAACGAGCGCGAAAAGCTGGCGGCAGGGGCGGTCCGGCACGGGCAAAGGCACTTACACCTGAGCGGCGTTCCGAGATCGCCGCACTTGCAGCACAGGCTCGCTGGAAAAAGGGCTAAGCCGCCCTTTTGCCATCCCAGAAACGACGCTCTTCCACGTCGTCGCGGAAGTCGAGCAACATCTGAATTGGAGGCTGTTCCTTATTCATGTCATTGTAAACTTCAACATCTGTTGCAAGTTGGACGCAGTCGCCGACGATCTGTTCGCGACGCTGAATGAAGGCCTTCTGCATATGATCGCGGGGTGCGTGGCCAAGAATTGCCCAGAAAGTATGCTGCACCCCCGCCTTGTTAACACGAACGGCATGGTTCTTTCTGTAACGGCGGCCGAGGCTATCGGTCCCATATTCTTCGCGAAGCGCACGCGCCATATCTTCCGCCAGGCGGTCGTAAGGATCAGGCTCGGGAACATCGATCATTCGGCGCATGGCACCCCAAATGACCGCATCGCGAGGCCGTGCGGGAAGGTAGCCATGCTCTTTCTCGTATTCGTGCCAGACGTTCTGAAGCTGCTCGTTGTAGGTAGCCACAATAATCCTCCTTAGAGCGAAGCCGACGCGGGCGCGCCCCATCCATCGACGACGCTTGCGGTAACGACGTGCTGGCGCACCTTCACCTTGTAGCGAGCGAGCCAGTTGTAACGGTCCATCTTCCTTTGAAGCTGCCCAACTACTATTCCGGGATGACGCTGAATGCGGCGAGCGAAGCCGATGACGTCCTTTTCCGAGATAAACGGAAACTTCCTGGTGAAAAACGATTCGAGCTCATCTCGTGGCACGCAAAAATGCGCTGCCGCTTCATTGGCAAGGCGCTCCTCTTCGCTCTGGTCGCCCTCTTCACATCGGCCGGCATCGATATCGCTATCGATAATAGCCGCCGTCACGCCACCCATCCCGTCGCCATTGAGAACATGCTCAAGCTCATGACGAAGAACGAACCAGAAATTATCAATCCGATCCTTGAGGGTCGACATGCCGATTACCGGCGAAGTGTCGTCGAGCCAGAAGCACACGCCATCAATTCGCGTGTTCGGCAGAGTCTCCACAACAACGAACCTAATCCCGCATTCCGCCAACATGTGCGGGATGAAACGCAGTTCCTCAGGGTCAACGGTATAGCGAGCGAGATCTGCAACCAACGCGCGTAGCTTAGTCTCCGAATAGGCAGGGGCAGGCATATCAGCCGCAAGCTGGCGGACACGGTAAAGCCACGCGAGCTGCGTCGGCGTCGTCTCACTGTAGTCGCTCTTGCTCGCGGCGTGTGCAAGGTGCTGCACTTCACCAAGATCATTGGCGCAGAAGAACCGCATCAACTGCGTTTCCAGTAGCCCGATATCAGTATCTTCCAGCCAGCCGCGCCGGATCATCTCGCGAACCGGGTAGGCCGTTTGCAATTGGGCGCGACGGGCTATGCTTGGATCCGGGGTACGGGCGTTCGACATCTCGAACGCTTTCTGGAGGTTGGCAAAATATTCGGCGGACACATTAAAAGCGTCGCCAAGAGCCTTGGCCATGTCCGGGCTGATTCCGCGCTTGCCGGAGACGATCATATTGACCGCCTGTTCCGGGCTTCCGAGAATATACGCCAAATCGCGCTGCGACCAACCACGCGCCTCCAACTCGTCGCGAATGAACTCGCCGGGGTGCGGGACGTCAGTCAGGCAAGATGCAATGCTCATGTCGTCCCTTTCCTAGTGAGTGTCGCCAATTTCAACGACCACAATGACAGGCGGGTTTTCGTCCTCTGACAATGTGAAGACGATCCGATACTGATCATTGATTCTTATTGATCGCTGCCCCTCACGATCACCTTGCAACTTCTTGTAATTCAAGCTTTTCAAATTCCTCAAATCACGCTCATCGTGAGCGGCTTCAAGTTGGATCAACTTGCGACGCGCAGCTTTGATTACAGCGAACGGAAGCCCCAATTTGTGAGCTTCGTCAGTGCATATCTGGGCCAAGTCATCATCAGCGAATTCAACCTTCATGCGAATTTCATCTAGAGAGGCAACTAATCCATGTCAATGAACGAATGAACGCTATGCGATGATTCCAGTATTCCAAATTGACCTTTATGCTTGACTAACGCAGGCACGCGTTGGATGGAGGATATATGAACACGCTTTCGACCCAAGAACGCGAGCACATCCTGCGTCTACTTGGCGATGGCATGAGCATTCGCTCGATTGCCGCGCTGACTGGAGTCAGCAAGAATACGGTGGCGAAGCTGTTGATTGACGCTGGTTATGCTTGCGCGAACTATCACGATGCCAATGTTCGCGGCGTGAGGACGGGCAGTGCAGACGTGACGGATATTTGGTCGTTCGCCCACGCAAAACATGAAATTGGAGCTGCTGCGAAGACTGGGCATTATAGCGCTAACGACGCATGGCTGCGCGTCATCAGCGAGTCCCGCAGCAAACTGATCGTTTCGTACCGGATCGGCGCTCACGACGCCGAAAGCGCCGGGTCGCTAATGAGCGATTTCGAAACTCGCCTAGCCGCCTCCGTCAATTTGAAAGACGTGTTATTGAACTTTGTCGAGGGCCCAAACCTGAGCTTGGAGACGCCTACACGCGATGTCACCCAAGCCGCTGATGATTTCAAAAGACGGGTTCAGAACCACGCGTCCGCAGTAGCTTTTCACATCGTATGCCACAACTTTGTCGGCACCGGCGAGGCGGGCAACCTCACTCCTGCGATGACCGCGGGAATTTCCGATCGCCATTTGGAGTTTACTGAGATTGCTACGCTTGTGGCGCAATCCATAGGCACGCGCAGCAAGCAAATCTCTTACAAGAAGTCCTTGTGATCGAATGTCTGCTTTCGGGCATTAATCGACGAGGTTTGGGTGACCGACATGAGGCGCTAAGCGGCCGTGTCACCAAGCGGCATCCGCATTGAGACTATCAGGATGCCGGCTTGGCTGCGCGGTCCTTGTTCCGCTTGTCGGCAACGAAGCTGTGGCCGCCTTCGCCCTTGACGATCTCGAACAGGCCGGTGGCTTCAAACAACGCCGGAAAATTCTTGGCTCCGTAGTTTCTTGGATCGATCGGCGCCTGCCGCTTGACCGCGCTCCCGGCCGCCGACATCGATGCCCATCCGTCGTCACGCGCTGACGCCTCAACGGCACCGCGCAGGATCGTCACCAGCTTAGTGTCCTGCGCGAGTTTCTTGTTGGTGGCCTTTGCGGGCGGCGTAGCAGCCTTTGCCGAATCCTTGGCCTTTGGCGGCTTCGATCCGGGTGGCTCGGACGGTGCCGCAGGTATATCGGCGCCATCGAGATTATCGAGATAGAGGAATGTCGTGCAGGCATTGACGAACGGACTGGGCGTTTTCCGTTCACCGAAGCCGTAGACTTCATGACCATTGGCGCGAAGCTGCATTACGAGCGGCGTGAAGTCGGCATCGCTCGAAGCCAGGCAAAAGGCGTCGAGCTTTTGGGTGTAGAGAAGCTCCATCGCATCGATCACCAGCGCGATGTCCGTGGCATTCTTCCCCGTGGAATAGTTGAACTGCTGGATCGGACGGATCGCGAAATCGTGAAGCTTGTCTTTCCAGCCTTTCAGACTATCGCTTGCCCAGTTGCCGTACGCGCGGCGGATGTTCGCCGTCCCATATTTGGAAAGCTCGGCCAGCATCGCTGCGATCTTGGCGTGCGAGACATTGTCGGCATCGATCAGCAACGCGATCTTGCGGTCCGCGATCGCCCGCGCGCGATCATTGCTTTCGGTCGCCTCCGTCATGTGGGCACCCCCTCTTCCAAAGCTGCAATCCGCTCGGAGCAGATGGCGTGAACCGCCTGGCCAAGGTCCTCTACCCGCTTGACGAGCCAACGCAGTTCATCCTCGCTGATACGATAGTGCTTTGAATAGCGAGCCTTTACATAAGCCTCCTTCAGCTTTTCGAAGCGCGACCGATCCGATTTCAGTTCGCGCGGCCAAGCGTCGACGAGGCGCATGTCGATCCGCTCGGCCTGGGTGCGCAGGAACCCGAGATTGTGAACATGCGGCGAGTAGAAAGTGCAGACCAGTAGAACGCAGTGATAAAGAGTTTCGGTCGTTTGATGCAGGAGGAAAGCGGCCTCCTTTGAGAACGACTGGTCTATCGCATCTTGCGCAAGTTTCGATTTGCGCATCGCCGCCGGAAACCACTCTTCAAAATATTCCTGCGCCATTGCCAGAGCCTGCTCCGGTGTCTTGGGTTTCGGCTTGTGCAGTTCCTTGTCGTCGGCCTCGTAGAGCGCGATCCCGTCGCGCGCGACGTCCATGAAGAAATAGCGCCCGTGCGCGAGCCCGTCGTTCACTTCCTGCAGCGTATGAACGATGAAATTGACCGGGGTTTTGAGAGTCCGATCGATCAGAAGTTCGCGGGCGAACCGATCATCGAGTTTCGACCAGACGTCGACCTTGTCGATGAGCCTTTTGTCGTTGACGATGATCAGGAGATCGAAGTCTGAGCGATAACCCTTGGCCGTGTGCGGCTCGTCGACCCAACCGCCGCGCGCATAGCTGCCGTAGAGGATGATCTTGTCGATCCGCCCCTTCTTCTTCCAGCTCATCGTGCCGAGCGCGATGGCGTCCTCGAATTCTTCGAAGATGATCGCCTTCACGCGCTCGAGCTCGCGCTGCTTGTTGGCGGGGAGATGGTCGAGATCGTTACGCATCGCTCCTTCCTTCTGTGGTCACATGCTTGCCCGATGGCAAGCGCGGTCAGGTCCAGATCGACACCTCATGCCGGATCCCGGATACGAAAATCCCAGACGGGGATGCCAAATGCCCGTGCCTTGTCGGCGAGATTGTCCTGGATACGGGTGCCTCAGAAGACAAAGAGCCTGGTGGGAATGGCGTCAATCAGCAGCTCGTTGGCTTGAAGGGCGAGGCCTTTTTGTCGCGGCTCCAGTCGGGGCGGAACGCCGCCCGCGGGCTTCTGCACGCGTCGACGCAGCAGGCGGCGGCGTGCTCGGCGCGGGTCGGGGCCGCACCGTGGAGGAAGACCATGTTGGCATGGCGGGCACGCACGCGGACTTGCTAAAATGTTCTTCCTATGTTCTCATTGATGCATGGACAGAATCGATACCGCCCGAGTCGCCGAAACATTGCTCACTGCGCCCGGCTGGGCGCGCGTGGGCCTTACCGCACCCACCAGCCATGTCCGCGTCGAGGCAGCGTTCGAGCTGGCGCGCGCGATCGCTGAAAGCTTGGGCGAGAATGGCGAGCCCGCGCATATAGATCAGCTCGGGCTGTCGCTGTGACGTGGGCGGCTGGACCAAAGACGGGCAGCGGCGCGCCACACATTTGTTCGAAGCGGCGGCCTGGTATCAGGCGGTCAGGCCCGTGTGCCGCTGCGGCCATGGCGCAAGCTTCGATCCCTACGGCCTCTGGTGGCTGTTCCAGCGCAAGATGTGGGACGATGATCTCAGGCGCGCCCGCGAGAAATTCTGGTGCGCGCGCTGCAAGGCGCGAACGGGCAAGCGTATACGCCCGGTCCGGCTCGACCTGGTCGAGCCTGGCAAGGACGACATTCGGCTGCCGATGCCCGACGAGCGCGAATGGAAGCGCGCGCTGAGCCGTTTCCGCGCCTAGCCAGCGAAAGGCAGACCGATGGACATCGAAGGCGACGACGCCCTCATCGGCATCGGCAGGTCGCATCGCGTGATGATCTGGGACGGTGTACGCGAACGCGAGAAGGAGCTCCACTGGGGTTTGCCGTCGTGCGATCCCGATATCTTCCAGATCCCGCTGCTCAAGTCCGAGACCGCGATCATCGATCGCCCCTGTCTGCTGCTTGCCGAAGCCTTCGGATTGGTGAAGCAGGGCAAGACAATCTATTCGGCCAGCCTGATCGGCGAACCGTTGATGGGCATCGCGGCGGTCTGGCGACCGGAGAGCCGCGAATGGCCCGGCAGTTTCGCGGCGCTCACCGTCGCCGCCTACGACGATCTCGCACCTTATAAGGAGCGCCATGTGGGGGTGGTTCACCCCGATGATCTGTTCGACTGGCTCGAGCACGCGCGGCCGCCGCTGGACATGTTGCGCCGCTTCCCCAAGAATAGCTTCAGAATCGCGCCGCCGATCCAGCAGAGCTTTGGTGATCTGCTGGGGGCAGCCTGACCGGGCGCCGTCCCTGACCTGGAGCCGTCGATGTGCAATCTGGTGACGCTGAACAGCTCGGTTGACGAAGTGGCATCCTATTTCAGGGCGCGCCGGCCGCAGGCCACCAATGTCTCGCCAGGCGACGTCTATCCGGGCGGACAGGGTTTCGTGGTTCGGCAGGACGGCGGCGAGCGCGTCCTGCAGGCGATGACCTGGGGCTTCCCGGTGCGGCTCAAGCATATGAAGCCGACGAGCAAGCCGAAACCCGTCAACAATGCCCGCGACGACAAGCTGATGTCCTTCTGGCGTCCCTGGTTCACCAACCCGGCGCATCGCTGTCTCATTCCCTTCACATCCTTTGCCGAAGCCGAAGGCGAAAAAGGACGCATGACGCGGACGTGGATCAGCGTCACCGACCAGCCGCTTGCCGCCTGGGCGGGTCTCTGGCGATCGACCGACGAATGGAGCGATTGCTATACGGGCGTGATGGTCGATGCGACCGAGGAATTGTTTCATATTCACGATCGCATGCCCGTGATTCTGCACCCCGAAGATCATGATGCCTGGCTCCAGGCGCCTGCCGAAGAGGCGATGGCGCTGGTCGCGAAATATCCCGCAGACCGCCTCGCCGTCGAGCGGACCGACGTGCCATGGTTCAGCCGCAAGGCCCCGCCGGCTGACGCGCCAAACCTCTTCCCGTGATGCTGTTCCGATGACCGATGAACCTGAGTGGAAGCGTCGCGCCCTTGCTATCGAGTTCTGGCTCGCCGCAGTGATCGTGGCGGGCTCCTTCATCGCTGGAATTATCGGCGCGGTTCGGTCGCTCACGGGCAACTGACTGCATAGCTCGCGAAGCTGAGACAGCGCATCGCATGGCCGTCAGGCCAATGACATGTCAAACTGGTCCCATCTCCTGGTCGCACAGTCTTTACGTCATTTATCGGGATGTTAAACCGTCGGAACCGATAGATCGCCGCGCCGAGGCAGCGAAGACTGCCGTCCGGCGCGCGATATCAGGACCCGTCGGAGACTTGTCCCAACCTCGCACGTCCCGGAGAGGAACCGGCGGCGTTCGACCCCAGGGAGCGGACCGCGGGCAGCCGGGTCGGGAACGCGCCAGCGGCCGATTATCGACGTGAAGCAGTTTTATTTGACAGAGGAACTCGCCCGGGAAATTTCAGGCGCCGGGCATGAAGACCAGCTTTTTTCGGCGCTCGTGAAAGCCGCAGACCGTATGGGTTTTGACCATTTCGCACTCGCCTTCGAACGACGTGGCGGTGAGAACGCGTCGATCCTTGTCCATAATTATCCCGACGCCTGGGCGCGGATTTATATCGGCCTCGACCTCCGCTCGACCGACCCGATCCGGCGCGCCGGCGAGCGGTCGCTCACCGGCTTCGAATGGCGCAATGTCGACCATTTTATTCCGCTGTCGCGCGGCGATCGGCAATTTCTCAGCGTCGCGCGAGAGAGCGGCGTCGGCGACGGATTCACCGTTCCGCGTCACCTGCCCGGCGAGGCGAGCGGATCCTGCTCTTTCGCCGTGAAGCCGCGCGCCGACACGCCCGGCCATATGCTCCATGTCGCCGAAATCATCGGTGCGATCGCGATCGCGAAGGCGCGCGATCTCGTCGGCACGGCCCCTCTGAGAGGAGGTTCCATCCTTACCGAGCGGCAGCGCGAATGCGTGCTCTGGTCGGCGCGCGGCAAGACAGCCGGCGAGATCGCAGACATACTCGGGATCAGCGAGGAGACGGTGGTGCGCCACCTCAAGATGGCGCGCGATCGCTATTCGGTCCATTGCCGCTCGATGCTGATCCTCTGCGCATTGTTCGACGGTCTGATTGGCTTCTCCGACGTTTACGACTGGTGGCGCCCCGACTAATCCGGCGGTCCAGTCGCAAAAGACTTGCCCATAAATGGGAATAGCCGCCCCGCGGGATTGGTGGTCTGACTTGAGCTTCCAGCAACGAAGGACGTTCCATGACCGATCAACCCCCGCGAGCGCCCACTGCGCCCGGCGACGCGGCGCTGCGCGCCATGTTCGCGGCCCGCAAACAAGTCTTCATCGACCGCTTGAAATGGGATCTTCCTGCCCTTGACGACCGCTTCGAGCTCGACCAGTTCGATAATCCGCAGGCGCGATATCTTATCCTTCTCGATCCCGACGATCTGCGTCACCGTGCATCGGCGCGATTGCTGCCCACGACATCGCCGCATCTTCTCGGCAACATCTACCCGCACCTCTGCCCGGACGGCGCGCCCTCTGACGAGAGCATGTGGGAGGTCAGCCGCTTCTGCCTCGACCCGGCGCAAACGGCGGCGGAGCGTCTCGACGCGCGCAATCAGCTCGTCAGCGCCCTTGCGGACCATGCCCTTCACAGCGGCATCCGCGAATATGTCGGGATCGCCGACACGCGCTGGTTCGCGAAGATCAGCAGCTTCGGCTGGTCCTGCCGCGCGTTCGGCCCCGCGCGGCCCGACGGGGCATGCTCAATCCTCGCGTTCGGCATCCGGATCGATGAGGACACTATTCCCGGGCTGCAGCGGACGGAAACCTGGGCGCCGCTCGGGCTCAGACTTGAAAGCGGGGAGCTCGCACCATGAGAAGGGCCATCAACCACGCCGCCCTTGGGCGCCTCGTCAGCGAGCTCCGCCGCGACGGATATTGCATCCTGCATGGGGTCGCGCCCGCGCCTGTGCACGCCCTCGCGAAAGATCTTGATCCGGTCTTTGCCGAAACGCCCTTTTGCCAGGGCGACTTCTACGGACGGCGAACGAAGCGGTTCGGCAGCCTGTTGCGGCGCTCGCGGCACATGGCCGATCTGGTGCTCGACCCGCTCATTCTGCCCGCCGTCGAGGCAATCCTCGCTATGGGATGCGAGCGCATCCAGCTCAACCTCACGCAGGCGATCGAGATCCACCCCGGTGAAGTGCGGCAGTTTCCGCATCGCGATCAGGACATGTGGCGCGAGGCAGACGGCAGCCAGGAATATCTGGTCAATGTCCTCTGGCCCCTGACGCCCTTCACCAGGGACAATGGCGCGACAGAAATTTATCCCGCAAGCCATGGCGTCAGCGGTATGGCAAAAGAGGATCCCGGCCCTCCCATATATGCCGAATGCGAACCCGGTGCGGCGATCTGCTTTCTGGGATCGACCGCGCATGGCGCTGGCGCGAACATCAGCGAGAATGTCCGCCGCGGCGTGCTCGTGAGCTACAGTTTAGGATGGCTGAAGCCCTATGAAAATCTGTGGCTGGCTTACCCGCCTCACGTCGCAAAAGATTTTCCGCCTGGGCTCGCGGCGCTAGCGGGATATGCGCAACACCGCCCCAACCTTGGCAATTACGAGGGCCAGTGCCCTTCTATCCTCCTGCAAGGCGATCCGCCTGGTCCAGTCGGTGCCGTCGATGCGCTTCGTCCCGACCAGGCCAACGCCGTCGCCGATTTCGCCGCCGGCCAAAGAAGCGCCCTATGAGCCCCGCGCACGTGTTCGAGCCGACCTATGAAGCGGTCAAGCGGCGCCTGATGACGGGTGCATGGCCAGCCGGCGCCAGGATCGAAACCGCGCGCGTCGCCGATGAACTTGGCGTCAGCCTAACCCCGGTACGCGACAGTCTCTTCCGCCTGGATGGCGAACGCATGGTCGACTTCCGACCGGGTGAGGGTTTTCATGTGCATCGTCTCACCGAGACCGAGTTTCGCGACCTTCTCGAACTCCACCTCGTGCTCATGCTCGCCGCGATTGCGGCGGCACCGAATGCGGGCGCGGCGCCGGTGTCTGCCGACCAGCCCTATCCCGATCGGATCGCCGATCTGTTCCTCGCCATCGCCGAACGATCGTCGAACGGCGAGATCGTCGCGAACATAGCGGCGATCGGCGACCGGCTGCAATTCTCGCGGCACTTCGATGCGACGATCCTCGGCGACGTCGAGAGCGAGTACCGCCGGCTCGAGACCGCCGTCGCCAATGTCGAACCGCAGGCCGCGGTCCGAAATTTACTGCTTGGCTATCATGAAAGGCGGGCGCACGAGGCAGCGCGCTATGCACGGATGCTTGGCGCTCACGAGGGCCGCCAGGCTTGATGCGCGAGACCCATCCGACACTTTTGCTTGTCAGCGCCCCTCGCAATTGACATGATTCAGGAGCGCGGAAGCATCGCTGGCAGCTCCCGCGCGGAATCTATCGCCAGGCATTAAAAGCGCCAGTCCCTGACCGGACCGGCGGCCGAACCGGACCTGGATCGCACACGCGACCGAACGGCGGCGCAGCATGGAGAGACGGGCATCCGGCCGCGGCGGGATGGCGCCGCTCGTGCCTGCGGGATTTTGTGTCGTGCCCTCCTGTACCTGCGGCGACCGCGCCTCGTCGCGCCAACCCTTTTCGGTGCCGTCAGCGTGCCATGCGCATCCCGACGATCGGCCGGTGCCGACCGAACAGCTGTGCGTATCCGGGCAGGATCTGGAGACGGCGTACCGCACCCACCGCGCGTCGCTCTTTTATTTCCTGCGCCGCAAGGCGGGAGCAGAGGAAGCGCCCGATCTTGTACAGGAGGTTTTTGCGCGCGCCGCAGGAAGCGCGCAGCGCGACCGTCTCGTCAACCCCGGCGGCTTTCTGCGCCGCATTGCCCAGAATCTCCTCATCGACCGGGCGCGCCGCCGCAAGTCTGCGCCCACAGCCCTCTTTTCGCTGCGCGAAGAGAGCGATGCGGCAACCCCAGCGACCCAGGAATGGAATCTCGAAGCCGCTGATCTGCTGCGACTTTATGAGCAGGCGGTTGACGCCATGCCGCCGAAGACACGCCGTGTCTTTCTCATGCACCGGGTGGACGAGCTCTCCTATCGCGAGATACATGAGCAGCTCGGCATCAGCATCGCGACGGTGGAATATCATATGATGAAAGCGCTCGGGCTGATCGCAAAGGTGGTGGACGGCGAACAATGAGCGGATCCGGCAGCGATGATTATCCGGTCGATGAGGTCGCACGGGCCTGGCTCGTCAAACTGCGCGGCGGTGATGGGGATGCGCTTCGCGACGAGTTCGATGCGTGGCTGCAAGCATCGGCCGAGCATCGCGAAGCCTATCGGCGCGCCGAGAAGCGCATGGCCGCGCTCGCGATCCTCAAGACGTCACCGCGCCACGGAACGGCGCATGCCGAGGCGCGGCGCGGACGGGTTCGCGGCTGGTTCGCATGGGGCGCTGCCGCCACCGCGCTTGCGCTTCTGATCATCGCAATCGGGGCCGCAGGCGCCCCGCTTCCCGGCCAGCCTGGCGGCGCAGCGAGGGCATTCGCAGCCGAACCCATCGAGACGCAGCGCGGCGAAATCCGGACCTTTCAGCTCGCCGACGGCTCGAGCGCGACGCTCGACACCGACAGCCGGCTCGACGTCGCCTTCGCGAAGGACGTACGCAGCGTACGTCTGGTGAGGGGCCGGGTGCGGCTATTGGTCGCGCGGGGCGATGTCCCGCTGAAGATCGAGGCGGGTCGCGGCGGGGCGATAGCCAATGATGCCGAAATCGATTTGAGCCTGGACGCGGCGGGAACCGTCGTCGCATCGCTGCGCCGCGGCGCGGCCGAAATGCGCGCGGATGGCGGTAGCGACGAGGCGAAGCGGGTCGAGGCGGGAAGCGCGCTTGCCTATGGGCCGGGCAAGCGGCTCGCGCCTGTCGCGGCGCCGGGAACCGTCATTCCGGCGGGCTGGCCGGCGGGCTGGGCGGACTATCGGTCGATCAGGCTCAGCGCGCTCGTCGCCGAGGCCAATCGCTATGCGGCGGTCCCAATCGTCATCGACGATAGCGCGATAGCCGCGCGCGAGGTGTCGGGCCGCTTCCACATCAGCGAGACCGAGGCGTTTGCCGAACGGATCGCAATGCTGTTCGACCTCGCGGTCGACCGCCGGGCGGACGCCATCCACCTCAGCCGCCGATAATTTTTTCATCGGGCGGCTAAGGTCGCAAGGCTTCGTCCGTCAACACAACCCCACTGGCCGCCTGCCTGATGCGCGGCCGAGCCTTTGGGGGAGTGAAAATGTCGATCAAAATCCGTTCGCTGGGCGTACTGCTTGCCGGGACCGCCGCCTGCCTTTCGCCGCAGGCCGCGCAGGCGATGCAGGCGCCGCGCCAGTCCTATGATCTACCGGCGCAGGACCTTGGCGATGCGCTGCGCCGCGTCGCCCTGCTCGCCAATATCGAGCTTTATGTGAGTGCGCCCAGCATCGCGGGGAAGAAGGCGCCTGCCCTGCACGGCGAACTGACGCTGCGCGAAGCGATCGAGGCGCTTCTCGCAGGCAGCGGCCTCACCGCCCGCTTCGAGGCGGGCGCCGTGATCATCTCGGACGGATCGCAAACGGCCTCGCCGCTCGCGGCGAGCGAAAGCGAAGCGATCGTAGTAACCGGATCGCGCATCGCAGGCGCCGCCCCGGTCAATCCGTTGATCCGCGTGACGGCGGAAGATATCCGCAAGGCCGGCCACAATGATCTAGGGGAGGTCGCGCGCAGCCTACCGCAAAATTTCGGTGGCGGGCAAAATCCCGGCATCGGCAACGGCCAAGGCCCCGGTAATGAAAATGCCAACGTAAATGGCGCTTCGACGTTCAACCTCCGCGGTATCGGCCCGAACGCTACGCTCACTTTGCTGAACGGCAATCGCTTTGCTTATACCGGCGTATCGTCGGTAATCGACGTCAGCGCGATCCCGGTGTCGGCGGTCGAGCGCATCGAAATCAGCGCTGATGGCGCGTCGGCCATTTACGGCGCCGACGCGGTCGCAGGTGTCGTCAACATCCTGCTCAAGCGCGATTATGACGGAGTTTCGGCGATGGGGCGGCTCGGCGCCTCAACCGATGGCGGCAATTTCCAGCAACAGGCAGGACTGCTCGGGGGCTCGGTATGGGGTTCGGGCGGCATCATGGCCGCCTATGATTTCAGCCGTTCTACGATGATCCGCGCGGGCGACCGCAGTTATACCGCCGCCGCCAATCCGGCAACGACCCTCTTCCCCGCGCAGCATCGTCACAGCCTGCTTGCGAGCGGCCATCAGGCGCTCGGGGAGAATGTCACCCTCACCGCCGACATGCTGTACAAGCGCAGCCGCAATCACAGCGTGACCGCATTCACCATTGGCTCGACCCCCGAGACATCTGGGTTCGATGCGGTGAGCACCTCCGAGATTGTCGGTATCGCACCAGGGCTTGCGATCGAGCTTGGCGGCGACTGGACCTTTAGGACGGCGGGCTTTTTCGGCACCGACCAGACGGGCGGCGCGACGCGGCTCTTCGCGGGCGGCGCGGAGCTCGCGCGCATCGACCGGCACTTCTTCAACCGCAACATTGCCATCGAAGCGGGATTTCAGGGACCGCTGTTCGCACTCCCCGCGGGCGAGGTTCGTCTCGCGATCGGCGGCGGCGCGCGGCGCAATTTCTTCCGGTCGGTAGCGCCGACGGGAACGCTCGCCCGGCGCCGCGACAATATCTTCGCCTATGGCGAGATTCATATTCCGCTGGCGGCACCCGCCGAGAAGATTTCGGGGCTGCACCGGCTCGCGCTCACGGCCGCGCTGAGGTTCGAAGATTATTCGGACGCCGACGGGATAGTCACGCCCAAGCTCGGGCTGGCGTGGGAGCCCATATCGATCCTGCGGCTAGGGCTTTCATGGGGCCGCTCGTTCAAGATGCCGACGCTCGCCCAGCAATATAGCGGCTACACCGCCGTTTTGGCGCCTGCGTCGCGCTATGGCACCGGCCTTCCGGCGACGGCGACAGTGCTCTACGCGGCGGGGCCGGACAGCCGTATCGGGCCCGAGCGCTCGGAAAACTGGACGCTGAGTGCGCAGCTGACCCCGGTCCAAGGCCTCGACCTTACAGCGTCATGGTTCGATATTGATTATCGCGACCGCGTCGCCACGCCATTCGCCTCGTCCGCCGGCGCGCTCGACAATCCGGTTTTCGAGGATTCGATCACGCGCGCGCCCGGAGCGAACCTGCTCGACGAGATCATTGACGGGGCCTTGCCGCCTTTCCAGAATGTCACGGGCGCCGCCTATGACCCGGCGAATGTCGTGGCCTTTCTGGATCTGCGCGACCGCAACATCGCACGTCAGCGCTATAGCGGCGTTGACGTTTCGGTCCGCTATCGCTTTGCCCTCGGCGGGGGCGAGTTCTCGCTCTCCGGAGCTGCGACTTTGCTGCAAAGTCGCCAGCGAATCCGACCCGACGCGCCATGGACGAAGCTGGCTGGCACGATCTTCCATCCGGCGCGCTTCCGGGCCCGGAGCGGCATTGCCTGGGCTGACGAGATGGTGTCGGTCGCCGCTTTCATGAGCCATTCGGGAGCGCTCGACGATGACCGCCGCGCCACGGCCGTGCGGGTGCGCGGTCTCACAACATTCGACCTCAATGGCGAGCTGCGGATCGCGAGCGGAACCCGGGTGTCGTTGAGTGCCCTCAACCTTTTCAACGCCAAGCCTGCGGCGATTTTCACCGCGTCGCCCGCAGAAACCCCATATGACACGACCAACTATTCCCCGGCGGGGCGGTTTCTCGGGATCACGCTCCGGAGCGAGTGGTGAGGATGCGGTATCCGCCATTATCCGTCCGGGCCACTTGGCTCATATGGGGCGTGATTGGCGCCGCTGCCGCATCGGTTCCCTCTCCGACTTTGGCCGAGGGAAGGCACTGGACGCTCGACGATCAGCTGAGCGTTCCGGAGCTTCGGGCAATCGCTATCTCCGCCGATGGCAAGAGGGCTGCCTATGTGACACGCATCGCCGACAGGCCAAGCGACAAGACGGTCGCGGTATTGACGCTGGTCGATCTCGCAAACGGCGCGAAGCGCGAGATCTTGCGCGCGGGGTGGATCGACCAGCTGCGCCGCATTCCGGGCAGCGAGGCGTGGAGCGCGCTGATCGATCGCGGCGAAGGAGTCCAGCTTTACCGGGTCGAGTCTGATGGACGGGTCGCACCGATTATCATCCACCCGGCGACGGTGCGGTTCGGCGAGGTCGACGGCTGGGTCCTGCCGGGTTTTGCGCATGCCCCGCTCGGGATCGGGGTCAAAGCCTATAGCTGGTCACCCGACGGTCGCTGGCTCTTCTACATTGTGCTCGACGCCTTCGGCCCGGAACGCGGGGTGCAACATGACGATGAGATTGCCGAACAGCGCGGGATGCGACGACCGCGCGGACAGGCGACCGCCTCGCTCTATCTTCGCGCCGCCGACGGTTCCACGCAGTTGGTTGCTAAAAGACCGCGAAGCGATCTTCGTTCGATCGCTTCGAAGGGCGACGTCAACTGGTCCGCGACCGGATTCGAATATGTCCTGATGGATGCCGAGGAAGGCGGCCGCCAGCGCAAGAGGACGATGGCCTGGTCCTTTGCCGAAAAGCAATCGCGCGAAATCGGATCGACGGTGCAAGTTGCGTCCTGGATGCTGCCCGGTCCTCGTGGCGGACGTCTCACGGCTGAAGGGGTTGGCGAGAGTCGCGAGATCATCGAGACAGACCAGCATGGCAAGCGATACAGCTATGGTCATTTCCCCTTCTCCATCGGCCACGGAGCCGGCTTCGGCGGTTTCCGGACGGCCGATGGGCGCCGCGCGATCGTCAACGCGCGGACGATTGAGGATTCCCGCTATGGGATAGCCGTGATCGAGGCAAAGGGTTTGCGGACAATCTGGGGAAAAGCGAGCCTGATCCAATGCGATTTCACGCCAACGCTCGCCGCCGGGGCGTGCCTTGCCGAAGGTCAAAAGATGCCTCCAGCAATCGTGGCGGTCGACGTCGATGCCAGCAAGGTGAAGCGGGTTGCATCGGTGTCGGATCAGCATGACGAAATCGCGCCGCTCGAGGTTACACCGCGCAACTGGACTAATCGCTACGGGCACATGGCCACGGGCTATGTCATATGGCCGCGCCATTATGTCACGGGACGGCGCTATCCCGCGATCGTCATTACGCACGGTTACGACGCTGATCAGCGTTTTGCCGTTCAGGAAAACCAGTGGGAATATCCGGCGCAAGTGCTGGCCGAGCGCGGATATGTTGTTCTCCTGATCAACATCCCAAGTTCGCGGTTCAACAAGGATCTGCACGATGCCGATAGGTCATGGGCAGGGGAGCGCGACCTAATGCCACCTGAGCAGATGCGGAAGCTTCTTTGGCTGACAGGGGTCGCAAGCTTCGAAACCGCTATCGAAGAACTGGCCGCAGCAGGGGTAATCGACAGGGAGCGCGTCGGTATCGCGGGCTACAGCCGCGGATCCCAGTTGGTGAATGTCGCGATGACGCAATCGAAAATATTTCGTGCGGCGTCCAGCGGCGACGGCGCCTATCTTGAGCCTGTATATGAGCCGGACATGCCCGAGTCCTACCGCGCGGTCTTCGGCGGATCCCCGTTCGATCCCAAGTTTCTGCCAAATTATCTCGCGCTGTCTCCGTCGCTGCGCGCGGGGGAAGCGTGCGGCGCTATCCTTCAGCAAGTCGCAGCGCCGCACGCCGGCGCGATCGATTTCTACCGGGCACTTCGCGCAGCCGGCGTGCCGACTCAACTGAGCCTATTCCCCGGAGAGGATGACAGCTCGGACGAAACCCACATCTTCCACATCCCGTCCAACCGGATGGCCGCGATGCAGGAAAATCTCGCCTGGTTCGACTATTGGTTGAAGGGGGAACGCGACCCTCTATCCCCTGCGGCGAGCCGCTATGCGGAGTGGGACAGGATGAGGGATGCCATTCCGGCGCGTTGTCGGGCCGATGAGCGCACCGGTGCCTGATCATCGACCTAGCTTCGTCCCTCCCACCAGCGCACCCAGGTTTCGGCGCCACACAGCGTGAGGATCCGGTGGTCGCGACCGTCGTCCTGCCAGGCGGCCCCTGCTGTACGATCGAGATAGGCCGGGTCGAGAAGGCCGGCTTCGACCAAGCGGCCGCCGCGTAATAGGCGGAGCGCCTGGGGCATCCGCGCGTCAAACACGCGTCGCAGAAATCCACTCGGGCTCCCCTTGGTTCGCCGCTCGTGAACGAGCGGCGGCAAGTCAGCGGCAAATGCCGCGCGCGCGACAGCACGATCGCGGCCACCCCTTACCGCGTACCAGGTGGGAATCGACAGACCGAGCTCGAGAATGGGCTGCGAAAGAAGCGGTGCAATCGGGGGCGACGCCCTGTCTCTCGGATAGAGCTCGATGCTCTTCTGCGCGCGGGCGAGCATGGCGACATGGGCCTTCTTGCCGGGGAGCGCGCCGGTTGGGGCCGCCAGCCATGGGTGACGATCGCTTGCATCGAGCGCCATCTTCCCGGCCTCCGTCGTCAGGCCAGCGAGATCCGCTCGGATGGGGTGAGGGTGGCGCCGCTTCCGCACGCGCCGCCAGCCGTGCGCCCACACGCTTGTGAGCGGTGACCCGGTCAGATCGGCAAGATCGCGCGCGGTCGCGAACAGTCCGGGCATAGGCCCGCAGGCTAGGAAGCGGTCTGCGAGCGGCGCAGCGCTGTGCATATTGCAGAAGATATTGTCGCCGCCATTCCCAGTGAAATAGGCATCAACAGATTTCTGTTCGTGGAGTTCGGCATGAACAGCCGCGATCGCCTGCATGAGATGCGAACCGCTTGGTATCGGACTATGAGGCAGAACGGGGCGCGACAAATCGATCGTTCCCACATCGTAAAGGCGCGCTTCAAGTCTGACGCCAAGCTGGGCGGCAAGCGCTCCAGCGTAGCGCCGCTCGTCGCCATCCGTATCAGGCTCAGCCATGGTAAGGCAGCGCAGGCCCGGCGCGCGAGGGATCGCTGCCGCCGCGACAATCGAACTGTCAACACCCCCGGAGACGCCGAGCAGTATAGAGTCGAAACAGGTCGCCCATGCACCGACCGACGCCTTGACGACGGCGCGCAACTGCTCTGCGGTTTCTTCGAAACCGAGCCGGGGACGATAGCGAACATGCGTCCATGGCGACCACGCCATGTCTATAAAGGTGCCGGAGTTCGTGGCGGTGAGCCGCTCACCCGGCAGCAGTTCCTCGATTCCCGCAATGCCGGTCTTGCGGCCAAGCGCGTCGACACTGGCGAACATCCGCGCGAGCAGAGAAAAGTCGATCGCGACGGATCCCGGTTTGGCAAGAGCGCCCATGTCACTGGCAGCGTGGACGCTGCTGCCCGATCGCTTCAGATAACAAGGAAGCATCCCCGAGGGATCACGGATCATGCAGACTCCGCCGCTCTGCTCGGCAAAAAGCGCAACATATCCCCCCCAATAGTCCGCGAGCAGCGACGCTCCGCGCGTCGCGACCGCCCTTCGCTGCTCGTCGGGATCGAGTTCGATAATGCGGCTGCAGGGGCTTTCGCGGCGAAACAGATAGCCCGCGATACAGCCCTCTCGCCCGAGCGAGACCAGCGGCAGCCCGCACCAGACCCGCATGTTCGGGGTCATATAATCTGGCACTAACGCGCCCTCTGCCAGCGGAGAGAGGCTGTGGGTGCCAATTTCAGCACGGAACCAAAAGCTCATGACACCGCTGCAATCGGTTCGAAGTTCATGACCCGGTCGAGCGGGTCGCTCAAGAGGTATTCGCCCGATTGCACCCAGCAGTGCGCTGCGAATGGAAGCCGGACCCCGATGACGAGCGTCGACCTCAAGCTGCGACGGGCGAGCATCGAACGTAGAGCGACAGCATTGGCGAGGCACTGATCCTCTGCTTGGGAATAGCGCGCGGCGCGTTGAAAGGCGGCAATGAGCGGAAGGCACTTCCCGATATCCGAGTGACCATCTGGCGACGGCATAAACAGCGTCGACATCGGTTCGCGCTTCACTCTTCGCCGCGCGAGGGCCTGCGCGGCGAGCATTGCCACAACGGTGGCAATGCGAGGTGGTGGAAGGGGGCCTTCAAGCAAACTCGACGTTGCAATTGTTGGCAGGAAGGTTGGTACCACGTCCTCGCCGCGCTCTATCAGACCTTGTTCGGTCAGCCACGAGATGGCTTCGGGCCTCGACTCGCCGGCTAGGAAATCCGCAAAATATCCGGCGCCCCTCCCCTCCAGCAGAAAGTATCGGCTTGCCGCGATATCCAGAAAGATAATGCGCTCCCCGATCACGCAATAGCGGAGCGAGGAGCGAGGTCGATAAATGGACGTGGCGCACGGCAAATCGACGTGCAGTCGATTTTCTTTGGTACGCCGCATCGGTCAATCCTCGTCGCTGATGTCGCCCTGGCGGACTTTCATCAACGTCTGGAGATCGACGGGCCCTTCGAGATCGGCGCCGCGAGTGGCCGCGCGTGCCTCACCAAGGTCGATGATCTGTGTCTCATGGGTATGGCTTTTCATCTTTGGTCCTGCCTGAAAGGCTGGGGTTGGCGAAGGGCGTGCGGCGCCCCCGGGCGCCGCACGCCGGACGCTTCAGTCGTCGGACTGGATGCCGCCATTGCGGATCTTCAGAAGGGTCTGGAAGTCGACCGGCCCCTCGACATCGACGCCGCGGGTTTCGGTGCGCGCATCGCCGAGATCGACGATGTTGTTTTCGAGCGTTTTCATGGCATTTCTCACTTCAAGACGCGACCAGAATGAGTCGCATTCAGAAAGTTATGCCTCGCTTCCGGCGGCATCCATTTTATAATTCATTTATAATTGGACACCCCGGTCACAAAAAAGGTGACCGAGCCAAGGAAATGCACGTCGGGGCGCATACCGCTACCTTTAGCTTTCGCCTGGACATGCGTAGCGGAACCCGGTCACACACCTCATTAATTTTGAAGTGCAGGATTTAATTCCGGATCGGATGATCGATTGGCAACGACAACTGCAACCGGAATTGGATGTTCCAGCGTTCGCGGTTAGCGGCGTGAGCTCCGGAGGCAGGGAATATCCGCGCCGGCCTGGTCGAGGACTGACATGCGCCGGATCGATCGCCAGCAACTGCGGGACAGCTTCTACATCAAGATCAAGACAATGCGGCAGGGCAAGAATGGCCGCGGCCGCCACCCCATGCCCGAACTGAGCGACGATTATGCTGCCGGCATGCTCGCGGTCTTGCTCGTGGAGATCGTGGACGAGCGCAGCAGCATGGTGATATCGACCGAGGAGAAGCCCCAAAGCCATGGTGTGTGCGGTGTCTGGGGCGTTGACGAACCTTGGCAGGAAGGATGCGAGCCGAAATGATAGTTGCGCTTGTTCTGGCCGCCGCGCTCGTCCCTGCCGGCCAATCCTTCGATTGCACGCCGACGGCCGTTTGGGATGGTGACGGGCCGATCTGGTGCGCAGAGGGGCCGCACATTCGCCTATCGGGCATTGCGGCGCGCGAGATGGACGGCTCATGCCGCCCCGGCCACCCCTGCCCGGCTGCCGATCCCATTGCCGCCCGCGATCATCTCGCCGAGCTGGTTGGCACGCCGCAGGGCAAGCTGCGAACCGGCCATGTGAAGGTCAGCGGACCGATGATGCGCTGCCGGTCGGCGGGAGGCGCCGGAGGAACCCGGACAGCGGCCTTTTGCGAATCGCCAAAGTCGGGCGATCTTTCGTGCGCAATGGTGCGCGACGGATATGCTGCCAAGTGGGACCGCTATTGGCAGGGACATCGCTGCCCATGAAAGACCGCGCCACCGTCGCTATCGGCCCAGCGCTTGCCGTCGCCGTGCTCGCGAGCATTGCCTATGCTCTCTCGGGGCGGCTTTTCGGCTGAATCGACTCTTTAACCCCTTCGTGGCAGTCTTCCGACATGGGCAAGAGGGGCAACAGCAACATCGGAACGATTGCGCTCGTGGCGCTGTTCGCGTTCGTTGCCGGCAAGCTGTCCAGTGAAGATCCGAAGCGTAGCGCAGACGAGGCACCCCAGGCTTTTGTTGGCCAGGCGCCAGCCAATTACGATCCCAGCGCCTCCTATGCCGAGCCCGAGCCCTTTGCGCGCCAGCCACAACGCTTTGTCTCGGACGAACCGCAACGGGCCTTCGGAAGTCGTCCGTTTCGCAATTGTCGGGAAGCGCGCGCGGCTGGCGCTGCTCCTGTTCGCATCGGCGATCCCGGTTATGCTCCGCGGCTCGATCGCGATGGAGATGGGATTGGCTGCGAGTGATGTCTCCCGAGCGTGAGCTGTGGGCCTGCGCACTCCACTTTGAGAAGGAGCACGGGGAGCGCGCGCCAGAGTTCATCGCCGAGCGGGTTAATACTTTGGTCATGGCGGGCGACATCCTGGGCGTTGAGCGCTGGCAGGCCATCGCCGACAGGTTCGATCAACTCCAAGCTACCAAATTGCTACGGCCTCAGTAGGCCAGCATTTCGCAAGTCGCCGGGGCCTGACGTGACAATAGTAGCGGACGTAAACAACGAGGGCACCAGTGCGTCCCGTTGCGGCCCCTTTGCGCGTCGCGGCCGGAGCGGCAGCTTGGAAAGGCACAGAATTTGAACCGTAGCTGGAACGTGGCTCCCTCGCAGCGTTGCACCGCCATCACCGGCGACAAAGGGGGCAGCTGTGTCCACCGGCAAGGAGCGTGGAGCGTGTGTTCAAAGGAGGAGGATCTGGGCTTCACCTTCATTCCTTCGTCACTACGACGAAGCCCAAATCCTCCTTATTTCACAACCTCAAATCTGTGCAATTGACACTGACGGGGAACATTGTTGCGCAGACCGCAACTCCCGTGTGGAAGCAAGCCACGGCAGGCTACCTAGGCACGATTTTTGAACTCCAACTCCGGGAAACCCTCGGCCGCCGACTGATCGAGCGCGTCATAATATAGGTTGGCGCCGCCGAAATAGATCAGCACGCGTGCTCCCTTATCGTCGCGATTGGCGCCCATCATCCATGAATTGACCTTGTCGCCTTCGGCCATCAGTGTCTGGCCATGGATATTCGCGGTCGCCGCGGTCCATTCGCGTTCCGCAGCTTCCCGTGGTTCGAAGACATCGAACCCTTCATTTTCCATCTTTGCGATGCAGCGCGAGATCCAGATGGCATTCTGCTCGATTGAGGTCGGCAGGTTAGCGAATGGCGCCTGCGGACCGGTGACGACGAACATGTTGGGGAAACCGGCGACGCATACCCCCATGATCGACGAGGATTCGACCTGCCATTTCTCCCGCAGCGTCTGCCCACCCTCGCCGCGAATGGGAAACGCTTCGAGCGCGCCGGTATAGGCCTTGAAGCCGGTCGCCAGCACGATGATGTCGAACTCATAATCGGCGAGCGTGGTGCGCACCCCCGTCTCGGTAATCTCGACCAGCGGCTCGCGCTTCTTGATATCGACCAGATGGACATTGTCGCGGTTGAAGGCTTCGAAATAGCCATGGTCGAGCGGCGGGCGCTTGGCGAACAACGGATAATCGTCAAAGCTGGGCGTCAGCAGGTCGGCGATCGCGGGATCGTTGACCCGCTCGCGCATCTTGGCAGCGATGAAATCGCCTGCGATCCGGTTGGCTTCGGGGCTGGCAAGCAGATCGTCGAAGGTTTCGAACACCCAGCGGAAACTACCGGTCCAGTTTTCCTCGAAAATCCGCTGCCGTTCCTCTGGCGGAGTATCCAGGACGTTGCGCCCGACCGGGCTATCGAAGGCCATGCCAAAGACATGGTTGCGGCACTTGGCCACGATCGCCGGGTAATTATCCTTGATCTCCTTCTCCCACTCGGCAGTCATCTCTTTCTGCATCGCGGGCAGGACGTAGTTGGGCGTGCGTTGGAACACCGTCACGCTTGCTGCGGTTTCCGCGACGACCGGCAGCATCTGGACGGTGGTCGCGCCCGCGCCGATGATACCAACCTTTTTGCCCGCATAATCGAGCCCCTCTTGCGGCCAGCGTGAGGAATGAAAGATCGGTCCTTGAAAGCGATCCATCCCTGGGATTCTCGGAATCATCGGTTCCGAGATCATCCCCATACCGCTGATGAAATATTTGCAGGTATAGACGTCGCCATCGCCTGTCGTGACCCGCCAGCACCCGTGCGAGGGCACATACTCGGCTTCGACAATTTCGGTGTTCAACTGGATGTGTGGCCACATGTCGCACCTGTCGGCGACGAAGCGCATGTAATTTTGCGTTTCCTCGCGGCCTGGATAGCGCTTGGACCACGACCATTCCTGCAATAATTCGGGCGAGAAGGTCAGGCAGTAATAATAACTTTCGCTGTCGGTCGCAGCGCCCGGATAGCGGTTCCAGGCCCAGGTGCCGCCTATATCGGACGCACGGTCGAACACGCGGATATTCAGTCCGATCTCGCGGAGATAATGGATCAGCGCCAGTCCGGCAAAGCCGGCACCGATGACGATCGCATCATAATCGAACGCCTCTCGGTCGTCGCGATTTCGGGTGGCCACGCTTGTATCGGCGTTCGTCGTCGTCATCACTCTCTCCAATCATCCGACGGCGCCTTGTCCGACGCTCGTCATTTTGCCTCAGGGTTCCTGTCGCACCGCCACCCGATCGGGGTCGGCGACCCCGATCTCGGCCAGAATCTCGCTTCGCGCCGAATCGCGCCTCCACATCGTCGGCTCGACGACCGCAGTGTCCACAAAGCGCGGCGCGGGATGCGGCTGCAGCCGCCCATCGGCCTCCAGATAGCTGCCCCGCGCCCGGTTGTGAGCATGCGTCGGGGCCTCGGCCATGGTCAGCACTTCGGTGTAGCAGCAATCGCGCGACTGCAATTTGCCGGTCCAGGCAGCCCGGGGCGCCGAGGCAAAAACCTCTGCCAACCGCGCCTTCATCGCCGGCCATCGGCTCTGGTCGTGTTGCGACGCGAACAGGGGGTCGCCCGCAAGGCCCAACGCGTCGATCAGCCGCGCATAAAATTGTGTCTCAATCGCGCCGACCGCTACGAACTTGCCGTCGGCGCAGGCATAGCAGGCATAGAAGGGGGCGCCGCCGTCGAGCAGATTCCGCCCGCGCCCCTCGTCCCACATCCCGTTATGGGTGAGCGACCACATCCCCGCCATCAGCGCCGCCGACCCTTCGGCCATGCTGCAATCGATCACACGCCCCTCGCCGCTCTGCCGCGCCGCCAGCAACGCCGCGACAAAGCCGAACGCGAGCATCATCCCGCCGCCGCCATAATCGCCGATCAGGTTCAGCGGCGGCGGCGGCGGCTCGCCCTCGCTGCCCAGCGCGCCGAGGCAGCCGTTGAGCGAAATATAATTGAGGTCGTGTCCCGCCTTGTCGGACAACGGGCCGTCCTGCCCCCAACCGGTCATCCGGCCATAGACGAGCGCCGGATTGCGCCGCATCAATATATCGGGACCCAGCCCGAGCCGCTCTGCCACGCCCGGCCGGAACCCCTCGATCAGGCCGTCGGCGGTTTCGGCCAGCCGGGAAACGATCTCGACCGCCTCGGGTTGCTTGAGGTCGAGGGTGATCGAGCGCCGCGAGCGCAACAGCACGTCGCGGCCCTGATCCTGTGCCAGCGGGTCGCTGCCGCCGGGGCGATCGATACGAATGACCTCGGCACCATGGTCGGCGAGCATCATGCCGCAAAAGGGGGCAGGACCGATGCCCGCCAATTCGATGACCCGCACCCCATCGAGCACCGGCCGCATCGAGGTCCCATCGAGGCGTTGGACAGGCGTCATAGGGGCCGCTTTCGGGCGATATGATAGTGTTGCCTGCCTCGAGCCGCGCGCGTCGCACGCGGGAGCGAACGGCTCGCCACGCCTTGCGACGGCAGCAGATCGACAGCCCGTGCCAAGCCAAATCTCCCAATAAACCGGCGCCGCCATCGGCGTCCGTCTCATTTACTTGCTAGCGTCTAGCAAATGAAATATCAAGCGCAAAACTGGCCGGTTATTATGTTGATTTTATGAACTTATTTGAGATCCGCCGAGCGAATCAATATGCGATGCCAAAGGCCTTGGCGGTGGAGCGGCGGAACGCTTCGAACTGTTTCGGCAGATCGACGCTGTCGGGTGCGACCAGCCACTGATAAATCGTCCCGAAGATGAAACTGCAAAAGCCGAACGCATAGCATTCGGCATCGACCGACGGGTCGATCTCGCCGCTCGCGATGCCTTCCTCCACCCAATGCGCCACGTCGCGGCGATAGATTTCGTGATACGCCGCAAGATGGTCGCGCACATCATTGTGCGAGCTGATCGATTCGAACCACAGGATGTACATCGCCTGCATGTAACCCGAATGGCTTGCCAGAAAGCCCTCGACCGCGCGCAAGGCCGCCAGACACGCCTGCGCGCCGCCGCGGGTGCCCACCTTGTTCGCCAGTTCCTGCGTCCAGCCGGTGTTGAAGTGCAGAACCAGTTGCCCGAACAACGCATCCTTCGAACCGAAACGGCTCGATGCCAGCCCGCGCGAATAGCCGGCGCGTTCGCCGACCGCCTTCAGCGTCGTCGCATGGGTCCCCTGTTCGATGATCAATTGCATCGCGGCATCGAACATGCGCGCGTCGGACAGCGCAGTGCGCTCCGCCTGGGTGCGGCGGCTGGCGCGCGGCTTGGCGCGTCCCTTTACAGGCTCGACGCGATGGCTTTCGGTCACTTCGCGCAGCGACGCCTTGCCTTTCATCGGAGACGGTGCGTTCATGAAAATTCGTCAACCCTTTCAAAACCCGTCCGGCCGTCCGCGACCGCGGCGCGCAGGGCCTGCTTGTCAATCTTGCCGACGCTGGTCAATGGCAGCGTGTCGGCATGCGCCCAATATTCGGGAATCCAGAAGCGCGCGATCTGGCCCTGCAACGCCGATCGCAGACCCGCAAAATTGGGCCGGGCGCCGTCGAGAGTGGTGACGATCGCCAGCGGCCGCTCCTCCCAGCGCGGGTCGGCAATGCCGATCACCGCGGCCAGATCGACCCCGGGCAGGCTCGCGACATGGTTCTCGAGCTCGGCCGACGGAATCCATTCGCCACCCGATTTGATCAGATCCTTCAGCCGGTCGGTGACCTGGACATAACCACGTTCGTCGATCGTCCCGGCATCGCCGGTGTCGAGCCAGCCGTCGTCGGTCAGGACGCCTGCACCGGCGCCGCGGTGATAACCGCGCGCGATCCACGCCCCGCGCAGTTGCAGGCGGCCGACGCTCCGGCCATCCTCGGCCACCGGCTGGCCCGCGTCGTCGACCAGCCGCACGCGGACCCCCGCCACCGGACGCCCGCTTTTGGCGCGCAGGCGGCGTGCATCGTCGGGCGGAACATCGGCGGGCGGATGCGACAGCACGCACAGCGGGCTGGTCTCGGTCATGCCCCAGCCCTGGATCAACGGGATAGCCCAGCGGCGCTCGACATCACGGATCAGCCCCTCCGACACTGCCGATCCGCCGGCGACGATGACCCGAAAGCTGCTCATATCGACCGGATCGCTCGCATCGGCGAGCAACAGGTCGTTGAGGATGGTCGGAACGGTCGCGGTAAAGGTCGGCGCGGCGGCGCGGATCATCGCGCGGATCGCCTTGGGCTGCAAATGGGGGCCCGGCAGCACGAAGTCGGCCCCGGCGAGCCAGCCAGAAAAGGGCAGGCCCCACGCATTGGCGTGAAACATCGGTGGCAGGAGCAGGATCGTATCGCGCTCGCTGAGCGCAAAGGCGTTGGCCGCCATCGACGCCAGACTGTGCAGGAAAATGGTGCGATGCGAATACACGACCCCCTTGGGATCGCCCGTCGTTCCCGATGTATAGCAGGTCGCCGCGGCGGCGGCTTCGTCGGGGAACGGAAAATCGGTAAGCGGCGCCTGCTCGGCGATGAAGGCCTCATAAGGCGTCCAAGGCTTTTCCAGCCCCGCAAGGCCCGCGGTATCGCCGGTGACGATGATACGCACCAGCGTGTCCGACGCATTCATTTGCGGCAACAGTCCCGCCAGCAGCTGACCGTCGGCGATCAGAAACGCATCCTCGGCATCGGCCATGATATAACGCAGCTGATCGGGATGCAGGCGCAGGTTGAGCGTGTGAAGGACCGCACCCATCGCGGGAACGGCCAGATAGGCCTCGAAATGCGCAAAATCATTCCAGCTGAGCGTCGCGACGCGGGTGTTCGGCCCGACGCCTGCGGCCTGCAACGCCGCCGCCAGCCGGCGCGCGCGTTCGGCGGTCTCGGCATAGCTGCGCCATGCCACATGCTTGCCATCGAACAGTCCGATGCGGCTGGTTGCATGGATGCGCTCGCCATGCGCCACGATTGTCGCAGTGCCCAGCGGCTCGTGCATCATGGTCGCATCCATCACGCCATCCCCTCGGCCGCGGCGATCCGCCGCGCGGCGTCCAGCAATGCAGGAACGTCCTTTTCCAATCCGCGCTCATAGGGGCGATCGACCTGACCCTGCCGAAACAGCCCATAAGCGCCCTCGACGATCGCCGCGAGCCGCCAAAGCGCGAAGGCCTGGAAATATCCCAGATGGTCGATCGACAACCCGGTCGCGTGCGACCAGCGCTGCGCCAGCTCCGAACCCGTCACCACGCCGGAAACGTTCGATATGCGCTGAACGAAGGCGAAGCCGAGCGGCAGCTGTTCGTCGCGGTTCCACATCGCAGTGGCCAGCCCGACGTCGACCATCGGATCGGCGAGCGTCGCCATCTCCCAATCGAGGATCGCCCGGACCTCCGGCACATCGGGGGCCAACAGAAGATTGTCGAGGTGATAATCGCAATGAACGATGCGCACCGCTTCGGGCTCCGGCGCGTTTTCAGCTAGCCAAGCGCCGACGCTCTCGATCAGCGGCAGGTCGCGGACGGCATGGGCGGATCGCACCGCCCGCCACCGCTCGATTTGACGGACCACGAAGTTTCGCGCCTTGTCGATGTCGCCCAGACCGGCGGGCACCGGCGCGATCGCATGGACGCTCGCCAGCGCGTCGATGAGGGCGTGGCCGATCGTATCGCGCGTCGCGACGTTGTCAGGATAGGCGGGCGGCAGGGCGTCGGTGATCGCCGTGCCACGCACAAACCGGGTCAGCGAAAAAGGGGCGCCAAGCACCGCCGGATCGTCGCAAAAGAGGACCGGTTCCGCAACCGGCGCCCTGCCCGCGATGGCCGTGGTAAATCGATACTCGCGCGCAATGCCTGCCCCCGCCAGGTCGGACACGGTGTCCGCGGGCGGATGGCGAAGCACCATCGGCCCGTTCGCGGTTTCGACCAGACTGGTCACATTGGCATTGCCACCCGTCAGCCGCCGGACGATCCGTGCTTCGAAAATCCCGGCTTCACGCTCCAGCCAGCGGGAAAGCCGCTCGGCCGGATCGATTACAACCTGCACAGCAGCCCGCCGTCGTTCGAGATGATTGACCCGGTCATGTAGGGCGACCCCGCGACCCACCAGACGACGTCGGCGAGTTCCTCGGCGGTGCCTTCGCGGCCGAGCGGGATGCTGGCGACCAGCTTGGCCTTGGCGCGCGCCGAAATGCCCGCGGTCATCTCGGTCGCGGTAAACCCCGGAATGACATAATTGACACGGATCCCACGCCGCGCGAGTTCGACCGCCAGCACTTGCGTCAGCCCGGCCAGCCCCGCCTTTGACGCGCCATAGGCGGCGTCGCCGGCAAAGCCGCGCAGGCCGACGACCGCGCCGATGTTCACTATCGATCCGCCTGCGCCCATATGCGGCAAGGCACCGCGCACGAAGTTGAGCGGACCCGACAGGTTGGTATCGAGCACAGCCTGCCAATCGCCCTGCGCCAGCGAACCGAGCAGTCCGCCGCGATGCAGGCCGGCGTTGTTGATCAGGACATCGATCCCGCCCCACCGCGCGGCAATTTGCTCACAGCAATCCGTGACCGATGCCGGATTGGTCACGTCGGCAGCCACCCCGATCGCGGCCTTGCCGATCGCTTTCGCCTGGGCTTCGATATCGGCACCGCGCGCTACCAGCGCCACGCGATCGCCCTTGCCGGCCGCCAGCCTGGCAATCGCGAGGCCCAAGCCTCGCGATGCCCCGGTGACTACCCATCGGCGCGGCGCAGCCTTAATCGGTGTCGTCATCGCCGGTTCGCTCAGAAGGTCTGGGTCACGGCGACACCCCACGTCCGGCGCGGGCGCGGCGCGGCATAGCTCCACACTCCCTGAACATCGTAACCGATCGTCCAACCCTTTTCGTCGGCCAGATTCTTCCCGAACAGGCTGATGGTTGTCCGGTCGAACCGTACGTTGATCGAAGCATCGACCAAATATTGGCCGCCATTACGCAGGTTCGGGTTGTTGAGGAATGTAATCTCGTGCGGGCCGATATAGTGGACGTCGCCCGAGATCCACGCCGACGCGTTGCTGCCGATATCGGCCTCATAGGTGCCTCCCACGCTCCAAGTCCATTTCGGCGCGCGGCGAATCTTGAGGAAGCTTGCGTCGATCGGGGTCCCGGTGCTGTAGATGTCGCCCATGAAATCCTTATATTTTGCATCGAGATAGCCAATGTTACCGTTGAGCGTAAAGCCGTCGACGGGGCGCGCGGTCAGATCGAGTTCGAAGCCCTTGAGCTCGGCTGACGCAGCGTTGATCGTTCGGTTTTCGCGTCCGGTCGAGGTCCCGGGCGCCGGGACGTCGAGATCCTGTTGCATGTCGTTATATTTCATCAGGAAGGCGGCGCCGTTCAGGCGCACGCGCCCGTTCGCGAACTCGGTTTTGAAGCCGGCCTCGTAATTGTCGAGGGTTTCAGGGTCATACGGAATCGTAGCAGCGCCGATCGTCGATGGGCGCCCGTTGAACCCACCACCTCGATAGCCGCGCGACCACAGGGCATATATCATCGCCTGATCGGTAATTTCGTAGCGAAGCGACACGCGCGGCGTAAATTTCGACCAGCTCGCGCGAACCGGATCGGCCATGAAGATCACGCCTGGCGCCGTTCCGACCGGATTTTCCTCGACCGTCGTGTCGTAAAAGAAGATCGGCAGATCGTTGACGATGCTCGACTTCTTGTCCTTGGTGTAGCGCGCGCCGACCGTCAGTGTCAGCCGATCGACAATTTCATAGTCGGCTTCGCCATAGATCGCCCACGATTTGTTGGTCTGCCTGACGTCCTGCGCGCTGGTGAGGAGCGCAGGCCCGGCAAAGCCGATATAGTTCTTGAGGTTGATCGTGTAGGCCGAATCCCAAAGATAGGCACCGAGAACGAAACTCAGCGGACCCGATCCGCCCTTCGTCAGGCGCAGCTCGTTGGTCGTCTGCCGCCAGCGCGCCGGCCGATCGGTGTGATATAGCGTCTGCGGCCCGGCATCGAAATCCTGGTTGATCGCTTCATCGGTTTTCAGCCAGCCGAAAATATAGTCGAGCTGCATGTCGGAGCCGAGATCGTAGCTGGCCTTGGCGATGGCCATATCGAGTTTGAATGTCGCGTTCTTTTCAAGCCGACCATCCGACACGCTGACATAGCGGTCACCCGATGTCGGCACCCCCGGGGCAGGCGAACATTGGCTATAGGCAACGCAGAACAGATCGGTCGGCCGGTTGACCGCCAGCAGCTGGGGCGGATCCTGCTTCGTCTTCTGGTGATCGTAGCTGAGCTGAATGTCGAGCTTGTCGGTCGGTTCGAACAGCAGGGCGCCGGAGACGGCGTAGAATTCCGATCGCTGACCGTTCTGGTTCTGAAAGCTGTTGAAGATATAGCCGTCGGATTTTTCATATGCGCCGCCGACCTTCACCGCAACATTGTCCGACAGTCCGGTGCTGGCGACCCCTTCCACCTTCCAACTGTCAAAGCGGCCATATGTGATCCGGGCCTTGCCGGTCAGGTCGTAGGTCGGGCGCGAGCGCGCGAGATTGATGACCCCACCGGTCGCATTGCGTCCGAACAGCGTCCCCTGCGGCCCGCGCAGAACTTCGACACGGTCGATGTCGATCGCTTTCAGCAGGCTTCCCGAGCTTTGGCCGATGTAGACATCGTCGAACACCACGCCGACCGCGGGATCGACCGATTTCTCGACGTCGGCAACCCCGATACCGCGAATGTAGACTGCGGCCACGCCGCCTGGTCCCTGCTGGGTATCGTCGATCACGATGTTAGGAGACGAGTCGGCAAAATCGCGGACATCAGAATCGAACCGCCGATCGAGCTCGCTCGCCGACAGCGCGCTGATCGAGGCCGGCACGTCCTGCATGCTTTCTTCGCGCTTGCGCGCAGTGACGACGATTTCTTCAAGGCCACCGGACGAAGCGGCCGACGGTTCGCCACCAGCCTCCTGCGCGCTCGCGGCCGATGCCGGACAGACTATCATTGCGGCGGTGGCGAGCAGGCGCACGGATTTGACGCGATCGATCATGGTCATTTCTCTCCCATCGGCGGGCGTGTGATTTTTCTCGCGGATGCGCTGTGCAAAGCTCGCGAGTCACGCTCCGATTTCAGAATGACTCACTTGGTTGTTTTCGACAAGCAAATTTTGCTAGCGCTGTAATTTATGCGGAAGATGCGGAGATCATGTGTTTGTTTAATAACATTTTTCTGCCTATTTTTCGCGGGTCAAAATATTGTTGCTTGTTCTCAACTAGTAAGTGTGTAACAAGATTCGCAATGAAAATGATGGATTGGGAGAGTGCAGAATGACAGGCCGGCTGAACGGTAAGTCGGCGTTGATCTCGGGCGGCGCAAGCGGCCTGGGCGAAGCGCAAGCGATCCTCTATGCCCGCGAAGGCGCCGCGGTGCTGATCGGCGACGTTCAGACCGAAAAGGGCCGGGCGGTGGTCGATACCATCACCGGGGAAGGCGGCAAGGCGGCTTTCATTCACCTCGACGTGACCGACGCCGCCAGCTGGACTGCCGCGGTTGCCGACGCCGTCGCGCGGTTCGGCCAGCTGACGACGCTAGTCAACAATGCCGGCATCTTCCATCCGGGCGGAATCGTCGATGAGACACAGCAAGGCTGGGACCGCATGATCGCGATCAACCAGACCGCGGTCTTTCTGGGGATGAAGGCCGCTGCTCCTGCCCTGCTCGCCTCGGGCAATGCCGCGATCGTCAACATCAGCTCGCTCTATGGCCTGATCGGCAGCCCGAACGCCATTTCCTATCACGCCTCCAAAGCCGCGGTGCGTGTGATGGGCAAAGCAGGCGCTCTCGAATTCGCCAGGCAGGGCATCCGCGTCAACACGATCTTCCCCGGCCAGATCAAGACACCGATCCTTGGCGACATCACCCCCGAACAGGATGCGGCGATCAAGGCCTCGATCCCTATGGGCATCGTCGGCGAACCTATGGATATCGCCTATGCCAGCCTCTATCTTGCCTCAGACGAAGCGAAATATGTGTCGGGCGCCGAACTCTGGGTCGATGGCGCATGGTACGCGGGGCAATGAGCGTGGGCATGCGCGCAAGGACGCTTGACTGATGGCTTGGGATTTTTCGACCGACCCCGAGTTCGAGGCGCAGCTCGAATGGATGCGCGGTTTCGTGGCCGAGGAGATCGAGCCGCTCGACCTTGTCTTTCGCAATCCCGCAGCGCACGTCGATCCGCGCTCGCCCGCCGCGCGCGCCATGGCGCCGCTCAAAGAGGAGGTCAAACGGCGCGGCCTGTGGGCCTGTCACCTTGGCCCCGAGCTTGGCGGCAAGGGTCTCGGCCAGCTCAAATTGGGTTTGATGAACGAAATTCTCGGCCGCAGCCGCTTCGCGCCGACGGTGTTCGGGACGCAGGCGCCCGATACCGGCAATGCCGAAATCCTCGCGCGGTTCGGGACCGAGGACCAGAAGGCCAAATATCTCCAGCCCTTGCTCGATGGCGAGATCGTCTCCTGCTATTCGATGACCGAGCCGCAGGCCGGCGCCGATCCCGCCGAATTCACCTGCCGAGCGCGCCTCGACGGCAAGGAGTGGGTGATCGACGGCGAAAAATGGTTTGCGAGCCACGCCTGTATCGCCGAATTCCTGATCGTCATGGTCATCACCGACCCCGATGTCCCGGTCCATCAGGGCTCGACCATGCTGATCGTGCCGCACGACACCCCGGGACTGGAGATCGTGCGCAACACCGCGGTCGGGCCAAAGGATGAAATCGGCAGCGGCGTCCACGGCTACCTGCGCTTCAACCGTTGCCGCGTGCCGGAGGCGAGCCGCCTCGGCCCGGTCGGCGAAGGCTTCAAGGTCGCACAGTCGCGCCTCGGCGGCGGACGCATCCACCACGCGATGCGGACTGTCGGCATGCTCAACAAGGCGATGGACTATATGACGGAGCGCGTCGTCAGCCGCACCACCAAAGGCGAACGGCTGGCCGACAAGCAGATGGTGCAGGAGAAAATTGCCGACAGCTACACCCAGATCCTGCAGTTCCGGCTGCATGTGCTCTACGCCGCTTGGCTGCTCGACCGCGACAAAGCCTATACGCGCCCGGTGCGGCGCGAAATCAGCGCGATCAAGGCGGCGATGCCCGGGGTACTGAAGGACGTCGTCTATCGCGCGCTGCATCTCCATGGCTCGCTCGGCATGTCGAACGAAACGCCGCTGATGGACATGTGGCAATATGTGCCCGAAATGGGCATTGTCGACGGCCCGACCGAGGTACACAAAGTCGGGGTCGCAAAGGATATCCTGCGCGATATCCGTCCGTTCGACGGTCCCTTCCCGAGTTATCACGTGCCGACGCGCCTCGCCGACGCGCGCGAAAAATTTGCTGCCTTTCTCGACTGACGCGCTGCGGCGTAAGGAGCCAGACATGTCCGAATCCCCCGACTTCGCCCGGCGTCTCGACCGCGTCGAAAGCCGCTTTGCGATGCACGATCTGGTCAGCGATTACTGCCACGGCTTCGACAAGCACGACTGGGACCGATTCAGCGCGATCTGGTGGCCCGACGCAGTGTGGGACATCGGCCCGCCCTTCGGCAAATTCGAGGGGAGCGAGGGCATCGCGCATGTAACCAAGGATATTCTCTGGCCCGCCTGGCTCGCGTCGAGCCATTTCACGACCAACCTTGTCATCGCCTTCGACGGCGACGACCGGGCGACCGGCGTGTGCGACGTCGATTGCATCGGCACCACCGCCGACGAGCAGGCACAAACCGTCAGCGCCAGCTATTTCGACCGGTTCGAGCGTCGCGGGGGGGTGTGGAAGATCGCGCACCGCAAGGTGAAGATGTATCACTTCAACCCGCTACCCGGCGTGACCTTGTCCGCCCCGGAATAGGAGGTTTCATGGCCTATCTCGACACCGATGACGGCGGCCGCATCTATTACGAGCATCACCGCGCGCCGGGCTTGCCGGTCGTGCTGATCCACGGTTGGGGCATGTCGGGCGACTATTGGGCCTCGGCGGTCGAGGCGTTGCTCGCCGAAGGCCATGGCGCGATCGTCGTCGATCACCGCGGCTGCGGCCGCTCCGACCGCGACTTCGGCGATATGTCGATCGGCGCGATTGCAGGCGACGTGGCTGCGATCGTCGAACGCTGCGGCGCCTCGCGCGTCGTGCTCAACGGTTGGTCGCTCGGGGGCGCCGTCGCCGTCGCCGCGGCGGATTTGCTGGGCGAACGCGTCGCCGGCCTGATCCTCACCTGCGGCGCGTCGCCGCGCTATGTTCAGGGCGACGGCTTTCCGCACGGCGGGTTGCCCGAGGATGTGCTGGGAATCGGCGCTGCGATCACGGCAGACCGCCCGGGCTTTTTCCGCGCGCTTGCCGAAGGCGCATCGGGCGACGGCGCAAGCGAAGCGATGATCGGCTGGGTCGAGCGCGGATTCCTGGCCACCGGACCGCGCGCCAGCGACACGCTCGCTGGACTGGCGACGCTCGACCAGCGCGCCTTGCTGGCGTCGTTCGATTTTCCCGTGCTGTCGATCGGCGGCGCGAAAGACAGCATTGCCGACCCGGCCATTGCCGGATTTGCCGCAAACTGCGCCGCGCAGGGAACGCTGCTCACCCTGGATACCGGCCATTCGCCGCAACTGGAAAACCCGTCCGCCTATAATCAGGCAATTCTTGCCTTTGTGAGGAAGCTTGTCCGATGACCACCGCGCCGCTCGACGATCTGGCCGCCCTGCTCGCGCCCCTGCATGCGCCCTTTGCCTGCAAGTCGCTGAAAGCGCCGAACCGCTTCTGCATGGCGCCGATGTCGCGCTATTTTGCGCCCGGCGGGGTGCTGACGGACGATGGCGCGGAATATTATCGCCGCCGCGCCGCGGCGGGGATCGGCACCATCATCACCGAAGGAACGGGCGTCGCGATCGACCACACGGTCGCTGCCGACACCGTCCCCATCTTCGCCGGCGATACGCCGCTCGTCGCTTGGCAGGCCGCGGTCAATGCAGTCCATAGCGAAGGCGGCATGTTTGTCCCGCAATTATGGCATGTGGGCGGCTGTATCGATTTCAACTACCCCGACGCGCCCCACGCCGAGCTGGTCAGCCCGTCGGGCTTTGCGGGACCCGACGTGCCCGGCGGCCGGGCGATGACCGACCGGGACATCGCCGACACCATCGCGGCTTTCGCCGAGTCGGCGCGCGCCGCCAAGGCGATCGGCTGCGACGCGATCGAGCTGCATGGCGCGCATGGCTATATCTTCGACCAGTTCTTCTGGGATAAGACCAATTTTCGCGACGACCGCTATGGCGGGCCGGACATCGCCGACCGCGCGACCTTCGCCGCAGAGGTGGTCGCCGCCTGCCGCGCGGCGGTAGGCGAGGATTTTGCCATTATTTTCCGCGTGTCGCAGTGGAAGACCTATGACTATGACGTCAAACTGGCGCGCGATCCCGACGAAATGCACCGCTGGCTCGACCCCCTCGCACGCGCTGGGGTCGACATCTTCCACGCCTCGCAGCGCCGCTTCTGGGAGCCCGAATACGCGGGCGATGCCAAAAATCTCGGTGGCTGGATCAAAGAAGTGACGGGCAAGCCGGTCATCACCGTGGGCTCAATCGGCATGGACCGCGACCTGATGCAGGATTTCGTCGAAGGGATTTCCTCGCCGATGCTGGGGCGTCTGAAAGATCTGGTTGCGATGTTCGAACGCGGGGAATTCGACCTCGTCGCGCTCGGTCGCGTCCTCCTCGCCGATCCCAACTGGCTGGAGAAAATAGAACAGCACCGCATCGACGAATTGACCCCCTATGATCGCGCGACTGCGCTCAAACAGTATGAACATCATTAAATTATCTGTTCAACGTCGGCATAGTCGCGTTGCGGTCAGGCGACTGCGGCCGCAGTTCCCAAAACCAAACGGAAGGGGCTCGCTGCGGCTCGCCAAGGTCCTCCCGGCTGTGACGGAAAGATCCGCCGCCCCGTTTGCGCTGCAATAGGCCCCGCTAGACGATTTTTTCCCGAGCTCTAAATGACCCGAAGACTAGCCGGCGCCGCCGGTCCAAGTAGATGCGAGATTGTTTCGGAGTCGGAGATATTGATGCCGACCACTACCCACGCATCACGAGGCTGCTTTCGCACCTTGCTGCCGGGCGGCGGCTCTCACTCAGCGATGTAGCGTGGCTGAGAGCCGAGGCGATCGCTAGATCTGACCGCAGCCGCGCTGAACAGGTCTAATCTGGAATTTAAACTGTGATAAGCGCTCACAACCACGCGTGGTGGAGCGATGGGTGATCTGGCGCGACACAAAGAGGCGATGGTGCTTGCATTCGAAGCGCATGCGCTGGAGCAAGAGAGCTACCGACCATGCACGCTGTTGGGCGCACTTCTCATGGAGGCCGGCAATCTGACCGCTGGTCACAGCTGGTACGAAAAGGCAGACGCGCTCGGCGCTCCCAGTGAGGCGGAGGTGACCGAGCCAAGGAAATGCACGCCGGGACGCATGCCGCATGATCCCGGTAGAATTTCTGCGTCACCCCGCCAGAAAAACAAAAATCCCGCCAACTCAGTGAGAAGGCGGGATTAATTTGGTTGCGGGAGTAGGATTTGAACCTACGACCTTCAGGTTATGAGCCTGACGAGCTACCGGGCTGCTCCATCCCGCGTCAACCAGAGCGCGGCGCCGATCGGGGCCGCAAAAACAGCAAAAGGCCGGCATCGCTGCCGGCCTCTAACTTTGTGAATGGGTTTCTTTTCGACCTTACGCCGGCTGCAATGCCTGGCGACGTCCTACTCTTCCGTGGCTTAAGCCAAAGTACCATCGGCGCTGTCAGGTTTCACGGCCGAGTTCGAGATGGGATCGGGTGGGTCACTGACGCCATGGTCACCAAGCAATGAAGCCGGCGTAGGTCAAAAGGGTTTCAATCGATGTCCGTGCAATACTGTCTGATCAATCATCCACTTATCGCGGACAATCCTGACAGGATTGTCGTTGATGGTGGGACTCTTCAAGCGCGAATAGAGCAATTAGTATCGGTTAGCTCCATGCGTTACCGCACTTCTACATCCGATCTATCAACGTGGTGGTCTTCCACGGCTCTAAGAAATCTTATCTTGAGGGAGGCTTCCCGCTTAGATGCTTTCAGCGGTTATCCCGTCCATACATAGCTACCCTGCTGCGCGGCTGGCGCCACGACAG
>QFCS01005150.1_pt1 | contig 115479 bp, 103 predicted proteins | sample 3576561 | NCBI WGS metagenome assembly QFCS01 | reverse complement strand
GAAAACTGGAGCGGGCGAAGGGATTCGAACCCTCGACCCCAACCTTGGCAAGGTTGTGCTCTACCCCTGAGCTACGCCCGCTCTGACGTGTCACTGCGCGAAGGCAGCGGCGGTAGGTGGCGGCTCATAGCGTGGGTTCTCGGTGGCAGCAAGCACCGATTTTCTGCAGTTGGGCGTCAGGGTTCCAGGCAATGATGGCGAAGCGGCCGAGCTCTGGAAGTGAACTTGATCGCGCACGAGCAGGTCGCGGAATCGGCCGTGCCCGTTTTCCAGCCGGCGACCAGCCCAACCAAGGCGAGGGATGTCATCCCCGCGAGCATTCTCTACTAAAGCTTGGGGCCAGCAACTTGCGCCTTCGGGGCCGCATTGGCCCTGCCGGCGTCATCGATCATCTTGAGGATCGCGGAGGAACGGGCGTCCCGTTCCGCATAGTCGCGTGCGCTCATGCCGGCGATGTGATCGGCGGTTTTGGCATTGGCGCCCGCCGCCAGCAGGAGCCGAACATTCAGAATGTCGCGGCGTTGAACGGCCACGATAAGAGGTGTTTCACCGCTATTGTTCGCGGCGTTGACATTGGCGTTACCCTCGATCAGCGCCGCCGTGCCTTCCGGAAAGCCGATCTGGGCGGCCACGATCAGCGGCGTATTGCCGGCATTGTCGCGAATGTCGGGATTGGCGCCCTTGGCCAGAAGGAAGCGGGTCCAGGTATCGTCGCGACGCTTGATGACGATATGCAGCGCACTCTCGCCGCTGTTGTAATCACGCGTGTTCACGATCGTGGAAGTCTGGCCGTTGAGCGTTTCAGTCACCTTGGCGCCGTCACGGTCGCGCACGGACTTGAGGAAATTATAGCTGTCCGAAAATTGCGCCGTTGCGGGAACGGCGAGCAGCATCGCCGAAACCGCAGAAACAGCTGCCACGAACCGGGAATTTCGCCAAACAGACATCGAATCTCCCAAGGAAGCTTGTATTGAGGGCCATAGCAAAGCATCTCTGGCCCTGTCATGAACAAAGCTTTCCCCTTGATCTCCATCCTGTTCGTTTTGACCAGCGCGTGCAGCCGGCCGGTTGAGACGCCGCCGCTCGAAGGCGCGGCGATCGGTGGCCCTTTCACGCTGACCGGGGAAACCGGCCAGCCGGTGGAAAACAGCAGCTTCGACGGCCGGTATCGGCTGGTCTATTTCGGCTATACCTTCTGCCCCGACGTTTGTCCGACGGACATGCAGACGCTGATGAAGGGCTATCAGGAGTTTGAGAAAGAGGATGCTATCCGGGCGGCCAAGGTCGTCCCGCTCTTCATCACGCTCGATCCCGTGCGCGACACGCCAGCCGTCCTCACACAATGGACCGACGCCTTCGATCCGCATCTGATCGGGCTTACCGGAACCGAGAAGCAGATCGACAAGGTCGCCAAGCAGTTCGCGATCTATTTCAAGCGCGAGAAGCCCGATGCCGAGGGGGCCTATCTGGTAGATCATGCCCGTATGGCGCTGCTGCTCGGGCCGCAGGGCGAGCCGATCGCACTGATCCCGCAGGACAAGGATGCCAAGTCGGTCGCGGCCGAGCTCGATCGCTGGGTGCGATGAACGCCAGGCCCTTCTGGGAGAGCAAGTCGCTGCGCGAGATGAACCGCGCGGAATGGGAATCGCTGTGTGACGGCTGCGGCAAATGCTGCATCCACAAGCTTGAGGATGAGGACACCGGCGAACTGCATCCCACCAACGTCGCCTGCCGCCTGCTCGATCGCCGCACCGGGCGCTGCTCGGATTACAAGCATCGCAAGGCGCATGTGCCGGAATGTGTGCGGCTGACGCCCGAAAAGCTCGATTTTATCGATTGGCTGCCGTCCACTTGCGCTTATCTGCTGCTTCATCACGGGGAGGCGCTGCCCGATTGGCATCCGCTGATCACCGGCGATCCGGAGTCGGTCCATGCGGCTGGAATGTCCGTGCGGGGATGGACGGTGTCGGAAGACGAGGCCGGCGATCTTGAGCACCATATGATCGAGCGGCAGCTCTGATGGCGCTTTTCCGTCGTGAGCCGCCATTTTTCGAAGGGGGCGGACGCCGTCGCCAGCTCATCATCCAGTCAAGCCCGCGCGCCCGGCGCATGCGTCTCGCGGTCGATCCACGCGACGGGAATGTGCGGTTGACGCTGCCCAAGCGGGCGTCGCTGCGTCACGCACTCGAATGGGCCGAGGAAAAGCGCGCGTGGATCGAGACCGAGTTGGCGCGTCTTCCCATCGGGAGTCCGATCGTGCCGGGATGTACGATACCACTCGAAGGAAGGCCCGTTCTCGTCGACTGGCGAGCGGTTGCGCCTCGCGCGATCAAACGCGAAGAGGCGTGCCTGATCGTGGGTGGCCCCGTAGACATGCTATCGCAGCGGATTCTGCGCTGGCTGCGTCAGGAGGCGTTGCGCGTGCTCGAGTCCGAAACCCGCGCGGTGGCCGCACAGGCTGGCGTGTCGGTCGCTAAAGTCGGGGTGGGCGATCCAAAGGGACGGTGGGGAAGCTGCGCCGTTTCAGGCGATATCCGCTACAGCTGGCGATTGATCCTGGCGCCACCCGAGGTTCGCCGCGCGACCGTTACGCATGAGGTCGCACATCGGCTCCACATGGACCACAGTCCTGCCTTCCACGCCGCGGCAGCGCGGTTGTTCGGCCGCGATCCGGCCCCGGAGCGCCGATGGCTCCGGGAGAATGGATCAATGCTGCATTGGGTCGGACGGAAAGCCTAAGCCGCAAGCTTCCTCAGCACATACTGCAGAATGCCGCCGTTGAGGAAATATTCAAGTTCGTTGACCGTATCGATGCGGCAGCGCGCCTCGAAGCGGTCGACGCTGCCGTCGGCGCGGGTGATCTTGACCGACACCATCTGACGCGGGCGGAGGCTCGCGACATTTTCGATCGTGAAGCTCTCCGATCCGTCAAGCTTGAGCGTCTTGCGATCGACGCCCTCGGGGAACTGGAGCGGAAGCACACCCATGCCGACGAGGTTCGAGCGATGGATGCGCTCGAAGCTTTCGGTGATCACGGCGCGGACGCCGAGCAGGTTGGTGCCTTTGGCCGCCCAGTCGCGCGAGGAGCCGGTGCCATATTCCTTGCCCGCGACGATTACGAGCGGCGTGCCGTCTGCCTTGTGGCGCATCGCGGCGTCGTAGATCGCCATGGTCTCGCCCTTGTAGCTGGTCATGCCGCCTTCGACGCCCGGCACCATCTCGTTCTTGATACGGATGTTGGCGAACGTGCCGCGCATCATCACGTCATGGTTGCCCCGGCGCGCGCCATAGCTGTTGAAGTCGGCCTTCGCGACCTGATGCTCGTTCAGGTAACGGCCGGCCGGGCTGTCGACCTTGATCGATCCGGCGGGCGAGATGTGGTCGGTGGTGATCGAGTCGCCCAGGATCGCGAGCGGCTTGGCCTCGATAATGTCAGCGACTGGAGCTGGGGTCATCGACATGCCCTCGAAATAAGGGGGGTTGGCAACGTAGGTGGAACCAGCACGCCACGTGTATGTGTCCGACCCCTCGACATCAATCGCCTGCCAATGGACGTCGCCGAGGTAGACGTTCGCATAGCGGCTGGCGAACATCTGGGAGTCAATGCACGAGGCGACAGTCGACGCCACTTCGGCAGTCGTCGGCCAGACATCCTTGAGATAGACCGGATCGCCGTTGGTCCCCGTTCCCAGCGGCTCGGTGGTGATGTCTTTGGCGGTTGTGCCGAACAGCGAATAGGCAACGACTAGCGGTGGCGAGGCGAGGTAATTGGCGCGCACATCCGGCGAGACGCGGCCTTCGAAGTTGCGGTTGCCCGAGAGTACCGCGCTCGCGACCAGATCATTCTCGTTAATAGCCTTGGAGATCGGCTCCGGCAGCGGGCCGCTGTTGCCGATGCAGGTCGTGCAGCCATAGCCAACAAGGTTGAACCCTAGCGCGTCGAGATCCTCGGTCAGGCCCGCCTTGGCGAGGTAGTCGGTCACCACCTGGCTTCCCGGCGCGAGGCTGCTCTTGACCCAGGGCTTGCGCTCAAGACCGAGCGCACGCGCCTTGCGGGCGACGAGACCGGCGGCGACGAGGACGGAGGGGTTGGAGGTGTTGGTGCAGCTCGTGATGGCAGCGATCACAACGTCGCCATGGCCAAGGCCGTGATCGGCGCCGTCGACTGCGACGCGCTTGTCGCTTTCGTCACCCTTCTTGTAGCCGGACGCGAGCTCGTTGTTGAAGCCCTCGTCGACCGAACTCAGCACCACGCGGTCCTGCGGGCGCTTCGGGCCGGCTAGGGACGGCTGGACGGTGCCCATGTCCAGCGAGAGCGAGTCCGTGAACACGGGATCGGGCGAGGCGACATCGCGCCACATGCCCTGCGCCTTGGAATAGGCCTCGACCAACGCGACCTGCTCGTCGGTGCGGCCAGTCAAGCGCATATAGACGAGGGTCGCGTCATCCACGGGAAAGAAGCCGCAGGTCGCGCCATATTCCGGCGCCATGTTGGCGATGGTCGCGCGGTCGGCGAGGCTTAGCGCGTCGAGGCCTGGGCCGTAGAACTCGACGAAGCGGCCGACCACGCCCTTGGCGCGGAGCATCTGGGTGACAGTGAGTACCAGATCGGTGGCGGTGATGCCCTCGACCAGAGTGCCGGTCAGCTTGAAGCCGACCACTTCAGGAATGAGCATCGAGACGGGCTGGCCCAGCATCGCGGCTTCAGCCTCGATACCGCCGACGCCCCAGCCGAGCACGCCGAGGCCATTGACCATCGTCGTGTGACTGTCGGTGCCGACGCAGGTGTCGGGATAGGCAATAGTCGCGCCGTCGGGCGCGGTCGACGTCCAGACAGTCTGGGCGATGTTCTCGAGATTGACCTGGTGGCAGATGCCGGTGCCGGGCGGGACGACCTTGAAATTGTCGAGCGCCTTGGAACCCCAGCGCAGGAATTCATAGCGTTCGCCGTTCCGCTGATATTCAAGCTCGACATTCTCGCCGAACGCCGTGGGCGTACCGAAATTGTCGACCATCACTGAGTGATCGATGACGAGATGCACAGGCACCAGCGGATTGATCTTCTGCGCGTCGCCGCCGAGCTTGCCCATGGCATCCCGCATCGCAGCGAGATCGACGACACATGGGACCCCGGTGAAATCCTGCATCAGCACGCGCGCCGGGCGGTACTGGATCTCACGCTCGGATTTCCGCTCCTTCTGCCAATCGACGATCGCCTGAACGTCGTCAGTGGTGACGGTCACGCCGTCCTCGAAGCGAAGCATGTTTTCGAGCAAGACCTTCATTGAGAAGGGAAGCCGCGAGACATCGCCGAATTTCTCAGCGGCCTTGGCCAGGGAATAGTAGCTGTAGCTCTTGCCGCCGACTTCGAGGGTCGTACGAGTATTGAGCGTGTCCTGGCCGACAGAGGTCATATTTTGGGCCCTTCCCGATGATGAAGGCGCAGGTGGGGAAGGCTGCGCCGGGTTTTCGCGGATGCGAGATTCGAGGCGGCTATAGCGAGCAGCCGCGCGCAGGAAAAGAGGCAGTCCGGTAACCCTTTTTTTCTGTTCATGCGCTTATTGTTTCGCCGGCGGATATCGGAGCGGAATATGGCGACACAAGCAAATGGCCTCGGCGGCGCGGTGCGCGGCATTGGAAGGCTGTTTGGGGCGCGGCCTCACGACGCGACCGTCGACCAACCGGCGTCGAACGATTCGGCAACTGAGGACCTGCGTCTTGCAGACCTGCCAGCCGATTCCGATGCGCAGCGCCGCTCCGATGAAGCGGCGGCCGAACTCGACCGTTATCGCGCAATCCTCGCCAATGTGAGCGCCTTCCTGCTCGAACATGCAATCGAGCCACTGCCCGATCATTATGCACTCGCGTACCGTCATCGCATCGCTGGCGAGCCCGGCCTTGGACAGCAGGTCGGCGCACTGGTTCGCGACGGCCACGCGACGATCGAGGCGATCGGCCATAATGACAGCGGTCTGAGCGTCGCCTTGTTGGCTTCCTTGGTCCAACAGGCGCAGCAGCAGCTTGAGGACGTCGCGGCGCTGGCGCGGCGGTCCGGGGAGGAAGCCAAGGCTTATGGCCAGGCGCTTGACCAGAATATCGCGGAACTCGCGCCGGCGATGGCCAGCCATCCAGTACTGGGCTCGCTGGTCGGCCTGACCCGCATGATGATTGAGAAGACCGCCGCCGCCGAAGCACAGATGCGGCATTCGGCCTCGCAGATCGAGACGATGCGGGACAATCTTGATGAGGCGCGCGAACAGGCGGAGACCGATGCACTTACTGGTCTTTTCAATCGCCGCGCGTTCGAACGCGAGCTTGGCGCGGCGTGCGAGCGATCGAAGATCCACGGCACGCCATTGTCAGTGGCCTTTTGCGACATCGATCATTTCAAGCTGGTCAACGACACGCACGGACACGACATCGGCGATCGCGTGCTGTCGTTCGTAGGCAAGGTGCTGGCTGAAAATGTCGGCAAACGGGGCATTGTCGCACGGCACGGCGGCGAAGAGTTCGTACTCCTGTTCGACAATATGACGCCGGAAGACGCTTTCGAGATCGTTGATATCGCGCGCTACGATCTCGCCAAGCGCAACATCATTGACCGCAATGCGGGACAGCCGATCGGCACTGTGACGATATCCGCCGGTGTGGCCGGGATCGGCATCGACAGCAATATCTCCAACATGCTCCGCCGCGCCGACAGGGCTCTTTACCGCGCCAAGCGCGAAGGTCGGAACATCGCGCTTCTGGCCGAAAATGACTTGGCCGGGGGGAATCCGGATCGCCCGCTGCCCTGAAGGGAACGGCGGCCTCGCCTCATCGTTCTTGCGCCGACGCTGAGCGGGAGGCGCATGATGTTCGCAAGCTGGTTAAGGATGGTCGCGGCGGGCGCGGAAATGGCGAAAGCCGCTGTCCATACGGGCGAAACCTTTGCAGCGGCCGATCGCGTCATCCGAAATCGGTCGGCCACGATCGCCGACGCGTTGGGTAATCCGATTGGGGCGGATTATGCCGAGCTTGGCCGGCTCGTGCCTGAAAAGATCGCTGCTTCGACGCGAGCCATCAACGACATCATGGCGGAATCACTCGTCATCTGGGCGGAGGCAGCGCGCTCCTGGCAATTGCCGACCTATCGCCATTCCACGGAGCTCATGACCCGTACGATGGGCCTCTATGCAATCGGATTGAAACCGTTCCATACCGCCGTCATGGGCAACGATCGGCGGCTGCGCAAGAAGACGCGCAAGCGCGCCTGAACCCGCTCAGTTTTCTGGCGTCGCCATCAAACGGTAGCCGACACCGGTCTCGGTGACTATCAGCCTGGGTTCGCTGGGATCGACCTCCAGTTTCTGACGTAGGAGCGTTATATAGGTGCGCAGATTCTGGCCGTCCGCTGCTGGATCATTCCATCCGGCAAGCAGCAGTTGACGCCGCGTCACCACTTGGCCGGCATGGCGGCACATCGCCTCGAGCAGCGCAAATTCCTTTGGAGAAAGCCTCACATCCTCATCCATAAACTGGACGCGATGTGTGGCGAAATCCACCATGAGTTCGCGGGACCGGAATGTCTGGGTCGGCGCGCCGGTTGGCGAGCGTCGCAGCGCAGCGCGGATACGAGCAAGCAGTTCGTCGACATTGAATGGCTTGTTGAGATAATCGTCAGCGCCGCCGTCCAATGCGGCAACCTTCTCGGATTCCTGGTGCCGTGCCGAAAGCACGATGATCGACCGGCAGTTGAAGGCGCGCAGATTGGCAATAATCTCCTTGCCGTCCGCGTCGGGCAGGCCGAGATCCAGTAGTGCCACATCATAGGCGGTCTGCCGTGCCCGACGCAGGGCTTCCGCCGCAGTGGCGGCGGTGGTCACGCCATAATGCTGTGCGCCCAGCAATGGCTTGAGTGTCTGGGCGATTGCGGGTTCGTCGTCGATGATCAGTATCTGTTCAGCCATCGGCATCCATCTGCACGATTTGCCTCGATAGAGGAAGGGTGATGGCGATCTCCAACCCGTCGCCGGCGGAATGAGGGCTGCGTCCGGCAATGCTACCGCCGAACGCCTCGACAAATCCCTTTGCTATGAACAGGCCGAGGCCTTGGCCATTGGTATGCTTCGAATGCAGGCTGCGGAAGAAGGGCTCGAAGATGTGGTCGATGCTTTCCGCGGACACCCCGCGCCCATTGTCCCGAATGACGATGGTCGCATCATCGGGGCCGGCTTCGACCTTCACCAGGATCTCGCAGCCAGGTGCCGTATAGGAGAAAGCATTTTCGAGGATGTTGAAAAAAACTTGTTCCAGCATGGCCGGATTGGCCACGACGATAACAGGTTCGGTGGGCCAATCCTTGTTGATCAGATGCTCCGGGCCGGTCGCTCTCGCCGAGGCGATCGCCTTACCGAGCAGTTCGATGACGTCGGCCGGTTCGAACTGAGCGGCTGCGACCCCGCCCTGCAGACGCCCGAAGCTTAGCAACTTGGCGGTGAACTGGTCGAGACGCGCGCACTGACTCTCGATGACTTCAAGCATTTCCGTCCGCGTTTCGGCGGGAAGATCGTCACCGAAGCGCTTGAGGCCTGTGGCCGACGCTGCGATCGCCGCGATCGGCGTGCGAAGATCATGCGACAGAGACGAAAGAATGGTGGTCTTCAAGTCTTCGGATTGCTGCCGCGCCTGGCTTATCGCGCGGTCCTCCAGCAGCACGCACCTATCCACCGCCATCGACAGCAGATCCACGAACGCTGGCAGATCGACGTCATATACCGTAAAACGGCGATCCACCCGTGACACATTTGGGCCAAATGCGACCGCCATCTCCACGACCCGTTGTAGAATACCGCGCCTCGGTTCTTCGATATGATTGTTCAGATAAGGAGAGATGTGCTCTTGAATGACATCGTCCGTTAGCGTGAGCCGGAGCGCCTGCGCCACGTCCTCGATCCGCACCGCCTTTTGGAGATTACTGCTGAACTCGAGTAGCAGATCAATCTGTCGGCGCGCTTCTTCGGCCAGTTCTGCACGGTCCTTGAGCTGACCTGCCAGCGTGCCGGAGAGCAAGGCAGCGAAATTAAAGCCAAATAGCGGAACATAAAAGTCAAGGCTGATATCGCTGTGCTGCAAGCCCGGGTTCCTGATGATTCCGCTATACACAGCTGACGCGACGAGGGCGGCGATCAGACCCGCGCGCAGGCCCCGCGTCGCGCCGATCACCATGACCCCGATGAGATAGACCAGCGCGGCCGTGATCGGCCGCTCGGTCACATGCGCAGCATAGGAGCCCATTGAGACCGCGATAAACAGCAGGATGATGCCAGCTCTGGATTTCTTCCAGGCCTTGGAAAGGGTCCTCCGCTGGATGATGCTGGTGTTCAAAATGCGTACTCACGAACCCATTGCCAGCCGAAACCGTGCCATGGCTGCCGCAAGCTGTCATGTCCCATTTCAAGCCAGCGCGCAGGCTTGCTTGAACTCGGTACTCAGCGGCCGAGCAAGGCGCGCGCCTGGCTGGCGATCTGGGCGAGCATCGCCGGACTGGGCGATACGGACGTCTGCGCCCGCTGAATGAGTCCACGGAATTGCGCGATGTTGGCGGCATGGTCCGACAGCCAGCGATCGACCCTTTCGACCGGGTTGTCAGCCGGCATCTTGGCCAGAAAATCCAGCCGAAGCTGCTCGAAATCACGCGCGAGCCCTGCCATCAACAACCGTTCCCAGGCATCCGCGGGGGTGTAGCGGCTAACGGCGGCGCGCGCCCAGTCCAGAGCGAGTGCCTCGCCCAGTCGGACATAGGCATGGGTTGCTGCAAGCTCGTCCATCCCAGTGGCTCGTGCGAGCATGGCATTGCCGATAGCGCCGTCCATTTCATCGAGACGAGTTATGCGGTCGATCAACGTCGCGTCCGCGCCAGCTGCATTCAACCGGGCGCTCAGCGCTTCGGACGACAGTTTCGCCTCGTTCTTCAACAGCGATGGGAGTGCGGCCTCAAGCTTGGACACGCCCGTTCGAAGCGTGGCCACGATCTCGGCTGGATCGATCCGCCCGCCTGTCGCGCGCAACAGATCGGACATGTGGCGTCTTACTGCCGTCCCAGCCGCGAGGAACAGTTCGAGACGACCTTCCTCGGGCATGGCTGCATCTTCGATCGCGGTCCAGAGCGCCTCAATGCCAAAGATCAGGTCAACGGTCACGTAGGCCGAGGTGAGCTGTGCAAGATTGACAGCCTCTTCCTCCGCCAGTTCGAACGGGATCACGATCCCAAGCCGATTGATAATTCTGTTGGCGAGCTTGGTCGCGATGATCTGATCGCGCAAACGATGCTCGGTGATCGCCTTGCCGAAGCGTTCTTGCATCGCCGGCGGGAAAGCGGCGATCAGGATCGATTCAAGCGAGGCATCCTTGGCGAGATCGGATTTCTCGATCACCGCCTGCAGCGCGAGCTTGCTATGGGAAAGCAGTACCGCCAGCTCGGGCCGGGTCAATCCACGCGCATCCTGCGCGCGCCGGTTGAGCACGTCGTTAGCGGCCAAGCCTTCGACCGCCCGATTCAGGCGGCCCTGCGCTTCGAGCATCTCGATCACGCGAATATGGCTCGGCAGCGCCGCAGCCGCGTTGCGCTCGCTCAGGGAAAGCGCGAGCGTCTGCAAGCGATTGTCCTCAAGCACCAGCACTGCAACGTCGTTGGTCATCTCCTTGAGTAGTGCGTTGCGGTCCTCGAACGCGAGGCGGCCTTCGATCATTTCCCGGTTGAGCGGGATCTTGATGTTGACCTCATTGTCCGAGCAATCGACACCCGCCGAATTGTCGATGAAGTCGGTGTTGATGCGCCCTCCCCCCGCGGCAAATGCAATGCGCCCCGCCTGGGTGACGCCCAGATTAGCGCCTTCACCGATCACCTTGGCGCGAATTTCTTCGCCGTTTACACGATGCGAGTCATTGGCCGGATCGCCGACTTGCGAATTGGCTTCGCTGAGCGCCTTCACATAAGTACCAATGCCCCCGAACCAGATCAGGTCGACTTGGCTCTTGAGGATCGCGGTGATGAGCGCGGAGGGATCGAGGCTGTCGTCGGAGACGCCAAGCATTGCCATGACCTGATCCGACAGCGGGATCGCCTTTTGCGTGCGGGGAAAGACCCCGCCGCCCTTAGATATCAGCTTGGCCTCATAATCCGCCCAGGACGATCGCGGCAGCGCGAACAGGCGCGCGCGCTCTTTCCAGCTTTTCGCCGGATCAGGATCGGGATCAAGAAAGATGTGGCGATGATCGAACGCGGCAACAACCTTGATGGCCTTGGAGAGCAGCATGCCGTTTCCGAACACGTCGCCGGACATGTCGCCGCAGCCTGCCACGCGGATCGTCTGGGTCTGCACATCCACGCCCATCTCCGCGAAATGGCGCTGGACCGAGATCCAGGCGCCCTTAGCGGTGATGCCCATCGCCTTGTGGTCATAGCCCTGACTGCCGCCGCTTGCGAAAGCGTCGCCCAGCCAGAAGCCGCGCGAGATCGCGATATCATTGGCGATGTCGGAAAAGGTCGCTGTGCCCTTGTCGGCAGCAACCACGAAATAGGGATCGGCATCGTCGCGGATCGTCACATCGTCGGGATGGACAATCTTGCCTTCGACAAGATTGTCCGTGACCGAAAGCAATGCGCGGATGAAGATGCGATAGCTTTCGGTGCCCTCGGCCAGCCATGCATCGCGATTCGATGCAGGCGGAAGCTGCTTGGGATAAAAGCCGCCTTTAGCGCCGGTCGGCACGATCACGGCGTTCTTGACGATCTGCGCCTTCATCAGGCCGAGGATCTCGGTACGGAAATCGTCCCGCCGGTCGGACCAGCGCAGGCCGCCGCGCGCTACCGGCCCGCCCCGGAGATGGATGCCTTCCACGCGCTGGCTGTAGACCCAGATCTCGCGCCACGGCACCGGTGCGGGCAAGCCCGGCACGCCGCTGCTGTCGATCTTGAAGGCAATCGCGTCGCCGCCGACCGGGCTGAACACGTTTGTGCGCAGCACCGCTTTCACCAGGGATCGCAGCCAGCGCAGAATGCGGTCCTCGTCGATGGCGGTTACGGCGGCGAGCGCGGAGTCGATGGAGTCTTCCGCGCTCGACGCCGCCTTCGCGCTGCCACGAGCCGGATCATGCAGCGCGCGAAACAGCGCGATAATTGCGCGCGCCGCCATCGGGCTATGTTTGAGGGCGTCAACGACTGTCTGCAGTCCGTAGGTCAGCCCAGACTGCCGCATATAGCGGAACCATGCCCGGAACAGCACGATCTCGAATGAATCCAGCTCGGCGGAGGCCATGAGCTGGTTGAACCCGTCATTTTCCGCCTTTCCTTCCAGCACATCGGCAAGCGCGCGCTCGATCAGAGCCGCACGGGCCAGGAGCCGGTCGGCCACCGCCCCGGATTCGACGCTGACCATGAATTCGTAGATCTGCGCGTCAGCCTGTCCGGAAAGCCGCGTCGGTACCTCCTTGAGCGCACTGAAGCCGAAATTCTCGAGGACAGGCACGACCTCGGACAACATCACAAGCCCCTGGCGGTAGATTTTGAGTCGCAGGGTCTCTGAACGGTCCGTAGGCGCGCGATAGAGCCGCACGGCGCGGTCTTCCGGCCCTGACAGCGTCGTGAGGCACAGTATGTCGCGCGCCGCTTCGCGCGGGAAATAACGCTCGCGATAGCTTGCCGGAAAAGCAGACGCCCAGCTTAACGCCAGTCGAGTCGCGCGGGTGGGTGAGAGCTGTTCCGCCAGTGCAGCCTCCACCGCCGGCGCCCAGCCGCGCAGCATTTCGGTGATCTGCTTATCGAGCGGTGCTTCCTCGGGAATCTTGCCCTTGTTGCCGAGATCGAGGGTGAAACGCAGCAGCGACAGATCGCCATCACCAAGCTCCATCGACCAGGACGAAATGGGAGATTCGGTGGCATGGCTCAGCAGTTCGCCGATAAGCCGCCGACGGGCGGTCGAAACCTCCTCGCGCGGGATCCAGACAAAAGCGAAGAGATGACTCTTCAGCGCATCGGGCACCAGCATCAGCCGGGGGCGGGGCCGGTCCGCGAGCGACATCGCATTGAGCGTGAGCGTCTCCAGGCTCGCCGCATCGAAGCCGATCAGAAGGTCGTGGGGAAGCGAAGCCAGCGCGTGGTGCAATGCCTTGCCGGCATGCCCCGAAGGATCGAAGCCATATTTTTCCTGAAGCGCAGCCAGCTGCGTCCGCAATCCCGGAACCTTGTCGGGCGCCGCATTCAGCGACGCGCTGGTCCAAAGCCCGGCATGAACCGAAAGCGCGGTGATCGATCCCTTCTTGCGGACCGGCACGATGATTAGATCCATCGGCACCCGGCGGTGGACGGTTGCGATCCTGCTGGACTTGATAACGAGCGGAGCATCCCTCCCATCAGCGAACCACGCCAAGGCAGCCTGGCGTTCGCGAGCGGACCAGAGCGGGGAATCATCGGTCCGCAGCAGCCCGAGCGGTTCGGACAGCACATCGTCCGGCGCTTCCAATTGATGCCCGAGCAATGTAAAATTCCTGTCGAGGAACCAGCGCAACAACGCCGCGCCTTCGCCGTCGGGCAGGCTATCAGCGTCAGTCCTTATCGCTTGTTTCAGCAACGGCCAATCGTTGACCACCGCGCGAACGTCGCTCAAGGCCGCGGCGATATCGCGCAGGAGCAACTGGCGGACGCGTGCGTCGGCTCGTTCGATCTCCAGATAAATGATCGATTCCCGGCGCTCACCGCTGCTCTCTGCGGGCAGGACCGCCTTCAGCGCGCCGCCGCTGTTTCGCCGCACCGCCACCACCGGGTGCAGCAGCCTGTTGATATCCAGGCCATGGGCTGCGATCGCTTGTGCGATGGAATCGACCAGAAATGGCATGTCGTCGTTAATCGCGGCGAGGCGCATTCTGCGGCGGCCATCCACATTGAGCCCCGAGGAGATCAGGCGCAGCGCCGGCTCGCCGGGCGCTCGGTTGTGGGCCACCTCTGTGACGAACATCACGATCCTGTCGAAATCATCCTCAGAAAGCCCTTCCACCTCGCCAGGAAGCGCACTTTCCATGAACGCTTCGCGCAACGCGGCGGAAACACCCAGAAGGCCGGAATCGGCCGCGATCGTGCTGCGGACATTCATGTCGCTCTCCTTCAGCCCGCCCTCTTGGCAGCGGTCTATAGGCTCCGCCGAAAGACGAAACCAGAGCGCGAACGATGCACGAAGACTATTTCAGTTGTCTTGCGGCCCTGGCCAGTTGAGCAGCATCAGCTTCGGTAAGGCTCACGACGGCAAAGCTGCCGTCCGCCTCACGCCGGGCAATCATGCTTACAAACGGGCTGTCCACGCCGGCAAGGGCAAGCGTCGCGATCCGTGGAGCGGACACGAGCGTTGCCTCGATCGCCGCTGACTTTCCAGGGCGCGCCGCCGGACGGCGCAGCAGACGCTCGGTCTGGACCATGCCCTTGAGGCCGCCGTCGAACCCCTCGAGGAATGTCGGCAGTTTGCCGGCAGGAAGCGCCTGCCGCAGCGCATAGCTCAGGACTGCAGCATATTCGGCAAGCCGTGTCTTGTCGTAGGTCGCGCCGAAGACGAGTTTCACGATCGGAGTCATCGGCGCGCGGCCCTGAGCCTTCAGGCCGGCATCCTCCAGGATCTCCGCATAGGATTGTGGATCCTGAGCGGTCGCAAGCGCAAAGTCATAGGCCTGGCCAAGCGCGGCATAGAGTGCCGCACGGCTCCGCTGCTCGCTGAACCCCAGGGCATCGGCGGACTCCCGCGCAATCGAGAGACGGTCGTAAAGCGCGGCGGCTTGCGGCAGCAGACCTTCCGTTTCGAACACCAGCGGTTCGAGCGCGGGCGGCGCGAATTGAGCAAACTCCTCGGGCTGGCGGGGCAAGCCGGGGCCGTCGGCCCAGACGGGCGCGGCGGGGAGCGGAGCCGGGGGCTCGGCTAGGACATCAGCGACAGCGCGGCGGACGTCTTCGTCAACTTCGACCTCGACGACGTCCTTCCAGTTGATGACGCCATAGATGAAGTCGATGTCGTCTCCATTCGAGGTGAAAGGCATCAGGATGCCGCGATACATCGTCGGCAAGCCACGATGGCTGACATATTCGGCCTCGAAACCGATCGGCGCGCGGTTGGCGATGATCTCGAGATAATGGTCGGTGAGCCGCGACAACACGGAGCGCGGCGGCACATCGGCGATGGCATGGATCTCGCCTGAAAGCCCGCCTTCCTGACGCAAGCTATCCCCCAGATAAAGGATTGCCGCGTTGTCGGGTCCGCTGGTGAAATCCAGCAGCACACTGTGCGGGCCGAAATCGGGATGGGCCGGATCAAGATCGTCGATAGCCGGATAGGGGCGGCCGTCGAGCAGCGAGACCCAATAATTATAGGCGCGGACATGCATGCGGCGCTCATCCCCGCCGATCATCGGCGGCGCTTCGATGGCTGGCTCCTCGGCGGCCGGGAAATCCTGTTCAACGCCATAATCGTTGGAGAAAGGATGCGTGTTGTCCATGCGTCTTGTCCCATGGCCGCTTTTCGGCCCATTACGGTGCCGTCTTGCGCCCGGGATGGTTTACGTTCGGTTAAATCAGCCACGCGCGACCCAGGGACTGACCATGCCTTAGCGCTTGTTTTCGGACCGACCTGCTGTTAATGCCGCCGCCGTTTCAGCGCCGCCTTAGCTCAGCTGGTAGAGCATCGCATTCGTAATGCGGGGGTCACAGGTTCGAGTCCTGTAGGCGGCACCATACTAACCTATTGATTTTGTTATATTTCCTGTCTCGCAAGAGGCAGGATTTCGTGTGTTCTTGGACTATTATAAACACTATTATAAAAGTCCTCGCAAATATTCGCGGCGCTTCGACAAGATACTGAGCCGTGGGATAATTGACAGGCTATCTAACCTGATGTAACGGCTCTTCCCGAAATCGGCCTAGATACCTACACGGAGGATGCATTGCCCTCCAGGTATCGATATCAGGCCATCTCAATAAAGCTGAACGGCTTTCTGAGCCGGGAAAGATCTATAATTTCCGTCTAGGTGGCACCTGGAATGGATTTTATATTGCTTCTTTCCAGCGGGAGGCAATGTGAACAAAACCGAATCCATTCGAATCAGTCGCGGCTTGAGACTCTACAAGCAGCCAAAATCGCAAGGCCGAGGCAGCCCTAATTGGTATGCCTGCGTCTATATGCCCATTAACGGGCGGAACCTGCACACGCTCACCACCGGCACCACCGATGTCCGGTTGGCGACTAAGAAAGCCGAGGATTTTCGGGCCGACTGCATTCTTTGGAGCCGTGGCGTCATTCCAATGCCAGTGTCGCTGCAGAACCGTGTCGATCCAGCAAAGCGCTTCGACAACGTCGTGGACGCTTTCATCGATGCGGAGACCCAGGAGGCTGGCAACGACCCCAAGAAGCTCCGGAATCTCATCGACAAGAAATCGGCCTGCTTCGGTGAGGCCGGGTTTGCGGGGTTCTTCGGCAAGGTGGATATCAGTGAGATAACCACCGAGCGCATCCGGGAGTTTCTCCGTCATAAGGAGCAGAAGAGCAAGAAGGGCAAGCTTGCGCCGGCGACCATGAAGCGGGCGCTCATCGAGCTCAATCAGATCTTCAAATATGCTGCCGAGAAGCGGCTTATCGCTACCCTGCCCATCCTGCCCAAGGTCAAGCAGCAGGACTCGCCGCGTGCCTGGTTCTCGCTGATTGAGTACCGCGCGCTCCACGCCAAGTGTCGCGAGCTTGCCAGGCTAGCACGTCGCAATGGCGATGCCGCCGAGGTAGAAGCGTGGCGGGAGATGGAGGACTTCGTGGTCTTCATGGTCAACAGCTTCCTGCGTTCCAGCGAATGGGCTGCAATCCAGAACAAGCACGTCGACATGATCTCAGGCGTGCCGAGCCATCTCCGCGTGGCGGTGACTCACGGCAAAACCAAACCGCGCTTCACCTCGACCATGCCGCGAGCGGCCGAGGTCTATCAGCGTATCCGCAAACGCATTGGCGATGACCCGGACGCTTATCTGTTTCTGAACGGCTTCAAGAATCGCAAGACGGCCAGCGAACGGATGCGAGACAGGTTCGAGGTGCTGCTCACGGCAACGAAGCTCAAACATGACAGCTTGGGCAAAGTTCGTGTCATCCATAGCCTGCGCCACAGTGCGCTCATGTTCCGCGTGCTGCACGGCGTTGACCTGCATCTGCTCGCGACCAACGCCGGCACCAGCATTGACCAGCTCGAACGCTTCTATTGCTCCCATTTCCAGGCCGACATGAAGCTCGACGAGCTCCATAAGATGAAGGCTAGCTAAGCCTTTGTATGATTTTGTTACAAATGAAATCCCCAATAGATGGGTACGACGTGTTATTTCTAACTATTCTGTAACGGATATCCGTGAATAAGTGCTTGATCCCTCAGCGGTATCGGACGTTAATTTAAAGAAAAAGCCGCAGATTTGACTTAATGGTTACTTTGAGCTAGATGGGCCGCGTTCCAGTCGATGGTCGGCTGGAATGTCCGTGAAACCCAATCAGACGCAGCAAAAGAGGATCTCTGCAAATGACGAGGTTTACCAGGTTAACCGGCCCAGAGGTGAGCCCTCCGGCCTTTTTGAGAGTATATATCCATGGAAGAAGATCGCGTAGATGAACTGAATTCTGTTACCTTCGTTGCCAACGCCATAGCAGACCTAGGTGGCTATTACGGCGAGTGGCGTGAAGCTGTCGGCAATGCTCATGCTCGTAAGAGGGCCTTCATTGGTCGAGTTCGGCAGCAAGCACACCTCATCAGTACCGAAGAGGGTGCCCGCGAAGCATTGATTGCTCGCATTCGAAAACGAGACGATGTGCGCGAAAGCGGCCGTTTCGATCCAGACAAGTTGGAAACAGCCGCCCTGCTCTTTATCGAGTTCATGGGATATGGTGAAAACACCAAGGCGCTGCGTAGCCAATATCTGTCCGTGATCAAAGCGGCTGATTCTGATCCAGCCTGCGGCCCGTCTGTTGAAGACTTCGATCAGTGGGTTGTCGGTAAAGGCGGTTTGCGCAGGGCAATGAAGCTCGGCTCGTCCGCTGAGGTCGATGCAGTCTCGAACGATGACGAGGATGCTGACATCGATGATGCTGTTGAGAGCGACGACGGTGGCGAGAAGGTGGAGAAATCCGACGCTCCAAGCGATGCGGCGAAAGGTTCTCCAAAACCGGTAGCATCCGATAATTCGTCGGAGCCTTCGGCCGAAAAGAGCGCTCGCGAGTATCGCAACGAGATTGCTGAACAGATCGCGTTGATGAAATTGCGAGATGCACCGCCAACTCCTGTCACCCTCGATATCCCAGATGACCTGTTTCTCGACGACTTTGCGGTATTGACCCTAGAGAAGCATCGCGACGAGTCCGGCAGGATCGTGAAGCGTTTGGTCAAGGCCGTCAAAGATCCGGCAACGATGGCGGCTATCGTCGAGCAGGCAGCTTCGTCGGCAAAAAAATTAGCAGATTTGAGCTGGAGGGAAGCCAAACTGATCCACTTAATGAACATGTTTGCGCTGCGTAAAGCAAGAGCGCCTCATGCGCTCATCAACCCTAACCTCACTGGCGACGCAGCCAAGCCGTTCATCGAGGCGTTCAAAACTTTGAAAGCCGACCGGGTGCTTTGTGCTAAATATGGCTTAGCGAAGGCAAGCTTGGCGACGGGCACGGTGTATAATGATGGCGCCGCTAAGACCTTCACGACTTGGAGCGTGGCCAACCGCGCTTATCATGAGTGGGATCCAGGCCGCTTCGTGGAAGGAATTGAAGCGGGGGCGTTGGTCCCATACGATCTGTCGGATAATGACGAGAGGTCCTATACTGCAATGACCGAATACTTGGCCGAGTTCGAAAAGCAGAAGATCGCCCGCAGCAAGAAAGGGAAGACGGGTTCGAACGCTAGCGAAAGTTCCGCGAAATCGCTGGAGGGGTATTTCGATAATGGCGAAGCGCCAGCGGAATCCGATGCGCCGACGTTAAACGCTGACAATGAATCAGAGGTTGAAAATAACGCCGAGGTTGGCGACCATACCGAGAAAGGGCGTGAGGCTGCAGCAGACGCGACGCCTGACCCCGAAGATGGCGAAAATGCTGCCACGGAGGTCGCGCAGTTCGAGGTAGCCTAGCAACAAATCCCTGACGGGTCGCAACGGGAGGTCGTCCAACTTGGACGGCCTCCTTTTTTGTGACAGGAATGGGGTTGGTGACCGAACTGTCCAGAATGAGATGGCGCGGATGCGGAAACGGACATCTGCGATGAACTCACGGCGTCACCATCCGTCTTCTTGGGGTCGTGAAAGCTACCTATCCAGACGCGAGCCCCGTATTCGGGCACGCTTCGGCAATGGCGCGCAATGCTTCTTCAATATCGACATATTCGTAATTTAGTCGATCTTCCAACCGGGGCGCTCCTGGGCGCACAATGAGCTTGCGAACCGCTCCTAGCATCTCGACACCCTGCTGATAGGTGCGCGAAGCGCGCTTGTTTGGATCGCTGGATATCTCGATTGCCCACCGCTCGCCGCTGCGCCAGTGGAGGACAAGGTCGATTTCGCCAGCTTGTGGGCCGTCGCGTCGCCAAACAAAGCAATCGGCGTAAGGCAAAGTTAGCCGCCGAAATGCATTAACGTTGAAACCTTCCCAGGCCTTAGCATCGTACCGCACGTTCTTTACGGCTAACCGGTCGCGGGACGGGGCAAATGCACGGTGCCAGAGACCGGAATCAGAGAAGTAGACGAGCGGCGCGCGGCCCGGAGCCTCGTCTGGCCAGAACGGAAGTTCGAAAAGTATATCGTCACGCCGCGCCGCCGCGAAGGCTTGCCGCCAAGTTGCCATCTTGCGCTTGAGTGCACGCTGAATTGAGGTCGCAGGATCGCCATTTCGTTTCGCAACGACCGACCAAAAGACAGGCGCCTCGTATTCAAACGGCAACAGTGGCATATCGTCGCGCAGGCGCCGGTCGAGCCAGTCGGCACTGGCGTCGTCGCTCGCTGCAAAAAGGCTGGCCTCGTAGCCACCGCGCTCAAAATGCTCGCGGATTGTGAAAGGTTGAAGCGCTGTCGCTTCCTGCTGCGGCGTATCCGGCCCAAAGGTCGCCGTGCTCTCTAGCTCGAGGATGCAATGCGCCTCAATGTATCGCGGGCGCGGACGGTTCGGGATCACCCGCCGGTCGTGCGGCTCAGGTCGAGAACCCTAACACGCAAATTTACTCGCCCAGATACCTGCAGGCGCACGCCGAGCGCACCTTCGAGCGCTGGTGGAGTTTGAGGCCGGTTGACACCCCTGGGCGGCCCCTGAAGGCTTTTAGGGCTGTCGGAGCCGAACCAATAGACGAGGTATATGCCATAGCCCCCTGCCAAGTGATCGACGGCCTGTTGTTCGCCAAGCTGGCGTCCGGCGGCATGCCAAAGATCAGGGTGCCACTGGCCTTTGGCTTCGATGGGGATGCGTATGCTGCCGACAGAGCACGCTATATCGACTTCACGGTCGGCCCCAATATGGAATTCGGGGTCGAAGCGTACGCCGGGTTCTTCTGCGCCAAGCAGAACCGCAAGGTGATCGTTGCAATCTTCTTCGGCCTTTGGCGTGACGCCATCGTCCATGAAGAAGCCCCGCCAGCAATCGGTGGGATCGCTGCGCACTCGCGCCTGCACGCGTTCCAGTGCTTCGAGGACAACCATTTGCAAGTCTACCTGTGTATTCGGCAGGCTGCTACTGACGATGCGGACGATTCGATCGAGTGTCGGAGGGGTGTAAGCCTGTTCGGCACACTTGGTGGCTTGTTCGGTAAAGACGCGACGGAGGTATGCGGTATAATCGTCGGTCGGAGCGTCGCGCAGAGTGGTTAGCACACGGACGGCCTCTTCGCTGGTATCGTCGCCGATCTGGCCGATCAGGCTCGTGAGGTAGCCGGTCGCATCCCACGCATTGGTGTCGCCTGACGATACACCGTTCGGACGATCGCGGTTGGGGAAGGCCGCACGGAACTCACGAACTATCCACCCCATCAACGTGATCGACAAGGCGGTAGTCTGCTCGTCGCGATGGCGATTGCCGCCAAGCCGGTCGCGTAGCGCCCAGATCATCGCGGGGTCGCGGCTCCCAGCTCCGTCGAGTAACGGCGCGACGCGCTCGAAGTCGCTCCATAGGGCCAGCGCCTGCCAGTTGCGGCGACGGCGCTCGATGAGGCCAACGTCGGCTAGACGTGCGTGCGCAATCCGGCGCAATGTTTGAAGATCGCGATTGCGCGCGAGGCGTCCCGTTAACTCTTCTTCTACCTCGGCGGGCATCTCTGGGAAAGCCGACAACCATTCACGCGCGAGACTGGCCGCGAGGTCAGCATGCAATTGCTCGCGCATCAGGCCATAGAGACCGGTGATGTGCGTAGCACCCTCCTTAAGGCTGGGTTCGATTAACAATCGCGCGTAAGCTTCATAGGCTCCGCGTCGAAGGAGTTCGCCCTCAAGCCCTGCACCGAGTTCCTTGCCCTCTTCGGATCGCAGTAGCCCGTGCTCGAGCTGGATCATGCCGGCTATCAAGCGCTCGTCGGGCAAGTCGTCGAAGCGCTTGCCCGTCCGCTGCCGTTCCATAAGGGCTGCGACGAGGATATAGGCTCCATGCCACACTCGGCTCTTCGCCCAGCTCTCGGCAATCTTCCGCGCGTCTGGATCGGGCGGATCGATCTGGAGAAATGCCTCGAACCCGGCGAATGCGTCGGCCTGTAGGTCGTCCCCGAGCCAGCCCGCAATCCGTTCATGCGGCGGCGCATCGTGGTCGATGTCGGAAAACTGACCAAGATATGCGCGTGCCGGTGAAACCACATCGCTAAAATTCCCGAGCTGCAGTTCCTCGCGTCGTGCCATCGCAGCCTTGCGATGCTTGGCGAACTTCTTCGCCTGGTCGCGTTTTCGCCGCTTTGCCCTTTGCTCCTGTTCAAGTTCCCAGTCGGAACGCGGGCGATAGGCCTGTGCATCGATCCACGCCAGCACGTCGGTGTCACCCGCCGCAAAGCGTTTCGCCGCCTCACGCGCATCTTTCCCTTCTGCGCCGTCTTGCGTGGTCAACATCATCACATCACGCCAACGCGGATCGTCGAGTGCTAGGCTTTCGAGTAACTCGATAACGTCGTCTTCAGACAGCTGCGCGCCGGGCAAGGGCTCAAGTAATCGCCAGCGTCGCTGCCATAGGTTGTGGTCCCCAGGTGCGTTGAGCAGAACGTGACGCTGGATAACGCGGCGTTCAATGGGTTGCGACTTGAGCCATTCCTCCACTTCATCGCGGTTTGACCGGGTATATCCACGGTTGCCATGTAACGGACGCAGCCAGCGCCACAGGGCTATGGGGTCGGACAACGGCTGTTCCAGTCGGCGCACCACGAGATCACCGATCAGGCTGGAAATATCGAAGTTGTCGATCTGGAGCGAAAAGTCGTCGCCAAACGGGGCGAGATATTCGGCCAGCGTATCGAGCACGCCATCGATGCGATCGTCAGGCAACTCCCGTCGAACGAAATACAGCGTTCCAACGGTGCGACGCTCGTCCGTTTCTTGCGGCAACGCGCTAAGAGTTACGCCTTCGTAGGCAAGGATGAGCTCGACGATCTGCTTGTCGGAAAGCTGCTCGAAGCCGATGTCGTCGATGAGATCGACTGCAAGGCGGGTGGAATGTTCTGTTGCTTGACGCCGCAGCGTCTCCAGTAGCTCAGGCCAATTAGACACACCGCCATGCTGAGCTAGCGCCTTACCAATGTCTGCCCGGATCGCGAATTCCTGCCGCTCGTCGAGCATGATCGAAACCAGAGCATCGCGCCGTTCAGTGACAAGCTGCCGCCCATTGATCTGACGCGCCAGCACGATACGGAGCGCCCAGGAATAACGGAACGCTGTATTGTCGTCGGCTCGCTCGGTCAGGATGCGCCAGACCTCGTCGATCAGGTTAGGCTGGACGAGTGACCCTGCGCGCGGCGTGTAGCCGACGAAAAACATTGGATTGCGCTCGGCCAGTCCTTGCAGCGCGTCGAGCAACACATGCCCTTGCTCAGGCGTCAGCGTGTCGGCGTCACCATATTCGATGACCCCAGCAGGGTCGGCGTGGATTACATCTCTCGCCAGATGCGCGCTATGCGCAGCGAGCCAAGCATGGATCCCGCGCAGATTCGATGGAATTATTCCGTTGATGGTTATAAGGCCCAACAGCGCTGTCCGTTTTGCTGGCGTGTCGGCGTGCTTCGCCAGCCATCGTGCGCCGAGATATTCGCCGATGCGCTTATGCTGAAAGGTTCGGCGCGCTTGCGGACCAACGCACAACCGGCTGCCAAGTGCAGCAGCGAGGTTACCCGCGTCGGGTAAAGTCTCGACCTCGACCCGCGGAAGATCACCCTGGTCAATTTTATGCCGGGGCTGGTCTGCCAGCGCGGCTGATCCGGTCAGGATCAACGCCGCAAATCCTGCACCCAGCGCATCGAGAATCACGTTCTTGCCAAGAGCCTGCAAAGGCACATTTGGGCGCTGATCATTGTGTTCGAACCAGGCTAGATCGACATATGTATCGAACAGTGCCGTGGTAGTTTCGGGCAGTCGCCCTTGCGCCGCAACGTCACCAAGCATCAGCAGCGTCTGCGGATTGCCGAGCCAGTCGCCAAGGTCACGCTGAAGAAAATGATCAACCACCTCCTCGGCCCGCGCAGCACCCCCGAGCCGCTCGGTTAGGAACGCCCTTGCCTGTTCGGCATCTAGCGGCCGCAGCTCAACTTGCAGCGGTGCGTCGCGATATTGCTCGCGAATTGCCTCCACCATCGTCGCGGCGCGCCATTCGGACAAGCGGCATGACAAGATGAACTGCGGATAGCCTGCATCGCGTAATGCGCGCAGCACAAGATCAACCGCATCGCCGTCGGCCTTAGCAGCAACCTCGTCGAGTGCGTCGATGACGAGAATACGATGATTTCCGAGCAGCTGCCGACCGTTGCCGTTGATCAACTGTCGCGCCGTGCAGCGGACATGGTCGCCGTGATCAGGGCCGCCGAGCCACTTGGTGAGTTCGGTCTTGCCCCCGCCCGCCTCACCCAGCAGGACGACATTGCCGGTAACGTCGAGCAATTCCTCATGCGCCATTTCACGCAGGTCGCCATTGACCATATATTGCAAGCGGCGGGGCAAAAAATCACTCACAGCTTCGCCCTTACACGCCCAGCCTAATTCGACAATTCTAATGAACTGGCGCCTAAGATCTATCTTGGGAATTTCTGCTGCCGTCGATCCGAAGTGGGACCTTATTGCCTCTCGATCACAACGCAATCGACCTTCTTTATGGCGCGCAAAGCACGCTTGGCGGCGGTTATGAACACATGGCTGCAACACATGGTTTTAGGCAGAAGCTGTCCAGATCACCCAATGTGACCGCTATCGAGTCAACGGCAGCTTTCGGGAGAGGCGGCTACTATCTCTACGTCCGAAATTGAGCGCGGAAGTTGCCATGGACAGCAGGTCGGTAATTTTCTCGGAGCTAATCCGATGTTAGTTGCATGTTGATTTTCTGAGGAAATGAAAATGGCGAGTTTGCCGACTCGATTGATAGCAGAGGAGCGCGATACGCGCATTGCGCGCGCGCTGGCTGACTGGCTGAGGATATCGAAAACTGGCGGCGGGCAGCAGGGCCGGTCCTCAATGCCCCGCTTTTGGAATGAGCGGCATGGCTATTGGGCATATTTTGGCCGAGCGAATGCAAACACTTCGCTCGGATGGCGCTACTGGAATGCGTTTGGCATACGGCCCGACGATCCCACATCATCAATGGCCGTTGAGATCAATCCGCCCCAATTTGGGATCGCTGCCGGCACGCAAGGCCTTTTTGCTCGCGACGCTATCGGTAAGCGCTGGATACTGCATGGCGGCAGGCTTCACATTGGGCACGAACGTATCAACAGTGACCGGTTTGCCGAGTTGTCAGGTTTCCATAGAGTTCGGGTTACATTCTCGAACGAAAGCGAACGCGACTATTTTCTCGTCGCGCCGCTCGATCAGGACTCGGAGGCACTACACCAGGCGTTGCGGTTGTTCATTGCAACCTGCGCACGAATACGCACTCAGCTTCTTCTCGGCACTCATGAGGCGGAGCTAGAAGATCGAGCGAACATCGGTGAAGGACAGTCATCAGACGAGAAACGCGGCGATTATGTCATTCCAGCGCGCAGTGCCGTTATCGCAACGCGCCTACACGCGGACATGTGGCACGCCTTGACGGAAGCTCTTCATCGTTTGAAAATCGACTATACAAACAAACGTGTCGGACGCTGGGGACCGGATCTACGAACACGCGGCAAGAAACCCATTCTCTTCGAAATCAAGACCGACACGACCGCGCGTGCGATTTATGAGGCGTTGGGCCAGCTCTTGCTTTACGAAAAATTGCTCGGCGAGGATCATCGCAAGGTGCTGGTCGTGCCTGGCAAGGTGTCCACAACGTTCGCGTCGTTGCTAGAATCACTCGGCATAGCTGTGATGGTCGCGCGCAAAGAGGGCCACGCGTACGAATTTGGCAAGACGCTAAACGACCTGACACGGTGAACAGGCTTCGCGGATCCTGATTTTCCAAAAGTCGCAGAGGTCATGCCCTCTTCGGCTTCTCACTCTTATCCGAACCGTTCTCCAACCTCTCCAATCCGTCTATAAGCACCTGACGCACGAAATCTCCCTGTCGAGTTGATCCACGCAGGGCATCGATACGCGCCTTGGTGCCCTCAGGCAGGCGGACGTGCATGGCTTCGTAGAAGATCTTCGGCTTCGTCACGCGCCGAGGGATACTCGAAGGAAAAGCGATACCGCAATCTCTATGTGGATTCTGGTCGTCGTTAACCATGCAACATTGACCCCATAATCGATACCGCTTATCTTAAACGGTATCGCTTAAACACACAAGCGGTGCAGTCATGGTTGGGGGAAATCGTATGAAGTTGAGAAAGCTCGCGTGTGGTGTTGCAGCTGGGGTTCTGGCAATGGGTGCTGTGCCCGCCAGTGCCAGCACCTATCTGCTCAAATTCTATCAGGTCGATGATGACATGTCGGCCTACATCACAAACTCGGACTATAATCAGGAGCTGCTCTTCTCGAAGGATTTCGGCGCCGATTATGATTATGTCGATATCTCATCCTATGTGCGGGATGGCACCAACGCGCTGACCCTGACGCTTATAAACGGCATCAAGGGCTACACCTATGGCTATGATTTCAAGATTGACGGCGTGAGTTACGCAAGCGGGGCGTGCGGCGTCTTCGACACCACGGGCTGCGATGCCGATAGCTATGACCAGGGATGGGTGTGGTCGACCAATATCAAATTCAAGGGAACGAGCCCTTCGAGCGTTCCAGGTGGTTCTGGTGCCGTCCCCGAACCTGCTTCGTGGGCGATGATGATTGCCGGGTTCGGGATGATTGGGGGCCTTACGCGTAAGCGGTCTCGGAGCAGCAACCGGGCGGTTTCAGCCACAGCCTGATCGGGCACCTTTCATGTGGAAGCTGAAGCTGACGCAGGCGGGAATTGCGGCTGTTATATATGGGCTATGTTACGAGTTTCTGGGCCTGGAACCGGTCTATGGCTACGACAGCGAAGCCAATCTCGTTGCCATGCTCAAACTCGCCGGCCTCCCTACGAGCCATTTTGTCGATGAAAGCGGTTTCGCAATCCGGATCAACGATTATTGGCTAGGCCTAGTCGCCGGAGGTCCTGGTGCGGTGGATTCCCCGGTGCTGGTTTGGCTAGGCATCATCATGCTGGCGGTTGCCTTCTATCAGCTCATTTTCGAATGGGACGCGGGTGACAATCTCCTTCAACTGGTGATGGTGCAGGGAGAGACAAAGCCAGAACCAAAAACCTATGTCGCGCTCGAATCCTATCTCAGCCCACATGATCCGCTATGGGGAATGTTATCCAGCTCGAAAGCCGAGACGATCATATCGGTTGGACGACAGATTACTCAGGTTCCGGTGAAATGTACGATCGATATCCGAGGACGGCGTTTCGAGAACGGGAGCTGGTATCTCTCTGCTGCTGAAGACCGGAGTTTGAGCATCAGCTCGGCAAACTGTTTCATCACGCTGCATGAGGCCGACGGAAAATGGCGTGGCTGGTGGAATGGTGGTGATGGTTCGCAGGATACGAGCCATTCGCTTGGCTTTCTCGAACGCAGTGAACATTCTTGGACTGGTGACGATATCAGGATCGATGTTGCGCCTGATCCCGATGCTTCCGTGATCGTTGCCGAAGAGCCGACAGAGCCTCGCAGTCTCAAACGCTATGCGATTGCTGCGGCTGGTTTGGCACTGATATTCGGCATTAAGATCGGGTTGGAGATGGTGAAGCAGGTTGGAAACTCGACAGCTATTGCCGCTGAGAGCGTCAAAAATGATATGATGGAGAATGCAGCAGACGATGCATTCGAACCGATGGAGGATCATTCGGCCCTTGAAGACCCAGCACTTTACGAGCCAGCACCTCCAGAAGAAGATGAAACGGGAGAATGGCAAGACCGGACGGCGACCACTGAACCTTTGAAGCGTCCAGAGACCGATCAAGAGGACATCTGGAACTCGAGTGGATCAATCAATTGCGGCTTTGCGGATTATCCACCCTGCCCTAAACCCCAAAAAGACGATCAGGAACGTCCGGAGCAGATTTTTGAAAATTCGTCCAATTAGGGAGTATGATGCAAAGGTCGATCAAGAGGCTTTAGATCGATAGAGGCGTCTTGAACCGTTATAGGCGTTGGAGACATTTATTGAAGACGTGGTCGTTGAGGGAAAATCTCATGAAGGATCGATAAGGGGTCGTGGTGTAGTTTGTCACTTCGCTCCAAACTGCCTTCGGCTTATCTATGTTGATGATGTATTGGGTTTATGGATTGATCTAGTGATTGATTTAAATGAGCTTTCTCGAAATGTCTTGATCCTTATAAATCTCTCTTAGATCTTTTAAGTACTATTTTGCCAAGGCCGTGAGAATCAATCTCCACAGCTGGTTGGCGTTAAAGGTGCAAGATTCGCTTTAAGGTACGGGTATGACTCGGTGGTGCACCAGCGTTCCTTGATAGGCTCTCAAAGGATGAGAAGCGTATCCGAACCTTGTTTGAGGCTATACCAGAAACACTCTCCAGTAATTTCCTCGAATTTCACAGCGTGGTTTTCGTTTCTATGCGCCCATGGATAAAAAAACCAAACTTGAAAGAATAGCGCTTTGAACTCCTGAAAGGTCATCCAATCAGGGCGTTTCAGAAACAGATTGAAGTGGAAATGCTCATCATAGCCATTCCCCTCGAGCGTCCCGGCCATAGGGAGGAGCATGGGCTGTCCGCGACACCCGGTGGTCTTATCGTATCTCGTCGATTTGTCGTAACGGCTACCATAGACAGCCCTGCTCAAACGATGCCGAAGGCTTGAAGCCGTTTTCTGATGAACGATCTCGTCGCCTCGCTGATATCCTTTCAGCGGTCCGTTACCGAGCCATACACCCTTATACATTGTGCACACGACATAGATATCGGGATCGACATCTCTGACGATCCAATTACGCTTTGCCAGGCGTTGTTGCAGTTCGATTGGGTGCACAGATCAGCTCCATAGGACATCGCCACAAAGGACGCGTTGAGGGGAATTGAGCCAGCACATTGCGAAGGAGGCGGAGGTATTCGAGCTGGCTCCCATATATTTATGTGAGGAGTCCGCCGTTCTCCGAGCCGAGCTCAGAAATATTTTTGCCTCGGCATGATGGGGCTGTGAGTTCAGACTGAACTTAGACAGCTCGGGACGGTTTACAAAGTTAACCGCACGGTGGCCTGAAATTCGTTGGAAAACTCGTCGTGATTTTGTTCATTATATAACTGGTATTTTATAATGAAAGATCAGAACCTCTTGATTGTCATCAGGAATTTTCAAACCAAATCTTCGGTTTGAGAACCATTCATTAGATTATAAATGGATCGGCTTCTTTTATAATGAAAGGAGCCCGCTGATGCTCACCAAGCAGGCCAAGATTCTCAATGATCGTCAAATCCGGGCAATGCTGTCGTTTCTCGACACCACCCGCGACCCAATCCGCAATCGACTAATCTTTCTGCTCTCGGCCAAGGCGGGTTTGAGGGCCAAGGAGATTGCTCATCTGAAATGGTCGATGGTCACGGACCCCGAGGGATGGATAGCAGATGTCATCCGATTGCCGGATGCAGCTTCAAAGGGAAACAGCGGCGGGACCATCCCGATAGCTCGGCAGCTCCGCGAAGCCCTCTGTAGCTGGGCGGAGCATCTCGGGTCGTTCATCCCCGAGCAGCACGTCATCCGGACGAAGCGTCGGAAATCGACTGACCCTCAGGTGATCGTCAATGCCTTTTGGCACTGGTATCGAGCATTGGGTTTCGACGGTTGTTCCAGCCACTCGGGCAGGCGGACTTTCATAACCAATGCCGCACGTAGCATCAGTCGGTATGGCGGCAGCCTTCGAGATGTGCAAGCGTTGGCACGGCACAGCTCGCTGTCGATGACTCAGGCATACATTGAGGTGGATTCAGAGGCGATGCGGAAGGTTGTGGATGCCTGAGTTCAGTCTCTGAACATTCATCGCTTGCGTTGCGCCTGCCCGGCGCGTTCGTCGACGTTGGCTTGAGCCGCTCCCATGCGGATGTTCTGACAGGCCGTCATGAGCACTCGATTTCGAACTTTGGTTAATCAGCCATTATCGAGAGCGCCACCAACGCATCTAGCTACCCAGTAGGCTTACGTAACGCCCTGTGACGGTCTAGATGCTACACGCGAGGGATGTACTATTCTCCGATTCAAGCGCTCCGTGACGAAGAGCGGATTGCAGCATTGCGCGCCTCGGCGTTGAATACGGCAGATCCTGTACTTGCCGAACGGTTCACGCGCTTGGCAGATGGCTTCGAAAAGCGGCGTCTCGAAGCCGCGCCCCATGATCGCAAGGATGGAGGATCAGTATGGAGCTGAGCGGAACCATCATTCAAAATCTGCGCCGTGCTATTGATAGCGCACGGCGACACGAGGGCAAACCGGTCTATCCCGCGACGCTAAAGTTCTGAAGTGACCTGTACCCCCATGCTCGCGGTGCGCAGACTCGCTTACCGCAACATGCACCTAGGGCTGATGGATTTATTGATAAGCTTGGCGCGCTGCTGGCGAGCAGGCAAACGGCATAAGAAACCCGCCAACGGGGGAGCTGGCGGGGTTAGGGGCTCCCTATGGTCGCAGGGATGAGCATGATTTAGCGTGGGAGTGTCGGCTCGGAAAGATGTCGGAGGTTATATGATGCCTTTACTCAGGCAAAGTTACAGCCGCCGTCGGGCTCGCCCTTTCCTCGATCTCCTTGGCTTCGTCGACCGGCTTGTAGCGCTGAGTATCGACGTCATTGTCCGGCTTCGGTGGCTCAGGGCTCTCCGGGAAGTTGATCATCGCGCGCTCCTTTAGAGCTCCAACGATCATGGACAGCAAAGGCCCGGTCCTGTCGTCGAGAGGTTTAGCGCTGCGGAACCGGTTGGCGCAGCTTACGTTCATGCGCCGGGAGCGGGCAACACACGAGGACGTGCGATGCTCTCTGTTCGTATAGCGCTTGAAATTGCCGCGACGACAGCCCTTGCTACCGTCGGTGGCATCGCCCTAGCGTCACAGACGGTCGGGGACATGCGTTCCGATACTTACGGCTATCGAGCCTCCATGCAGAGCGAGTTGCCGATATGCACCAATTGCAGCGAGCGTGAACTTGGCGCTGCCTGGGCAGCATCCGAGAGCATCGCATCGAGTACGCGGTGCGAGAATGCGTCTTGGGAGTTTCGGCAGGGCTGCGAAGATTTCTTCTCTCGCTGAATAAGAAACTCCGCCAGCAACGCTGGGGGGGGCGCAAGTTTCTCATTGTACGAAGCCGGTGCTTCGCGTTTAGTGGCTACTCGGTACGGATTCCAATTCCTGACGGATCATTTTTTCCGTGTGCGTGATAAGGTTTTGGCAAGCCTCCGCCATCTGCGCGTCATCCTCGAAGATCGCAGCTTTTCGGCGTCGCTCGTAAACCTCGCGCATACCTTCCAGACTTACGACGAACGCATCCACTGACTGATCCATAAAACTCTCCGTATTATGTAAAGCATACCGGGAGGGTTAATGTTCCATAATCGTGCTCGAACATCGAAGCGGCATTTCAGGAAATGTCAGCCAGCAACGCCGGCGGGACCAATATATTCGATCGCTACGTTGACGCTTCAGCCCAAGCGGCGGGATACGATGCCTAGCTGACCTTGTCTGCGGCGGCGCATAGCTGCGCCCAAGATCCCTAACCCTGAAATCATCATCGTCCACGCAGCCGGCTCAGGAATGGCTGGCGCCCGCGACACGCTCAGCGAAAACTTCGGCAGGGGACCCGTAAGTCGGAAGCCGGAGTTTGAGCCAGAGAGCTTTCCATCGAACGACGAAAATGTGTAGGGGCTGGTACGATACTCGAAAGCTACTTGGCGCTGGCCAGGCGCAATGGCGAAAGGCGCCATAAACATTTCACCACCTGTCGGGGCCAAAATCAGACCGCCCGTCGCATCGAGCGTCCCTTCGCGGTGGAGTCGATGTCCGCTCACGCCGACTGTATCGGTTAGCGGCTCGTCGAACGTCAAAGTTGCAGCGAAGACGCCAGGACTGTCGAATTGTTTATCTAAAATCGAGCCCTGTCCCGGCAGATGGTGACACCAAGCCTCGTCAGCGGGCGCATTGAAGTTCGTGCACGATAGCTCGATGGCCTCGGCCGACGTCGCAAAGGCCCCCACGCACAACATCATCACACGCATTGCACTCTCCCATCAACGCTCGCTCATTCCGATGCACCGGAAGGCGGCTTACTGTGGCGAACTCCGACCAAACCAAATCGTTCCACAGCCTTAATGAAAGTCTGGGCTGTACACGGCGAATCTTGGCGCTGGTCATCATGACGAACTGCGACGCTGGGCGGAATGAAAAACCCCGCCGACCGAAGCCGACGGGGTGCGCCTGTGCTAGCACAATAGAGCCTTAGCTTTGGCCGACGAGACGGTGCTTTAGATCTCGCGCGCGATCGTGTCCGGCGCGAACCGACTGATAGGCCTGTTCTACGACGTTGCGCGCACTCGGTGAAAGCTCATTGTCGGAAAGCGCAGCTTCGTATTTCTCCTTGATGTAATCCTCGCCGCGCTCAACCTCTTGGACAATTGCCTTGTCGTCCCGCGAGACGAAAAGCTGCTTGAGGTCCATGAAGGTGCGATGTGCTGCGGCGAGGAAGCTGCTGTCATCTTCTGGATTGCCGCCCAAACGTCTGACCTCGGCTTGTAGAAGCGATGCTGCTTGAGATCGCTCCTCTGCGAACGCAGCAAACTCTGATGCATATTGTGTGTTCTCTGCGTCATCAGCTGCATCAAGGAAGCCCTTGCGGCTATCGAGCGTTGTCTTGATCAAACTGTTGAGAACGTGAATGTCATGATCGGTGCCGGCCATGTTGATTACTCCTCATTGCGGATTTGACTAAACGCCCGGAAGCGCTGAAAGCCTCCGCCGCTGGCTGAAAAAATAGCGACTTTTCTGGCTTATTTCTCCGGTGAGCTATACGCCGACTTCACCACCCGCTTGCGGCCGGCAATATGCCAAGGAACGCTAACAACATGACGCTGAGCAAAACTGAGATGAGGATCGAACCCAGACATCCGAGCTTGCTTGAGAAGAACATAAACATGCCGTTCCGCCTCAGTTGCTGCGAGCTGAGGTCAAGGGGAGGTCGGTGCATCAGGCGGGGCCTCCGGCGAAATCAGGGAATAAATCGCAATGGCTAAGGTGATGAGAACAACAGCCAGGATTACGAACAGCAAAACCGACGATCTACCGCGAGGTCGGCATCCGGGCCGTGTTTTTTGAAGCTCAACCATGGTGTACTCTCAGAATAAGGAAGATGCCACGGCCGGACTCGGAGAGAAACCGACAATCAATCTTCCTCCAACCGTAGCTATCGCCTTTGTAGCGCTGACCGCCAGCGAACCGGCGGACACTCCCAAGCTCTTCATCGACGATGTTGCAAAAACGACGGGTGCGGCCCATTAGCTCCGGCGCGTCGGTTAAAACTAACTTGAAGCAGGTCGAAATTTCCGGCTTCTGTGCGTTGGGCACGCGGCCAAATCGGTGAAGGGGAAACGATTCTGGCAGCGTATCGACCGCCAGTTCATCTCGGCTGAGCGCATTATGTCAGAAGGATCCTGTGCCTGCGGGCGGTATAATCTCCTCCGCTGCTGCTTCGGCCGAGCATTCATCGTCGGGAATAATTTGAACCGCAGCTTTAAACGGAAGGCTGTAAACTGCCGCACCAGCATCATCGACCACATCAATTCGCGATCGTAGGTCCAGGATCCCCTTGTGCTTCAAATCCTCACTCATTAGCTCAAGCGCATCCGCCAGGACTGACTCCTCAAGCGCCGACAAGTGTGGAAACTCTTTGCCCACCTCATCGAGAACCTCGTTCGCGGCTTCACGCAGATGGACAAAGTATCGGCTCATGATTCTCCTCGCGAGCAGGCGGGAGCATGCGTGGTTTCTCAGGCACCAAGGCCTATAGAGGGTGCTCAGCGATCATTACAGAACGGAGAGCTTAATGGTCTCGTTCCTTCCAGCCTATCGAATTTAACCTGGGTTATCCGGAATTTAGCACAACTCCTACCCAACGGGCGCTCAATGATCCGGCTGCGAGGGCCTTCTTTCCCCACCTCAGGAAGCAAATTCAGATAGGCCGGGTTAAACTGGCCTCGGCGCTGCAACGCGGCCAGGTCATAAATGGACACGGCCGACGAACGAAGACTGCATAGGCGCTCCCGCCGCAGCGCCTGCGCTACCCTGCTGACGTGAACCGGACTCAACCCACAGATTTCTGCAATATCCTGCCGACTTAGGGCCATCGAAAATAGGTAGCCGTCGCTCAGTCCCACCGCTTGCAGTCGCTCGTTCATTTCACATATGAAATGCGCTACCCGCCCTATCGCATCAAGGCGACCCAGGCGGAACAGCCACGCACGGTGAATCGCTGCATCCTTGAGTGTCGCCATCCACAGTTTTCGAACAAGCTGCGGTCGCTGCGCTGTCAGCTCATCCAGCACCGCATGAGGCACCTGCGCGACCTTGGCCGACGTTAATGTAGCGATACTGTGAGGGAATGTCTTGAGAGGGTAGGCCGCGAGATCGATGAAGTCGCCAGGTACGTTGATGGCGACGAGCTGCCGCAATCCTTTCCGGTCGTCGATATAGCTGCACGTGAGGCCTTCGACCAGCAGCATGCAGCAAGAACGAACCTCCCCCGCCGACGCAAGGATCGTCCGCGGCCTGAGGGTTTCTCTAATGTTTAGTTCGGAGGTGAGGTACTCCACCTCATCTGGTTGGTCGCTTGGATCGTCATGTACGGGATCGGCACGCATATTATTCTAGCTCGATTCCTCTTTAAAATTTGGCGCCTGTATTTTGCTAAAACTGCTTTTTGGCGGTTTGGCTCCCGTTTAAGCGGCGTCATTGCTCAGCGTGAACGCAAGCGGCTCGGTTAGATTTTTGCGCGGCGGATTCCTCCTGTCCGCAAAGGGTGGGCTGCGGGCGAAGGAGATTGCGCATTGGAGATGGTCGATGGTCACGGACCCTGAAGGTTAGATTTGGAGATGTCATCCGGTTGCCCGATACGGCTTCAAAGGGAAATAGCGGGGGCACCATTCCGATTGCTCGGCAACTCCGCGAGGCCCTCTGTACAATACCGATCGTTGTTGCCGATTCTAAATTCAATGCACGCTCAGCACCAGGTCGGTTTCAGCCGCGCGCTGGCATCGCAGCTAAAGCGCCAAGGAATGCTTGAGAGCGCTGGCGCGTTCGTGCCCGGCCTCAACTGACCTAAATGCCTCCACGACGACTGCTCGAGTATCGGCAGAAAGTTGATCATCTGCAAACGCTTCTTCGAACCTCGATTTGATATGGTCCTCACCGCGCTCGACCTCTTCAATGATCGCCTTATCGTCGCGGCTTACAAACACCTCCTTCAGTCTCATGAACGTACGGTGCGTGGCCGCAGCGAGGGTGCCTTGATCGATTGGCTCCCCGCCTATACGGCGCACCTCGTCCCGAAGCGTGGCCGCCGCTTGCAACCGCCCTTCGGCAAAATCCTGAAAGAAAGCTGCAAAATGCGTGTTTTCCGCATCTTCGGACGCATCCATGAAGCCCTTGTGGCTGTCGAGGGTGATCTTGATAAGGCTATTGAGTATGTGAATGTCATAATCGGCTTCCGACATCGCCAAGCTCCTCTTACACAGAGGTACGTAACGCTCCGCTTCCGGCAAAGTCGCAGCTCATACGGAGGTAGCCGAACTCCGCACACTAATGTTTAACCCCAATTGAACACAGCTCGTCTGCCGATCGTATGTGAAAGGAACGCTACCGCAAAGAGGCAGTTTTTGCGCTGAGCACCCTGCTCACGTCCCGGAGATCATTAATATGAACCAGAATAGCATTTCGGCCGTCTTCGATAGCCATCAAGAAGCGCAGCAGGCCGTGGCCGAGCTTCGCAGCGCAGGCGTACGCGATGAGGATCTCTCGCTTGTTGCCCAGAGCGGTCGTACCACGACTACCACAAGCGGCGCCGGCGACATCACCGATGAGAGCCATACGAACATCATCAGGGGCATTCTCGGCGGCGGTGCGTTAGGTGCCGGGCTTGGAATAGCGGCACTTGCGATCCCTGGCGTGGGTCCCCTCGCTGCAGCCGGCGCGATTGCAGCGTCAGCGGTTCCAGAAGCGGCAGCTATTGGAGCAGCTGTCGGCGCAGCCGCAGGCACTCTGAATGAAGTGCTGACCAAACACGGCGTCAGCGAAGAAGATGCGAGCTATTATGGCGACCGCATCAAGGGTGGGGGCGTGTTTGTATCGGTGGACAACGCGGGCGCTATCGATCCGCAGACCGCCCGAGACATCCTGTATCGCAACGGCGGACATAGTGCCTCCCGGACGAAGGCAGCCGCAATCTGATCTAACAGTTCCCAGGTCTCGCCCCGCTGGCACTGCCAGCGGGGTAACTCGGTGCAACGCGCACACTCATTTTGTGGCCGTGATAACCCGTGCCGACATCGGCTGGTTGATTGGACCAACACCAAATGCATTCTCCAGGGCAGCTGCGGCCATTTGTGTAACGTACTCAAGGTCGCCGCGAGCTTCGATTTCCGGCCGCAGAGGAGTTCCTTGGCACAGGCCGATGGCCGCTTCTTCGCACGATGTCGCCAGGCTACGCTTTTCAATCGTGTTGACGGTGACGCTTTGGAAGCCCCCACAAAGAACCTCATCCTCGAGTTGCGCGATGTCGCTATACCCCCATGGCACACGTGAGAAGAACGTCGGTGGATCTGCCGCAAACAACGTCGTCACCGCATCAGCGACTGTTTTCGGCACGGGATTCTGCTCTAGGCTGTTCCAGACATTGAAAATGAAACGCCCACCTGATTTCAGAACCCTATTTGCTTCGGAATAGCCCGCTGCGCGATCGGGTAAAAACATCATGCCGAACTGGCAGACCACAATATCAAATGACTCATCGGAAAACGGAAGTGATTGAGCATCGGCTTGCTGGATCTTTACATTCGAGGACGAAATTCGCGAAGACGCGACATTGAGCATCGCTTGGTTTAGGTCAGTTGCAGTCAGATGCGCTGTAGGAAGCCTGTCAAAAATCGCGATCGTGGCGAGACCAGTTCCTGCCGCCGTTTCCAATATTTGAGAAGGAGCCAGCATCGCCACTCTGTCGGCCATGTCTTCCGCAAAAGGGGTGAACAACAGCGGAGCCAGATAACGATCATAGATCTGCGGGATGGATCCGGTGAAAGCTGCATCAGTGGAAGTCATGTTCATGACCCTCCGAAGATCAACCTGCCGAGATTACGCTCCTCTTGCCGCGTTGTCGAGGCGGGCGCCGCCAAACTGAACATCGACTGGACCTGAACCCGGCACCTCACCCCCCGCTCCGGCATCGCGCCGGGGTGAGGGTGGGGCTTCTTTATTCGACCTATTTGTTTTGGCCGCCATCGTCGCATATGAACGAACGCGCAACATCCTTGGCGGCCCGACTAATAGTCACGCTCCGCTTCTAAAACCCTTGACTGCCTCGGCTATCACTTTGGTTTACGGTGATAATCCTGTCTGTGACTTTACCGATTTTTAAGTGACGATCGGGCAAATCGGTTGAGGGAGAGGCAGGTTGGTCCCCTGCCGAGCTACATCCGCTGGGCGGCGCGACCTTACCCCCCTGCACCGTCCAGCGGCATGTTGGTTGCGTAGCTTAACATTACGGCAAGAAGTGAGCGGGACAGATTGCGCGAACGAAATAAACGGGAAAGCCATATTCTCACTGCCACGATGTACAGCGCACGGCTTGTCGAGCAAGCAATTCTCGTGCGCAACATATCATCGCGCGGCCTGGGCGCGCGCACTCGTGGCACCGTACCTACGGAGGGTGAAGAAGTTCATCTCCAGCTTGACGGTCGTTCTTTGGTGGGTCGCGTTCGTTGGGTACGGGGCGACCGGTTTGGAGTATTTCTCCGTGATCCTTTCGACACTCAAATTCAGCCCGTAACGCACCCTTGGTCACGACCAACGGAGTCAACGCCAACGTTTCACGTAGCGGACAGATTTAAGCCGGTCGGCAAAGCATGGCGTCCGGGCGTTGTGGGATTCAAACGCACCATTCCGTCAGTGCGATGATGCACGCGATCGCGACGATCGATGGAACCGCACGGCGAGCAACCATGATGCTCGAGCCTCGAGTGCATAGGTAGGCTTGGGTCCGGTATCATTACGATTGGAACTTCATTCGAAGTACGGCCCATATAAAGGCGAGTCACCGAAAGCGGGCTCTTCATCGACTTGAAATTTTTCAAGATTTTGCCCTGTGAAAATCCGGTAATAGCTTCACCAAACCGTCGCCTCATATCGCAGCCCTAGGGACGGCTGAGAAAGAATACGCACTCCCGCTTGCCTGTCATAAAAACTGATATGACCGAGAACGACCATCCGGCACTCCTGGACGATGACTCAAGTTTTCGGTCTGGAGACTGGCTTCCGGATCGAAAGCAGCCCGAAGCGACAAACCGAACTCACGCCCTCGTTGCCCATGGCCTGAATCGGACGCGGCCGATCGGGCCGGACAACCCGGAGACGCCAGGACCACTGCGCCGAATTTTCGGGATGGGATTGCCGCCTGTAGGCGTTGCCATTTTGGGAAATTCTGATAGCTGCGGCAACGGGTACCGGGGGAGCAGGCAATGCCGCAGATGCGCATGGTTGATCGGCTCTATGTGGAGCTTCCCTTTGCGAAGCCTGGGACATGGCAAGCGTTTGCGGGAACGGCCGTAATTGCAGCAGTCGCCACTACGCTAAGAGTTGTCATCGAGCCGTGGGTTAACGGTGTGCAGTTCATCACCCTCTTCCCGGCGGTAGTTGCGGCATCCCTCTGCATGGGGGCAGCTGCGGGAATATTTTGTGTGGCATTGTGCGGGCTCGGCGCATGGTATTTCGTCTTGCCCCCAGTCGGAACGGTCAAAGGCCTTTCACTTGAAGACGGCTTGGCACTTGGGCTTTTTCTCGCTGTTGGTTTGCTGATAGCGTTGCTGGTCGGAGCAATGCGCTTGGCAATCGCCCGCCATCGCCATCTCAGTAAGCAGCTTGAAGCCTTGGTGAGCGAACGCACCGCCGAGCTGCTCCGTACTCAAAACGACCTGGCGCACTGGCAAAAAATGGAAGCGGTCGGGCAGCTCAGCGGAGGTGTCGCACACGATTTCAACAACATGTTAGCGGTAATCACTGGCAATCTTGATCTTGTGAAGAGGCGGCTGGCAACAGGGCGCACGGATATTTCTCGATACATTGATTCCGCCTTGGAGGGCGCCGAAAAGGCCGCTGCGCTAACCAAACGCTTACTTGCGTTCGCTAGGCGTCAACCGCTTGTTCCTAAGCGAACGGACGTAAACCGGCTGGTCCAGTCGCTGGCGGAACTGATGCGCAGCTCCTTGGGCGAAGGGATCGAAATCGAATGCGTGCTGGGCGCGGGGGCTTGGCAAACTCGTGTCGATGCCGCTCAATTGGAAAGTGGTCTGCTGAACCTGGCAGTAAACGCCCGTGATGCGATGAATGGCAGTGGAAAGCTGACAATTGAAACCGCGAACGCATTCCTGGATCAGGATTACGCGTCAAAGCACTCAGAAGTGGACGCGGGTCAATACGTTCTAATCGCCCTAACTGACACAGGCTGCGGGATGACCCCGGAAATCGCCCAAAAAGCATTCGAGCCATTTTTTACAACTAAGGAGGTCGGTCAGGGTACTGGCTTGGGCCTTTCTCAGGTGTTCGGATTTGTGAAACAATCTAAGGGACATGTCGCTCTGTACACTGAGCCCGGCAAGGGCACTACGGTAAGAATATATCTGCCGAGAAACCACGAAGGAGCCAATATCCGCTCGTCACCTGGAACAGCGTCCGGCACCGGATCGGAGATGCCTCTAGCCCAAGCGTCGGAAGTGATTCTCGTTGTTGAGGATGAGGACCAAGTTCGTGCCACTACCGTTGAGACGCTCCAGGAGCTGGGATACCAAGTGCTGTCCGCGCCGTCCGGCATAGATGCGTTGAAGATTATCCGGAGCGAAGAACGGATCTCGCTTCTGTTTAGTGACGTAATAATGCCGCAAATGAACGGCCGCGAGTTGGCCGCCGAAGCTCAAAGGCTCCGCCCTGGCTTGCCCGTGCTGTTCACGACTGGCTATACGCGCAACGCAATAGTCCATAATGGTCAGGTTGATGATGGCGTTGCTCTCATCTCAAAGCCGTTTGACATGGGAGCAATTGCTCGGATGCTGCGCACAGTTCTCGACGCAGATGTATGACCCGGCGGGATTTCTTATGAAGCAAGCCGCGCGAATGCATTTGCTGAGCGAAGGTAAGGGCGTAACCCATCGCCAACGCTGTTCAAAAAGCAGGCCGTTTTGAGAGCGCTAAAACCATAAGAACCTTTTCACATTCCGTCTCCTTTGATCAACCCGAGCCATGGGGTTCTGGAAGTCAAAGTGGTAAACCACCGACGCAATATATGATTCAAAATATCCACCCTATCCCATGATAGTTAGCATAAGCCGGGCAGGTCTCAGAGCGAACGAGATATCCGAATTGCGGGAAAATTACGTGGCCTTCCCCAACACGCGGTGTGAGCAGTTGGCTAGAGTTATTTAGCAAGGGGGTCAGGCAACGAGGGCCAATTCCTGGTCATCCGGATCGCGCAGCACATAGCCGCGGCCCCAGACGGTCTCGATATAATTGTCGCCGCCGCATGCCAGGCTGAGCTTCTTGCGCAGCTTGCAGATGAAGACGTCGATGATCTTGAGTTCGGGCTCGTCCATGCCGCCATAAAGGTGGTTCAGGAACATTTCCTTGGTGAGTGTGGTGCCCTTGCGGAGCGAAAGCAGCTCCAGCATCGCATATTCCTTACCGGTCAGGTGCACGCGGGCGCCATCGACCTCGACCGTCTTGGCGTCGAGGTTGACCGCCAGCTTGCCGGTGCGGATCACTGACTGGCTGTGGCCCTTCGAGCGGTGCACAACGGCGTGGATGCGTGACGGCATGCCTTTGTTGAACGCGCGCTGACGGTGCTGTTCAGTGGCAGTGCATGGCAGGCATGTCAGTTTGCCTCCAATGAAAATATTCTGGAGACCGTCCCTGCCATCAATTGGCTCCACTTAACAAGGAGATGAGCGATGGGAACCTTCATTGACTCAGCAAATTTGCCTGAGGCTTTTGCTGAGCACCTGCCAAGGTGCTCAGGCAAGGGTGCTGCGGCTTACGCGTAAGCGGGCGCACCTGGCTGATTGCCACGGCCCAGCCGAGCCCCGCCACAATCAAAATGCCTCACACTTCGCCGTGGAAGACGCTCGCCCTAGAACAGACGACGCGCAGGGCAAATTCCTATTTTTCCCCAACAACCTTCCCAAGCGAACGCAGAACAGCGCCGGTGTCGACGGAAGGGCGTAACATGCGGGGAAAAGTAAGCGTTTCATATATCTTGCGATGAATATTGCTTTGTTCCGGAACGCGCTATGCAGCAGTGGGAGAAAGCAATGGTCGTCTTGCGTCAACGCATCGAAACCGGTGTCGAGCTCAACGGCGGCGCTTTCAGATTGATTGTCACGCGTGACTTTGTGGCGAAATGGCTATGCCGGCGGCAGATTTCTGATGGAGAGTTTTTTGACTTCGTGAACCAGAATGGTGGTCTACTAGCCCAATTCGCCCGGCGGAAACTTCAGCGGTGGCACATGACGAATGACCGTATGGTAATCGACAGCTCAGACCTCTCTTATTAGGCGAGCTAAGCCGTTATCCAGCACATTAAGTCGGTTTCGGCATGTCCAGCTTGGAGATGGGCTTTGCTGTCCGTTCCGCGAGCGCCTGACCTACCTTCCTGCGATGAAGGTTTGATAATCGCTTGTGGGCATGACGCGCTGCGGGTTCATCACAGCGGTCCGCCGCATTCGCATGATACAAATGCCGTCGGGTAAAATATTCGAGATCGTCTTCTAAGGCGCACCTTATGTCTTCATGGTATCAGCGCCAAAGGCCACGGCCTGGAACCAATGCTGATTCCGATTTCCGCTGCGGGGGTTTAGGCATGCACTCGCAGCTCAAAATGACCGTGGCCACCGCGTCAGCGGGCGACTTGTCGGCAAGGGGGCTGCCGACGCATCCTCTCCAGTCTGGCCGTTTGGCTCTGGCCGCTGATCGCGGCGCGTTAATAACGTTTGGACGAAGAAAACGCTCCGTTCATCGGTCTATGCAAATTGCTCGAAAAATTCTCAGCGATAGATTTACTCAATGGCCGCCGAACCACAAATATCTGCGTGAACGACCATTAATCCCATTGCTGCACACCTCGCCCAACCACTCGGTGATCTGATAAATCTGAGCTGCTTCAGGCCGATCAAGAGCCGACGCTCGAACTTAACGTCGCTGATGAAGCCGTGGAACAGACGATCGCGGCCGACTCTGTGCATGAGCCCCAGGATAACATGCGAGAACGCCACGGTAACGGGCAGCATCTGAACGACAGATGTGGGTTGTTAAAAATTGATTAAGCTCGGTTGCATCACAATCCGCGCGCTGCAGTGGGACCGGTGCCATATGGCTACGGGGGCGTCACGCGACACCCGCCCACTGCAGCACCTGGTATGATCTAGTTCCGCAAGCCACTTGTCCTTCGCGACCAGCGGCAATGGGGATGTATGGCGCATCGGCTCACGCCATGCTGAGCAAACCTCAACCCAAGCTGCTGGGCCGGAGCGCTTGAAGTATGTGCCACAGAGGCGATGCGGAAGGTTGTGGATGCGTGAGCGCAGAACCGCGCAGTGTTGGATGGGCAGGCTGGTTAGTATATATTAGAATTTGGCTCATCTATCATCACATATCACCCTATTCGCCGCAACAATTGAAAAGATGCTGAACATTAGGCTACCGACAGCTGCGCCACCTACCAAGCCGGCAAGCCCCCAAATTGACCCCAAAATCCCTCCAACCGTTGAAATGCACAATCCTATCCATCCCAATGCGCTTAAATAGGCCAGATCCCGAGAAGTGCCGTATGCTGTTAGGACGGCGCGTGGGAAAGCCTGCACGACCTTCGATGATCCATTCAAACAAGCTGCGGCAACCAACAAAGTGCTTAGGGTGTAACGCCCAGCCGTCAGCCAACTCGCCACCATCGGCGCCAGCAGGACAACCGCGACGGAAGCTAAAATGAGTGCGATGGAGACAGCAGCAAGCTCCTGTCTGATCAGCTTTCGCCTAGCAACCGTTCCAGCCGTAACCTTCAGTCGCGGCATCAGAGCAAAGTTTACCCCAGATGTCGCCATGCGAAAGGGAAAGATCGCCACTGACGCGAGCACGCTGAATAGCGCCACATCCTCGATTCCCAGCAGCGGAGCAATAATTATTCGTTCGAACTGCAACGAGATCGTTCCGACTGCCGCAATGGCTAGCAATGATCCTGCTTCGCGCCATGGGATTGGAAAGGTGGCACCATCGTGTCGAATGGATGTCAACAACATCCACCCAATTGCCGCCATCATAACTTGTCCTAGCGAAAACACTGCCAGCGTCGTGCGCAAGGTCGATATGGGAAGGGTCAACGCAAAGATGCCCAGCGCCAGAAGCGTCCAGCTTCCCCCCGTGATAACCAAAAGTGCCGATCCAGTGTGATTTTGCGCGCGAAGGCCGCTACTTGCCGTCACGACGATGCCGCCTGCGCAGATCGCAATTGCAAGCATCAGTGCATCTGCAAATTCTAGGAAGCCGAAATATGAGACTGCCACTCCAACGGCAGAACCGGCAACCGTGCCCGAAATTAACAAGTATGAGAGCAAGCGGGGGCCACCTCTAATAGGATGGCGGAGAAGCAGCTGATCCATTCCAATCGGCGATAGCAAGCAGAACACGTTGAAAATGGCCAAGGCAAGCGAGAGGTTCCCGAATTCCGCGACCGGCATGACGCGCGCGAGGAGAAGGCTACCAATCGCAAACGCCGCCCCAGATAAGCCGAATATCAATGCAGCATACAATGACGGGAGCTTGCGGCTCAGGTTGGATAGCGCCTTTTTCATGTGTGCGCGCGTCGTTGGCGGCAGGCTTTCCAAAATTCTGGCCTTCGCAACCCGAGCTTGCCAACCGCCGCCCGGTTAACCTCTCGCTCAGTGTCAATATCAAACATTATAGTTAATCCCTACATTCCGCCGCCCCTGTGTCATTTAGATAAATCTGGTGGCATCTCCAATGAAGATTTTGCGTTGCAACATAGGCCTATCGATGGCAAATGGATCGGGATATAGTCTTTGAGAAGCGCATATTCGTTTGATAGGTTGAAAACTATATTCAAGCATTAACAGGATTTTTCACAATGATCATTAGAGTTGTAGGTAGAATTGAGGTTACAATAAATTGATGAACGAAAATCAATTTTGAGTCGGGCGGCCAAATGCATTAATTTTGTCGATGGGACGGCACGCGGTGCGCCCGCTTATATTGGATGGTGTTCACCATACGTCTATGCAGGGAGTTGAATGTGCGGGATAAAATTCTCGATGTTGTGACGAAGACGATCGATGAACTCAATAAGGAACTGGGATACGACAGCTTGAAATCGCCATCGCTCGATACGATCCTATATGGCAACGATGGCGAGCTGGATTCGCTGTCGCTGGTATTGCTGATAAGTGCCATCGAGGCAGCAATTTGCGATGCTTTTGACACGAGCGTAGTTCTCGCAAGCGAAAAAGCGATGTCAATGCGCCAGAGTCCGTACCGAAGCGTCGGTGCGCTTGTCGAGTTTATTGAAGCCGAGCTGGTCGCCGCATGACGAGAGTCATGTTGATCACCGGCACCCGAAAAGGGATCGGTCGGCACCTCGTGGATTATTATCAAAGCCGTGGGTGGCAGGTTGTTGGCTGCAGCCGCGGCGAGATGGAGGACGCTCCGCAGGGTTATCGCCATTTCTGTCTGGACGTGGCTGATGAGCGAGCAGTGGCGGGGATGGTCAGGACTGCCTCACGGGAGTTCGGTCGTATCGACTGCTTGATTAATAATGCAGGCATCGCCTCGATGAATCACGTTCTGCTGACGCCGCTCTCAACATTGCAGAATGTGTTCGGCACCAACGTGTTCGGCACGTTCAACTTTTGCCGTGAAGCCGCGAAGGTGATGTTGCGCGCTAAACAAGGTCGGATCATCAATTTCGCTACGGTCGCCACCCCCCTGCGCTTGGAAGGTGAAGCCGCTTACGCAGCGTCCAAAGCAGCGGTGGAAAGCCTTACCCAGATCATGGCGCGCGAGCTGAGCAGCTACGGCATCACTGTTAATGCGGTCGGTCCTACGCCGATCGAAACTGATCTGATCCGAGGAGTTCCGGGCGACAAAATGGCCAGCCTTATCGAGCGTCAGGCAGTCAAACGGATGGGGACGTTCGATGATGTCACAAACGTGCTGGATTTCTTTTTACGCGACGAAAGCGACTTCATCACCGGCCAAGTCCTCTATCTTGGCGGCGTGACATAAGGTGACCGCCAGACTCGACCGCCTTTTTCATCTTATGGCAGAGCACGGCTCGCGCCGCGCGGTCGCTGAAGGCGAATCTTCGCACAGTTACAATGAGCTTGTCGGAGCAATCGGCTCGGCAGAGGAGTTTCTGAATCGGCATAACGTGACAAGCGGTCAGGTGGTTGGCCTTCAGGCTGATTTTTCCTTCATGGCGATAACACTCGCGCTTGCGCTGTTTCGGCGAGGTTGTGTTGTAGCTTTTGTCTCACCAATGCTTGAGCCGGCGAAACCTCTCTCCGAAGCGCGTGCGACAGCGCTGTTTAAGGTGCTGCCTGACGGGAAGGTTCGCTTCGAAACACTACCGGACCATGGCACCCATGCATTGCTCGATTTGCTTCGCGAAGAAGGTCGTCCCGGCTTCGTCATTTTTTCATCGGGCTCTAGCGGTCAACCGAAAGCCATTCTCCACGATCTAGAGCAGTTTCTCGCCAGCTATGATCGTCCAATGAAGCCCATGGCGACGCTGGCCTTTCTTTTGTTTGATCATATCGCTGGCATAGACACTCTGTTTTACACACTCCATGCAGGCGGCGGCTTGGTCCTCGTTCCCGACAGGAGCCCACAAACCGTGTGTCAGCTGGTGGCACGTTGGTCCGTGGAGGTACTGCCCGTATCTCCCTCTTTTTTGAAGCTGCTATGCCTCACAGGCATTCCAGACAAGTGTGATTTAAGCTCGCTGCAGATCATTACATTCGGGTCTGAGCCAATGGACCCAACGACGCTTGGACGGGTTTCTAGTCTGTTTCCTCACGTGAAGCTTCGACAAAAATACGGCGCATCTGAATTCGGATCCCCAAGCGCCAAAACGCGCGACGGCGACGGCTTATGGATTCGTCTGGACAGCGAACATGTGAAGGTGCGTGTCGTAAACGACCTCCTCTGGTTGAACGCACCCACTACCATGCTTGGTTATTTGAACGCCGACGCTCCACTTATGTGTGATGGATGGATTTGTACCGGAGATCGCGTGGTGGTCGACGGCGACTGGATGCGCGTACTCGGACGCGATAGCGATATCATCAATGTCGGTGGAGAAAAGGTATTTCCTGGAGAAGTTGAGGCCGTCATCAACGAACTTGATAGCGTCGCTGAGGTTGCGGTGGCGGGGGCACCGCACCCACTCATGGGTCAAATGGTGACGGCTTTGATCCGCCCAGCCACTCAAAATGCCGACCGGGCAGCTCTTCTATCGGCTGTTCGGACGCATTGCATGAGGCGCCTTGCGCGTCACAAAGTACCGATGCGGGTAACCCTGACGGACGAACGAATCTCAAATGACCGTCAAAAGGTGGTACGCACGTTCGCTGGTTGAATGCGTGCTCTCGCTATCGCCGGAAGATGACTTTGGCAGGGTTGCCTTGAAGTATTACATCATCGGGATAACGGCGATTGACCAGGCTGTTGGCCACAACGATTGTGTTGTTGCCAATCACCGCACCGTCGGTGATCGATGAGCCCGCCCCGATCCAGACATTATCTCCGATCACGATGCCCCGCGATGTAACACCCAGGTCTTCGAGGTGCGCGTCCTTCGCACCATGTTCATAATTGTGACCAAGGATGTTTACATTGGGGCCGCAGATGAAGTTGCGCCCGATCCTGATCATCCCAGCGCCGGCAGATATGAAGCATCCATTCGCGATGCCGCCGCGATCCCCCATACGGAAAACGCCGCCGCTCGCTTTTAGCTTCGTAAATGATCCGATTACGCAGCCTTTCCCTAGTTCAATGTTGGATGTCAGATCGACCTCGGCCTTTGGGCTGACCTTCGCTCGAAATTTCCACAGATAATAAAGGGTGATGGCAGGTGCGGGAGTCAGCATCCGCTTCAACCCGTTGAGCGTTTTTCCTTCTTTCATAGCAAGGTTATCAATTCGCCAATTCGACGATCTGGGTTGCAAACAGCATAGCAAGTGTCGAAGCGACCACAGAGTTTACCGTTGTCCGGGGCACCAAGTTTTGCTTCCGATACCAACGAATGGTCTCGGCGATGCCACGATCCAACCCCCACTGCGATCTATAGCCAAGCTTCGCCTGCGCTTTTGATAAATCGAATCCGCGATTATGGGTAAAAAAACCAACGCGCCTTCTGGATAACGGGGGACGAATTCGGAAAGGGCGGCAAAGTAGTTCGATCGCTATAGCCAAGGTCATGACCGGCAACAGCGGGACTTTAAGCTTAGGCTTTGGCACACCGCCCAGCTTTGCGATGGCGGCAACGATATCATTGAGCTGCGTCGGCTCACCCGAGGCAATATTGAAAGCCTCACCGTGAACATGTTCCCGAGGTTGGGTTGCACTGAGCAACAACGAATCCACTTGATCTTCGATATATCCGAAATGAGCCCAGGTGCGGCCGGAACCGATCATGGCGAAACGTCGCGAAAGAACGGCCTTAAAAAGTTTAAGCTGTCGCATGTCCCCTGGACCGTAAACCATCGCCGGGCGATTGGCGGTCACAACCATGCCTTCTGGAGGAAGCGTCTTAGCAAGCCCAAGAAGCGCGACTTCGCCAGCGAGCTTGGTGCGATGATATAGATCCATTGGGTTATAGGGTGACGTTTCCTTTGCTGGAAACTCTTTCACATCTCCATGGACACCGACCGTGCTGACATGCACAAACCGTTCGCAGCCAAGGCGCGCAGCGGTTTCAGCGAGCTTCATGACCCCTATATGGTTGACGCGGTCGTACTCCGCTTCGGTTGCCTCGGTTTCGTTGAACATTGCGGCGACGTTGATGACGATATCAACCCCATTCAGGACATCATCCCACGGCTCTGATGAGGCAAGATCAAGTACTTCGGACTTTCCGCCAGTTCGCCGAATTTGGTCACGCTCGTAGGGGAACAAGACTGTCCCGATGACGTCCAGACCCATATTGTTCAAGCGTCTAAATAATGCGCCTCCGATGAATCCGGCCGCACCCGTTACGAGCAGCCGCTTTCCGGCTAATTTAGACGCGAAGTCATAGTTATCTATCATCGAATGCCCTCCCTTTACGCGCGCGCTTCTATGAGAACCAAACTGGTGTAGAGCTTGTTTTTCCACATTATCCGAGTGACCCGGCTCAACACCCTGACGTCGCGGAAACCGGCTTCGTGTGCCAAAGCTATGAGCCGGCTTGTCGGCTCAAAAGTGACATTATCCCGCATCACACGCCGATGGAGAAAGTCCCATATCCGAGTTAGAATTGAATGTTCGACGGCCCGCTCGACAATTAGCAATTGGCCGTTCTCCGACATCAAAGACCGCATCCGTCGCAACGAGGCCCCCGGCTGGGCGAAATAATGCAAGGTGCTGAGACAAAGGATGACATCGAAGGGACCGACGATTTTCCCGGTGCCTTCCCAATCCAGCTGTCGAAATTGGAGGTTTTGAAAATCGAGGTGGCGGCTCGCGGCTTGTGCCGCAGTGATCATTGCCTCCGACATATCTATGCCCGTTCCGGTAACGTCCGTCCTTCGGCGCGCTAGGCAGCGAAGTGCCCAGCCAGTGGCGCAGCCGATGTCCAAAACTCTGCCATTGATAGGCAAATCAAGATGTTTGAATGCAAGGAGTGCTTGAGCCCGATACCAACTCGCAAGGCGGCCAGTGTCGTACGTAGGTGCCCATTCATCGAATTCATGCGCGATTTGCGCTGCGCGATATGAAGATGCACCGGATTGTGACTTGCTGACAGTCATAGGCGGCGCGACGTTGAGCATAATACCTTCAAACCGAACTCGCCGCATAACGAGAGGCAGAGACGAAACATGCCAGTTATCCGGGGGATAGGCGCCCGGCCAAGCCACCCAATCGGGTCCGGCGAAGTCGTATCGCTATCATATTGCCGGAGCGGCTCGCAACGGCTAATGTTAAAAAGCCGTTAAAAAATTGCCTCTAATTGGGACTCGCGAGCAGCGCCGCATAACTGCAGATTCGGTGGAGCCTAACACCCATTGCATGCCCCTGATCGGACAATTCCCCCATATTATGGTAATTTTCAAACTTGCTTGCGATGCGCCTTGTCCGTAGAAACGCAACCAATCGTATGGAACCCGGTGAAAGTCCGGGTGGCTATTCTGGCCGCCAATCCGCCGGACAACATCCCGCATGAAACACTCTGGCGATAGCATGCGTCTGTTGTGGAATTTTGATGTCTGAATTTTTAAAGCGTTACCGCCTGGAATGGTTCACTGACGCCGGTGCGGCCTGGCGAGAAATATTGGCCGGAATCGTAGTTGCGTTGGCGCTCATTCCAGAAGCGATAGGCTTTTCAATCATTGCCGGCGTTGATCCGCGCGTCGGCCTGTATGCCTCTGTCGCGATAGCCATCGTCATTGCATTCACCGGCGGGCGCCCCGGTATGATTTCGGCGGCCACTGCGGCTGTCGCCGTGCTCGTTGTCCCCCTTGTTCGCGATCATGGGGTCGAATATCTTTTTGCTGCAACGATTGTGATGGGGATAATCCAGATCGTCGCTGGATTCCTCAGACTTGATCTCCTTATGCAATTCGTTTCCCGCTCAGTGATTACGGGCTTTGTGAACGCGCTGGCAATTTTGATCTTCATGGCCCAGTGGCCGCAACTCACCAACGTCGGGTGGCAAACATATGCAATGGTCGCCGGTGGCCTTGCAATTATCTATCTCCTGCCGCGAATCACAAAGATTGTGCCTTCACCGCTCGTTGCGATCGCGATGTTGTCGGCAGTCAGCATTGCTCTAAATGTGCCGGTTAATACGGTCGGGGACATGGGGAAAATTCCTAAAGGCTTGCCGATCATTGGTCTTCCGCAAATCCCGCTTACGCTTGATACGCTGAGGATTATCTTGCCCTATTCGATAACCATGGCTGCAGTGGGCTTGCTTGAATCACTGCTAACGGCACAAATCGTCGATGATATGACCGAAACCGATAGCGACAAACGCGTGGAATGCGCTGGTCAGGGAAGCGCCAATATCGTTGCCGCTTTATTCGGAGGGATGGGCGGCTGCGCGATGATCGGACAGTCAGTGATCAACGTCACCTCGGGTGGTCGCGGACGACTGTCTACGTTCACAGCAGGCGCATTTTTGTTATTCTTGCTTGTGGCCGTCGGACCTTTTGTGGGCCGTATACCAATGCCAGCGTTGGTGGCAGTCATGATCATGGTTTCGATTGGGACGTTCAGTTGGAACTCTATTGCTAATTTGCGACGCCATCCGCCGACATCGTCCATAGTCATGCTGACCACCGTCGTTGTGGTGGTGGCGACACATGATCTATCGTTGGGCGTGCTGGCTGGAGTGCTGCTTTCAGGGATATTTTTCGCGGGAAAGGTGCGGCGAATGTTCGAAGTCGAACGCGAGATTTCAGCTGATGGGCTGCACACCACTTACCGGGTAACAGGGCAAATTTTCTTCGCATCAGTGGACCGGTTCACGCGCGCATTTCGAGTTGAGGCTAACTCTAAGAACGTCGTGATCGACGTGACGGCTGCTCACTTCTGGGATATTTCTGCGGTCGGTGCGCTGGACAAAATCGTCGCGCGTCTTCGACGTGAAAATTGCTCAGTCGAGGTCATTGGATATAATCGCGCAAGTGCAGATATTGTGGACAGATATGCGATGTACGACAAGACCGGGGTCGAGATGGGAATCGCGCCTCATTGAGGATTACGTGTCGATGAAAGCGGGGTCATTCGACGCCTTACCTTGATTGAGCGACTTCGCTTAAGTTCAGAGCCTGAACTCAGGTTAACACCGTAAACCAACCATATAGGCCCTATCCAGAACCATTATAAACACTATTATAATGACTCAAATTCGCCAATAATTCCAATGCCTCCGCCCAATTCGTAATGCGGGGGTCACAGGTTCGAGTCCTGTAGGCGGCACCATAATAACATACTGATTTTATTATACTTCCTGTCTCGCAAGGGGCAGGTCTCGTGTGTTCTTGGACTATTATTAACAGCATTATCAAAGTCCCCACAAATATTGAGGGCACTTCGACAAGATCCTGAGCCGGGGGAGTTGGGCTCATCAAATACGACAAGCGTTGCTACAGGCACCGCAACCGGATCGAGATCATGTTCGGTCGCCTCAAGGACTGGCGCCGCGTGGCAACCCGCTACGATCGGTGCCCGACCGCATTCTTCTCCGCCATCGCCCTCGCTGCCACAGTCATCTTCTGACTATGATCAGTGAGTCCCGACCCTAGGGCGACCGCCCCTCCAACGCGATACATTACGGGACGGACTTCCGTCCCACGGCGTTCCAGGCTCAGGAACGCGATCTCGGCACCTTCCACATTGGCTTCAGCGTCGCTGATGAGATCATGTCGACTTGCCGACCGCGTCTCGGCGCGTGCGCGCGAAGCATAGCAGATAGAGGGCCACCCCCGCCGTCGCGCAGATCGCGGTGGCGATCGGGGCGCCGACATTCCCGAACGCCATCATCATCTCGCCCGCGAGCAGCGGGCCGATCGAGGTGCCGCACACCTGCGCCGCCGGGATCGCGGCAGCGTAGCGGCCGGTTGTGTCCAGTTCGGCGAGGAAGCCGAGCTGATAGACCAGCCCATAATTCCACAGAATGTAGAAGGCCGACAGGCAGAGCGCGACCTCGATCATCCGGTCGCACCGGACATAAAGGAAGGCTAGCAGGATCATCACCAGCGTCGATCCCACGACCGGCGCCAGCCAGCCGAACCGTCCGCCTAGCATCACCGCCGCCATCGAACCCAGCAGGCTGGCCAGCGTGCCGATCGACAGCGCCAGCTCCGACGGCGCCTTAGCGATGCCGTTCGCGAGCGCGATATGTTCGGCGAAGGTCCAGAAAGCGCCCGGCCCTGCCGCCCACAGCGCCTGCGCGAGCAAGGCGAGCAGCAGGATCCCCTTTCCCGCCCCAGGCGCGTGGCCGCCGCCCTCCGCCGCGCGCGGCGCTTGCGCCAGTAGTACGCCGCGGGCGAAGGGCAGGATCAGGATCTGTACGAACAGCACCGCTGCGATCGGTCCAAAGGCTGGTAAAAGTCGGGTCAACGTCGAGGCTGCGGCCATGATCGCCGCTCCCATGGCGACGGCGGCGGTAACCGCCACGCCGATCGCGCGATCGGGTTCGCGCAGGGCGCTGATCGTCGCGAAGGCGATCGGCCCGAGCAGGCCTTCACCAACAAGGCCGACGACGGCGCGGATGGCGAGGATCGCGTGGTAATCGCCGGAAAACGCCGTCAGGCTGTTGCCGATCAGGCACACGATCACGCCGAAGATGACGGTGTGGCGCCGGTTAAGCCGATTGATCCACAATGGCGCCGAGAGCGACGCGATCGCGATCGCAAGGCTTTCGACCGCAGCCAGCATTCCCATTTGCGACGGGCTGAGCGATAGCCGCGTGCTCAGCAGCGCCATGAACGCCGGGAGAATATAGAAGATCGCCGATCCGCCGCAGAATAGCAGCGCGCCGGTGACCATGATCCGGCGATCGCGTGAAGGATCGTCTCTGCCGGTCGGCGACGATGTTGGCATGCTATTCCTGCAACATGCCGCGCAATGTTGCGTGGACATAATCCCTACGGAACAGGCCTCGCCGTTGCAATTCCGGAACGACCAGCCGAACCATCTGTTCGAAACTGCCGGGCATGGTGATCGGGTTGACGATGAACCCGTCGCAGCCGCGATTCTCGAAATAGTGCTGCATCTCGTCGGCAACCTGCTCCGGCGTGCCCACGATCTGCGGGGTCAGCGCAGTCGTCGCATAGAGGCGTGCGGCTTCGCGCACGGTCAGTCTCTCGTTGCGGCTGGCCGCCAGAATGATGTCGAACACGCCGCGTGATCCCACTTCCAGATCTATGTCCACGATCGGCTCGTCCAGCGGCAACGCACCGACATCGAAGCCCAGGTGATTCGACATCAGGGTGATGCCCTGCTCCACCGTCACCAGCGAATTGACATAGGCCTGCTTCTCGCGTGCGATGGCTTCGGTCTCGGCCGCGATCACATTGATCGAGGCGAGGATTGCGCAGTCGTCCGGCGCACGGCCATAGCGAGCCATCCGGCCCTTCACGTCGTCGTAGAACGCCTTCATGCCTGCGATGTCGGTCTGGACGGTGAAGATCACCTCCGCCCAGCGCGCGGCGAATTCGCGGCCCCGTTCGGATGCGCCGGCCTGCATGATGACGGGGCTGCCCTGGGGGGAGCGGGGCACGGTCAGCGGCCCCTTCGTGCGGATCGCCTGGCCTTCATAGTTTGCGGCGTGCACCTTGCCGCTATCTGCGAACAAGCCGCTCTGCTTGTCCATGATCAGCGCGTCGTCTTCCCATGACGACCACAGCTTCATGCAGGCTTCGAGCACCTCGTCCGCGCGATCATATCGGCTGACGCGGGCGACGACATTGTCGGATCCGAAATTCTGCGCCTCCATCGCGCTGCTCGAGGTCACCACATTCCACGCCGCGCGTCCGCCACTCAGCAGGTCAAGCGTCGCGATCGTGCGGGCGAGGTGATAAGTGGGGATGTGGGTAGTGGACAAGGTCGCGCCCAATCCTAGATGTTGCGTCACTCGCGCCATCATCGCCAGGATCGGCATCGGATCCAGCAGTGTCATCGCACCGCCCTGTTCGACGATTTCCGCGCCGCTGTCCCCAAACAGCCCCTGCGCATCGGCGAAGAAAACAGCATCGAACCGGCCTTGTTCGAGCAGCCGCGCGAGATCCTCATAGGCGGCTGCATCCATGAAGCGATTGTCGGTATCTGGATGCCGCCACATCCCGTGATGCTGCACCACCGGCCCCGTCTGAAGCACTGCGACGAGCCGCATCTTCCTGTTCGCCATCGCTGTCCCTTCCTGATCGTGCGGTCGTCCGCTCGGTGAGGCGGATCGCAGGACACGGTAGTGCGACAGGGCGGCGCCGGCTTGACCGAAAACCACAGCTACGCGGCAAGACTACTTTCTGGTTCCCATTGATCTTGACAAGAACCAAGAATTTTTTCTGAATATGAAAATCGCGAGCAAAAAGTGAAACGCAAGCGACTGGTTGGGCGGGCCTAAGGGGGTAGCAGCTCGGAATGGACAATGCCGATGATCGTGTGATCGAAGCGGGTGCCCGGGGATGAAGCGCGCCGCGATCCAGTCGCTTCGGCCCGCGCGCGGGCGGCGCAACATTCTGGCAGCGGCGGCTTCGGGCATACATCAGCAGATCGTGCGCGATGGCGGCGATCCCGATGCGGTGCTGGCGGGGGCGGGCTTGGCGGCCATACACGTCGAGGATCCGAAGCGGGCGCTCGATCTTGGTGCCTATGTCGACCTGATCGAGCAGGCGGCCACCCACACCGGCAATGACAATTTCGGCCTGGTTTACGGACAGGGTTTCACGCCGGAGCGGCTGGGATTGATCGGTGACATCGCCCTCGCATCACCCACCCTCGGCGAGACGCTGCGCAATCTAGCCGAACTGTTCCCCTATCACCAGCAGGCAAGCGAAGTGCGTGTGCTGGCGGAGGATGGCCACCTCCGGCTCGAATATCGCATCCTTGACGGCGATATCGTCGATCGGCGGCAGGATGCCGAACTGACTCTCGGCATGTTCGCCAATATCATGCGGCATTGTCTCGGCGCGGACTGGGCGCCGATCGAGGTTCATTGTGAACATCCCCGCCCGGAAATGTGGCGAATGCATGAACGGTATTTCGATGCGCCCTTTCATTTCTGCCAGCGGACCAACGCGTTGTTGATAAAGCGCGGGGATCTCGCCGCCCGGATGCCGGATGCGGATCCCCGGCGGCTGGCGGCGCTGCGAGAGGAGCTGCTACGTATTGCCGGTGACACCGGATCAATCGGCCTGATGGGGCGGGTGCTGAGCGAGGTGCGCAGCCGCCTGCCCGAAGGCGGCGGGTCGGTGGAGGAGGTGGCGCGATCGATCGGCATGCCGCGGTGGACACTCCAGCGGCGTTTGGATCGGGAGGGATGTACCTATAGCAGCCTGATCGATCGGGTACGCGGCGACCTCGCCGGCCGCTATCTGCGGCAGCGCAGCTTGTCGTCGACCGACATCGCGTTCATGCTGGGCTATTCCGAACTCAGCGCGTTCAGCCGGGCGTTCAAGCGCTGGCATGGTATATCGCCGCAGCGCTATCGCGAGGCGATCGGCCTAGCCTGAAACGTTTCGTGCGGGCGGAGCCGCCTGCTGTGCTCTGCGGTTAAGCTTACGCCCCGCCGGTCCGCTACAACGAAGGTGGACATCTGATTGCAAGAGCCGCCTTTGGGATCCTATCGACACAACGTAGGTGCTACCCGCTATAGCTTCCCGGATCTGCGGAGCGTGCTCGCCTACGCTTCGCCGGCGCGGTCTGGCGACGAACTGGCCGGTCTGTGCGCTCGCAGCCACGAAGAACGTGTCGCCGCGTGCTACGTTCTCGCCGATTTACCGCTACGCACCTTCCTGGAGGAGACTGTCGTCCCCTACGAGGGGGACGAAGTCACCCGGCTGATCGTCGACAGTCACGATGCGGTGGCGTTCGCACCGATCGCATCGATGACGGTCGGGGGGCTGCGCGAATGGCTGCTATCGGACGAAGCGGACGCACAGGCGTTGGCAGCGGTCGCGCAAGGGCTGACGCCGGAAATGGTGGCGGCCGTGTCGAAACTGATGGGCAATCTGGATCTGATCTCCGTCGCGGCGAAGATCAGCGTTACGACGCGGTTCAGGTCCACCATTGGACTGCCGGGCCGGCTAGCATCACGACTGCAACCAAATCACCCGACCGACGATCCTGCAGGCATCATGGCAGCGACGATCGACGGCCTATTGTTTGGCGCGGGCGACGCGGTGATCGGCATCAATCCCGCGACAGACAATATCGACGCCTACCTCCGCCTGCTCGACATGCTCGAATCGCTGCGCCTTCGTTATGCCATCCCGACCCAGACATGCGTGCTGAGCCACGTTACCACGACGATGATGGCGATGGATTGCGGTGGGCCGGTGGATCTCGTGTTCCAGTCTATTGCGGGCAGCGAGGCGGCGAACGCCGCCATGGGCGTGTCGCTGTCGCTGCTGGGAGAAGCGGAGGATGCCGCACGCGGGCTCGGTCGGGTGCCGGTGGACGGCCGGATGATGTATTTCGAGACCGGACAGGGCAGCGCCCTCTCCGCCGACGCGCATCACGGCGTCGATCAGCAGACCATGGAGGCACGCGCATATGCGGTCGCCCGTCGGTTCTCGCCTTTTCTGGTGAATACGGTGGTGGGATTTATCGGCCCTGAATATCTGCTGGACGGCAAGCAAATCGTGCGCGCCGGGCTGGAGGATCATTTCTGCGGCAAGCTGCTCGGGCTGCCGATGGGCGCGGACGTCTGTTACACCAATCACGCCGAAGCGGATCAGGACGATGTGGACACACTGGCCGGCTTGTTGACCATCGCCGGATGCGATTTCCTGATCGCAGTGCCCGGCGGCGATGATGTCATGCTCAATTATCAATGCCTTTCGTTTCACGATCTGGCGGCGTTGCGCCGCGTGTCGCGGCTGCGGCCCGCGCCGGAATTCGAGGCGTGGATGATAGCGATGGGCCTGTTGGATCAGGACGGACGGTTGCTGCCGCCCGGCGTGGGGGAAGGGCGGGCGTTGCGCCTGTTTCAGGGTTGACGACGTCGCTCGCGGAGTCTGCCTTCTGGGCGCGGATGCGGGGTTTCACGCCCGCGCGGATCGGGATCGGGCGCAGCGGAACCGGGCGGCCTACCGCCGCAACGCTCGATTTCCAACTGGCGGCAGCGCGTGCGCGCGATGCGGTGCACCGATCGCTCGATAACGACGTGCTGGAACGCGCGCTCTTGCCGTTGTCCTGTCTGCGCGTGCGCAGCATGGCCGCCGAACGCGACATCTATTTGCGTCGTCCCGATCTCGGCCGCCGCTTGGACGAGGACGATCACGCCATGCTCGCCGCGCACGCCGAGGATGAGGCTTGGGATATCGTGTTCGTCGTGGCCGACGGCTTGTCGGCCGCAGCGACGGCATATGCGCCCCCGTTGATCCACGAGTGCCGGTCGCGCATGGTGGATTTCCGGATTGCCCCGGTCGTCCTCGCAGCGCAGGGGCGCGTCGCGCTAGGCGATGCGATCGGCGCTGCGATCGGCGCGCGTTGCGTGGCGGTGATGCTGGGCGAGCGGCCGGGCCTGACGGTTTCGGAAAGCCTCGGCCTCTATCTCAGTTGGTCGCCGCGCATCGGTCTGCGTGACAGTCAGCGCAACTGCATCTCCAACATTCACGCGAGCGGCCTTTCGATCGACGCGGCAGCGCATCGGGCAGTGTGGCTGATACGGGCGGCACGGCGGCTGCAAATGACCGGCGTGGCGCTGAAAGAGGCTGCCGATGACGCCATTGCCATCGGAGAAATGCCGACCGGCTTGCCCTCCGACTCATAACCGGCGCATCCGCAGGAAGCATGTGGCGTAGATCGCCACGCCCGCCAGGGTGAAGGCTGCCAGCGTCAGCCCGACGCCGCTATCGCCGGCGGACAACATCCATCGACCGGCGACGATCGGCCCGATCGACAGTCCGAAGACCTGCGCCGCCGGGATCATGCCGGCGGCGCGGCCGTCCAGATCGAAATCAGCGATCAGCCCGACCTTGTAGATGCCGCCGAAATTGGCGGCCGCGTAGTAGAGGCCCAGCGCCGCGGCCAGCGCAATCGAGTCAGTGACGGATTGATACAGCAAGGCGAACAGGTTGGCGATCAGCGTCGCCAGCGTCAGCGGCAGAAACCGGCCCCAGCGGTCTCCAGCGATTGCCGCGCCGAGAGAGCCGGTCAGGCTGGCCAATATGCCGAGCGACAGGACGATGTCCGCCTCCGCTCTTGCCATACCGCGATGGATCGCCAGCTCGCCGGCAAAGGCCCAGAATGCGGCAGGGCCGGCCGACCATAGCGCCAGCGCAAGCAGCAGCATAGCGATCATGCCCCCGCCGCCCGACGTTCGCGCGGCGCGATGCGCCTGCCTTTCCGGCGCCGGATTCGCGACGGCGGGGAGCCAGTGGAGGACCGGCAGCACGGCGAGCGATAGCAGGATGATCGCCAGCAAGGGGCCGAAGGCGGGCGCGATCCGTCCCAGATACGACGATATGGCGATCACGCCCGCACCGGTCGCGACGGTCACGGTGATCGCGATCGCGACGGCACGGCTGACGTTGCGGGCGATGCCGAGCACCGCGAAGGCGCTAGACGCCAGCAGCCCTTCACCGAACAATCCGATCGCCAGCCGCAGCGGCAGAACGATCATATAATCTCCCGCTAGTGCGGTGGCGATGTTGCCGGCCACGCAAACCGCCACGCCGATGACGACCACCAGACGGCGGTTCGCGCGCGTCACCCAGAATGGCGACAGCAGCGACATCACCGCGATGCCCATCGCTTCTGAACCCGCCAGCATCCCGATCTGCGCGGAATCCAGACCCAGCCGTGCGGCGAGGAAAGAGAGATAGGCGGGGAAGATGTAGGAGGTAGTGGATGCCGCTAGAAACAGTAGCGTGCCGGCGATCGTCAGGTGCCGCTCCCGTTCGGGCGCAGTGAAGGCGGCTTGAGCGATCATTCGCCGCTCAGCACGGTTTCGCGTAGCGTCCGGTGGCGATATTCGGTGCGGAACAGCCCGCGCCGCTGCAATTCCGGCACCACCATCCGCACCATCTGTTCGAACGTGCCCGGCGAGGTTGTCGGTTTGACGATGAAACCGTCGCAGCAACCCGCCTCGAAATAATGCTGTAATTCGTCCGCCACCTGAAGCGGCGTGCCGACTACCTGCGGCGAGAACGGCACGATTGCATAAAGCCGCGCCGCCTCCCGCAGCGTGAGCTTCTCGTCGCGGCTGCCCGCAAGCACGAGCTCAAGCATGCCGCGCGATCCCGCGTCCATTTCGATGTCCGCCAGCGGCTCGTCCAGCGGCAGGCGCGACACGTCGAACCCGAAATGGAAGGACATGGCCATCAGCCCGTCGTCTTCCGAAACCAGTGCGTTCAGATAATCCCGCTTCTCGCGCGCGATAGCTTCGGTCTCGCCTACGATCACGTCGACCGACGCGAAGATCGCGCATGCCTCGGGCCGGCGGCCGAACGCCTCCATGCGGCCTTTCACGTCGTCATAATAGGCCTTCATGCCGGCGGTACCGTTCTGTACGCTGAAGATCATCTCGGCCCAGCGCGCGGCGAAATCGCGTCCGCGGCCCGATGCGCCGGCCTGCATGATGACGGGCCGACCTTGCGGCGACGGCGGCACGGTCAACGGACCCTTGCTGCGGATCCACCTGCCCTCATAGTCTGCCCGGTGCACGGCGTCCGAACGGGCGAAGACGCCGCTCGCGCGGTCCATTGCGATCGCGTCCGCATCCCAGCTTGCCCACAGTCGCATGCAAGCTTCGAGCACCTCGTCGGCCCGGTCGTAACGTTCGGTGCGGCCCAGCAGCGTATCCGCGCCGAAATTGGCGGCTTCGTCCAGACTGCCCGAGGTGACGACGTTCCACGCGATGCGCCCGCCGCTGAGCAGATCGAGCGAACCGAGCGTCCGCGCGATATGATAGGTCGGAACGTGCGTCGCGGACACCGTCGCGCCGAGCCCGAGATGCCGCGTGACGCGCGCCATCACGGCCATGAGCAGCAGAGGATCGAGCATCGTCATCGATCCGCCCATCGCTAGCGCGCGCCGGTAATCGCCGCCGAAGGTGGCGGGCAGGAACTGCGCATCGGGCAGAAACACGCCATCGAACCGGCCATGTTCGAACAGGCGCGCCAGATTTTCGTAATAAGCGGCGCCGAGGAACCCGTTGTCGGTGTCCGGATGCCGCCACATGCCGTGATGCTGGACGGTGGGTCCGGCGATCAGGCTGCCGAGGAGCCGCATCTTGTCCCTGCGCATCGGCCGCTCGTCTCCCGCCGCGTCATAGGGCGGCGCGGTGCGCCGCCCGGATCATTCAGAACTTCTTTTCGACGGTTACGCCATACGTGCGCGGCGGGGCGTAATACGCATAGTCGCCGAAGAATTGCGAACCCAGCGACACGATATACTGTTTGTTGAACAGGTTTTTCGCCCACAGCCGCACGCGCACCGGCGTGCTTTCCGGTTCGAACGAAATCTGGCCGTTGAACAGGCTGTAGCCCTTCTGCTCCAGCCGGTTGTCCGGCTCGGCATACCAGCCGCTGTTGTAGGCATAGCTGGCGTTGAACCTGATTGTGCCCGCCTGGACGGGCAAGGCATAGTCGGCGGTGGCGCTGATCGTGGTGTTCGGCGCAAGCGCGACCTGATTGCCCCGCGCGTTATAGGGCGTGCCATCATCGTTGGTGACAAAATACAGCGTTCCGCCGAAGCCGGAAGGATCGGGCACGGTGCGGTAGGCCGATGGGAAATCCTTATACTCGGAGTGCATGAACACGCCGCCGGCCGACAGCGTCAGCCGATCGTCGAACCGCGCGGTGATGTCCGCATCCAGGCCGTAAAGCTTGGCGCCCGCGCCGTTCACGATCTCCGACGACGTGTTGACGTAACGCACAGTCTGGATTTTCTTGTAGTCATAATAAAATCCGGCGGCGTTCAACTGCAGCACGCGATCAAATGCCTGCGCTTTAAGGCCCACTTCAAATGCATCGAGCGTTTCCGGATCGAACGGGTTCATCGGGGCCGAGCCTTCGTTGAAACCACCGCTCTTGAAGCCGCGATTGTAGGAGGCATAGACCATCATCGCGTCCGAAAAGCGATGATCGAGCGACAAACGCCACGTCACCTTGTTGAAGGTGCGGCGGTTATTGTCGAAGATATCGAAGAAGGTATTTCCCGCGGAATCGAGGAAATATTGGTGGTTCGATGCCTTGCGCGTCTCGGTTGTATAACGAAGACCGACCGTCAATCTCGTCCGTTCGGCGAGCTTTGCCGTACCCTGACCGTAGACCGAGGCCGAGCGCGTCTTGACCAGCGACGAGAAGTTGGTGCTGTCGAACGGCGCGAATATGCCCGGCGCGAACCCGGAGAAAGGATCGTAGCGGCTGTTATTGGCATAGAGGAAAATGCCGGTGGACCAAACAAGACTGTTGCCGCTGGGCGACTGGAGCTGAAACTCTTGCGAAACCTGCCAGTTGCGGTCGGTGCCATCGATGGTGAGTGCAAGAGCCGGATCCGGCACCAGCGAATCGTAGATGATGTTGGTGTGCCCCTTGCGATAGGCGGTCAGGCTCATCAACGTCGCGAAATCGATATCCTGTTCGATCTTGAGGCTGCCGCCGCCGCGCTCGGATTTGCTGTAGGGATCGAAGAACGAGTTCGCGCCCTGACGCGGCCCGGTATATGGGGCGCCGCCGAGGGGCTGCGTGCCCGGTGCCGGCAGATAGACGGGCGATCCCTTGGTCCAGGCGTAATCGCCTATCAGGCGGATGGTTGTGCGGTCGGTGGGGGTGAACAGCAATTTGCTGCGGAGCGAGAGATCCTCGTTCTTGTTTACCTCGCTACCCGTGGCGATGTTGACGCCGTAACCGTCGCCCTGATGGCTGTAGGCGACGGAGAGATCCAACGCGATCGTCGGCGTGAGCCCGCCGGTGATGTAAATGTCGCCGCCAGCCGTCTTGTAATTGCCGTAGGTGAGGCTACCCGACCAGCGGAGATCATGCTCGGGATCGCGAGTAGTGATCTGGATGAGACCTGCCGTGGCATTGCGGCCAAATAGCGTGCCCTGCGGCCCCTTATCCACCTCGATATTCGCGATGTTGTTGAGCGACAGCGTGGAGCCCGCCGCGCTGCCGAGGTAGACGCCGTCGACGTAGAAGGCCACCGGATTTTCGATCGACGGTGATGCCGCGACTGATCCGACCCCGCGCAGGCTGGGCGTGGTGAATGCGCCGTTCTGGATAATAAGCAGGCCTGGCGTGACTACGCCAAGATCCGCGGTGGATGTGATGTTCGCGGCCTTCAGGTCCGCCGCGGAATGGCTGGCGATACTGATCGGAACATCCTGCAGCCGCTCGCTGCGGCGCTGCGCGGTGACGACGATATCGTCGCTGTTGACGCCCTCGGTACCTGCCGATGCGGCGTCCTGCGCGCGGGCGGTGGCGGTCAGGGCGATCGTTCCCACCGTCGCCAGCAGTAGCACGGGCACCGAGATGCGCGATCGGCGGGATGCGGTTTGGTTCATGTCGGATTCTTCCCCCTGTTACTCGTCGCTGTGTGCTTCCCCTTCCGGATCCGGCCGTCGCACGTCCGCGGCCGGATTGTCGGCCCGGCGTTGAGCGCCGTTGGCCATTTCGTTACGGAATTCTAGGGGCGTTCGGCGCCTCATTGTTGACATCTCGACACAATGGCCGCCGCGCTGCAAACATGGGCTCCGGGAAGATGCTTGGAGGGCGATCGTCAGATCAGGCCCCGCTTGATGCGCGTATGTTCTCGGCAACGATAGTCGCTTGCTGATGGTCGGCTCCCTCCTGCTCGATGACCACCGTCAGGAACTTGCCGTCCGTGTCGCCCCTGACCCGTTGTGGGACCTGTCCGCGTTGAGCGAAATGATAAGGCGCCTCAATGTTTGCGGATCGGCCCGCGTACTACAAAATATACTGGAAGCATCATTGCCGCGACCGGCAGCGTTTCATTTGGATGGCGATTGCTGAAAGGGAAGCCCGCTCTCAAGCCATTTAAGCCGCTCTTCCCGCAAGGCCCCACGCCGGACCTTACCTGCATCGTCTCGTAAGTAAGTGGCTAGGGACAATCTCGTAGCTCTCCGGCCACTTATAGAGTGTCAGGTGTCCTGCGATGAAGGCGTGAACATCCTCCATCGGAAGCGTCTCGCCGGGCCGCACCTCAAGGATCGCATGGCACGATGACCGAATTCCTCGCACGGCAGACCGATCACTACCGCAGCCGCGACGTCAGGCTGCTCGTCCAGAGCGGCCTCGACTTGCCAGGTAGATATTCGCACCGCCACGGATGACCAGGTCTGTACGCCGGTCAGCCAGGAACAAATAGCCGTCTCATCAACATAGCCCAGGTCACCGAGCGACAGGCGTCCGGCGCTGTCGACCGGCTGGACAGCGCCAATGTATTGAAAGCGCTCCGCAAAAGTTCGCGGAAAGAAGATCTCGCCGACCTCGCCAGGCGGGCACAGCTCTCCACAAGCATCTCGGACTGTGATCGTTCCGGGCGCGACACGACCCGCCAAGCCGGGCTTTGCGAGCCATTCGGTGCCGTCGATCATCGTCCTCGGCCCTTCGGTTCCAGCATAATCTTCCAGAATGCGCGCCGGGGCATGATTTTGGCGTTTTCGGCTGACGGCGCGTCGCTGACGAGTGAGCGAACGCCGGTCTCCGGCAGAGTGTTTGATCCGACGACGACACGTGGATTGGCGAGTTGGACGAGCTCGACTAACTCATTATCCGCCAGGCGGTACGACAGGATGCAAGGCTTCCCACCCGCCTTCTACACGCCCATTCATGGTGCGCAGTAACGTTGGAGAGCGCGATAGCGACGAGGTCGTCGCGCGGACCCCCATTGCCTGTCACTGGGCCGCCTTCAGGCCCGAGTGTGCGTCGAGATCACACTAGGTGGCGTGAGTTTCGCCATAGGAAAGCGCGATCATGTCCGGGGAGGCGATGGCGCGACGCTTCAACTACCCCGCCATTAAAACTCGCCGTCCGGCGACTTAGTTCAGCAGGCTGGCTGAGCCAGGCAAGGCGTCCGTGTTTCTATGCGACACGTCACCCGCTACCCTCTGCATACCGGCCTCCGCCACAGGCGTGAGCACGAGATTATGCAGTTGCCAGTGGCAGCGATTTTTCAGGATGGCGCGGAAATCGGAGCAATGCACAAGCACGCCTTCCTTGCTCCAGTCGGTGGTAAGGCAATAGGCGTTGATTTCCAGCTCACGCGGATGACCGGTTCGCCCAAACATGACGTTGGAAAGATGGTGGCGCCAGAACCCGTTGCCGAGCTGGCTTATCTTTGCGGGTATCTGCGCGATTTCGGCTCTACCCTCATAAATGCCAATATATCCGCCATCGACGACCGCGTCGGCGGTAAAAAGGTGCGACCATTCGGATGTCTTGTTATGATCCAGATAATGACAAAAGCGGCTCAGAAGCTCGTGAGCTTCCATCTTTGTCTGAAGGTCCACCGTCGAAACGCAACCCATAAATCCACTCCATGTTTTGGTGGATTGTAACACAGAGAAGCGTGCCTGCAATCCATCATAAGTCCCTGTTCTGGACCGTTTCGGCGCCATGCGATGCAACTGCGCCGCGATTGAGAAGCGTCGCAGGCCGCTGGCTGTTTGAAGCTAATGATGGTCTCAATTCGCCGCCCTTTAGAATTGCTTTAACCCGAAAATGGCAAAGCGGGATGGACTCGATTTGGGGTGGTGATGCTTGTGACCGAAGAACAATATGCGCGCATTGGCGCGCGTCTCATCAAAGCCGTTCAGATCTGGGCTGAGGACGCCGGGATACCCAAGGCAAGCCTCGCGGTCCTTTTGGCGTCGGCCGCCGGTGAGCTGGCGGCCCAGGAGGGCGATGGACTGCAAGCGGGCGCGGCACTGTTGAGGAGTGTTGCGAATACACTCGACAGTTTCGCTCCGGCGCCTACGCAGCAGGCCGCGCCGCCGGTTGCATATCGGAAGATCAAAGCGCGGCGCTGATGAGATCGCTTTACCCGTATCAATTGAATGGAGACGGGTCTGAGGATGCACGCAAACCCTGCACTAGCCCTGGTGCGGATCACATTTCGGAATGAGGCCGCTGTTAATATGGAATGTGTCGCCGGAGGAGCTGCCCCTGCTCAACTCCGGCGACGCAAGTTGCCCCTTGCTCTTGCTGAAGATGCATCTAACCCACTATGGCAGCGCTCATAATCCGGAATTATCCCTAGTCTGATAATATCTTAGGTCGAGCGCCAAAATCTGTCGCTGTCGTTGCAGGACTAATCGGCCGGAGTGCTTTCCTACTAACCCTCTTGAGCCAATTAGTCGAACGTAAGCAACGTAAGCGAAGCCCAGCCTCTCGTTGCGTATCGAGAGGGGGCCGAACTTTCTGGCGTACGCGGCTCGGCCGTTACGCCAAAAAAATATTCAGCATTTCAACGGATGGTTGTGCCTTTCAGACTCCGCCTTGTCGATAGCGCGCAGAAGATCATCGAAGTCAGGCGTATTTTCGGCGCGATACACGTGGCGTAGCTTATGCCCCCAGGACATGAAATCGGACTGGGTCAGCAGGCCCACCGCCACAATTTTATCATCCTTCGACATCCACGCTCCGTTCCAGAAGTTACAATGCATGCCGAGGCAAGGCGGGTCCAACGGCCGGACAAATAATCCATTAAAACATATGTTGTGTAAGGTTGAGACATCCAATTTTATGGTTACGACATTGCCAGCAGGGTAATCGGTTTTTGGCGACTAAGAGACGGTAGTGTTGTGCTCCCGCCCTTCTTGCGGGACAACGTCGTGTCGATTTCTCTCGAACGTGCCGTCCGAAAACTCGAAATCAGAACGGCATTTGACGAGGCGGATCGCTCTGCTTTTCTGGCGCTCCCGTTTCGGTCGCGCACGTTGGAGCCAGCGTGCTACATCCTGCGCGAGGGCGAACCTCCGACGCAGTGCGCGGTGCTGCTGTCGGGCTTCGCCTTTCGTCAGAAGACGACGGCGGACGGGGAGATCCGAAGAGGGACAGGATTAGGTCGCAACAGGGACTCGGTCGCCATGCGCGCGCCGCCGCCGCCGTTGGCCGCCGCTAGGGTCATTTTATCGCATTATTCGGACAGGCAAGATCGCCCTCAGGCGGAGATTGCTTCCAGCCGGGATTTGATGTCGAGGCGCAGCTGATCCTTGCGGACCTTGCCCGAGGCGGTGCGCGGGAGATCGTCGACGAACTCGAACCGTTCCGGGATCTTCTGCTTGGCAAGACCGCTTGCCTCCACATGGGCGGCGAGCGCCTCGCTATCGACGCTACTGCCGGCCTTCAGGACGATATAGGCGCACACCCCCTCGCCCAGCCGGGGATGCGGCATGGCCACGACGCTTGCTTCGCCCACTGCCGGATGGGCGTGGAGCACGTCCTCGATCTCCTTGGCGCTGATATTCTCGCCGCCGCGGATGATCAGGTCTTTCTTGCGGCCCGTGATCAGCAGCGCGCCTTCTGGGGTGATGCAGCCGATGTCGCCTGTGCGGAAATAACCATCGCCAGTTATTGCCTCCTCCGTCTGGCGTTGATCGGCATAGCCGAGGAACATAGCGGGACCGCGTGCGAGGATTTCGCCGTCGCTGCCCGGCGGCACGTCCTGTCCGCCATCGTCTACAATGCGGACGTCATAGTCGACGATCGCGCCGTCGGTAGTCGCCGCGAGTCGTTCGTCGGCGGCATCGGGGTAGCCGAGGGTGACGAGCGGGACCTCGGAGCTGCCAAATACGCGGAAGGCTTTGCAATGGGCGAAAGCGCGATTGGCGGCCGGAATCACTTCGGGCGGCACCGCCGCGCCGCCGCAGGCGAAGAAGCGGAAGGATGGGAGCGTCTTGCCTTCGGCGGCGGCGACCTTGGCAAGCTCGATCAGAAAAGGCGTTGCGGCGACGGTGCCGGTCACCTGGTGCCGATCGATCAGCATAAGCGCATCGGCGGCGTTCCAGCTTTCCATTAGCACCGTCCTTGTGCCGATGATGAATGGCATTTCCAAGCCGTTGGCATAGCCGCTGACATGGGTCACGGGGGACGGCATAAGCATCGCATCACCGGCGCTGACGTGCCAGTGGTCGCAGGATTTCCGCAGCACGCGATCCAGCGTGTTGTGGCTGTGCAGTACCGCCTTGGGGCGGCCGGTGGTGCCCGAGGTGAACAGGATCATCTTCACTCCGCCCGGATCGACGTTCGGCCGATCGAAGGTGCGACCGCGCCCTGCCGTAATCAGTCCATCTAGGGTGAGTGTCCCTTCGCCACGCACAAGGATGACATGCTTCAAATCAGGCAGGGCGGGGCGCAACCGCTCGGCCATCGCGCCATAATCGTAATCGCGGAAACTGGCGGCGGTGATGAACGCTTTCGCGCGGCAATCGGCGAGCATCATGCCAACCTCGGCATCGCGGTAAATCGGCACTATCGGGTTGATTACCAGACCGGAGAGCGCGGCGGCGAGATTGATTACCGCCGCCTCGATCCAGTTGGGTGTCTGGAAGCTCACCACATCGCCAGGCACGAGACCAAGATCGCGGAGCGATACCGACAGCGCGCACGCATCGGCAAGCACCTTGGACCAGCTCATATGCTCATCGTCGGCGACGAAGGCGATGCCCTCGGGATCCTCCGCCGCGCGCCGCTCGGCCAGATCGGCGATAGTCTGATTGGCCCAGACGCCGCTTTCGGCATATTCACGGTGATGCGGCGCCGGTAGCCTTAGCCAGTCCCATGGGGCTGTCATGTCGCTCTGATCCTCTCCTGTCGTGGTGGAGTCATGCGGCGCGCGCCTGCCTTTCGCCAATTATGATAAAGACGAGGGCGTAACCTGTTACCTCTCGCAGCTTGTCGCGTCACGACGACAATGCTCCAACGCAAAGGTGATTTGGGTTGGAGAGGGAATAATGGACCACGCTTCGATCGGCGATGCCGCCGAAAAGATGCTGGAATATGTCGAGAATGACAGCACTTTCATGACCGAAAAGGTCATGACCGTGCCGACGGAGTCCTACACGGACCCCGATCAGTGGGGCGCCGAGATTGAACTGGTGTTCAAGCGGGTGCCGCTGATGCTCGCGCTCAGCTGCGAAATGCCGAACCCCGGCGACTACAAGGCGATGGACGCGGTCGGCATGCCTGTCCTGATCTCACGTAACAAGGCGGGCGAGGTGAACGCCTTCCTCAATGTCTGCTCGCATCGTGGCGCGCCGGTGGCAGGCGAAGGACATGGCAATTGCGCCCGCTTCACGTGCAAATATCATGGCTGGACCTACGGCGCCGACGGCAAACTGGTCGGCATCGCCGACCGCGCCAAGTTCGGGGAGATCGACAAGAGTACGCGGGGGCTGCGGCAGCTTCCCTGCGCCGAGAAGAACGGCATGATCTTCGTGTGCCTGACACCCGACGCGTCGATCGATCTCGACGCCTATTATGGCGCTATGCTCGATGATTATGACAAGGTCGGGCTCAAGGACTGGACCTTCCTCGGCAGCCGCGTGATCGAGGGAGCCAACTGGAAGATTGCCTTCGACGGGTATCTCGAAGGCTATCATTTTGCGATGCTGCACCCCGAATCGATCTTCCCGCGCACGCCTTCCAACGTGATGCACTACGAAGGCTTCGGGCCAAACATCCGGATCGGCTTCCCGCAACGATCGATCGCCAAGCTGCGCGAGATTCCACGCGACCAGTGGGACGATCAGGAGAATAATGGTTTCGATTTCGTGCGAATCTTCTTTCCGAACGTGTCGGCCTTCCTGGCCCCGGAAATCGCGCAGATCGCCCAGCTCTTCCCCGGGCCGACGCCGGACAAGAACCGGACCGTGCTGCTGTACGCGCGCAAGGATCCACCCAAGGACGAGGAGGACAAGGCCGGCATCGAGCGGATGATCAACTTCCTGCGCGATGTGACCTATAATGAGGATTACGTCATCGGCATGGAGATCCAGAAGGGCCTGGAATCCGGCGCACATGAGGATCTGGTGTTCGGCCGCAACGAGCGCGGTAACCAGTATTTCCACGAATGGCTCAACTGGTATCTGCAGGACGATCCCACTCTTCCCAAGCCGGTAATGTAGGTGCGGCGTATCTCGCTCGCCTCAGGCGTGCTGCCGGAATTCGGGCCCATCGCGACGATCAGGGCGGCGGAAGCCGGGGGATTCGACGCCGTGGGCCTGTGGGTCGAACCCGAAACGTGGGACGCCGCGACGACGCGCGAGTGCCGTGCGGCGCTTACCTATAGCGGGCTTGAGCTGCTCGATGTCGAGGTCATCTGGATCAAGCCCGACAGCGATCTCGAGATGCACAAGCGCAGTATCGATATCGGCGCGGAACTTGGCGCGCGCAACGTGTTGTGCGTGTCGTCCGATCCCGACGAGGAAGCGACGATCTATGCGCTTGCCGCTCTATGCGAACATGCTGCGCCCCTCGGAATGCGCGTGGCCCTGGAGTTCGGGATTTTCACTGAGGTGAAGTCGCTGGCGGCGGCGCTCAGGATTCTAGACGCGGTCGAGCATCCGGCGCGGGCCCTGCTGATCGATCCGATCCATGTTGACCGTGCGGGCACCGATCTGTCGGATCTGAAGGCAGTGCCTGCTTCCTTGCTGCCCTACGCGCAATTCTGCGATGCCCCGGCGGAGCGGCCCGATCCTTCGAATTTCGACGCGATCATCGTCGATGCGATCGATCTCAGGCGCCAATGTGGCGAAGGGGCCCTTCCGCTGGAATCAATGTTGGAGGCGATGCCGCCCGATATTCCGCTCAGCATCGAGCTACGGTCGCGCGCGTTGCGCGACGGCTGGCCCGATCCCAACGAACGCGCGCGCGTGACAGCCAAGCTCACGCGCCAATGGCTATCGGAGCATGCGGCATGATCAAGCTTGTCCTTCTGATGAACCGCAAGCCGGGGCTCTCCCGGGAAGAGTTCATCTCCTATTATGAGGAAAATCACCGGCTGATCGGCGAGAAGGTGCTGTCTGGCTATGCGTGCCGTTACGTCCGGCGCTACCCGACTCCCACGGGCGAGCCGAACGAGACTGATCCGGACGTGATCATGGAGATCTGGTTTCAGGACATGGCAGCCCATGATGCCTGTTTCGCGGCGATGTCCGACGCCGAGCAGATGGCGGAGATCGTGGCCGACGAAGAGCGGCTCTTCGACCGCGCGCGGATGCGCTCCTACCTGGTGGAGGAGCACGAATCCTATCTGCCGGCGCCGATTCTCACCAGGGGTGAGTCTCTCCGTTCCACTTGAGAAAATCGCCGGAACGATCGAGTGTCCAGCCAGCCGTGGTCTTGCGGATACCCTCGGCACTTTCCTGCGGTGTGATGTCTGCATCCGCGCCGCCCATGTCGGTTTTCACCCAGCCCGGATGAACGAGACCAATGACGATGCCCTTGTCCCGCAAGTCGATCGCGACCGAGCGCATCATCCGGTTGAGCGCGGCTTTAGAGGCTGCATAGGCGTAATGCCCGCCATAGGGCCAAGTGGAGGCGGCGAGCTGGCTGGTGATGTTGATCACTTTCGCGCCGGATTTCAGCTTGGGCAGGAATGCCTGCAGCACGCGCAACGGCCCATAAACCATCACATTGAAGGTATCGGTCCAGGCATCCCAGTCTGATGATTCGAGATCATTGCCGCCGGGCCCAATAACACCGGCCACGTTCAGTACAACGTCTATCGGTTCGCTGATTCTGGCGGCCGCGGCCCGGACCGACGCATCGTCCCCGACGTCCATTTCGATGATCGTGACCTTGCCTCCGGAACTTGCGGCGAACGCGTTGAGCGCCTCTGAACCGGATGGATTACGGACCAGCGCGAAGACCTGGTCGCCGGCGGTGACATACTGTTTGGTCAGCTCAAGGCCGATGCCGCGCCCTGCGCCCGTGATTGCGATATTGGTCATTATCGAGTCTCCCTCTCCAGTGGGTGTTGCGTGTAGCCGGTGACCGGAACGGTCGAAGCTGGCCTAAAAGCCAGAAACAGGGTCAATTACCCGTTTCGTCCGGATGATGGATATCGAGAATCACCTTCAGAATAAGCTCGCGCAGCTGTCGGAAGCGCTTGCTATCGCCCAATACGGGCCGTTGCAGCAGCAGGCCGACATGGGTCGTCACCGCGAAATCATTGGCCAGCTGCATCCGGCCCCCAAGACCTTCCCATTCTGGGAAGGTCTTCTCCATTTCCTCGTTCCAAACCCGGTCGAACTTGCGGGCGAGCGGTAGGAAGTGGCTGTTTAGCTCCGGATCGGTCCGCGCAGCAATGGCAAGTTCCAGACGGGCCGCATATTCGCGGGATTGCACGCTCCGCCAATAGGCTTCAGTCGCCGCCGCCACCACGTCGGCGCGGCCCCGCTTCCTGCCGATTACCTCGAAATAGTCGGTCAAAAACTGCTGCATGCTACGATACAGCGCATATTCGACGGCGGCAGCGACCAGCGCCATGCGGGTCGGAAAATGGTGGTGCATCGCGCCGCGCGAAACGCTGGCACGTAGCGTGATTTCGCTGGTCGACAGCTTGGCGTAGCCCCGTTCCACAAGACAGTCGAGCGCCGCTTCCAGGATGCGGATCCGCATCTCGCTGCTCTTGCGTTGCTGCCATGTTGCTTCGGTGCCGACCATCCGGTCTGGCCGCACCTGATCCAATATTGCCTGTCTTACCTTTTCCACGCCGCTTCGTCCGTCACGTTATCGCACCCTTCGCACAACGGAACGTCCCACTAGCACATTGTTCAGTTGGGGCCCCGCTCATGCCAGCGCATAAAACCGGCAACGTGTCCGGTTATCAACTAGCAAAATGACGCCAAACCGGTTGGAGAGAGAAAACATGACAGACGCCATCCGTCCCCACGGATTGCCGGAACAGGATGACCTGGCTTTCGGTGACGCGCGCTGCCCGGCTCCTTCGGTTCAGGACATCATCAAGGGCGACGCCAATCCCGCACCGGCGGTGCTGACCCACGAACATTACGAATATCTTGGCAGCGAAGACCTGCCTTACGAACGTTATTACGATCAGGCCTTCTTCGATGCCGAGATGGACAAGATCTGGCAGCGCAGCTGGCAATGGGTGTGCCGCGAGGATCATATCCCCGAGCCCGGCGACCATTATGTTTATGAGGTTGGCCATCTTTCCTACATCGTCGTCCGACAGGAAGACGGCAGTGTAAAAGGGTTCGTCAACAGCTGCCTGCATCGCGGCACCAAGCTTCGCAAGACCGAAGGCTTCGGCAGCGCGCCGCAATTGCGCTGCCCCTATCATGGCTGGACCTGGGCCAATGACGGCGAACTGAAGGCCGTCCCCTGCGCCTGGGATTTTCCGCATGTCGATGCGAAGAAATATCATCTGCCCGAAGTCCGCGTGGGATACTGGGGCGGGTTCGTCTTCATCAACCCTAGCGATGAAGGTCCGGACCTGCTCGAATTTCTCGCGCCGCTGCCCGATCACTTCAAGACTTGGGACATGGATAAGCGGTTCGTCGAACTGCACATGGCCAAGGAGCTGCCCTGCAACTGGAAGACCGCGCAGGAGGCCTTCCTCGAATCCTATCATGTGCTCGAGACGCACCCGCAGCTGATGAAGGGCGTCGGCGACGCCAACGTCCAGTACGACACCTACAGCGACCATGTGTCGCGCTTCTATGCGGCGGGCGGGGTGAACAGCCCGCATCTCGCCGATCCGCTGTCCGAACAGCAGCTGCTCAACCAGATGCTGGTGGGCGATCGCTCCGTCCTCGACGACAGCATGACCATCAGGGAGGGCGAGACCGCCCGGATCGTGATGGCGCGCTTCCTGCGCAAGGTGATGGGCGAGAAATACAAGGCCGATCTCTCGCATTTCTCCGATAGCGAGGTGATCGACACGATCGAATATCATGTGTTTCCGAACATGGTGCTGTTTCCCGGCCTGTCGCTGCCGATGGTCTATCGCTTCCGCCCGATTGGTCTCGATCCCAACCGCACCCTGTTCGAGATCCTATTCCTGCGGCCCCTGCCCGATGAGGGCGAGGCGCCCGAGCCGCCCGAGCCGTACCGGGTCAAGGAAGAGGAAAGCTATTCCACGGTGCCCGGCATGGATGCCGCCTTCGGCTACGTCTACGATCAGGACACCGACAATCTGCGGGCTCAGCAACAGGGCTTCCGCGCCAGCCGTAAACGCGGCGAAACCCTCGGAAATTACCAGGAAATCAGAATCCGGCACTTCAACCGGACAATCGACAAATACCTCGCATCATAACTCAAAAAGGGGAGGATGATTATGACCATCAGAAATTCAGGCAGAAATTCCGGTCTGCTGGCCGGCCTGTCGCTTATCAGTCTGAGTATCGCGTCATCAGCGTTCGCGCAGAACACCGGCGCCGTTCCTGAACAGACCGGGGGTATCGAAGAAATCATCGTGACGGCGCAGAAGAAGGCCGAAAATCTTCAGGATGTACCGATCTCGATCGCCGCCGTGACGGGCGCGGCCGTCGAAGCCATGCAGGCCGTGAACCTTCAAGGGCTCGGCAACTCAGTGCCGAACGTCCAGATCAACACCTTTTCGAACACGCCCAACAACGCCGTCTTCACGATCCGCGGCATCGGCGTGATCGAGCCCGATCCCTACGCGGGCAACACCGTGGGAATTGTCGTCGATGGCGTTCCGCAATATTTCTCGATGGGCGCCTTGCTCGATCTGTTCGATCTGGACCGGATCGAAATATTGCGTGGTCCGCAGGGCACGCTGTTCGGCGCGAACACGACCGGCGGCGTGGTCAACGTCGTCAATGCCCAGCCGACCGACAGGTTCGAAGGCAAGGTCAAGGCCGGCTATGGCAATTACAACCACCTCAATCTTCAGGGCGTGATCAACACGCCGCTGGGCGAAGGGCTTGCCGCGCGGTTCGGCATTTCCCACGACAAGCGTCAGGGCTGGATCACCAACGTCGTCGACGGATCTGATCTTGGCCGCCGCAACGTCACCATTTTCCGCGGAGCGCTCAAATATTCGGCGGGCAGCAGTTTCGATGCAACACTGGCCGGCGAATATGCCCGCGCCCGCAACGGTGCGCCGATCGTGATCGCCGGCGATCTGCCCGGCGAGGCGGAATATGTGCCGGCGGGCTTCCTCAACATGTACCAATCACCCTGCGAACCCGCAGGATCGCGCTGCAACGCGCCCGACAAATATTTCGGAGCGCATTCCGGTGTTCCCGACAAGAGCAACATGGATACTTATCGCGGCACGCTGACGATCAACGCGCGTGATACGGCGGTCGGCGACATCACCTCGATCACCGCTTACAAGCATCACAAGCTGCTCGAGTTCACCGATCAGGACGGCACGCCCGTGTTCCTGATCGATACGCGTCGCCCCACCAGCGGCTGGCAATTCAGCCAGGAACTGCGGACCAACGTCAAGGTCAACGACGCGATCGAACTGCTCGTCGGCGGCTTCTATCTGAAGAATCATTACAAACACCGGCAGGATCTTCGGATCGAGTTCGCCGGCGGCGTGACCTATGATACGGCCACCGGTGCTATCACGAAGGGCTTTCCGGGCTTCTTCCAGGTCAACAGGCAGGATCAGGACAACTGGTCGGCCTCGCTGTTCGCCCAGACCTATATCGATCTGACCGACGCGCTGCGTTTGCAAGCCGGCATCCGCTACGCCCATGAGAAGACGTCGATGCTGGCGTCGACCCTCTCGTCCTTCGCGCTGGGGGGCGTGTCCACCTTTGACGGCACCGAGCCGGACGGAACGCCCAATGTTCCGCTGCCCGGCAACAGCGCCGTTCCAGGGCCGCGCAGCGAATCCTGGAACAATGTCGGCTGGAAGATCGGTCTGGACTACAAGATCAACGACAAGACGATGCTCTACGGCTATTGGGCGCGGGGTTTCAAATCGGGCGGTTTCACAGGCCGCATCGGCATTCCGGAGGACGTCGGGCCCTATGATCCCGAGAAGGTCGATACGTTCGAGGTCGGCCTGAAGGCGGAGACGCTCGATCGCAGGCTGCGGGCAAATCTTGCCGCCTTCTACACCAACTATCGCGACATGCAGCTGGCGCAGATCTACTTCCTCGGCAGCGGGGCGGATCTGCGGCAGGGCAACACGATCCTGAACGCGGCCAAATCCACCATCAAGGGCGTCGAACTGGAATTGACGGCCGCGCCGGTGGATGGCCTGACGATCACCGGGTCGGGCTCCTATCTCAGCGCCAAGTACAAGGATTTCCCGTTCCTGCTGCCCAACGGGACGACGCTTCAGCTGAAGGGCGAGCGGTTGCAGAATGCGCCGAAATGGAGCCTGGCCGGGAACATCGCCTACCAATTCCCGATCTCAGGCGAGCTTCAGGCGCGGGCGCAGGTGTCGTACACCTATACTTCCGAGAAGCTGCTGACCTCGATCGTCGATACACGGCGCGCGTCGATCCAGCCGATGAACCTGGTGAACGCGAACTTCGACATCATCGTATCGGAAAATATGGAGGTCGGCGTGTGGGCGACCAACCTGTTTGACAATCGCTACATCAACTCGGTGTTCGACTCGCCTGGCACACTGGGCCTGACCAACTATTACCCGCCACGCCAGTACGGGATTTCGGCGAGCTACAAGTTCTGATCCCCCCTGCTGCCCCGCGATGCGATAAGTGTCGCGGGGCATCTTTTTTCTGGAGTGACGCATGTCACCACATGACCTGATCGCCCACCAGGCCATCAAGAATATACTTTCCCTTCACAGCCGGGGGGTGGATCGCGCTGATCTCAACCTGCTTACGGCGGCCTATCACCCGGATGCTATGGTGGATTACGGTTTCTTCGCCGGCCCCGCGTCCGAACTGGTCGCCATGCTTGCGCAGGCGCAGAAGGGGTCGCTGCCCACGCTGCACCGGACCTGCAACATGTGGATCAAGGCGGTGGGGGACCGCGCTATCTCCGAATCCTATGTGATGGCCTATGTCGAGGAGGCCGAGCTTCAGCGGATCGTGTTCGGCCGCTATCTCGACAGCTTCGCGCTGCGCGACGGTGCGTGGAAGCTGACCCACCGCACCTATCTGCTCGAGGGCAATACCAACCGGCCCAACACCGCCGTGCGGAATGATCCGCCCGTGTCCCACGCCAACTATGTGCCGAATGGCGGCAAGGGCGCCGCCGATCCCGGCCGCGCGCTGCTCGCCCTGCACCAAGCGTCTTTTTCAGGAGCCAAGACCATGACTGCCCAGACCGACGCCGCCGCGCTCGATGCGGCGCTTTCGCGCATCGCCATCCATGATCTGGCGATGGCCTATGCGCGGGGCGTGGACCGGGGCGATGTCGACCTGCTCAAGTCGATCTTCCATGAGGATTCAACGGTGATCTCTGGCGTGATCAACGGATCGGGCGCCGAGTTCGCCCAGCAGATCGTCGCCTTTGTCACCGGCAATCTCGATTATTGCTTCCATTCGGTGGCGAACGAGTGGGTCGAGGTGACCGGCGATCATGCGATCGGCGAGCTTTACGTCATCGCGCAGATGACGGCGAGCGGTCGGGATGTGATGACCGGCGGGCGTTACATCGACAGCTACGAGCGGCGCGATGGGATTTGGAAGATCAAGTCGCGGACATTCGTCGCGGATTGGACGACGAGTGCGGAGACGACGAATACGTTCGAGGGTTTCTACGCGGCGTTGACCAACCGGGGGCGGTTCGGACGGGAAGACCCGGTCTACGCCCATTGGGCGAGTCTTTAGGGAATCTTGAAGCCCCCTCCTCTTTAGGGGAGGGGGTTGGGGGTGGGGTCTATTGCCTTGGCGATACCGCTGCATTTATTCCGGATTGCCCCACCCCAACCCTCCCCTGAAGGGGAGGGGCTTAAGTAAGTCACTCAGGCAAGCGTGGCGATCTCGACCGCTAACAATGCTCTCTGACGGCTGGCGGGCCAGTCGGATGGATCGTAAGTCGCCTGTCCTGACAGGCCCGTCACCATCGCCAGCAGCCTACGCGCCTGGATGTCGCGATGTTCGGCTGTTTCCGCCGGGATTGTCGAGGCGGTTTCCAGCAATTCCGCGAACAGCATCCTTGCCTCGCGCCCGCGCAACTGCTGCTCCGCCGCGAATTCGGGGTCGTCGCCGGCCATGCCCCAGAAGGCGAACCACACCTTCCAGCGGTCGCGGCGTTGGCGGTCCAGCGGGAGGATGGCTTCGATGCAGCGCTGGATGTCCGCGCCGCGGTTGCGTCGGCGGCGGACGCGTTCGACTGTATCAAACGCCGCCATGCGATAGACGAACATCAGCAAAGCACGCTTATTCTCGAAATAATAGGAGACGACTGCGGTGCTGAAGCCGGCCACCCGCGCTACATCGCGCACGGTGACCGCCTCCAGCCCCGATGCCGCGATGAGGCGCGCGGCAATCAGTGCCACCTCACGCCGACGTGCGTCATGATCGACGACCAGCGGCATCAGCTCGCCGCCAGCTCCGTGCCCTCTAGGCCCAGATACGTATCGAGCGTCTGGTGGATGTGGCGGATGCGCGATTCCTGATAGTTGGCGAAGGTCGCGGTCTTCTTCTTCGCCGCGCCCATGCCTTCCTGCATCCAGCCCATATTGCCTGTGTCCTGATCATAGATCTCGCCAAGTGACGGATCGACGCCCGGCACGGTCGAATAGCTGTCATCGATGCCGATGCGCACCGCTTCATAGGGCGCGGGACGGCCGCCGGGCGGGAATGGGGCGAGGAGGAGCAGGTCAAACAGCGCCTTGGTTGGATCCATGCCTAGCGGCCGGAAGCGGTAGATGATCGGAAAGGAAGGAGCGAGGAAGAAGTGGCCGTTCGGGAACACGAAATAGCCGACCGTGTCGATGATCTCGCTGGTCGAGCGATCGTCGAGATCCTTGCCGCCGGCCTTGATGATGCCCTTGAAGAAATCGCCCATCACGGTTCGGGCCGATCCGCTCTCCGCGACCGTAAGTGCGTCGCCGAGCGCGGAGCGGTCGCCAAGCACCATCGTGTCGAGGATCGTCTGCTGGGACACGTCGTTGCCGCTGTAGGGGCTGGCCACGCCGGCGAGGCTGATCAGCCGGTTCACATGCGGCGAGAAGGTATCGTACTGGGTGTTGATGTCGCCCGTGCCATTCTGCAGCTGCGGGTGGGTGACATGGGTGTGGTAGGATTCGAGGAACGCCTCGGACGCCACCTTCCAGTTGCAGGGCAATTCCTTCTGGACGTGGAGCGAGACGTAGCGGTCGGCCAGTTCGGCATGGGCCGCGTGCTCGGGAAGCGGGGCAAGATACTCTTCCAGCGACGGCGCTTTGTCGTCGAGGCAGATGAAGACGAAGCCACCCCATGTGCCGACGCGGGCCTCAGGCAGTTTGAATTCCTCTTTGTCGACATGCGGAAAATCCCAGGCGCAGGGGAGGTCGACCAGCTTGCCTTCCAGATTCCAGGTCCAGCCGTGGAAGGGACATGTGAGCTTGGGGCTATAGCCTTCGGTGAAGCTGGGTTTCAGCTTGGTCCCGCGGTGGAGGCAGGCGTTGTAGTAAGCGTGGATCTCGTCATTTTCGTCGCGGGTGATGAGTAGCGAATAGGGGCCGACATCGTAGACATAATAGTCGCCCGCCTCGGCGATATGCTCTTCGCGGCAGGCCCATTGCCAGACGCGCGACCACATATGGTCGATCTCGGCCTTGAAGAAATCGGAGCTGGTGTAGCGCTCGAACGGAATGTCCTTGTCGCCGAGGAAGCGGTAGGAATCGAGGCGGTAGGAGGCGGGCTGGCGATCCTTGTCGGGGTCGCGCTCCAGCACGTCCTGGACGGTCGGGGCGCCAGGGCAGCGGGCTTCGCCGGGGGCCGGCGCGGTTGTGGCCATATCCATCGTCACTCTCCTTGGCCGATTCGGTTTTATTCCTAACGCGTGTCATAAAAAGAATGCTCTCCGAAAGCTGCGAATAGTGCCAGTTGGCGCGGGATCACCCACAGGCCGATAAGCTCTGGGCGAGCGTCAAAACGGCGCCGGACATGGAGAGGATTCGGTCATGCTCCACACCCGACCGCCCGAAGCGAAAACCTATCCTACGGTGCCCGAGGGCGGCTCTATTCCGCTGCGCGGCGATCCGATCACGGGCGAGCGCTATTATTCGCGCGCGTTCGCCGATCTCGAATGGGAACACATGTGGAAGCGCGTCTGGCATGTCGGTGGGCGCGAGGCGCAGCTGGAAGAGCCGGGCGACTTCATCACCCATAATTTCCTGCGGCAATCGGTCATTCTCGTGCGGCAGGAGGACGGCTCGGTCCGCGCCTTCCACAATAGCTGCGCGCATCGCGGCAACCGGCTCGTTCAATCGCCCGAGGGTGGGCTGCCGAACGGCTTCACCTGCCCCTATCATGGCTGGCGCTACGGGCTCGACGGCGTTCTCAACGACGCGCAGGACGCGGACGATTTCCCGCAGGGCAATCCGTGCGGGAAATTGCACCTGAAGGAACTGCGCTGCGAAAGCTGGGCCGGGTTCGTCTGGTACTCGTTCGATCCGAACGTCAAGCCGCTGCATGACTATCTCTATCCGATGCCAGAGCTACTGGAGAGCCGGCAGCTCGACAAGCTGACGCGGGTCGTGTGGCTGACCGTCCGGGTCAACACCAACTGGAAATTCTCGCCCGACAATTTCAACGAGAGCTACCATCTGCCGACCGTGCATCCGCAGATGCGCGAGATGATCGACGAGGATTACAAGAACACCCTCTTCGACATGTTTCCCAACGGTCACAACCGGATGATCGAGCAGGGCCAGCCGAGTCTCCGCGCCCAGCATCCGAATGAAGTCGAGCCGGTGTGGGAATATATGCTCACCCAATGGGGCCTCGATCCCGCCGATTTCGCGGGACGAGCGCGGGACGGGCGGATCGCGTTGCAGAAGGCGAAGCGCGAGCTTGGGCCGGAGCGCGGCTATCGCCATTTCGAGGCGCTGCTCGATGACGAGCTGACCGACTATTTCCACCATACGCTCTTTCCGAATGTGACCATCACGGGAACGTCGGACGGCGTGCACTTCTTCCGGACCGAGCCGGACGGGCACGATCCCGAATGGTGCACCTTCGATTACTGGTATCTCGCGCCCAAGGTGGAGGGGCAGAGCGAGGTGCCGACCGTCTACGGCCCGCGCCCGCTGGTCGAGGCCGAGCATGAGATCACCAACTATGGCGACAGCTCGGGCGGCCACCATCTCGGCGATTTCATCGATCAGGATCTGAGCGTCGCGGTCGCGCAGCAGCAGGGCTTCCATTCGCTCGCCTATGAGGATTGCTATCTTTCCGGTCAGGAAAGCCGCGTCCGCCGTTTCCACGAAGTGCTCAACGATTATCTGGAAGGACGCCGCTGATGACTTTTACCGGCCCGGTCGAGGACCGTCTCGCTATTCACGAACTCGTTGCCACCTATGGCGACGCTGTCACCCGTTACGATGGCGACGCCTGGGGCAATTGCTGGGCCGAGGATTCGGTCTGGTCGCTCCCGGCCATTCCCGGCATGGAAAAGATCGAGGGCCGCACGGCGATCCGCGCCGCATGGGAAGCGGCCATGCCCGGCTGGCCGTTCCAGGTTAACATCCAGACGTTGGGCGCGGTCGCGATCGACGGCGATCGCGCCGCCGGCCATGTCTATACCAGCGAACTCAACACCGATGCCGAGGGCAAGACCCAGCGCTGGACCGGCAAATACACCGACAGCTACGTGAAACGGGACGGACGCTGGCTGTTCAAGAGCCGCAGCTACGAAGTCCTGCATATCGGGGTCGGCTGATCGTGCAGGCCGCCGCCGCCCGTCCCGAGCATGTGCCGGCGGCCCGCGTGGTCGACGTCGATATCTATGCCGTGCCGGGTATGGCGGACGATTATCAACGCGCCTGGGCTAACCTTCAGGCAACGACGGATGAGCTCGTCTGGACGCCGCGCAACGAGGGGCACTGGATCGCGATGCGCGGCGATGTGCTCGCCGAGGTGCAGTCGGATCATGAGCGTTTCTCGTCGCGGATCATCGTCATTCCGAAGTCGATCGGCGAAATGCACGGGATGATCCCGACGACGATCGATCCGCCGCAGCACCGGCCTTACCGGCTGCTTCTCAATGCGACCTTCGCGCCGGCGGCGGTGCGGCGGATGAGCGACAATGTCCATCGCGTCGCGGTCGAGCTGATCGAGAGCTTTCAGGCCGACGGCTATTGCGACTTCACCAACAGCTTCGCTCGCATCTTTCCAATCCGTCTCTTCATGACGATCGTCAATCTGCCGATCGCGGATGCGCCGAAGATGCAGCTTTGGGCGGAAAGTATCACGCGGCCCGAGCCGGTCATGCCGTTCGATGTCGCCAAGCAGGCCTTCTACGATTATCTCGCGCCGATCATCGATGAGCGCCGCGCCAACCCCGGCGACGACCTGATCAGCCATATCATCACCGCCGACATGGATGGCCGCACGCTGGATCGGGAGGAGGCGCTCTCGCTGGCGACCCAGATCCTGATCGCGGGTCTCGACACGGTCGTCAATTTCCTCGGTTTCGCGATGCTTTTCCTTGCCCGCAATCCCGACGCCCGGCGGGAGCTGGCGGCCGATCCGGCGTCGATACCGCAGGCTACCCACGAACTGTTCCGCCGCTTCGGCCTCGTCACCATCGCCCGCACCGTGCGCGAGGACATGGAGTATCGCGGCGTCCAGTTGAAGGCGGGCGAGTTGATCGCGATCCCGACCGTCGTCCATGGCCTTGACGATCGCCTCAACGACGATCCGCTCCGCGTCGATTTCAGCCGCAAGCGGGCGCGGCATTCGGCGTTCGGGAGCGGACCGCACATGTGTCCCGGCCAGGAACTGGCGCGCGCCGAGGTTGCGATCACGATCGAGGAATGGCTGAAGCGCATCCCCGAATTCGAGGTCGCCGAGGATGCCGACACCGGCTGCGGCGGCGGGATCGTCGGCAGCATCAATAGACTTTGCCTGAAATGGGAAACGGAATGAGCGGACGTTTGGCAGGCAGGGTTGCGATCATCACGGGCGGTGCCTCCGGCCTCGGCGCTGAGGATGCCCGCGTGCTGGCGCGCGAAGGCGCGAAGGTTGTCGTCACCGACATGCAGGAAACGCTGGGACAGAGTGTCGCGGAGGAGGTTGGTGGCCTTTTCCTCAAACAGGATGTGCGCAACGAGCAACGCTGGGGTGAGGTCGTCGCGGAGACGATGACGCGTTTCGACCGGCTCGATATCCTCGTCAACAATGCGGGCCTGGTCCGGTTCGGTACCGTTGAGGAAGGGTCTTACGAGGATTTCCGCTTGCAGACCGAAGTGATGCTCAACGGCACCTTCCTGGGGTGCAAGGCTGCGATCCCGCATATGTCGAGGGACGGCTCGGGATCGATCATCAACATGTCGTCGGTCGCGGGCCTGAAGGGGATCAGCACCATTCCGGGCTACACCGCCGCCAAGGCGGGTATTATCGGCATGACCCGTAGCATCGCCGTTCATTGCCGTGAGCAGAATTACCGCATTCGGGTCAATGCGATCGCCCCCGGCGCCATCGTCACGCCGATGACCGCGCAGGCGCTTGCCGAGCTGCCGCAGGAAGCCGCCGGTCTCGACCAGATACAGAACCATGGCATGGGCGAACCAAGCGATATCGCCAACATGGTGCTCTATCTTGCGAGTGACGAGGGGCGGCATATCACCGGCACCACCATCACTATCGACAATGGCGAGACGATGCAATGAGCAAGTCCTTCGATCTTGAAGCCGAGGTGCGCGATCTCGCCGCGCGGCGGGACATCCACGACGCGCTCTGCCGCTACATGCGCGCGCAGGACCGGCTCGATCCGGTGCTGCACCGCACCGCCTTCCACGACGATGCGATCGTCGATTGCGGGCTGATGTGCGGGACGGCGGACGAGTTCATCGCCTTCGCGCAAGGTTTTCTCGCCGATCTGGATGGAAGCCAGCATATCATCGGTCAGGTTCAGCTCGATGTGCACGGCGATAGAGCGAGCGGCGAGGTCTATTTCTACGCTTATCACCGCGTTCCGGGCGAGCAGCCGATGGATCTGTCAATCGCCGGCCGGTACGTCGACGAATATGCCTGTCGAAATGGCGAGTGGCGAATCCTCAAGCGCCGCGAGATAATCGACTGGGTCCGGAACGATCCAGCCAGCGACGGCAGTTTCTACATCGACAACCCCACGATCCCGCGCGGCGCGAGGCGTGGCGAGGACTTCAGCCAGACCCGTGACTGGAACAATGTAAAACCCAGGAGTGCATCATGACCGTCGAACCGCTTCTTTCGCGCTATTCGGAAGGGTTCGACCCGCCCGTCCGCGGCGATACGATTACCGCCGAGCGCTATATCTCCAAGGATTATATGGAGCTGGAGAACAGGAATCTCTGGCCACGCGTCTGGCATCTTGGCGGGATGATCGCTGAGCTTGAGGAGGAGGGCGATTTCGTCCGCCATAATCTCGGCAAGGAATCGGTCATCATGGTCAAACAGGCCGATGGATCGATCAAGGCGTTCTACAACGCGTGCCCGCATCGCGGGAATCGATTGCTGTTGGGCGATGTCGGCGGCAGTGAGCGTATCACCTGCGGCTATCATGGTTGGCAGTTCACCCCCGACGGTGTGCTCGCCCATGTGCAGGACCCGGACGATTTTCCCGGCGGAAATCCATGCGGCAAGGTGACGCTGAGCGAGATCCAGTGCGATACTTGGGGTCCGTTCATCTTCTACGCGATGGACCCGGAGACCAAGCCGCTCAAGGAATGGCTCGATCCTTTCCCCGAGATGCTGAAGAATTACGGGCTCGAAGATTGGGTTCGCGTTCTCTACATGTCGGCGGATTGCGAGTTTAACTGGAAGATCATTCGCGACAATTTCAACGAGAGCTATCACCTGCCGACGATCCACCCGGAGCTGTCGATGTTCATCAACGATGGCCTGCCGGACACGATCTTCGCGATGTATGACAGCGGCCACAACAGCATGTGGATGAAGGGCCATCAGGCCACCACGCGCAACGAAAGCTTCCAGACCGGCGACGTGCCGGGGCCGCTCGCCGATGCAGCGCGGGCGTGGGGGATCGATCCGGCTGACTACAGGGGCCGGACCAGCGAGATCCGGGCGGCGATTATCGAAGCGAAGCGCCGGCTGGGGCCTGATCGGGGCTACAAGAACTATCCGGACATGACCGATCAGCAGCTGGTCGATTATTTCCACTGCACGCTGTTCCCGAACCTGACGATCACCATGTCGCCCGAGCAGTGCCAGATCCTGCGCACCGAGCCGCATCCGACTGATCCCGAGAAATGCGTGTTCCAGCATTGGGTGTTGGTGCCGCCCGTCGAAGGGATGAAGGAAGTCGAGACGCCGGTCGGCCCGCGCCCTATCAAATGGGCGGAGCATGAGCATTCAGTCTATGGAGACGGCAAATCGCTGGGCTTCGTCGCCGATCAGGATCTCAGCATCGGCACCAGCCAGCAGCAGGGGCTCAATTCGCGGGGCTTCAAAGGCTCGATCCTCACTTATCAGGAGAAACGCATCCAGCGCTTCCACGAGCTGCTCGACGATTACGTGCACGGCCGTATCTGATGGCCGCACCGCGTCCTGAGCGGAGCGTGATGCAGGTCGCCCATGTCGTGGAAGACGTCGAGGCGGCATGCATGAAATGGGTGAAGACGACCGGCATCGGCCCTTTCTTCCTTGTCCCGCATATTGAACTAACCGAGTTCAACTATCGCGGGCAGAAGGGCCAGGGACTCGATTTCTCGGTCGCGATGGCGCAGGCGGGCGGCGTCCAGATCGAGCTGATCCAGCAACATTGCGACCGGCCCTCCGCCTATCGCGATCTGGTAGCGAAGGGGCGGAGGGGCTTTCACCATCTCGGCCTTTACACCGGCGATTATGACGCGGCGTTCGCCTGGTATGTGAAGCAGGGCTATGTCGCGGCGATCGACGGGCTCTTCGGCACGATGCGCTTCTCCTATTTCGATACCAGCGCGAACATCGGCTGCATGATCGAGTTGATCGAACATAATGATTTTCAGACCGAGTTTTTCAATCGCGTTGCTGTTGGGGCGGAAAATTGGGACGGCAAGACAGATCCCATCCGTCTCGGATTTCCTGCCTGAGAGGATTGCCATGACGGAGAAGATCGGACGCCGGGCCATATTGGCTGGCGCAGGTGTGATGGCGGCCGCGGCGGCGGTGCCGGTGATGGCGGCGAAGACAAAGACGGCTGGGGCTACGGCGGCCAAATGGGATTATGAGACGGACGTGTTGTGCGTGGGCAGTGGCGCGGCCGCCTGTTCCGCAGCTGTTGCGGCGCTCGATGCCGGGGCTAAGGCAATGGTGGTCGAGAAGATGCCGATACTCGGCGGCACGACCGGCAAGTCGGGCGGTGTAACCTGGATCCCCAACAACTTCATCCTGAAGCAAGCCGGGATCGACGACCGCAAGGACGACGCGCTGCGCTATATGGCGCGCTACGGCTATCCGCTCGAATATGATACGCAGAGCCCGACGCTCGGCCTCACCGAGCGCAACTACCGCATTCTTGAAGCCTTTTACGACAATGGCTCGAAGACCATCGATCGGCTTCAGGAACTGGGCGCGACCAGGTTCAAGGAATTCCGCCTGTTCTTCGTGGACAAGCCGGCACCGGACTATGCCGACCATCTGCCCGAGAACAAGACGCCGACCCGCCGCACGCTGGAGCCTGCTGTGGGCGATGGCCCGTCCGCAGGGGGGGGCAGCCTTGCGGCGCAACTGGCGGACTATCTTCAGAAGAAGAATGTGCCGGTCTTCACCGACACGCGCGTAACCCGTATCCTGATGGAGAATGGCCGTGTGATCGGTGTCGAGGCGACCAGGGAGGACAAGCCCATCCGCATCCGCGCGGCGCGGGGCGTTGTGTTCGGATCGGGCGGTTATTCGCACAATGTCGATCTGGTGCGCAAACATCAGCCCTCGCTCTACGGCTCCTGCGCCATGCCGGGATCGACCGGCGACTTCATCGAAATGGCGCAGGAGGTGGGCGCGACGATGGGGCCGCTGGGGACGGCGTGGCGGACGCAGGTGTTGCTTGAGGAGGCGCTCCAGAACCGGGCGATCGGGCTTGGCGCCTTCGTGCTGCCGGGGGATTCGATGATCGTCGTCAACAAGTATGGCAATCGCTGCGTCAACGAGAAGCGCGACTACAACGATCGGACGATGGCGCACTTCCCTTATGATCCGACGCGTGAGGAATATCTGAACCACTTGATGTTCATGCTGTTCGACGAACGCTCGATCGATGCGTTCGGCGGCGCTTTTCCCTTCCCCGCGAACAAGGGCGAGCAGCCCCTGCTAATCGAGGGGAAGACCTGGGACGAGGTGTTCGCCGGCATCGCCAAGCGGCTCGATGCGGTGAAAGGCAAGACGGGCGGGGTCGCGCTCGCGCCCGAGTTCGCGGCCAACGCGAAGGCGTCGATCACGCGCTTCAATGGCTATGCCAAGACGGGCAAGGATCCCGAATATGACCGCGGCCTGCATCTATACGATCGCGAGTGGCATCTGCTCTTCTCGGCGCGGCGGGAGGGGACCAAGCAGCCCGTCAATCCCAACCCCAACATCACCATGCATCCGTTCGCGGCGAAGGGGCCTTATTATGCCTTCATCCTCGCCCCCGGCGCGCTCGACACCAGCGGCGGCCCGGCGATCAACGAGCGGGCGCAGGTGCTGGGGGGCGGCGACAAGCCGATCCCTGGCCTTTACGGCGCGGGCAACTGCATCGCTGCGCCAACCCACACCGCTTATCTGGGCGCGGGCGGCACGATCGGCCCGGCGCTGACCTTCGGCTTTATCGCCGGCGCCAACGCGGCGAAGGAGGGCGGGGCGTGAAGAAAGCCGTTCTAATCAGTATTATGTTGCTTGGCTTAACCCCGTCAGCGCAGGCGGCCCCGAGTTTTGCCAAGGATCTAGTGCCGATCCTGAAGACGCAGTGCGCGATTTGCCATTTGACGGGGGAGGAGCAGGGCAATCTCGCACTGCCGCCCGCCAAGGCCTATGCCAGCCTCGTCAATGTGAAGTCGACCGAATCCCCGGCACTCACCCGCGTCACGCCGGGCCAGCCTGACAACAGCTATCTGATCGCCAAGCTTGAGGGCACGCAGATCAGGGCGGGCGGTAAGGGTGCGCGGATGCCGTTTGCGGGGGCGCCGCTCTCTGCCGCTCAAATCAAATTGTTCCGGGACTGGATCGCGGCTGGAGCGGCGAATAACTGACTTAGACCAAGCGCTACCGTTCGCCCTGAGCTTGTCGAAGGGCTGCCTTCTTCCTCTTTTGGAGATAAGAAAGAGAGGGCTTCGACAGGCTCAGCCCGAACGGCTTCTTTGGCAGGTGATCAAATCGCCGTGAAGCCGCCGTCGATGACCAGTTCGCTGCACGTCACGAAGCTGGCCGCTTCCGAGCAGAGATAGACCACGCCGCCGCCCAGTTCTTCGGGGCGGCCCATGCGGCCGATGGGGTGGTTGATGCGGATGCCTTCGACCGCCACCTCGCGGTTGGGGACGGCGCCCAGAGCAACATAGCGGTCGATGATCGAATTCAGCATCGCCGTGTCGATGCCGCCGGGGTGCACGCTGTTGACCCGGATGTTGTAGGCCAGCGCGGCAAATTCAGCACCGAGGCATTTGGAGAGCATCAGCACCGCCGCCTTGCTGGTGCAGTAGGCCGCATTGAACGCAGCGCCGCGCTGGCCGCCAACCGAGGAGAAGTTGACGATCGAAGCACCGCTCTTGCGCGCCTTGCCGCCTTCCTTAAGCAGCGGCAGCATGGTCTGCACGCCGATCACAATTGAGTCGACATTCACCTGCTGGACGCGGTGGAATTCGCTGAGCGGCGAATCCTCGAACTTCACGACGATGGAATAACCGGCATTGTTCACCAGCGCGTCGAGTCGACCATAAGTATCTGAAATGTAATCAGACACGCGTTTCCATGCTGCGGCATCGGTTACGTCATGCTGCAAATAATGATCGGCCGAGAGGCCCTCGGCTGTTGCAGCAAGATCAGTTGCAACCACAGTTGCGCCGGCCGCCTTCAGCGCCTTGCAAAGCTCGCGGCCGATGCCCCCTGCGGCGCCCGTAACGAGGGCAACCACGTTGGGAAGGGCGATTGTCATTGTGCGGTCCACCCCCCGTCGACGACGATTTCCGCGCCGGTCACATAACTGCTGTCGTCGCTCGCCAGGAAATAGGCTGCACCCGCGATCTCGGATGGATCGCCGAGGCGTCCGACCGGGGTGGTCGCCGCCATTGTCTCGACCAGATCCTCTGTCTTTTCAGCAAAGCCTTTCTCCACCCAGCGCTGGAAGCCGGCTTGCATCAACGGTGTCATTACGAAGCCGGGGTGAATGGAATTGGCGCGGATCGGCGTTTTCTTCGATGCGAACTCGACCGCGATGCCCTTTGTGAACATGCGGACGGCGCCCTTGCTGGCGTTATACGCCGAGACTTCACTGTAGCCGACGATGCCCATGATCGAGCTGATGTTGATGATGCTCGCGCCGCCGCGCACATCCTTGCCGGTTTCGGCCATCAGCGGCACGAAATGCTTGGTGCCGAGGAACACGCCGTCGACATTGATCGACATGATCCGCCGCCAGCCTTCCATCGTCAGGCTTTCGACAGGGCCGGTGAGATCCGTACCGGCGTTGTTGACGAGGATATGGAGCTTGCCATGACGCTTGCTGACCTGATCGCGAAGTTTCCCCCACTCCGCCTCCTCGGTCACGTTGGATCGATAATAGCTCGCTTCATCGCCTAGCCTTGCCAGTGTCTCCGTGGCGAGCGCGCTGTCAGGCGCGTCCAGATCGGTGATGATGACGTGCGCGCCCTCGGCGGCATAGCGTTCGGCAATGGCAAGGCCGATCCCGCGCAGACCGCCGGTGATCAGCGCCACCCGCCCCTGAAGCCGTTGTGCCCCGCTCATACGCCCATCATCCCGGCGGTGGAGGCGCCGTCGATCGCATATTCGCCGCCCGAGATGAACGCTGCCTCGTCCGAGGCCAGATAGGCGACGAGACCCGTGACTTCGTTGAGCTGCGCCATGCGCTTCAGCGGGGCCATGCCTTCATACATTGCGCGTGCCGCGACGGGATCGGGCTGGCTGTTCATGATGTTGCGGATCAAATCGGTCTCGACCACGCCGGGCAGGATCGCGTTGACGCGGATCTTGTAGCCTTTCTGTCCGCAGTGGATCGCTGCGGATTTGGCCAGCGCCACCACGGCCGCCTTCGTCACCGAATAAGCGACATAATTGCCGAGCGGACGCGTAGCGTTCATCGAACTGTTTACAATGATCGATCCGGCTGGCCCGTCCGGGTTCTTCGCCATAGCTCGAATCGCATGTTGAACAGTCAGCATCACGCCGGTCTGATTTACCGCAACGACATTGTTCCAGCCCTCGATCGATACATCCTCGATGCTGCCGTCCCCGGCTTCGGTGCCGGCATTGGCGAAGGCGATGTCGAGACGGCCGTGAGCCGAAAGAAGCTGTTCGATCAGTGCAGGCCAGGCCTCCGCGTCCTGAACGCGGTGCTTGTGGAAGGACGCGCCGGTTTCGCCCGTGAGCGTGGCGGCGGCATCCTCTTTCGATCCGGTGAAGTGGACCTGGGCGCCTTCGGAGATCAGCCTCCTTACCGTGGCAGCCCCGATTCCCGAGGTTCCGCCTGTGACGAGAGCAACCTTGCCCTCGAGTCTCTTTGCCATGCAGTCCTCTCCTGGATTATAGATAGCGGCCGACGATTGGCCGATTTCAAGCGCAAAAGAACCTGTGCTTTCGACAAGGTGACGCGGGCGCGCGCAGAGGCCAAGCTGCGCCATGATAGTGTAGAATCGTTGGAGAGTGTACGTGGCAGATATCGATCCGAAGGCGTCTGGTCGCAACCGTTCCCCGGGCATCAGCTGGGAAGGGCTCATGGATCTGGATTCGCGTCCAGTGCCTGATTTCCTGAGCCATGAAAGCTATGAATATCGCGGGTCCGAGCCGATCGCGGCAAGCCGATACACCAGCGAGGAATTCGCCAAACTTGAGCGCGAGAAGATGTGGCCGAATGTCTGGCAGTTCGCCGCGCGCGAAGAGGATCTGCCGGAAGCCGGCGACTATATCGTATTCGAGAATGCTGGGCGGTCCTATCTGGTCTCGAGACAGGACGACGGCTCGGTCAAGATTATGCACAATGTTTGCCTTCATCGCGGCCGCAAGCTGCGTACCGAGGATGGGCATGCCGACAGTTTCATCTGCCCCTTCCACGGCTTCACCTGGAACAAGGACGGCAATTTCGCTTCGATCCCCTGCCGCTGGGATTTTTCCCACCTTACCGACGACAAGATGCATTTGCCTGAGGCGCAGGTTGGCCGCTGGGGCGGCTATATCTTCCTGAAGGAAAATCCCGGCGGGCCGACGCTTGAGGAATATCTCGCGCCCCTGCCCGAGCATTTCAAGCGCTGGCGGCACGAGGAGTGTACGACTGCAATCTGGGTGGCGAAGGAAGTACCGGCCAACTGGAAGGTGGTGATGGAGGCCTTCATGGAGGCCTGGCACACGATCATCACCCACCCTCAGCTGCTGCCGTTTACGGGCGACTGCAACTCGGCCTACTGGACGTGGGGCGACAATGTGAACGTCAACCTCGTACCGTTCGGGATCATGTCTCCGCACGTCAATCCCGAGGGCAAGACGGAGCAGTGGATCGTCGAGGAGTTCATCAAATATAACGGACGCTCGGCGGACAATTATGAAGGCGAGGCGGCCGCCGCTGATCCTTATGCGATCAAGGTACCGGAAGGCATGACAGCCCGCCGCGCGCTGGGCGAAGCCATGCGCGAGAACTACACGAAGATGTTCGGTCACGATCACAGTCACGCGACTGATGCCGAGCTGCTTGACGGGCTGGTTTATAATGTCTTCCCGAACTTCGCGCCTTGGGGCGGGTTCATGCCCAATATCGTCTATCGCTGGCGGCCGGGCACCACGCCCGACACATGCCTGATGGAAGTGCGCATCCTCACCCGCGTTCCGCCCGGCCAGCCGATCCCGCACGGCGTGCCGATGCGGCTGCTCGGCAAGGATGAGCCGTGGACTGCGGCAAAGGAGATCGGAATCCTCGGCGACGTGTTCGAGCAGGACATGGACAATTTGCCCTACGTGCAGGACGGCTTGAAATGCTCCAAGACCGGCGAGGTCAATCTCGGCGACTATCAGGAGATCCGCATTCGCCAGTTCCACCAGACGCTCGACAAATATCTGTCGGGTGAGCTTGGCGCCGGCAAGGCATGAGCGAAGCTGAGAAGCAGCATCCGCCGCGCATCAACTGTGTGCTGGTGTGCGGCGGCGTCTGGCACGACATGGATTTCGCCCGGCTTGAGCTGCTGAAGCTGCTGGCCGAGGATGAGCGCATCAGAACCCGCGTGTTCGAGGATTATGAAAATATCGCGGCGATCGAGGCGGCGGATATCCTCATCACCTATACCTGCGATGTGACGCCCTCTCTTGCGGCACAGGAAGCGTTGCGGGACTGGCTGGCAAAGGGTGGGCGCTGGTATGCGCTGCACGGGACCAACTCGGTGTTGCGCCTGCTCGAAAACGGGTTGTGGGACGCGCCGCGCTGGGCGCCCTTGTTCATGGATCTGGTCGGCTCGCAGTTTCTCTCTCATCCGCCGATCGCACCCTATCGCGTGACGGTAGCCGATCCGGGGCATCCGCTTGTTGAGGGCGTTGAGCCTTTCGATTCAACCGACGAACTCTATCATATGGAGACGCATGGCGATCTCCATGTGCTGCTGGAGACCGAATGCACCGAGCCCGGCACCGGCTTCGTCGAGGCCGAAGACGCGCCAGGCACCCACCCGGTCTTCTACATCAAGCAGCATGGCGAAGGGGCGGTGCTCTATCTGACGCTCGGCCATTGTCGGGGGCATTATGACCTCCAGCCAATGTTGGACTGGTGGCCTACCGTGGATCGCTGCGCCTGGGATTTGCCGGTGTTCTACACGCTGCTTCGGCGGGGGATCGGCTGGTTGAAACGGGAAGCTTAACACCAGAAGCTTACCCGCCACTTCGACAGGCTCAGTGCGAACAGCTTATTTTTATTGGGATTAAACGCCCGCGTAGCGATCCAGCGTCGCGGTCGCGGATTCCGGCCAGCGGGAGAGCATCATCAGCCGCTTGTGGCCATGACCGATGATCAGTTCGTCGGTCACGCCCATGCCGCCATGCATCTGGATCATCTCATGGCCCAGCGTAACGGCAGCCTCCGCGATGAACGCGCGTGCGCCGTCCACCACCTTGGGCCATTCGGTATCACCTGGATCAGTCATCATTGCCAGCGTGAGCAGGGCACGGGCCTGCTCGATCGCGCTATATTGCGCGGCCATGCGGTGCTGCAGTGCCTGGAAGGTGCCGAGTGGCGCACCGAACTGCTTGCGGGTCTTCAGATAGTCCAGCGTGTCGGCGAACAGCCGCTCCATGATGCCCAGCGCTTCGGCCGACTGCGCAAGCGTGGCGCGGGTGCGGGCCGCCTCGATATCGGCAAGGCTTCCGCCAAGGGGCGTTGCTTCGATAGCGTCGAACGTCAGCGTGGCGCCCACCGTTCCATCGATCAGCCGCCACGGGTTGATCAACAGGCCGGCCACCGAAGCGGGGACAAGGAAAAGCTCGACACCCTGGGCATCGCCCGGTTTTCCGGATGTCCGCGCCGACACGAGATAGCCGTCGACGCCGCTGCCGGCGACGACCAGCGATTTCTCGCCCGTCAGTCGCCCGTCCTGAGCGATAGTCTCGATCCAGCGCAAGTTATCGCGCGCGGCCGCCTCGCGATGTGCGAGCGCCAGGCGCTTTTCGCCCGAGACCAGCGCATCCATCCATTCGGCCTTGAGCGCATCGGATGCCAGCTTCTCGAACAGGCCGCCAGCTAATATCGTTGATTCCACCAGTGGTTCGACGACCAGGCCGCGGCCCAATGCCTCGAACACGACCGCAAGGCCGGTGGAGCCAATTCCCAGCCCGCCATGTTCCGGCGCGAATGGAAGCGCAGTCAACCCGAGTTCGCCCATCAGCGACCAGTTTTTGCGCGAATAACCATCTGGTTCGGCGAGATATTCGCGACGCTTGTCGGGATCATAATGATCCTCCACGAAGCGCTCCACGAGCGCCTTCAACATTTCCTCGTCTTCATCAAGATCGAAATTCACGTGGCCGCCCACTGCTATATCATTCTTGTCACAGTCTTGGCCTATTCGACGTCACCATGCCGCTCCACAAAAGGCTAGGCGTTGTGTTGTGATCGGAACCGCAATAAATGCAGGGAATGGCTAGCCCCGCTTCATCTGTCCTTTCTCAGGAAAAAGTGAATGCGGTGCGCATCAGCGATGTCGGCGACATTCGCCGTGCTGCCGAAGCACTTGCAGCAATTGCACGGGATCTGGGCGGAATGCAGGTCGCCCCCGCGCACGATATCGCCGATAAGCGGACCCCGGTGGATGCGGACGGATCGATACTGGCTCGAGACGTTTTTGGCTGGGATAATAGTGAGGACCGGGTCTGGTGGAAGAACAGCCGGATTGCACTCGATTCCCCGCTGACATCGGCTTGCAGGTTCGAGAGCGAGCCTTTCTGGGCCAATGCCGCCGGTTTCCGGACATGGCAGCCCAATCCCTATCTCGACGCCATCGACATTTCCAATTTCGAACAGCGGGCGATGACGCGTGCGGCGATCGTGGTGCCGGTGCATCTACCGTTCGGGCAGATCGGTGCGGTCAGCTTCAATCCCGTCGATAGGGAAAAGACTGATCTCACCAGGGAATTCGAGCTGTACGGTGATGCATTTGGCATTTACGGTCGCACCTTCATTGCCAGCTATGTCCATGCCACCGGGTCGATCCAGCGCCTGCCGCCGGGATCGCGGCTATCGAAGCGCGAGGTCGAATGCCTGCGTTGGGCCGCGATCGGCAAGACGGATCTCGAGATCAGCATGATCATGCACCGCAGCCGCGCGACCGTGCGGTTCCACATTCATAACGCCTCGATCAAGCTGGATGCCGTCAACCGCAGCCAGACGGTCTTCAAGGCGGCGCAGCTAGGCTATATCTCGCTCAGCGAAATGAATTAGGGCCTGTCGGCGAGGATCAGCGCCGCCGCGCGCAGGCCAAGCGCCATCGCGGGCGCGTTGGTGTTGCCGGTGACAAGCGATGGCATCACCGAACAATCCGCGACGCGCAACCCGCGCACACCGCGCACCCGAAGCTGTGGATCAGTGACCGAGTTGCTGTCGTTGCCCATCCGGCAGGTGCCGACGCCGTGGAGGCCACTGGTGGAAAGCTGGCGGAAGCTTTCGAGCAGTTCCTCATCGGTCGTGCGTGCTGCGCCGGGCAGCAACTCGCGGTCGATGAGTCCCCTAATGGGTTCCTGCTCGGCGTACCGGCGCATGTAGCGGATCAGCGCGATCGCCGATTGCCGATCCTCTTCGGTCGATAGCCAGTTGGGCTGGATGTCGGCGGGGGGGTCAAGATCTGGCGCGGTGACGTGGATTGAGCCCTCGCTCGTCAGCCGCAGAAGCTGGCCGTAGATCGAGATGCCCGGCAGCTTGTCGATGCTGTTGAGCGGGACCGGATGATTGTCGTCGCCCAGCGCGAATGTGTAGGCGCTCATGTAGAATTGCGCGTCGGTCCGGCCGTCCGGGTTGGCTACGTTGGCAAAAGCGCCGACCTCGAACGGACCCGTCGCCATGACGCCCGATCGGGTGAAGATGTAGCGCAGCATGGCCTTGAACAGCCCCACGCCATAGAAGCTGCCGTTGATCCCGATCGACTCCTTCATCCTGAAGGGGATCGAATAGGAAAGATGCTCGCGCATCCGCAGCCCGAGCTTGGGTGAGGAGGCTACCGGGGTGATGCCGACGCCGCGCAGACGATCGCCATCGCCGATGCCGGAACGCTGAAGCAGCAACGGGCTTTCAAGCAATCCGCCGCACACGATGATCTCGCCGCCGCAAAGGAAGGTTTGGCGATGGCCGTGGACAAGCGTCTCGACGCCACTGGCGCGGCCATCCTCGAACAGGATGCGCTCAGCCAGCGCGCAGGTGACAACGCGGACATTTGGACGGCGGCGCGCGGGGCGCAAATGGGTGACCGAGGCGCTCTGGCGGCGACCGCGCTTGATGTTGTGACTGTAGAGGCCGACCCGGTCGCCGTTCACGTCGTTGAGTTCGTCGGTGCGCTTGAGGCCCATGGCCTCGCCCGCTTCGATCAGCTTGTCGGCCAACGGATAGGTGTAGATGTGCGGGGAGATATGCACCGGGCCGCCAGTACCGCGCCGGCCGCCCGCCCCCAGCCCGTGATCCTCGAGCTGCTGGAAAGCGGCCGTCATCGACTCGCCATTCCAGCCGGTTGCCCCGAGCGATTCCCATTCGTCATAGTCAGCGGGTTCGCCCCGGCTCCAGATCATGCCGTTGATCGAGGAGGAGCCGCCCAGCCCCTTGCCACGGATCCAGACTTCGTGGGCGCCTTCGCCTTCGATACGGGGCTGGCCAATCTGATAGGCCCAGATATGCTTGGGGTTGGTGACGAGTTTGGCGACCCCCTTCGGAATGGCGATCCACGGGCTGTTGTCCTCGTCGCCCGCCTCGAGCACGAGCACGCGCGATCGACCGTCAGCGCTCAGACGTTCGGCAATGACGCACCCAGCCGAGCCCGCGCCGACCACGATATAGTCCCACAGGTCCATGGCATTCTCTCCTGCACCCTGTTTGCCACGGCTGCGCCCGAACCAACCCTAGCGTTTATGGGAGTCTCTTTTGGCCAGGGGATTGGGTTTTAAGGGGGGAAGAAAGAATCAGGGGATTTGGATGCGGGCGATTGCCGAAGGACTGTTCACCGACGAGGCCGCGCCACGGCTGATCGGTGGCCGCGACCGGGAGACCGGCCGCATCGTCTTTCCATGTCCGGAGGGTGGGCGGTACGAGCCTTATCCGTTGTCACGTACGGGGACGGTCTGGTCCTACACCGTCCAGCGCTATCGTCCCAAGTCGCCGCCCTATGCGGGGCCGGAGGCGTTCAAGCCGTGGCCCGTCGCCTATGTCGAGCTGCCGGGCGAGGTGATCGTCGAGACGCGGCTCACTGATGTGCCGTTCGAGGAGATCCGCATCGGCATGCCAGTCGAGCTGACCCAGATCCCGCTTGATCCCGATGCGGCGGACAGCGTGCTGATTCACGCCTTCAAGCCAGCGGAGAATGCAGCATGAGCGACGTCTGCATCGTCGGCATCGGCATCCATCCCTTCGGGCGCACCGATGGTCTGTCCGGAGTCGATCAGGGCGTGTTCGCTGTGCGCGAGGCCCTGAAGGACGCGGGAGTCGAATGGCCCGATGTGCAGTTCGCCTATGGTGCGTCGGATGCGGCCGGCAATCCCGACACCATGGTCGACCGGCTCGGCCTGACCGGCGTCCAGTTCATCAATGTGCGCAATGGCTGCGCGGCCGGTGGATCGGCGCTGTTCTCCGCGCAGATGGCGATCAAGTCGGGCGAGTTCGAGCTTGGGCTGGCGGTCGGTTTCGACAAGCATCCGCGGGGCGCATTCAATGCCTTGCCGTCCGAATACAACCTGCCCGAATGGTATGGCGAGGCGGGCTACATGGTCACGACGCAGTTCTTTGCTGCGAAGATCATGCGGTACATGCATCAGTTCGGTATCGCGCCGACCACGCTCGGCAAGGTGGCGGAGAAGGCGTTCCGCAATGCGGTGCATGCGTCGCATGCCTGGCGGCGGGAACCGGTCGATCTTGAGACGATCATGACGGCGCCGCTGGTGAGCGACCCCTACACCAAATATATGTTCTGCTCGCCTGCCGAAGGTGGTGTCGCGCTGATCCTCGCCAGCGAGAAGAAGGCGCGTGAATTGGGCAAGCCGCTGATCCGCCTCAAGGCGGCGGCGATGCGGACGCGGCCGCCCGGATCGTTCGAGGTGTTCGCGCCTTCGATCGATATCGAGCGGGGCGGGTCCGCGACCAACATCGCGTCACGCGATGCCTTCGCGCTCGCTGGGATCGGGCCAGAGGATATCGACGTCGCCCAGCTTCAGGATACCGAGGCGGGCGCCGAGCTGATGCACATGGCCGAGAACGGCTTCTGCAAGGATGGCGAGCAAGAGCAGTGGCTGGCCGAGGGGCGCACCGAAATTGGCGGGAAGCTGCCGGTCAACACCGATGGCGGCTGTCTTGCCTGTGGCGAGCCGATCGGGGCCTCGGGTCTGAGGCAAGTCTATGAGAATGTCGTGCAATTGCGGGGCGATGGCGGCGGGCGGCAGGTGCCGGGCAATCCCAAGACCGCCTACACCCATGTCTATGGCGCGCCCGGCGTTTCGGCCGTGACGATAATGGAACGCTGATGGACCTTGAATTTTCCCCTCAGGAGCTGGCCTTCCGGGACGAGGTTCGCGCCTTTCTGGCGGAGAATCTTCCGGAAGAGCTGCGTCGTGGAGCGGCGGCCTCTCCGACCGTGTTCGTCGAACCGGACATCGGCCAGAAATGGAATGCGATCCTGAACGCAAAGGGCTGGCTCGCCTATCAATGGCCGGTCGAATATGGCGGCGCCGGCTGGACGCCGACGCAGCGTTATATCTTCGAGAAGGAATGCGCGCTCGCGGGCGCGCCTTACCTGACGGTGCTCAGCCTCAAGCTGGTCGCGCCGGTGATCTACACCTTCGGCACGCCCGAGCAGAAGGCCCGTTATCTGCCCCGCATCCTGTCGGGTGAGGATTATTGGTGTCAGGGATTTTCGGAGCCTGAATCGGGCTCTGACCTTGCCTCGCTCCAGACCCGAGCGGTGCGCGAGGGCGACAAATATATCATCAACGGCTCGAAGATCTGGACCACCCACGCCCATCACGCGAACAAGATATTCTGTCTCGTCCGCACCAACACCGAAGTGAAGCGGCAGGCCGGGATCAGCTTCGTGCTGATGGATATGGACCAGCCGGGTATTTCGGTTCGCCCGATCCTGACGCTGGCGGGCGATCATGAGGTCAATCAGGTGTTCCTCGACAATGCCGAGGCGCGGATTGAGGATCGCATCGGCGAAGAAGGCGACGGCTGGAAGATCGCCAAGTTCCTGCTGGAAAATGAGCGTGGTGGCTCCTGCCATGCCCCGCGCCTGCTGGCCGATCTCGACAATATTGAAGCATTCGCCCGCGAAGAGCCCGATGGCTATGGCGGCGTGCTGGCCGATGACCGGGACTGGAAGCGGCGTGTCGCCAAGGTTCGCCTGTCCGCCAAGGCGCTCGAAGTGATCGAACTGCGCATCCTGTCCGATATCGCCAAGGGCCGCCCCGCCGGACCGCAGACCTCAGTGGTCAAGTTGATTGCATCGTCGTTGCGGCAGGATGTCGATCTGCTGGCGGTCGATGCGTTCGGCGAGTTTGGGCTGCAGTTGCCGCTGTCGCGCCCGCTCTACGGCGACAATGCCCCCGCGCCGGTCCATTCGCCGGCGGCGCAGGTTGCTGCCGCGCGTTATCTCAACAGCCGGGGCTGGACCATCTTCGGCGGCACCAACGAAATCCAATCCACTATTATCGCCCGGACCGTACTCGGGCTATGATGGCTACAAACGAAAGAGGATGCCGAACATGCAATTGAGCCGGGAAGCCCTGGTTCGCGCCTATCGCCAGATGAAGGTGATCCGCGCGTTCGAAGAGCGTCTGCACGACGAGATCATGACGGGCGAAATCGCCGGCTTCACGCACCTTTATGCCGGGCAGGAAGCGGTCGCGGTCGGCGTATGCGAGCATCTCGACAAGGAAGACAAGATCGTCTCGACCCATCGCGGCCACGGCCATTGCATCGCCAAGGGCTGCGATGTGACCGGCATGATGAAGGAGATCTGGGGCAGCAAGGAAGGGCTCTGCAAGGGCAAGGGCGGCTCCATGCACATCGCCGATGTCGATCAGGGCATGCTTGGCGCCAACGGCATCGTCGGAGGCGGCGCGCCGATCGCGGTGGGCGCGGCGCTGTCCGCCAAGCTTGACGGTCAGGGCAAGGTCTCGATCAGCTTCTCGGGCGATGGCGCCTGCAACCAGGGCACGACCTTCGAGGCGATGAACATGGCGGTCGTAACGCATGCGCCTGCGATCTTCGTGTTCGAGAACAACCATTATTCGGAGCACACCGGCGTTGAATATGCGGTCGGCACCAACAAGGATATCGCCAGCCGCGCCGAAGCTTTTGGCATGAAGGTGTGGCGTGGCGACGGCTGCGACTTCTTTTCGGTGCATGAGACGATGCGCGAGGTGCTCGAGCATGTTCGCGCGGGCAATGGCCCGGCGGCGGTCGAGTTCGATACCGAGCGCTACTACGGCCATTTCGAGGGCGATCCGCAGCGCTATCGCGGCGAGGGCGAGCTTGATCGCATCCGCGCCGAGCGCGACTGCCTGACCAAGTTCCGGGCGAGCGTGACCGAGGCCAAGCTGCTCGAAGGGGCCGATCTCGACAAGATCGACGAGGAAGTCATGAAGCAGATTGACGATGCGGTCGCCGCGGCCCGCGCCGCCGAACGCTCGACCGCCGCCGACGTCCTGACCGACGTCTACATCAGCTACTGAGGGGCTTTGCGATGACGAAGATGATGTATCGCGAGGCCGTCCTAAAGACGATTACCTCCGAAATGGAACGGGATTCGAATGTCGTCGTACTCGGCGAGGATGTCGTCGGCGGCATGGGCACTGCTGGCGGGCCCGAGGCGATCGGGGGGATCTGGAGCACCTCCACGGGCCTGTTCGGCAAGTTCGGCAAGGACCGCGTGATCGATACGCCTATTTCCGAGAGCGCCATCGTCGGTGCGGCGGCGGGTTTGGCGCTTTCCGGCAAAAGGCCGATCGCCGAACTGATGTTCGCCGATTTCATCGGCGTCAGTCTCGACCAGATCTGGAACCAGATCGCCAAGTTCCGCTACATGTTCGGCGGCAAGACCAAATGTCCAGCGGTGATCCGGATGGTCTGGGGCGCGGGCTTCAATGCCGCCGCGCAGCACAGTCAGTCGGTCCATTCGATCCTGACCGGCATGCCCGGCCTCAAGGTGGTGACGCCGTCGACGCCCGCCGACGTGAAGGGTTTGCTGACACAGGCGATCCGCGACGACGATCCCGTGATCTTCCTCGAGCACAAGGCGCTCTACGGCTCCACCGGCGAGGTGCCGGACGAGGATTACACCATCCCCTTCGGCCATGCCCGGCTTTCTCGCGCGGGGCAGGATGTGACGATCGTCACGCTGGGGTTGATGACCGGCTTTTGCGAGGCCGTCGCCGACAAGCTGGCGGGCGAGGGGATTGGGTGCGACGTGATCGACCTGCGCACCACCAGTCCGCTGGACGAAGAGGCGGTCCTTGATTCGATCGAGGTGACCGGGCGCCTCGTAGTGGTAGACGAAAGCACGCCGCGCTGCTCGATCGCGACCGACATCGCCGCGCTGGTGGCGCAGAAGGGGTTTGCGAGCCTCAAGGCGCCGCCCGCGCTGGTGACGCCGCCGCACACGCCAGTGCCGTTCGCGCGCGAATTGGAGAGCGCCTATCTGCCGTCGGCGGACAAGATCGAGGCGGCGGTCCGCAAGACGCTCGCCTGGCGCTGAGGAGGCATAGATGGCCAATATCCGCGCATTCACCATGCCCAAATGGGGCATCGAGATGACCGAGGGAACGCTCGCCGAATGGATGGTTAAGGAGGGCGACGCCTTCAAGAAGGGGCAGACGCTGTGCCTGATCGAGACCGACAAGATCACCAACGAGGTCGACGCCGAATTTGACTCGGTGTTGCGCAAGCTGATCGTGCCCGCAGGCGGAGACGCCGAGCCGGTCGGGGCCTTGCTTGCGGTCTTCGCCGATGCCGATGTGAGCGATGCCGATGTCGAGGCGTTTGCCGCCAGCTTCAAGGCAGCGGATACAAGCGTCGCCGCGCGCAAGACAGAAACGCCCGAGCCCGCCGCACCCGAGCCGGTTGTCGTTGCTCCGGCACCCATGAAGATCGAGACCAATCGGCCGATCAGCCCGGAAGCGTTGAAACTGGCCGAGCGGCTGAGCGTCGATCTGGCCGGCGTCGAAGGATCGGGGCGGGGCGAACGGATCACCTATCAGGACGTCTATCAGGCGAGCCGTTCGGCCTCCGCGCCGTCGCTCAAGGGCAAGCTCGATCTTCCGCTCAGCCTCGAAAGCTTCTTCGCCTCGCCACTCGCCAAGCGGCTGGCGTCGATCCACGGCATCGATCTTGCCGGCATCAAAGGCACCGGTGCGCGCGGCCGTATATCCAAGGTGGACGTGCTCGCGCTCGTGCCGGCTGCCCCCACGGGCTTTGCTTCGGGTAGGTTCGTCGCCGCCGAGAATCGGCCGCAGATCGTGCCGATGGACAAGATCCGCAAGGTCGTAGCGCGGCGGCTGACCGAGTCCAAGCAGACCATCCCGCATTTCTACCTGCGCATGAACGTGCGGGTCGATGATCTGCTGGCGCTGCGCAAGACCGCCAATCTGGTGCTGGGCGCCAAGGCCTCGATCAACGACTATCTGGTCAAGGCGGCGGCGATCGCGCTGGTGCGCCATCCGGCGGTCAACATCCAGGTCCATGGCGATGCGATTCATCATTTCCCGCATGCCGACATTTCGGTTGCGGTCGCGTCGCCCAGGGGGCTGGTGACGCCGATCGTGCGCTCGGCCGATCTGATGCGGATCGACCAGTTGGCAGCCGCTACCCGCGCGCTGATCGACAAGGCGCAGGCGGGAAAGCTTGGTTATGAGGACATGGACGGCGGGACCTTCTCCATATCCAATCTTGGCATGTTCGGGATCGATCAGTTCGATGCGATCATCAATCCGCCGCAGGGCGCGATCCTCGCGGTCGGCGCGATCCAGCGGGTGTGGGCGGAAGGGCCGGACGGCCCGGGACGGTTCGAAAGCCGGCTCGGGCTGGCTCTCTCTTGCGATCACCGCGCAATCGACGGCGCGGCGGGGGCCGAGTTCATGGCGACATTGCGGGGGCTGATCGAAGCACCGGAGGGGCTGTTCAGTTAAAAACTGTTCCCCGGCGAAGGCCGGGGTCCAGTTGCGAACGCTCCGATGCTGGACCCCGGCCTTCGCCGCGGAACAGCATCAAGCCGCGACCTTCGCTTTCTTGGCCTCGCATGCAGCGATTATCGGCGCGGGATCGAAATAATAGGGCTTGATCTCGACCACCTTGCCGTCGCGAAAGCGGAACATCTCGCAGAGTTCGGCAGACTGCAGACCTGGATCGGCAAACTGGAAGCGGACGATCGTGATGGCGTAGTCGCCGCCGCTCAATGTCTGTACCTTTTCAAGGCCCGCGACATCCATCATCCCCATCACCTTGGTGAAAAGTTCGCGCAAGGCCGTCTTGCCGCGATAGACGCCCGCCATCGGCAGGCAATCCGCCTCGGTGATGACCAGATCGTCAGACAGCATCGTTTCGGCCTTATCGAAATCGCCGACGCCCGTGGCATCGTAAAGCCGATCGACAAACGCCAATATTTCTTCGTGCGTCATTGCATCCTCCTCGCTGCCGGAAACCCTCTTCCCGCTGCGGTTTCGGCGCACCTAGTGCTAAGACTAGCTGCCCCGTGGCGCCGCAACACAGGCATAAGCTGACACAAGATATCGTGGGAGAGAGGCAATGATTTTCGTCGCGGGCACGATGACCTTTGACCCGGCCATCTTGGACGAGTTCATGCGCGACGTGGCGCCCCTGCGCCGCCAGACGCTGACTGAGGACGGCTGCCTGCATTATTCGTTGCTGGTTGAAGATGCTTCGGCGGGGCTTATCAATGTGTTTGAGCAATGGACTGGGGACGACACGCTGCTGACCCATCTGCGCCAGCCATGGACCGCCGCATTCTTCGCCAAATATGGCCCGCAGCTCAAGGGCGCCACCGTGCAGGTCTATGATATCGCCGGAGCGCGTCCGCTCCCCGAGTTCTGAGCCATGGCTGGTCAATGGAGCTTGGTGATATGAGCTGGCCGGTGCGCCAGATCGCTTATTTCGTCGATAACGTACGCTCGGCGGCACTGGCGCATCACACCCTTTTCGGGTCCGGGCCATATTTCATCGCCGACAATATTCCGCTGCGCCAAGCGCTGCATCGCGGCATCGATCGGCCGCTCGACCACAGCTCCGCTTACGGCCAGTGGGGGGAGATCATGATCGAGTTCGTGCAGCAGAATAATCCCGGTCCCTCGGTCTTTCGCGATCTATACCCGGAAGGATCGAAACGCTACGGGATCCATCATGTCGCGCTATTCGAGGATGATCTCGACATGGCCGCCTCGCGCTTCCGGGCGGCGGGTCAGGCGGTCGCGCTGGATGCCGAAATGAACGACGGTTTCCGCTTCCTGATGATCGATTGCGTAGCCACGCTCGGCCATATGGTGGAGCTATACAGACCTGTTTCGCAACTGATCGGATTCTACGAGCATGTTGCACAAGCCGCGAAATCATATCAAGGCGGAGATGTGTTGAACACAATAAGATTCGAATGAGGGGTATGATGGTTTCACAACGCGCTTCTGAACTGGCGGCGAAGGTCGAGGCCTTCGTGCGTGAGGTTGTCATCCCCTATGAGGGGGATCCCCGCCGCGATTCTCATGGTCCGACGGACGAGCTCGTTATGGAGATCCGCGAGAAGGCGCGTGTGGCGGGCGTTCTGACACCCCACATCTTGCCCGACGGAAGCCATCTGACCCAGCGCGAGACCGCGGCGGTGCTGATCAAGTCTGGCCTGTCGATCCTCGGGCCGCATGCCTGCAACACCCAGGCGCCCGATGAAGGCAATATGTATCTGCTCGGGCATGTTGCGAGCGCGGAGCAGAAGGCGCATTTCCTGAAACCGCTCGTTGAAGGCCGTGCGCGCTCGGCCTTCTTCATGACCGAACCTGCGGCCGAGGGCGGGGCCGGTTCCGATCCTTCGATGATGCAGACGACGTGTAAGCTCGACGGCAATTACTGGGTGATCAATGGCCGCAAGGCGTTCATCACCGGGGCGATGGGGGCCAAGGTCGGCATCATCATGGCGAAGTCGGAGGATGGCGCTTGCATGTTCCTGGTCGATCTGCCCGATCCGGCGATCAGGATCGAGCGGGTGCTCGACACGATCGACAGCTCGATGCCCGGCGGCCATTCAGTGATCGTCATCGACAATCTTCGCGTGCCGACTGACCAGATGCTGGGCAAGAGCGGTGAGGGTTTCCAATATGCGCAAATCCGGCTCTCGCCGGCGCGGTTGTCGCACTGCATGCGCTGGCTGGGCGCCTGCATCCGAGCCCATGAGATCGCCACCGCTTATGCGTGCAAGCGGCAAGCTTTCGGCAAGCTGCTGATCGATCATGAGGGCGTCGGCTTCATGCTCGCCGACAATCTGATCGATCTCAAGCAAAGCGAATTGATCATCGACTGGTGCGCGGGCGTGCTCGACACAGGATCGCTCGGCACCGCCGAAAGCTCGATGGCGAAAGTCGCGGTCAGCGAGGCGCTGATGCGGATCGCCGATCGCTGCGTGCAGATCATGGGCGGCACCGGCGTCACCCAGGATACGATGGTGGAGCAGGTCTTCCGCGAGATCCGCGCCTTCCGCATCTATGACGGCCCGACCGAAGTCCACAAATGGTCGCTCGCCAAGAAGATCAAGCGGGACCATCTGAAGCCTCACGCATGAGCGCCGATCCCAACGCCAATGTCGGCACCACGCCGGTGCGCGAAGGCTATGCCTTCGACGAAGCGTCGCTTGCGCGCTGGATGGACGCCAATGTGGATGGCTTCACCGGGCCGCTGACGGTCGAGCAGTTCAAGGGCGGCCAGTCCAACCCGACCTACAAGCTAGTTACGCCGGGCAAGGCCTATGTGCTGCGCCGCAAGCCGCCGGGCGCGTTGCTGAAAGGTGCGCATGCCGTCGAGCGCGAGGCCAAGGTGCTCTCGGCGCTGGGCAAGGCTGGCTTCCCGGTTGCGCATGTCTACGGCCTGTGCATGGATGATGGCGTCATCGGCACATGGTTCTACATCATGGACATGGTGGAAGGTCGTATCTTCTGGGATGCGACCGTCCCCGAGCTGAGCAACGCTGAGCGGCCAGCCTATTTCGACGCCATGAACGCCGCCATGGCGCAGTTGCACGGGTTCGATCCCGCAGCGATCGGGCTTGGTGACTATGGCCGCCCCGGCAATTATTTCGAGCGGCAGATCAAGCGCTGGTCCGATCAGTATCTCGGCGATGCCGAGGCCGGGCGCGATCCGAACATGGATCGGCTGATCGCGTGGCTGCCGGCGAACATTCCCGACGACGGCGATCGAAGCTCGATCGTGCACGGCGATTTCCGCATCGACAACATGATCTTCCACCCCACCGAACCGCGCGTGCTCGCGGTGCTCGACTGGGAGTTGTCCACGCTCGGACATCCGTTTGCGGATTTCGCCTATCATTCCATGATGTACCGGATGCCTTCGCAGATCGTGGCGGGCCTTGCCGGGACTGATCTGGCGGCGCTTAATATCCCGTCCGAGCAGGATTATCTTGCGGCATATTGCCGCCGGATGGGGATCGACGCCATGCCCGGCTATGATTTCTACATCGCGTTCAATTTCTTCCGCCTGGCTGCGATCTTCCATGGCATCAAGGGCCGCGTCATTCGCGGAACCGCTTCATCGGCGCAGGCCAAGGAACGCGTCAAAAACTTTCCCGAGCTTGCCGCTATGGCCTGGGAACAGGCGAAGCGCGCGGGAGCCTCCTAGCCAAAGTCGCAGCCATCGCTTGCCCGGTTGAGCGCTAGATTGGCGCCTCAGGGAGGATGCTATGACTGATAATATCTCCATCGAGGACAGGTTCGCACTACAGGATCTGGTGACATCCTATTGTTTCGCGGTCGACAAGCTCGGAGACGTCGATGGGCTTGTCAGTCTGTTCACGGAAGACGCAATTTGCGACCTCTCCCCGATCGGGCTGCCGAGCATAAAAGGACATCAGGAAATCCGCGCCTTTTATGAAGGCGTGTTCGAGATGATGACGCATCATGCCCACTATATGACCAATTTCGCGGTGCAGCGGCTGGAAGGCGATCAGGCTGCGGTCCGTTGTTACGTGATGGGCATGGGCAATGCGGGCGACGGGAGCAGCGTGCTGGTCTATGTCGATTACGACATCGACTGTAAGCGCACGCCGCAGGGCTGGAAGATCAGCAAATTCTATGAGAAGGCTCTCATGCCCCTGCCCGCCGTGCTGGGCCAGTTACATGAGGCCTGATGTCAGGCGATCTTGAGGATCAGCTTACCGGTGTTTGCGCCTGAAAAAAGCCGCATGAACGCCGGATAGGCATTCTCGAAACCCTCCTGCACATCCTCGTCGATACGCAGCTTTCCCTCGGCGATCCACTTCGCCATCTCCACCCCGGCCTCGGCAAATTGCGGCACATGCTCGGCGACAAGAAAGCCCTTGAGCGTCGCGCATTTGACCAGGATTTGCCAGAGATTGCGCGCGCCGACCTTCTCAGGACTGTTATATTCGCTGATCAATCCGCACAGGACGATACGGGCGTGCAGCGCGAGGTTCATCAGCTCGGCATCCAGCACCGTGCCGCCCACATTTTCGAAGACGATGTTCGCGCCGTCCGGCGCGGCCGCCCGAATCTCGGCGGAGAGTTGGTCGACACTCTTGCCGCGATAATCGATGGCGACATCGAAGCCATAATCGTCGATCAGGCGGCGGCATTTGTCGGCGCCGCCGGCGATGCCGATCACACGGCAGCCCTTGATTTTGCCGATCTGCCCAACCGCCGAGCCAACCGCGCCAGCAGCGCCCGACACGAGCAGCGTATCGCCGCGTTTCGGCTGACCATCTACCAAAAGACCGAAATAGGCGGTCAGGCCAACTGCGCCCATTGCCGATAGAAATTTCGTTGGTGAATCAACTGCCGTCCTATCAACCTTCATGGTGAATCCACCGGGCGCGACCACCGAATAATCCTCGATCGCGTTGAGGCCGAGCACCCAATCGCCGGGCGCGAAATCCGGGTTGGCCGATGCATGGACAACGCCCACCGTGGTGGCTCGCACCGGATCACCGAGGGGGATTGGCGGCATGTAGCTAGGTTCGTCGGCCATCCATCCCCGCTGCGCGGGATCGAGTGAAACATAATGGTTGCGCACTATGAAGCTGCCTGGCGCAGGAGTCGGTATGTCCTCGCTGATGATCTGGAAATCCTCGGGAACCGGATCGCCGTTGGGGCGACGCGCAAGCAAGAAACGACGGTTAGCGGACATGCTTCTCTCCTTCATTTCTACTTGGCATGCGGCAAAAATGCCGCACCTGTAACAAGTGGCAGTTCGCAGAAAGCAAAGTCCAATTCAGTATGCACTACTGTCAAAGGGCAAATGCCCGAACAGGGGAGGGTATATGAAGGCTTCGATCAGGGGCGCCATGGCGATGGCGCTCGCGACCACGTCGCTTGTTTCCGTAACACCAGTTTATGCGCAGGAAGCTGCGCCCGCTCCCGCCGCGGAGACTGGCGATGTGAACGACATCATCGTCACCGCACGCCGCCGCGACGAAACACTACAGACCACGCCGGTCGCGATCACCGCCGTCAACACGGCCATGCTCGAAGCCAAGGCCGCGGTGAACATCGGCGATCTTCAGGGTGCGGCACCGGGCTTGCTCATCACGCAGCAGAATTCTGGCGCTCAGGCTGCCAACATATCGATCCGTGGCCTGACCTATGCCGACATCGAAAAGTCGCAGACCCCAACCGTGGGCGTCGTCGTTGATGGCGTCACCATCGGCACCAACACCGGCCAGTTGCAGGATGCGTTCGACATCGCTCAGATCGAAGTCCTGCGCGGGCCGCAGGGCACATTGTTCGGCGCGAACACGATCGGAGGCGTCATCAACATCACGCGGACCAAGCCGACGATGGAGCCCGGCGTGAAAGCCGAATTCACTTACGGGCGGTGGAACACTTGGAGCGGGAAGGCGGTCCTGAACTATGGCGATGGCGCCACCTGGGGCGTCAAGCTGTTCTATTTCCACAATGAATCCGACGGCTATTACAAGAACGTGACGCGCAATGTGAGCGCGGGCTGGAGCAATGGCGACACCTACGGCGGCAGCCTGTTGTTTAAGCCGGCGGGCTCCGGTTTTGACGCCCAGTTTACGCTTCAGCAGGTCGTTCAGAAGTTCGATCCGGTGGTCAGCAACATCGCCAAGACTGGAGAAGTGTTCTGCGCTTTCGAGCCGGCGAACGAATGCAACCGGAATACCCGGAAGGACCTTTACACGACGTTCGGCGCGGCTGCGAACAGCAAGTATCGCGCTCCCGACGCCACGCTGCAAATGAACTATGATCTTGACGTCATAAAGCTGACGTCGATTACAGGCTGGCGGCATACAAAAGAAGGTCAGACCCAGGATTTCGACGGATCGTCGACGGACCTCTATTATGTCGACCGTCGCCAGCATTACACACAGTGGAGCCAGGAACTGCGCGCTTCGGGCAAGTTTTTCGAAGGGCTCGACTATGTCGTGGGCGGATATTATTTCAGTTCGAAATATGATCTGACCCAGTGGTCGCGCGTGTTCGGTTTTGACCCCAATACGCCGCCGACGCTGTTCGACCTGAATTCGCAGCATGTCGAAGGCAAGACCAAGAGCTATGCTTTCTTCGGCGACTTCAACTGGGCGTTCGCCGATGGGTTTCGTCTTTCCTTCGGCGGCCGCTGGAGCCATGATAAAAAGAAGCTCTTCAACGGCTTCGCCGGCGGCAAGCTGATCGATCCGAGCAATGTCAGCGCCAGCCAGTTCGTGCCAGTCGGAACGGGCAACGCCAGCTTCAGCAAGTTCACGCCCAAGGCCGGCATCGACTATCGCCCCAACAGCGATCTGATGGTGTACGCCAGCTGGTCGCGCGGCTATCGTTCTGGCGGTTTCAGCCCGCGCGCCGCAACGGCTGACACGGCCAGCACGCCATTCCAGCCCGAAACCGTAGACTCCTATGAAATTGGCGCGAAGTTCGATCTGCTCGACCGTCGGCTGCAGATCAATCTTGCCGGCTATGTATCCGATTACAAGGACATGCAGCAGAATCTGACGTTGCCCGGTGGCCCCACCGGCAATCAGACGATCACCGGCAACGTGCCCGGCGGCGCGCTGATCAAGGGCATCGAGATGGACGGCACGCTGCGCATCACGTCGAATTTCAAGATCACAGGTTCGGCTGCGTATATGAAGTCCCGCTTCCGCAACTTTGTGACCAGCGGCCTTTTTGGTACTGCGTTCGTACCGTTCGATTATTCGGCTAACCGTCTGATCTACGCGCCCAAGTTCACGGGATCGCTTGCTGCCGACTATTCGGTGCCGACGAGCTTCGGCAAGGTCAGCGCCAACATCGGCTGGCGCCACATCAGCCCGTATGACGAGCAGCTGTCCGCTGCCTCCCTGACCCCGGTCACCGATGGTCTGGGCAATGTGACCAGCGTCATCGTCAACGGCAATGACCCGCGCGTCCGCACCACCACGCAGGATCTTGTCGACGCGGCTGTGACCTTCGACTTCGCCCTCGACAATGTGGACGCCTATTTCCGGGTGTTCGCGCGCAACCTGACGGACGAGCGCACGACGACGCACGCCTTTACGGTCGCCGGGTTGTGGTCATTCGGCATGGCGCTCGAGCCGCGCACTTATGGCGCGACGATCGGCGTGAAGTTCTGAACGGGTAAAATAGGTAAGCGCTTGGGCCGCGATCGGTAAAACGATCGCGGCCTTTTTTATAGGACCGCGACCCAGCGGATCGCGTTTTCGACGAGCCGCCTGTAATGCGGGTTGTCATAAGCGGCGGGACCGTCGCCGGGCTGGAGATAGACCAGCCGGCTGTTCAGGGCCTGTTTCGTCCAGCCGATCAGGTTCGATCCGGGCGGATGCTCCCAGCCTTCCCGGTCATACATGCGCCCGGTCACGGCGGCCTGAGCCGAAAAGAAATGATCGCGCGTATAGGCTGCGCTGCTGCGAAGCAGCGGGGTGACGTCCGCCTCGAAGATCTGGGCCAGATAGGGTTCGTCGACCAGCTCGAAACGCGGCGGCAGCCCGGCGGTCACGGGATGATCGGCGACGACCTCGGCTTCGTATCGGACATCGTGCGCATAGCCTGAATCGAGGCAGGCGCCATGGGGATGGTAGAAGAAGCGACCGCCAAGCCATTCGCCATATTCATCCCAGCTCGGCCATCCGGCGAGCGCATGATGCAGCGCCACCACGCCGGTTCCCTGTTCGAGCAATGCCCGCAGCCCGCTCTTTAGGTCAGGATCAGGCTCGACATAAGCCGGGGCGTTAGCCTCCGCGGCGAAATCCAGCCCTGGCATGTCGTACAGCACCAGTGCGTCGAAACCGCGCATTCCGTCCGGATTCATCAGCCGCGCGGCGGCGGGCTGATCGACCATCGTCGCTGAAATGCCCTCCATCGCCTGAAACATCGCATCGAAGGCGGTGCGGTCGAAAGGGTGGCCGCGCACGGCCACAAGGCATTGGATCGGCGCGCGATAATCGATCGTCGGCATCAGCCGCGGACGTCCACGATAACCTTGCCGATGTTGCGCCCGGTCAGCATCCCCGCATAGGCGGAAAGCGTGTTTTCGAGACCCCTGGTTTCATCGAAGCGCATGACGAGCTTGCCGCTGTCGAGCCACTCCCGCAGCGTCGGCAGATAGTTCGCCGCCCTGTCCAGAAAGTCCGGCAGGAAAAAGCCCGTGATCGTCAGCCGGCGCATAAGGATCTGGTCGAAACGTGCCGGTCCGGGCGTCGGCGTATCGCTGTCATAGGTCGCGACTAGTCCGCAGATTGCGATGCGGCCATAATGCGCCATGTTCGGCAACGCCGCATCGAGCATCGGGCCGCCGACATTGTCGAAATAGGCGTTGATCCCGCCCGGCACTTCGCTCAGCGCCTTCTCGACATCGTCATGCTTGTAATCGATCGCCCGCGCGACGCCGAGTTCCTCGGTCAGATAGCCGCACTTCTCCGGGCCTCCTGCGATCCCGATCACCGTACAGCCGAGATTGCGCGCGATCTGGCAGGCAAGCGATCCGGTCGCGCCCGCCGCCGCTGATACCAGCACGTTTTCCTCCGGCTTGACATGGGCGACATCGACAAGTCCTGCCCACGCCGTCAAGGCGTTGAGCCCTAGGGTGCCGAAATGCTCGCGGATATCCGCGACACTCGGATCGACCTTGACCAGCCCGGAAAGCGCCGGATCGACCAGCGCATAATCCGCCCACTGTCCGAAGCAGCGGACAAGATCGCCCTCAGTGAAATTCGGATCGCGCGAGGCCACGACATGGCCGAGGCACAGCCCGACCATCTTCGATCCGAGCGGCAGGGGCGGTTGATAGCCGTCGGTGCGCGGCGTGATCCACATGCGCGTGCCGGCGTCCATCGACAGCCAGCTGTTCTGGATCAGAACCTGTCCCGGTCCTGGCTCTGGAATTGGTTCGTGCTGCAACGAAAAGGCCGCAGCGAAATCATTGCCGTGCGGATGATCGTCAAGCCGCCAGTATCTGTTCTCAGGCATGGTTTTCTCCCGCAACCAATTGGCGACTGATGCATCAGGGTGACACCTGTCAAATGTCGCAGGGGTTAGCGCACAACCAAAACGATAAAGGAACGCGGAAGCATAAATCTAATCAGGGGAGGATACTATGTCCGCTACCAGCGCACGCCATGGCTTTTCTGTAAGCATACTGGCTCTCGTCATAGGTTCATCTTGCGGTATCGCGCGCGCTCAGGAGGCCACGCCTGCGGCCCCCGTGGCGCAGCAGGGCGGTATCGAGGATATTGTCGTCACCGCGCGTAAGCGCGTTGAAAGCGTGCAGGATGTCCCCGTCAACGTGACTGCACTCTCTGCCGAAATCATCAAGCAACAGGATCTCACCAGCCTCGAAAAGGTCGCCGCTCGCACACCAAACTTCCAGGTCGGCCGCGCCTCGAACGGCTCGGGCGCGCAGCTTACCCTGCGCGGTATCGGCTCGTCCTCGACCTCGATCGGTATCGAACAGTCCGTCGCGGTGGTGGTGGACGGCGTCTATTACGGCCAGGGCCGCATCATTCAGGAAGGCTTCTTTGACCTTGCCCGTATGGAGCTTCTGAAGGGCCCGCAGGCGCTCTTCTTCGGCAAGAACGCTACCGCCGGCGTGATCTCGCTCACGACCGCCGATCCGGGCAACGAGGTCGAGCTTTCGGGCAAGATCGGCTATGAATTCAAGTCGCAGCAGGCCCAGATCGAAGCGATCGGATCGATGCCGCTGTCGGATACGGTCGGCTTGCGTGTCGCGCTGCGCGGATCGAAGATGTATGGCGGCTATTACAAGAATGTCTCGGTCGACCGGACCTACACCACGGTCGATATCCAGAGCCTGTTGGCAGGCGGGACCGGCAATCCGATCGGTCATGTCGCCGCGCCCGCGCCCAAGGATGAGCCGGGCGAGGATGAATTGCTTGGCCGCGTCACGCTTAAATTCACCCCGGACGACAGGCTGTCGATCACGCTTAAGGGTAATTACGATTATAACGAGGTCAACAACTCCTCGTGGAACTATGTCGCGTTCAATTGTCCGACCGGGGTCAGCCAGCTGACCGGTTATGCCTGCAACACCAAGTTCGTCACCCATCAGAATAATATCCCGACGGACATCGCCCCGGATTTCCCCTACGCCAAGGAAGACGGGCAGCTTTACAATCGCTATCGTTCGTGGGGCCTCACCGGCAATATAAACTACGAACTGGATGGCGTGACGATTACGTCCGTCACAAACTTCAATACCAACAACAACCGCTGGACCTGTGCCTGCGACTTCCAGACCAGCAATGCGGGCACTTGGGCGACCGAGAATTCGACCTGGCGTGCTTTCTCGTCGGAACTTCGCGCGCTCACCACCTTCGATGGCCCGATCAACCTGATGGTTGGCGGCCTTTATCAGAAGACGAAGCGTAAATTCGCGCAGTGGATCATGTTCGCGGGCCTCCGCAACAGCCTCGCCAGTCCCGAAAACCAGTATCTCGCCACGACCAAGACCAGCTTTACCGATGGTGAGACGCTGGCGGTGTTCGGACAGGTGACGTGGAAGGTGATACCGACCGTCGAACTGGCAGGTGGTGTGCGCTATACGCACGAAACCAAGGACAGCTTCTTCACCCAGCCATACAATAACCCAGGTGTGCAGGCGATCTTCCGTGATCAGCTCGATCCCGATGGGCTGGGCGAAGTGACGGCCAACCAGACCTTCAACAACTGGTCGCCTGAAGCCACGATCACCTGGAAACCGACGCAGGACGTGCTGGTCTATGGCGCTTACAAGACCGCGTATAAATCGGGCGGTTTCTCGAACGGCGGCATCAACTCGAAATTCTCGAGTGACCCGGTTGCCGACCTGACCTTCAACCCCGAACGTGCGCGCGGCTTCGAAGTCGGACTCAAGACAACGCTGATGGATCGGCAGCTGCGCTTCAACGTGGGTCTTTATCGCTACAATTACCGCGATCTGCAGGTCGACTTCTTCAACTCGCCGATCTTCGCCTTCCAGACGCTGACGGCGGATGCGCGCACCAAGGGCGTCGAAGTCGAATTCGAATATGCGCCGCGGTCGCTGGCGGGCCTCAACGTCCATGGATCGGTCAATTATAACAAGGCCAATTATACCAGCTTCGCGCAGGCGCCCTGTTATGCCGGCCAGACCATCGCCGAGGGCTGCACTTTCGTCGGCGGTCTTGATGCGCGTCAGAATTTGAACGGCGCGCCGCTTTCCGTCGCTCCGAAATGGACCGGCAACTTTGGCGTCGGCTATGACGCGCCGGTCGGCAACGGCCTCAAATTCGGCGTGAATGTGGATACCCGCTACAGCGGCTCATACCTCGCTTCGGGCTTCGGCAATGCGGATTCGCGGCAGGGCAAATATGCGGTGCTCGATGCCGGCGTGCGGTTCGGCGCAGAGGACGACAACTGGACGATCGCCCTCATCGGCAAGAATCTGACCAATCGGTTCTATGTATCGGGTGTGGTTGACGGGCCTTCGACCGGCACCGCTTCGGGTGGGGTCACGGGCCTTCACGCCGATCAGCTGGGTTTCGGCAATGTGCCGCGCACCGTGCAAGTCCAGCTGGCAAAGCAGTTTTGAGATCCTTCGAAAGGTCGCAAAAGGAAAGGGGAGCCGGAAACGGCTCCCCTTTCTGGTTCCGTCTTCAATAAACCCGTTCGCCCCGAGCCTGTGGAAGGGTTTTCCCTCTTCTGAATGAAGGGGGGCTTCGACAAGCACCGCCCGACGGAGGGTTTTGAAAATTACTGCCGGTGGATGTTCCGGAACGACCGGCTCTTGAACAGCCATTTCCCGTCAACCTTTACGCACACATCCTCGTAACGGCCGCGATCGCGTACGGTCTTGCCGTCCTGCTCATAGACCTCGGCGGTGTAGCTCAGTACCTTCGCTTCATTGCCGTTGATCTCGATCGATCCGGGCCACGCCTCAAACATCAGGCCGGGATAGATTTTCATCGCCTCGATCCACATCGCGACGATCGCCGGCTTGCCCTTGGTCGTCCCGAACTCCGGATAGTCGGGCATGGACCATTCCGAGTCCTCAGCCCATGTCGCACCCCAGTCGTTAGCGTCGCAACGCGTCACCGCATCGGCGTAGGTGTCGAGCAGCTCGCGTATGGCCAGTCGGTCTTCGGCGGGGCCGGTGAAAGCCATCAGGTCTCTCCTCATATCGTTGATGTTTGGAGATCGTAGATTCCGGCTGCGTTTCAGCAACCTGCTGCAAAGGGCAGGTCAGAGCGAGATCGGCAGCTCGTCGACCTTCGGCTGGGCATCGGGGATGGCGACTTCGATCTGGCCATTTTCGATGCGGAGCGGGAAGGTGCGCACGTCGCGATAGGTGCCGCCAAGGCACTTGCCGGTCGCAAGCTCGAACCGCGCCCCATGCAGCGGGCACATGATCGCGCCGCGCCGGATCCGGCCGCCCGATAGGTGCGAAGCCGCATGTGTGCAGCGATCGTTGATCGCGTGATAGCCGTCTTCCGTCTTTGCGATCAGGGCGTGCCATCCGTTCAGGATCGCGGTCGCCTTGCCCTCGGCTGGAAAATCAGCCTCGGCCACGATGTGATGCCAGCTTTCGCTCATCGCTTGCTACTAGAATCCTCTCTCGCCGCATACCGGCACGGGCCCTTTTGGCTCGCCGGATCGTCCAGGTCAAACAGTGCAATTTACTAGGGTCCGAACCCTAATCACGAAGATGTAGGCTGCGTGCTGCTCAATGTTCGCATGCCAGGGATGGATGGGCTTCAGGTGCAAGCGATGATGGCGTCGCGGGGGTCAGGATGCCGGTGATCATTGTGACCGGCCGGTCGCTGTCGCGTTCGATCAGATTGATGATGCGGAAAAACATCACGCTCGGGCGTTCGATGCCAAGGTCAAGCTCGCCGCCCTGACACCCCGTGAACAGGACGTGCTTAATGGTTTGGCTGGCGGATTGCCGAATAAAACAATCGCGTATGATCTGGGTATTAGCCCCCGTACCGTCGAGGTCCATCGAGCCAATCTCATGACCAAGCTGGGGGTTCATAGTTTTTCCGAT